>Ga0207674_10002491_pt1 | contig 23220 bp, 24 predicted proteins | sample KBSCornC72_FD_184303 | JGI IMG/M metagenome (GOLD analysis project Ga0207674, IMG submission 184303) | Corn rhizosphere microbial communities from Kellogg Biological Station, Michigan, USA - KBS Corn C7-2 (SPAdes) (version 2) | ecosystem: Host-associated > Plants > Roots > Rhizosphere > Soil ...
CTTTTTGCATAGATGTTTAACGATCTCCGCGAGAAAATCACAAATAACAAGAAACAAGATCCAAATAAATCAAAAATCCGAAAAAGCTAATTCGCGGATGAATTCAGCCTTTGATTTTCAAATTTGAAATTTATTTGGTTCTTGCGATTTGGTTCTTGGTTCTTTATTCAAAATCCGAAATCCGAAAAACTACTTCGCGAATAAATTCAGCCTTTATTTTCTAATTTGACCTTTATTTGGTTCTTGGGATTTGGTTCCCGGATCTCCGCTAGAATTGCTCTTCCTCTTTCCACATACTTTCGGGCGGCAGACCTTTTTTGAATCGCTCGGCCGAATCTTTGATCCATTTCTGAAAATCATATTCTCCTACCAGCAGCGTAAATTCGTAACCGGGGCGATACATCTGCATGAAGCTGTCCAGCGCGGGTTCCGTGAGACCGGAAAGTCGCCGCACAAGGCCTTTGTTAAACCTGTGATCGACAAATTTCTCCTGTTCCTGTAGTATTAACCGGTTCTGGAATGACTTCATTGCCCTGTTCCGCTTAAAGCGGAATGCATTAATGATCTCATTTACGTCAAAGCCGGCCGCGGCACCATATTGTGGCGTAACAGTCCGCAGTCCTGGTTTCTGGTAGTTAAAAATCTTTGCGTAATCTTCACGATTTTGAATGGAGTCCTGTTTATAATTACGCGGCCTGATCTTGACTTCCTTTAATATCGGAACATTTATTTGTAATGAGATATCAAAACGCAGTGGCGTGACTATTTTCAAAACGGGGAACTTAATGGTTGGTTTGTTAAGATAACTAAACCAAATGGAATCCTTTTCAGCCACTTCAATTTCGTACTCGCCATTCGCATTGGTAACGGTTCCTCTTCCGGATGTTGTAAGCACGCTGACAAGCTCCACCGGGAAAGTGCGGGTACTGTCATAAACTGTACCCCTGATTTTATATTGCCCAAATACCGGCGTTGTCCTGATGAAAAAAAACAGCAGCAGAAAAACGGTTATTTGAGCAATAGATTTTGTCAAGCCTGGTGATTAATAGGGCAAGTAACAAAACAAACTTCAAACTAAGAGTTAAAAGAGATGAAAGAGAATAAGAGTCCCGGCGGGAAGCTTTCCTTTCAGCCTGATTTATTGTACCACGTAAAAACTCTTTTAACTCTTTTCCTCTTTTGATCTCTTAGCTCACTTCAGTGCCTGGTAAACGAGCACCTTAAACTTATCGTGGATCTCTCCCTGGCTTTGGGGAAACTCATTCAGGAAAAGCTGCGCAACGATTTTTTCTTTAGGATCTACCCAATAGCTGGAACTAAACATCCCTCCCCACGAATAAGAACCCGGGGAAAGCGGCGAGGAAGCAATGCTTTTTTCAGTGTTAATGCTGAAACCAAGACCCATCTTATTGTCCGGCCAGTTTATTTTATCATACTGACTTACCGTCATCATATTTACCGACGCGCGGCTTAGTATTCTTTTGCCATTGTAGGTACCGCCATTCAGGAGCATCTGCATGAAAATTGCATAGTCCAGTGCGGTCGATGACAAACCTCCTCCTCCTGAATAATAGGTTCCGTCCGTTATTGGGTATTTGCTGATGAATTCTCCATTAATATTGTCCGTATCCTTTGCTTTTATTACCAGCTTTGATGAATCTTCTGTATACAGGGTAGCGAGGCGTTTATATTTTTCTTTCGGCAAAAAAAAGTAAGTATCCTTCATGCCTAATGGCTGAAATATTTTTTTAGTGAAAAAATCAGCAAGACTCATTCCGCTGACGACCTCCACTAAATAACCGAGCAAATCGGTATTCAGTCCATAGGTCCATTGTTCCCCCGGCTGATGAAACAAAGGAAGTGATCCAAGTTTTTTCATTTTATCCGCCAACACAATCTTTCCTACACCGATGCCGCCGACGATTCCATTTTTATAATAAATAGCATTTGCCTCCTTACTGCCGATCTGCGCGTAGCCAATACCAGATGTATGCGTCAGCAGGTCGTGAATGGTGATCTCTCTTGTAGCGGGCACGGTAGTATACGTAGTGTCTGCAGCATTAAATTTGTCCAGGACCTGCTGATTCTTAAATTCTGGTATATACTTCGAAACAGGATCGGTAAGCAAAAATTTTCCTTCTTCATAAAGCATCATAATAGCCACGCTTGTTATAGCTTTTGTTTGCGAAGCGATCCGGAAAATTGCATCGCGTTTCAACGGCGCCTTAGTGTCAATGTCGTCATAGCCGAGCGCTTTATAATAAACGATCTTTCCATCTTTCGCTACAATCGCTGCACCTCCGGCAATCCATCGTTTGCCGATGTATTCGTTAAAGAGGTTATCAATGCGTGTCAACCGGTCAGAAGAAAAGCCGGCTGTTTCAGGCGATGCTTCTTTTAAGAGCGGTTGAGCAATAGTGGATAGGCCAATTGACAACAGTAGCAGGAGCGTGAGGATTCGTTTCATTAAAAAAAAATTTAAAGACGGAAGATAAAATCATTTTGGAAAAAAATGGCGGGTAAAAATTATCTTAACGGCCATTTCAGGCGCGTGATTTCAAAAGGTCTTCAATGATTGCAGGATAATGGGCATGTTCCAAAAGATGAATGCGCTGTGCTAAAGAATCAGGGGTATCGCTTTGCAACACCGCGCAGCGGACCTGGAAGATGGTATCTCCATTGTCATAATGTTCGTCAACATAGTGGATGGTAATACCACTCACTTTTTCGCCTGCCTTGATCACGGCTTCATGAACAAAGTTACCGTACATGCCCTTGCCACCAAACTTTGGAAGCAGCGCAGGATGAATATTGACAACCTTTCGGGGGAAGGCTTTAATCAACCCGTCTGGTATTTTCCACAAGAAACCTGCCAGCACAATTAAATCAATTTTCAATTCCTTCAATTCATCGACATAAGCATTGCCACGGAAAAATTTTTCTTTTTCAATTAAAATGACGGGAATGTTTTCGGCAGCTGCAATGTTGAGTACGCCGGCACCGGGTTTATTACAGGCAATCAGCGAAATGGTAACTGTACCGGAATTCCGAAAATGATCTATAATTTTTTTTGCATTGGAACCTGCACCCGAGGCAAAGATGGCAATATTGGCAGGTGTTAATGGTTTGGACTCTTTTGGCTTCACAATTCCAATTCTGCTTCCAATTTTCCTGATATATTTCAGAAAAAAGCGATGCTGTCCAAAAAACAAGCTTACAACCAGCACAGCGACCGGCCAGATAATAGTAATGATCAGAATATATATTACCACCCATAACCATCTCTGTTCAACGAATAACAGGTTCATCAGTTTTTTCCCTGCATATCCCGTCAGGCTTCCGCCGACAGCGAACGTACATAATATAAGCAGCACCTGCAGGCCATTAACCTTCCATTTTTGTTGTAATCGCTGGAACATGGTTGAATAAAATCCGTTTCCGCTTTAGTTTTTCCGCACGGGAAAAATTTTGCGTGCAAAAGTCAAAAAAAACATTTATAAATAAGATTTACGATCGCATTTCTTTTGACGATAAAACTCATTTACTCATTCATGACAAACAATTTTGAATAAATATGAAAAGACATTATAAATCCTTTGAAATGCAGACTGGTAGCGGGTTAAAATTTTTTTAACAGCATTGTCCTTTGGATGACTTCGTGGCTTATTTTTGCAACGGTTTGAGTTTTTTATCCACATTTTTTCAGAACAAGACTGCGTCCAATGATGCTTCATAAACCAACTATCTCAAAACTGCCATACATCCTGCTCTTAACTTTCGTTTTTTCTTACTTGACTGTACCGGCGCAGGATGCTGGCAAAACACTTTTTCTAAGCAAATGTGCGAGTTGTCATAACCCGTTCAGAGATGCGACGGGTCCTGCCTTAGGTGGGTTAGAAGACAGGCATAAGTGGGCAGATCATAAAGAATTATTGAAGTGGGTAAATAATCCCGGAGGCTATATGGCTCACGATGCGTATACCCAGGGGTTAAAGGCCAGGTTTGGTTCAATGATGACCGGCTTTCCAGATCTGAAACTCGAAGACGTTTCGGCGATTGTAAGCTATATTAATACTGAAGTTGCCAATAAAAACAAAGGCCCGGTCGGCGATCAGGCTCCCACGGCTGAAACCAGCGGCAATCAGAATGCAATCATCTTTGGTGTTATTTCGCTGATACTTGCGATCATCGCGCTGATATTAATGCAGGTTAACAGCAACCTGAAAAAAATGTCGGACGATGCCGAAGGAATTCAGCGTCCTGAGCCTGTTCCATTCTTCAGGAACAAGGTATATATAGCTATGATCGCCGTAATCCTGTTTATTGTGGGAGGTTATTATGTTACAAAGGCCGCGATTGGGCTTCAGCGTCTAAAGGATTACGAACCTGTGCAACCCATTTACTATTCTCACAGAGTCCACGCCGGCATTAACCAGATTAACTGCTTATACTGTCACGGCAATGCTTATGAAGGCAAATCGGCAACGGTTCCTTCCGTAAACATCTGCATGAACTGCCATAAAACGATCACCACCTATGAAAAAGGGCCCAAACTTTATGGCAAAGATGGAAGGGAAATTAATGGAACTGCCGAGATCGCAAAAGTGCACAAGGCGGCCGGATTTGATCCGACTAAACAACCTGTTACCTGGGATCCCTCCAAAGCAAAGCCGATCGAATGGGTAAGAATACACAGCTTGCCTGATCACGTTTACTTTAATCATTCCCAACACACAAGGGCCGGCAAAGTTCAATGTCAAACCTGTCATGGCAACATCCCTGAAATGGATGAAGTGAAGCAGTTTTCAGAATTGAGCATGGGTTGGTGCATTAACTGCCATCGCAATACAAAAGTCGATTTCGATTATAAAAATACAAGTGGCAACAAATTTTATAGCATCTATGAGAAGTTCCATGACGACATCAAGTCAGGAAAAATGGACAGCATAACAGTGAAAGATATCGGTGGCCTCGAATGTCAGAAGTGCCACTATTAATAAAACAGGTTGAGCTGACGGCGACGGAACAAATTTTCAAGTTGATTCATTTTCAAACTAACTATAAATGAGCCAAAAAAAGTACTGGCAGAGTTTTGGAGAGATTTCTAACCACGAAAATTTACAAAAGAAAGAGGACAATGAATTTCGGGAAGAATTGCCTTTTGAAGATGTGAAGGAAGGATTGATGGATGCCAAATCTCCGCGCAGGGATTTTTTGAAATACCTGGGTTTCAGTACGGCCGCGGCTGCCCTGGCTGCCGGTTGCAAAATACCCGTTCGCCACGTTATTCCGTTTGCAAACAAGCCGGAGAACATTATCCCGGGCGAAGCAAGCTATTACGCTACAACTTTCGTGCAGGACGGGGAGGTCATTCCTGTGGTAGCAAAAGTGAGAGATGGCAGACCTATTAAGATAGAGGGGAACACGCTGGCAACTTCGTACACTAAAGGCGGCACTTCGGCCCGATCACAGGCTTCTGTTCTGGATCTGTACGACACAAACCGCATCACTCACCCAAAGAGAAAAGTGGGTGACAAATATGAAGAAACTACCTACGAGTTTATAGATAAGACAATTGCTGAAAGTTTGGCGGCTGCCGGCGGACCTGTCGTGCTGCTTACCGGCACCATAGTTTCACCTTCCACTAAACAAATAATTTCAGAATTTCTGGCAAAATACCCGAACAGCAGGCATGTACAGGCCGATGCTGTTTCATACGCAGGAATGTTGCTCGCCAACGAAGCAAGTGGATTTGGAAAGAACCTGCCGACCTACAAATTTGACCTTGCAAAAGTTATCGTGAGCCTTGGCGCAGATTTCCTTGGCGGTTGGATGAACCCGGTCGAAAATGCTACAGGTTATGCGAAGGGTAGAAAGATTGACGAAAAAGATCCTCAAATGAGTAAGCATTACCAGTTTGAGGGAAATCTAAGTCCAACCGGCGGGAGTGCTGACGAAAGGTTTAGCCATCGCCCCTCCGAAACGGGAGCTGTGGCATTGGCAATATTGGCCGGCCTGGATGGTTCTGTAACTGCCCCTGCACTTGCAGATACAAAATTAAAAGCCGGGATTGCCAAAGTAGTGGCCGATCTCAAAGCAAATAATGGCGCCGCACTGGTGATATCAGGAAGCAACGATGTAAATGTGCAAACTGTCGTTAACGCAATAAACAATGCCATAGGTGCTTATGGAAAAACAATTGATTGGGCTGTAACTTCCAATTACAGGCAGGGTATCGATAAAGATCTTGTTGATCTTGTTTCGCAAATGGATAGCGGCCAGGTTGGCGCTATTTTAATAGCCGGGGCAAACCCCGCTTATTGTTTTTATGACGCCGAGAAGTTTAAGGCGGCGTTGAAGAAAGTAAAACTCAGCGTCGCTTTCAGCGAAAAAATGGATGAGACCACGGAACTTTGCTCTTATATTGTCCCTGTGCATCATTACCTGGAAAGCTGGGGAGATGCAGAGCCGAAATCAGGGTTTACCTGCTTCATGCAGCCTGCCATTAATCCTTTATTTAAGACGCGGCCATTCCAGGCTTCGCTGTTAAAATGGGCGGGCAATAATACTGATTACGATACATTTTTCAGAAACTACTGGACCACAAAATTGGGAACATCCGAAGCATTCTTTAAAGCTTTGCAGGATGGAGTAATTGAATCAGCCGCCGTTGCGGCCACAGCAGGTGCTTATAATGGTGCCGCCGTCGCCGGTGCTGCCTCAGCAATAGCTTCCGCTAAGAAAGGAGGCAAATATGAACTGGTACTTTATCATAAAGGATCTATTGGTGCAGGTTCCGGTTCAGCAAACCCCTGGCTGCAGGAATTGCCCGATCCCATTTCGAAGGTCAGCTGGGATAATTATGCCCTGATCTCCATGAGTATCGCAAAGGAAGTATTGGGCCTTGATCTTGGCAATAAGAATAACGAAAAAGAGAATAATGATTACGAATACCATCCCGGTAAGCCAGTCGTGAAAATAACGATGGGCAACAAGGAGGTGGAGCTTCCTATATATGTTATTCCGGGCATGAATGCCAACACCATTGCAGTGGCAGTTGGTTACGGAAGAAATGAAGGCCTTGGAAAAACAGCTGCGGGCGTGGGAAAGAATGTTTACCCGTTTGCATCATTCAATGGCACTACAGTCGAATATAGCGCCGTTGATGTGACAGTAACGGATCTGAAGAGAAAGTATAAGCTCGCGCAGATGCAGATTCATAACTCTTACGAAGACCGTACCGAAGTAGTAAGGGAAACGACGTTGGCAACCTTCAAGAAACGTCCCAATGAAATAGCTGATTACCGGAAAGATCTTCGGGAAAAATATGCGAAGACCACCGGCGATTATCGCAGTGAAGCTACCCTGTATGGCGTGCATGGACAACCCGGAATTAAATGGGGAATGGCGATTGATATGAATGCATGTTTTGGTTGCGGAGCCTGCGTAGTTGCCTGTCATGCAGAAAACAATGTACCGGTAGTAGGTAAAAGTGAAGTGTTGCGTTACCATGATATGCACTGGCTTCGGATTGACCGTTACTTCGTGAGCGATGAAAATGATGCCGACAACCTAAAGGGTGTTGTGTTTCAACCAATGCTTTGCCAGCACTGCGATAACGCCCCTTGCGAAAATGTTTGCCCGGTTGCGGCCACTAACCATAGCACTGAAGGCATCAACCAGATGGCCTACAATCGCTGTATCGGTACAAGATATTGCGCCAATAACTGTCCTTATAAAGTAAGGAGGTTTAACTGGGGAGATTATACGGGTGCCGATAGTTTTCCAAATAACCAGGATCAATGGATCGTTGGTAAACTGGATCCTGTGGTTCACCAGATGAATGAGGATCTCACAAGAATGGTATTGAACCCGGACGTGACCGTTCGCTCAAGGGGAGTGATGGAAAAATGTACATTTTGTATTCAACGTACGCAGGCGGCTAAGCTTACTGCGAAAAAAGAAGGCCGTGTTCTTGCCGATGGTGAGGCTAAAACAGCCTGCCAGCAGGCTTGTGCGGGCGACGCCATCGTATTCGGGAACGTTCATGATGAACAAAGCCAGGTTAGTAAGATCCGCAGGGATAATCCGTTGCGCAGTTTTTATGTTATTGAGCAACTGCACACGTTGCCTAATATCACTTACCTGTCGAAGGTGAGGAATACTGATGAGATCGTCGAAATGAAAGGGCATCATGTAGCTGCTGAGGGTCACGAGGGTGCAGCAACCGGTGAAAAGAAAGAAGAGGCAGCGCATTAAGGCTGGCAGTAAGTAGCCAATGAAAATTGTTTGAAGTAACTGGCTTTAAAAGGGAAGACAACAGGAAGAACACATAATAATTTAGTTGTACCAATAAACGAAGCCCAACCCGACCATACCGGGTCAGGCTCAAAGCTTAAATTATGGGACTACTCCGATACGAATCTCAGGTGAGACCACCGCTGGTTGAGGGCGATAAGGACTATCACCAGGTGACAGTAGACATTTGCCGCCCGGTAGAAGCAAAGCCTTCAAAACTGTGGTGGGCTGGTTTTCTTCTTTCGGTCTGCCTGCTTTTGTTTGGAGTGGTTTCCGTTACGATGGAAGTAATCTATGGCATCAATCAATGGAACACGAACAAAACGATTGGCTGGGGATGGGATATCACCAACTTCGTGTGGTGGGTGGGTATTGGTCATGCCGGTACTTTGATCTCCGCGATCTTATTATTGTTCAGACAGGGTTGGAGAACAGGCGTAAACCGCGCGGCAGAAGCAATGACCATCTTTGCCGTGATGTGTGCAGGACAATTCCCAATCTGGCACATGGGCCGCGTATGGCTCGCTTTTTTTACTTTACCTTATCCTAATACAAGGGGTCCATTATGGGTCAACTTTAACTCTCCCTTACTATGGGATGTATTCGCTATCTCGACGTATTTCACCGTCTCCTTGTTATTCTGGTATTCAGGTTTGCTGCCCGATCTTGCCACATTACGCGACCGCGCCCGGTTGAAGTGGCGTAAATTATTTTACGGAGTCGCAGCGTTTGGCTGGACAGGTTCCACCAAGCACTGGCAAAGGCACGAAGCGCTTTCACTCGTACTTGCGGGCCTTAGTACACCCCTGGTGTTGTCCGTGCATACAATTGTATCATTTGACTTCGCGACTTCTATAGTACCCGGCTGGCACACTACCATCTTCCCGCCTTACTTCGTTGCCGGTGCGGTATTCTCCGGGTTTGCCATGGTGCAAACTCTTTTGGTTGTCACAAGAAAGGTGCTTGCACTTGAAGAATATATTACGATTGAGCATATAGAAGTGATGAACAAAATCATCGTTTTGACAGGTTCGATCGTAGGTATTGCCTACCTGACCGAGTTGTTCATGTCGTGGTACAGCCACGTGGACTTTGAGTGGTTTGCCTTTAAAGAAAACCGGGTAAATCTCAATAGTCCTTATGGATGGGCCTATTGGATTATGATGGGATGTAATGTCTTGTCGCCACAGATTTTCTGGTTCCGGAAAATGCGAAGGAGCCTTGTATTGACGTTCTTTATGTCCATCCTGATAAATATTGGTATGTGGTTCGAGCGCTTTGTGATCATCGTTACATCTGTTTATCGCGATTACCTTCCCAGCTCCTGGAGTACGTACTATGCTCCTACCGTATGGGAAGTAGGTTTTTATATGGGCACCTTTGGATTGTTTTTTACCTGTTATTTTCTTTTTTCAAAGTTTTTCCCGGTAATTGCTATTGCAGAGATCAAGCATATATTAAAGAAGAACGGTGATAAATTCAAAGAAAAAATGGATGGAGTAGAAGCTGAATCGATTGAAGAGTTTGCCCATAAACATGGACACGATCACGGCCTGTAACCATTTTGTTTGAAGAGAGTGCCGGCAGGATGAAATATAGATTTTTGAAAAAGTTTAGATTGAATTAATAGTCATCTATTTATTAATCGACTCTGAGTATTTCGCATATGAAAGGATGGAGCCTTTAATGAATTCGGAGTCTAAATAGTCCGCCCCCGGGCGGAAATACTATATGGGTGTAAAAAAATTTATTGTTGGCAATTTTTACGACGAAGCAGTTTTGTTTCCTGCTGTAAAAAAAGTCCGCCGGGCAGGGTATAAGATTCATGACGTCTTCACCCCGTTTCCCATTCATGGGTTGGATAAGGAAATGGGACTGCGGGATACGAGTTTGCATGTGGCAGGATTTATTTATGGCCTTTCCGGAACGATAACTGCCGTTGGTTTTATTACCTGGGCGCTGACTACGGACTGGCCGTTGGATTTCGGGGGCAAACCATTCTTTTCATTGCCGGCATGGATACCTATCACTTTTGAGTTGACAGTATTATTCGCTTCAATAGGCATGGTGCTCACTTTTTGCTGGCTATGCCAGATGGCTCCGTTTGTAAAAAAAGATCATTTCAATCCACGGTCAACCGATGATACGTTTGTAATGGCTCTTGAAGGCACGGACAGAACAAATGAGCAGGAAGCCGTTGCATTCCTGAAAAGCATCGGGGCGTCAGAAGTAAAGGTTGAATTTAAAGAAACAGGATGGTGGCTGGGAAGATATGATAAGGAATCGCGGCACTTAGAGAAAAAAACTGAACTTGTTCATTGATCATATTAATAACAACAGATGAAGAAATTTTTCGCCATAATAGGTGCAGTGTTCGCAACAGGCCTGATCGGGTGTAACAGCGCACACCGCGAACCCGGCAGGGCCTATATGCCGGATATGGCTTACAGCGTGGCAGTTGAAACTTATGCTTCCACAGATAATTTAAAGAATAAAGGAATTAACTATACAGGACTCCCTGTACCTGGCACAATTGCCCGTGGTGAGTTGATGCCTTATGCTCTCAAAAATGATTCTGTGGGTTATGCGCAATCTGCATCTGTTATGAATCCGCTGACCACCGGGGCCATTGATATGACGAATGCAGAAAGACTATATCTTGTCAACTGCGGAATTTGCCATGGATCCAAGCTGGATGGTAACGGCCCACTATGGAAAGACGGCAATGGCCCGTTTACCGCGGCTCCAAAGAATTTCATGGATGCCGCAATGAAGAGCATGGCTGAGGGAACTATGTTCCATTCAGTTACTTATGGCAAGGGAGCAATGGGCAGCTATGCTTCACAATTAACGACGAGGCAGCGTTGGGAAGTGATTACCTATATTAAATCAAAGCAGTTTCCTGCGGGCGCCGCGGATACTGCCACAAAAGCTCCTGCTGACACTACAGCAGTTGCCAGGACGAAAAAAGTTTGATCAAGAAAAAATAAATGCTGATGTCAACACGGGAAAATTTCGCGATACCAAAAAGATATAACACGATAGCCATTGCTTTAATGGTCCTTGGCGTATTAGCTATTATTGGTCTGTATGTTACCGCTGGTTCCAAAAGCGATCCGCATCAGCAAGCACGTTTCTGGGCAAGCTTATTGCAAAATAGTGTGTATTTCCTCCTGGTTGTAAATGCCGCGATGTTCTTTATTTGTGCGACGACATTAGGCTGGGGCAGCTTTCAACTGGCATTTGGCCGCGTATCAGAGGCTGTTTCCGCTTGTGTTCCTGTCATAGGGGTTATTTGTACAGTGATTTTATTTTCAATTGTAATGGGGCCGAACCATGAAATATATCACTGGACCAGCGCACACCATGTTGAAACCGACCCCACGCTGAATTTTAAGAAAGGATTTTTAAATAAGAACTTCTTTATAGTTGCCACACTGCTCACGATTGGCCTTTGGTCCTTTTTAGGATGGAAGATGAGGCAACGCTCCCGCATGCTGGACGATCAACCCTTACGATCAAGAGAGGAAGGAAAACGCTATATCTGGAACAATACGGTATTGGCAGCGATTTATATAGTGGTATTTGCCTTGACCGTTGCCTCTTCTACTCCCTGGTTGTGGCTGATGAGCATCGATGCTCATTGGTACAGCACTATGTATAGCTGGTACACTTTTGCAAGTACGTTTGTGCCGGGCCTCGCGCTTATTTCATTGTTTGTAGTCTTCCTCAAAAACAATGGCTACCTGGAACATACCAATGTGGAACACCTGCATGACCTCGGGAAATTCATGTTTGCTTTTTCAATCTTCTGGACCTATTTGTGGTTTTCACAATATATGTTGATATGGTATGCCAACATTCCCGAGGAAACGGTATACTACAAGTCAAGGACCGAGGGTGTGTACAGCGGTATTTTCTGGCTGATGTTCATCATCAATTTTGTTGCCCCCATACTCATTTTGATGAGCCGCGACTCAAAAAGAAACTATACGACGGTAACATTCATGTCGCTGTTGCTACTGTTTGGCCACTGGCTTGATTTTTACCAGATGGTATTCCCGGGGCCAATGACAAATGCAGAAACGGGAGAAACACATGTACCAATGATATTGTATGATTTTGCAATTGCATTGGGATTTGTCGGATTGATCATGTTTGTGACAGCGAGGGCACTTGCGAAAGCGCCGTTGCTGCCCCGAAATCATCCGTTCGTTAAAGAGAGCTTAATACATCATACATAGGTTTCCCGGCTTGCTCCGTTATTACAGGGGCAATTTGAGAAGTGCCGTGTCAATGATTGGTTCTTAAAAAAAGATTTAAAAATGGTCCACCGGGGTGATCCCACGTGCCGGCACCTGCGGAGGCCTATAATTGAATAATATTTTATGCAAACATTTTTCATCGTACTGATTCTGGCCCTTGGTTTTATCATTACGTTCCAGATAGCCAAAGCAAGTGAATATGTAGGTATCATGCGCGGCGAGGAAAAATCAAAAAAACAAACCAATAAGATAAATGCATTCCTGCTGCTTGCTTTTCTCATTCTCGGAATGATCGGTGTATATTATTGCAACGAAAGATTAAAAGGTAAGATATTAGGAGCTCCCGCGTCGAATCACGGAGTACATATTGACACCATGTTATACATCACGCTCGCGATTACTGGCGTGGTGTTTTTTATTACTCAAATAACCTTATTCTGGTTCTCTTTTAAATACCAGCAATCGGATAACCGCAAAGCCTATTACTACCCTCATAATAACAAGCTGGAGCTTATTTGGACCGTAATACCCGCAATTGCACTCACCGTATTAGTCGGGTTCGGAATATACTATTGGTTTAAGATTACCGGGGAAGCACCAAAAGATGCCATGGTGGTAGAAGTTACCGGTAGCCAGTTCAAATGGGAATTCCGCTATCCCGGAAAAGACAAGATACTGGGAAAGAAATACTATAAAAATATCGATGAGGCAAACAATCAACTTGGCCAGTTATGGGACGATCCCGCTAATCGCGATGACATCTATGTCAGCGGTGAGCCCATGCACCTGGTGGTCAACAGGCCAGTCAAGTTGGTCATAGGCGCAAAAGACGTGATTCATGATGTTGGTCTTCCCCATTTTCGTATGAAAATGGATGCTGTGCCGGGAACACCCACGAGCATGTGGTTCACGCCTACAAAAACAACGAAGCAGGTGAGAGAGGAAACCGATAATCCGGCGTTCATGTTTGAAATCTCGTGCGACCAGATGTGCGGTAAAGGCCATACTAACATGAGAGGAGAGATCATCGTCGAAAACCAGGAAGAGTATGATGTTTGGATATTGTCGAAAAAGCCAAAATATCTTTCAGTATTTCCCGATAAAAACCCTGTCGCTCAACCGGCAGATACGACTAAACCTGCAGCATCACCGGTAGCCAAGAATTGACGGCAGGTAAGCAAACCCGGCAAAGCATAGCATTGCCAAAAATTAAAAACTATGAGTGAAGCAACACATATACATCCGGAAGTCGCGGTGAGTCACGATGTTCACCATGGCGGAGATCATGGACATCATCACCAGTCATTTATCACGAAGTATGTCTTCAGCACAGATCACAAAATGATCGGCAAGCAATTTTTGATCACCGGTATCATCTGGGCTATTGTCGGCGGTTTATTTTCTGTGTTGTTTCGTTTGCAACTTGGTTACCCGGGACAAACATTTCCCATCCTGGAGACATTTTTTGGTCATTATGCGGAAGGGGGCATCATTAAACCCGAATTTTATTATTCGCTCGTAACGATGCACGGAACGATACTCGTATTCTTTGTGCTCACTGCAGGCCTTAGTGGAACTTTTGCAAACCTTCTTATTCCTTTGCAGGTTGGGGCAAGAGATATGGCGTCGCCTTTTATAAACATGCTTTCCTATTGGTTTTTCTTCATGGCAAGTATCGTGATGCTTTCATCTATGTTTACCCAAACAGGACCTGCAAGTGGTGGCTGGACCATGTATCCACCTCTTAGTGCCCTGCGCCAGGCAAGCGATGGTTCGAAGATTGGCGCCGACTTGTGGTTGATAAGCATGGCCCTGTTTATAGTTTCTTCTTTGATGGGCGGTTTGAACTATATCTCTACGATTTTGAACATGCGAACCAAGGGCATGAGCATGACACGCCTCCCGCTTACAATCTGGGCATTGTTCTTTACAGCAATTCTTGGAGTGCTGTCGTTCCCCGTCTTGTTGTCGGGCGCCATTTTATTATTATTCGACAGAAATATCGGAACGAGTTTTTACCTCAGCGATATAGTTGTAAACGGCCAAGTATTGCCGAATGAGGGCGGCAGCGCGATTTTGTATCAGCATCTATTCTGGTTCCTTGGACACCCTGAAGTGTATATCATTTTGTTGCCTGCTATGGGCATGGTGTCTGAAATACTTTCTGTAAATTCCCGGAAGCCCATATTTGGCTATATGGCGATGCTGGGATCACTGTTTGCAATTGCAATCCTTGCATTCCTTGTATGGGCGCACCATATGTTTGTTACGGGACTGAACCCTTTCCTCGGGTCAGTCTTTGTTTTGCTGACGCTATTGATTGCCGTGCCTTCGGCCATTAAAGTGTTTAATTGGCTCACTACTTTATGGAGGGGAAATATAAGATTTACTCCAGCAACGTTATTTGCTATTGGTTTTGTGAGCCTGTTTATTTCTGGTGGTCTCACAGGGATATTCCTTGGTAACTCAACCATCGACATCCACCTGCACGATACTATGTTTGTAGTTGCACACTTCCATATCGTTATGGGTGTTGCTTCAATGTTTGGAATGTTTGCCGGGATCTATCACTGGTTTCCGAAGATGTACGGCCGGTATGTCAATTCCACGCTGGGCTATCTGCATTTCTGGATCACCATAACAGGCGCGTATCTAATTTTCTGGCCCATGCACTACCAGGGGTTTGCAGGCATTCCCCGAAGGTACCTGGATAAGAGCAGCTGGCTTTCATTTAATGGTTTTCATGACCTGGATAAAATGATCACAATAGTCTCTATTGTTGTATTTGCGGCTCAGCTGATGTTCGTGTTTAATTTCTTCTATTCGATTTTTAAAGGTAGAAAAGTTACAAACCCGAATCCATGGGGCGCAAACACACTTGAATGGTCAACCCCGATTAACCCGGGTCACGGTAACTGGGTAGGTGAAATCCCGGAAGTGCATCGATGGGCATATGATTACGCAAAGGATGGTCGGGAATTTATTCCGCAAACAGAGCCCATTGGTGCAAGCGAAAGCAAACATTAAGGTGCGTTAACCGGGATCTGTGAGATTATAAAGATTTTGGTAATGGGTGATGCCCTCCGTCGGATTAGAAAAATTGATGATAAAAAAACTGATGTAGCTAAGATAGAGACAACTGTATTTTTGAAAATTGTGGAGTAAAAAGCGGAAGTGATACGAAGGATAAAGGATTATTTACAACTGGTAAAGCTTTCGCTGAGTATCATGGTGGTGTTCAGCAGCGTGATAAGCTTTATGCTGACAAAAGGTTTTGAAGCATATGATGATCAGTTGTTCAGAATTGTGATGCTCTTTGCAGGTGGTCTGTTGATTACTGGCGGTGCGAATGCCATAAACCAGGTGGTTGAAAAAGATACCGATGCCATGATGAAGCGTACCGGTCAACGTCCGGTTGCATCGGGCAGAATGACCGTGACAGAAGGTTGGACATTTGCGATTGTTGCCGGCGCGTTGGGTGTTTTTATCCTTGGAAATTATTTCAATTGGTTAACGGCATCGCTTGCAGCCCTCAGCTTGTTTCTTTACGCATTTATCTATACACCGCTGAAGAAGGTCAGTTCAATTGCCGTGTTGATAGGTGCCATTCCCGGTGCGTTTCCCTGCCTTATTGGCTGGGTCGCTGGTGAGGATAAATTGTCGCTCGGAGGCTGGTTGCTCTTTGGAATTCAATTTTTGTGGCAGTTCCCACATTTTTGGGCCATTGCATGGATTGCACATAAAGATTATTCTGCGGCAGGGTTTAAGTTGTTGCCCGCGGATGAAGGGCCTACAAAGTTTACAGCTTTGCAGGCGGTAATCTATTCATTGCTGTTGATCCCGCTAACGCTGTTGCCCTACTTTGTTGGCGGATCTGGCTACAACGCAATGTGTTCTTTTGGTGACGTGAGGGGAATCATAAGCCTTGTACTGATATTAGTCGCAAATTCTTTTATGATTCTGCGATCGGTACGGCTTTATCAAAAAATGGATGTTGCGTCGGCCCGGAAAGTTATGTTTGGAAGTTATATGTATTTGCCGGTTATATTGCTGGCACTCCTGATGAGCAAGATTTAAATAATAATAAAAAGTGAGATGGAAGCAGTGATGAATCAACAAAGAAACAAAATACACCCGCACAAATTTACGTTGTGGGTGGCTATAGCGAGCATCCTGATGATGTTTGCAGGGCTGACCAGTGCATTTATTGTAAAGAGCAATTTGGTGGGCTGGAGGCAAATCGAGATGCCGCGGATATTTTGGGGCTCAACCATTGCGATTGTGGCGAGCAGCGTCACCATACAAACAGCTTTGCGTTGTTTTCGCCAGCGGGAAATGAATAAATATCGCGTACTGATAGGCGTTACATTTTTGCTGGGAATTGTTTTTGTGACATTGCAATGGTTCGGCTTTATGGATTTGTGGGAACAGCAGAAAGTAACGTTCAGGGGTGCAGTGGGTGCGGGACAATTCCTGTATGTGATATTTGGATTGCACGCCCTGCATGTAATTGCCGGAATAATTGCATTGGCGGTGCTGTTTTCGAGGGCATTTTTTGGAAATGTAAAGTCGTACAATCCCGTACCGGTCGAGATCGCGGCAACTTATTGGCATTTTGTGGATATACTTTGGTTATATCTTCTGATTTTTTTTATAGCCATCGGGTAGCCGTGAAAACTACCAGGGTTTAAACGAGCATTTTTTAATTGGAATTTTTATAAAATATGGATACAACAGCTACAGCGCAGCAACCAAAATGGTGGAGTGGAGGCAAAAGCCCATTTAACCTGGAATATGGCAAACTGATGATGTGGTACTTCCTGATGAGTGATGCCTTTACATTCGGCGCTTTCCTTATATCTTATGGAAGCATCCGCTTTAGTCAGAATTTCTGGGCCGATCCTAACGTAGTATTTAATGCGTTTCCCGGTGCGGGTCACAGAAATCTGCCCTTGGCTTTTGTGAGCATAATGACTTTTATTCTCATCATCAGCTCCGTTACGATGGTATTGGCCGTGCATGCAGGCCATAAAGGCGATAAAAAAAGTGTTGTCAAATGGCTTGGCTGGACGATCGTAGGCGGCGTCGCATTCCTGTCGTGCCAGGCATGGGAATGGCATCACCTTATTACAGGCCTGCATCCGACCTTGATAGACGGTAAAATAGATTGGGTAGGACAAACTACCTCCGTAAATCCATGGGGCCAGCTGGCAGATCCGGCCGCAGTAACGGAAGCCCTCAAAAATTCATCACAACATTCGCTGGCAATGCTCGTCCACGAGCACAATCATACAATGAGTCATGAACAACTGATGGGAATGCCAAAAGAGCAATTGATGGGAATGGTCAACACTGCTGAATTGCATATTCGCAAGAACGGCCCGGTTGCTTTTGGAGGCTACTTCTTCGGAATAACCGGTTTCCACGGCTTCCACGTTTTTTCGGGGGTTATTATCAATACGGTCATGCTGCTCATGACCCAAAAAGATGTGTTTGCTAAAAGAGGACATTACCTTATGATAGAGAAGGCGGGGTTGTACTGGCACTTTGTTGACCTGGTATGGGTATTTGTGTTCCTTTGTTTTTATTTAATCTAAAAAAATAACCTGGTGCACATCTGAGGGCAGCAGGAAACTGGTAAACTTAAACTTTGAATCAACCGGATATGGAGCATCAACATTCTGCAATGTCGTCGGAGATATCGATTCCACATCACCATTACTCGGATGCGGATTTCAGGAAACGTGTTAGAAAAACAACGATTCTTCTTTCTGTGATTACAGTTATTGAGCTGGCGATTGGATTAACGATCTATACCATTCACAAGGGACCCGATCCAAGTCATTTGCTTGTACTGATGTTTAAAGGAGTGGTTTGTATCCTGACCCTGGCAAAAGCCTATTATATTGTTTCTGTGTTTATGCACCTTGGCGATGAGATCAGGAATATGATCATGACGATCGTCGTGCCTTTACTTCTTTTTGTCTGGTTCATCCTTGCTTTTATCGTGGATGGAAATTCGTATAAGAATCTCAGGAATAAGTATGATTCTCACTTCAGGGAAACAACGATGCCCAAAGAGCATCATGAAAAACCTGCCACTGAAGAGCCAAAGCCAGGCAAGCAATAATATACTTCATCCGAAACGCTCCGGTAATTCCGGAGTGTTTTGTTATAATATGATTTTAGAGGATAAATGATGCGTTTGTGAATAGGAAAGCAATGTATTCGTTAATGCTGGCGGCCCTGGTTCCCCTGCTTTGTTATTTTATTATAAAACGATATAGCGAATCTGCCCTCGTTATGCCACGGCACTACCTGGAAGATTCTTTAGTTTCCAGGACGGAAAAAGGCAAAAAAGTTTTTGACACAGTTTGGCATGAGTTACCCGCATTTTCATTGCTTAACCAGATGGGAGATACGGTGTCCTGGGATGGGTTAAAAGGCAAAGTTGTAGTTGCTGATTTTTTCTTTACGCACTGCCCCACTATTTGTCCTGCTTTGACGAATAATATGCACACGTTGCAGCAATCCATCAACAATGCGCAGCGCGTGGGTGATAAGACACCTGATTTCCTCCATTTTTTATCTTTTAGCATCGATCCTGAAAGAGATTCCGTGCCGCGGCTCAAACAATGGGCTGACCGTTTCCAGGTAAACCCGGAGCAATGGTGGCTGCTGACCGGTGACAAGAAAGAGATTTACGATTTTGCGATCAACGATATGAAAATAGGTGTCGTTGATGGTGAGGGCGTGGACACCAGTTTTATTCATACCGATCATTTCGTGCTTATTGATACTAACCGGCATGTGCGCGGATATTACCACGGCCTGGACTCTGCTTCATTGAGGCAACTGTCGAATGATATCATTTTCCTGACCATGGAAAAGGATCCCAAAAGGAAAAGTTTATTTGCCGGAAAATTGCAGCTAATAGCAGTCGTCTTCCTGCTGGCAATTTTGGCCGTTGGCTTTCTATTGTTTTTTATGCGCAAAAAAGAAGCTTATGATAAGGCCCGCCTGGAAAAAAAATGACAGGAAAGCGAGCCGCCTGATCATTGGCTTTTCAATTCTCGTTTTTGCGGCAGTCGTTTTATTGAGCCGGGTAAAGCTTGATTTTGATCCGGGCTTCGACGTGCACTTCTTTGCTTTGATTAATGCCATGATCAATTCATGGGTAGCTATCCTGATGTTGGTCGCCCTATGGATGGTTAGGCATAAGAGATATGAATTACACAAAACCCTAATGCTTACCTCGATGTGGCTTTCCATTCTTTTCTTACTCAGCTATATCTGCCACCATTTACTCGCAGGGGATACCAGGTTTGGCGATGTAAATCATGACGGGATCCTGGATGACACCGAAAAGAATGAAGCCGGTTCTATGCGCATTTTCTATTATATCATTCTTGGTACACATGTGCCCCTTGCCGGTATCGTGCTTCCGTTTATTTTGTTTACTGCGTATCGCGCTTTGATCGGAGAGTATCCTCAACATAAAAAGCTGGCGCGCATCACCTGGCCGGTCTGGTTTTACGTTGCCCTGTCAGGTGTCATTGTTTATTTGTTGATCAGTCCCTATTATTAGGATAAGAATTAAAAAAAACCCGCATGTGAACATGCAGGTTTAATTTTTTAATTACTGGACGGTAATCAGGCTGTTGATATTGGTTTTTGGAATTGGATTAAAAACGGTTCTTCAGATATTGGATGTGTGTGTCAACAACCGCTACAAACATACCATCACACCGCTTATTCAGCAAGAGAAAATTCCCTCAATATTTGCATGAAAATTTACGAACCAAATCGAGAAGATATCCTGTGAATAACTAAGCTGCAAACTGCCTTATGATGTCCATTGCGCTGCTTACGTAGTGACCCCCAAACAACACCGCGTGGACCATCAGTGGATAAAGTTGCGATAAAGGCAATCTTTGCCTCCAATTTGATTCCATCGGATAGATTTCTCCGTAGGCATCATAAAATTTTTGATCGAATCCTCCGAACAATTTTGTCATACCAATATCCATCTCGCGGTGACCATAATAGATGGCGGGATCAAATAGTGAAGCACATCCTTCTGAACTAACCATATAATTGCCGGCCCAGAGATCGCCGTGCAAAAGAGCCGGTGGCTCCTGCGGGAACCATTGCACGGATCGCCTGCAAAACAATTCCGTAGATGCCAGGTCGTTTTTGGAAAATTTGCCAGTGTCAAATAATATTCTGGCAAGGGGCATTATTCTGCATTCAGAATAGAAAGTATGCCATTGCGTGTGCTTCGGGTTGGGTTGCTGAAGACTGCCGATATAATTGTCTTCATACAAGCCAAAGTAATCCTGAACCTGCAGGTGCATTCGTGCCACCGATCTTCCAAAGACTTCCCAGAAGTTTTTTTTTGGCGCACCTTTTTCTATCCATTGCAAGACCAGGTATTGATATTGTGCCGCATTGCCATTTTTGACGACTCGCGGAATAATAAGCTCTGGCATTGCAGCAGCCAATGCGTTCAAACCGCCGGCTTCTTTTTCAAACATGCGAGGATAGAGGTTTCCATCATTTACTTTTAGAAAAAATTTTTCTTTTCCGCTGTAAATGCAAAACGATTCATTGATGTCACCACCGTGAACGACCTCATATTTATTTATTCTTATGTCTAAATGATCGAGAATGGTTTCTAACTGCACAATCAGTTCAAAAATTTTTTGATCAGCTGGATAATGAGAGTAAGCAATAAGCTAAAGATGATCATCGTCGTGATGGGAAAATAGAATTTGAAATTATCTCTCTCAATGCGTATATCACCCGGCAACCGTCCTATCCAATTCAATTTATCATGAAAGAAATATATTATCACTCCTGCCACGACAATCATCACGCCCGCTATAATTATCCATTTTCCGGTATCGCTGTTCATGATGTAAAAGTAATCAGCAAACCAGGAGCCGGTTCGTTAAAAAAGAAATCGTTTACGATAGCAGGAATAAAAAAGGCACCCATAAAGGATGCCTTAAAAACGGTCATCATCTTTTTTTATTTCAGATGTTTCGCAAGATGCTTAGCCATATCAAACATAGAAACCTGGCCTTTACCTGCAAAAACTGATTTCAGTTTTGAATCTGCATTAATCATGCGCCTGTTCTTAGCGTCCTGCAGTTTGTTGGCCTTGATATAAACCCAGATCTTTTTTACCACGTCAGTGCGTGGCAATGGTTTGCTTCCTACTACTGCAGCAAGTTCTGCGCTCGGAGTAAGCGGCTTCATAAATGCAGGATTGGGTTTACGTGCTGATTTCTTTTTCGCAGCTTTCTTTGGGGCCGCTTTTTTTGCAGCTTTTTTAGGAGCCGCTTTTTTTGCAGCTTTTTTAGGGGCCGCTTTCTTTGCTTTTTTTGTTGCCATTTGATTTTAATTTAGAATGTTAATGGGAGTCAGTATTTGCGGTGTCAAATATAACTGTTTTCTATTCAGTATGGCAAGACCTTTTTTCCAGAAAAATGATTTTTCAGAGGGGAATTTTGCTTTTGGCCTTATTCATCTGCCATTCGGCCGCCTTTGAATGGATGAAAAATAGCGGCCGGCAGGATGGATAAAAACATGTAGCTGGCCGAAAGGGTTATTGAAAACCCAGCTCCTTTGTGGGGTCCCAAAATAGTTTTTCGAATTCGATCACTGTATCGTTTTTGACCGCAATTCCCTCTTTCTTTAATAACTTTTCCATAGCATTCGGATCTCCAAAATGATGCTTTCCGCTAAGTACCCCGTTCCTGTTTACGACGCGGTGAGCGGGTACTTTAGGCCTTACTTTGCCCGCGCCGTTCATAGCCCATCCAACCATTCGGGCTGAAAGTTTTGTCCCCAGGCAGTTTGCGATGGCCCCATATGATGTGACGCGTCCTGTCGGTATCTGTCTTGCTATTTCATACACCAGCTTAAAAAAACTTTCTTCTTTTTTCCCTGATGGCCTGATGGATTTCAGCCTGGACCGTTCATTTTGCTTTGCTGGCATGATTTAAAAATATGAATAATTGCCAGCATTTTTTGGAGATTACAGATCGCCGGGCAAGAAAACATGATGACAATTTACCAATAGAAAGTTCAGCTGGTTTTTCTGAATACTGGCTGTACGGGCCGCCCCTGCAGATACTTTTCGACCCCATTTTCCAAAGCTTTTTTATATACCAGGAGTGCCTCATGAATAACCTGAATAGTTCTGTCGATATCCTGATCTGTATGTGAATAACTCACAATTAGCGACGGCAATAATACACCTCTGCGGATGGTTTCCTGCAAGAACAATGTCCGGAGCAGTTGAGAAGGCTTGCCTTCCTGGTCGAGGGTGTAATAAACGAGATTACTTTCTCTTCCAAGCATACCAAAGTAGTTGGTCATTCCCGTTTCTGATATGGAACGCCTGATCCCATCGGCGAGGCGCTTTCCCTGCCGGTACAAAAAATCGATAACATTTTCTTGCTGGTAAATTCTCATTGTCGCCATTGCGGCAGCCAAAGCATGATATTCCGCTCCAAACGTAGTAGACAACAAAAACACCCGCTCTTTTTGATGCTTTATTCCACCAAGTTCCATGAGTTCCCGTTTTCCAGCTAATGCTGAAATAGAAAATCCGTTTCCCATGGCTTTACCAAAAGTGCATAAATCA
>Ga0207674_10002492_pt1 | contig 23219 bp, 21 predicted proteins | sample KBSCornC72_FD_184303 | JGI IMG/M metagenome (GOLD analysis project Ga0207674, IMG submission 184303) | Corn rhizosphere microbial communities from Kellogg Biological Station, Michigan, USA - KBS Corn C7-2 (SPAdes) (version 2) | ecosystem: Host-associated > Plants > Roots > Rhizosphere > Soil ...
CCGCGTCGCCTCGGTCTCTGTTTGGCGGAGATCGATTTGATGATCGTCGGTCCTTGCCCCGTCGCCGGAAACTGAACTTTCGATTGCGCGACCGCAGCACGCATTAGGGCATCGACGCCCGGCTCGGACAGCGTCGCCGCGCTCTTCAGGCGAACGAAGCGATTCAGTTTCCCCTCGCCCTGAAGAATCCCGTCCGGATCCTTGAGCGACGACCCGCGCAGAAATGCGAGCCCGACTCCGTTCGCCGCCGCCGCGATCGAGAAGATGGAGTCGGATGGCCGCGCCGTCGGCGAATAGCCGATGACGAAGAAGTTGTAATTGTCGTACACGATCTCCGTCGCCGTCGGATATCGCTTGCGCATCGCGGCGCGGGTGGCGCGAATCAGTTTGGCGTTGTTCGCGTCGAACTTGGCGATGAACCCCGCAAGTTGCTTCGCGGGCGATTCCGTCTGCTTTGGCGTCGGGCTACGGGTGCAGCTTCAGTCGCTGCACGCGCCAGTTGAGGAGCTCAGCGACATAGAGCTCGTTCTCGGACGGACAGGCGATCTCGTGGATCCAGCCGAACTGCTTGAGCTCCTTACCTGCTTCGCCGAGCACACCGACGACCTTCCCGTCGAGCGTGAGCTTGTAGATCCGCCCGGGGACGGCGTCCGCGCTGTACAAGAATTGGCGTGGGCCTGGCGTAATACAAATTGCCCACGGCGCGCCTGATACGCCGAGTCCGTTGTTCTCGCCGTTTGGCTGCGCACCGAGCATCACGTTCACCGGTTTGTTGAACGGGACGTCGATGGTGAACTGCCGCAGGAAATTTCCGTCGGAATCGAAAACCTGGATGCGACGATTGGTGCGGTCCGCGACGTAGATGTTTCCATTCGCGTCGGCCGCGATCGAATGCAGGATGTTGAACTGGCTCTGCCCGGTACCGCGCTCGCCCCACGTCTTCACCCAGCGGCCGTTCTTGTCCACCTTCACCACGCGCGAGTTGTTGTAGCCGTCGGCGATGAAGATGTTGCCGGCCTTGTCCCACGTGACGTCAGTCGGGCGATTGAAACCGCCCCATTGTGGCCGCGGCGTCGCGCCGGCCGGCGTTGCCGGCGGCGCTTCAACGGCTTCGGCGCGGCGGCCCAGCGCCATCAGAACCTTTCCCGCGGGACTGAACTTCATCACCATGTTCGTCCCTTCGTCCGTCGCCCACAGATTGCCATCGGCGTCGATACGGACGGTATGGGCGAAGGCGAACCCATAGAGATCCTTTCCGATCTCCTTGAGGAAGGTGCCGTCCGGCCCGAACTCGAACAGCTGCGACGCCACGCCCCCGTGCACCGTGCTGCGCTCGCCGGTGCGCACGAACGCGTAGAAGTGCTTGCGTCCGTCGACGGCGATCCCGGCGACTTCGCCAAAATTCATTCCTGCCGGCAGCTTCAGAAAATCAGCCGAAGCCTCGAACTGAATCTCCGGGACGGGAGCGGGCGTAGCCGCCGGCGCCTGGAAGAACATCTAGTGCTTTCCTCCGCTCGACGTCGACACCTGGTTCGTCAGAACCGAGTGGAACACCGCGACCGCCTTTTTCATCTCCGGCATCGTGCCGACGGAGATGCGCGCGTGCGTCGGGACGGCAGGGAAAGATCGGCCGATCGCGACCTTCTGCTTCACGCACTCCATCTTGAACGCCTTCGCGTCGCGATGGATGTCGACCATGAAGAAGTTGGCTTCCGCCGCGTGCACCGTGTATCCCGCGGTCTCGAAGAACTTGCGCGTGAAGGCGCGCGCTTCGGTATTCTTGCGAACTTCCTGCGCGATGTGCGCCTTGTCGGCGACCGTCGTCGTCGCGGCGGCGAGCGCGAGTTGATTGACGTTCGAGCCGAGGTTCCACGACTGCATCTTCTTGAGCGTGTCGGGCTGGCCGACCGCATAGCCGGCGCGCATGCCCGCCATCCCGAACACCTTCGAGAAGGTTCGCGTCACGACGACTCGGGGATTGGCGATCGCCAACGGGATCACCGTCGCGTATGCCGGATTGGCGACGTACTCGTGGTAGGCTTCGTCGACCAGCACCACCGCCTCGGGCGACGCTTTCATCACGTGATCGATGTACGCCTCGACGTCCGAGTGGCTGTGCACCGTCGCCGTGGGATTGTTCGGATTGCAGAAGTAGACGAGCCCCGCGTTCTTCGACGCATCCACCATCGCGTCGAGGTCGAGCGCGAGCTTCGCGTCGACCTTCGGTGCGTTGACCGGATGATTCAGGAAGCGCGCGAAGTTGCCGGGAGCCTCGAAGGTCGGTTCCGGCGCGACGAGCGCTTTCGATGACGACGTGAACGCCTGCACCGCTGAGCGAAGCAGCTCGCCCGATCCACAGCCGAGGATGAAGTTCTCCGGCTTGAGACCGTGCACCTTCGCCAAAACTTGAATCAGATCGTCCTCGGACTTCGTCGGATAGCGATTCGCGTCGACGAAGTGCTTCATGATCGCGTCGAACACGTGCTGTCCGGGTCCGTTCGGATTCTCGTTGCTGTCGATCCGGACCATGCCGGGCTGCGACGCGAGCAGGCGATCGGCGCGCCGCTCCGCGGTGCCCTGGAACGCGAACAGCGCTTCGTGTCCGCGCCAGGAGATGAGAGGCGAGGCGATCAAGCCTGATGCGCCGGCGCCGAGGGTGGCTACGAAGGAACGGCGAGAGACGGCCATGACGGGCTCCCAATTGAGAAGGGGCGGGGCGATAATAGCGCTCTCCGGCGCGCTTGGGAATGCGAGGCCCTTACACAACGCATTCAGGCCCTACACGCCGTGCCACAAGCCGGATAGTACTATATATGGCCGGAGGTGAAATGGAGGGAGTGTCCTGAACCCGATTCGTCTGATCGCGCTCGTCCTGACGGCTGCATGCGCCAGCGCCAAGTCGACTCCCACGACATCTTCGTCGGCGGCTCAGCCCGTTACCCGGGCCGAGTCCGACCGGGCCGCCGCGGCCAGGGCGCGTACGGATAGCACGCGTCGTCCCTACACGGCGGCGGACATTCATTTCGTGTCCGGCATGATCGGCCATCACGCGCAGGCGATCGCGATGTCGCAGTGGGCGGAGAGCCACGGTGCCAGCGCGACGATCCGCACGCTCGCCGGCCGAATCATCAACGCCCAGCGCGACGAGATCACCCTGATGCAGAACTGGCTGCGTGATCGCCACCAGCCGGTCCCCGAAGCCGACCCGCGGGGAATGAAAATGGACATGGGCGGCATGACGCATTACATGACCATGCCCGGCATGCTCACCGAAGAGCAGATGAAGCAGCTCGACGCGGCCCGCGGCACCGATTTCGATCGCCTTTTCCTGAACTTCATGATCCAACACCATCGCGGCGCCGTGCAGATGGTGAAGGAGCTTCTCGACACGCCGGGCGCCGCGAACGACGAAACCGTCTGGAAGCTGGCCGCCGACGTCAACGTCGATCAGACCACCGAGATCACTCGCATGCAGCAAATGCTGGCTCTACTCACTATCCAGGGACGGTTGCCGTGACCACTCTCACTTTGCGACTCACTGGTCCACTCCTCTTACTCGCCGCCGCGGCGTGCGGAAGCTCGACGTCCACCGCCGTCTCGACCGCTCCGGCGCCTTCGTCCGCGTCACCCAGCATGACGACGTCGCCACCGAGCCCCGATCCGCGCATCGGCCTCAAGGCCGGCCAGTGGGACGCCGGCCAGGCGGCGTGGAACATGAAGCTCGTCTCGGCGACGCGTCCGCCCGAGAAGTTCGTGAATGGCGTCAACTCCGACCTCACCTTCCTCGGGAAATACGCCATCCAGGGAAGCTTCAACGGCTATCAGGTCTGGGACATCACCAATCCGGCCGCGCCGTCGATCAAGACGGCGTTCTACTGCCCCGCGTCGCAGAGCGACGTCTCCGTCTATAAGAACTTGCTCATCGTCTCGGCCGAGGCGCCGACGGCGCGACTGGACTGCGGCGGACAGGGCGTCCAGGACACGGTCAGCAAAGAGCGCATCCGCGGCATTCGCATCTTCGACGTCACCGACATCGCGAATCCCAAGTACATCGGGAATGTCCAGACCTGCCGAGGATCGCACACCCACACCGTGCTCGTCGACCCGAACGACAAGGACAACATCTACGTCTACATCTCGGGCTCCTCGCCACCGCGGTCGCCGACCGAGATGTCGGGCTGCGTCAGCGCGATGCCGGAGCAGAACCCCAACTCGGCGCTCTTCCGCATCGAGGTCATCAAGATTCCGCTCGCCCATCCGGAACAGGCGGCGATCGTCAGCTCCCCGCGCATCTTCAACGACCTGACGCAGCCCAAGACGCACGGCTCCGCGCCGGAAGACGTCGCGATGATCAACGCCGCCAAGGCGCGCGGTGAGTTCGTCGCCGAGATCATGGGCATGGCGATCGTATTGCCGCCGCAATTCACCAAGCCGATGCTCGACAGCGTCGCGAAGGCGCACGGTCGGACCACCGCAAACGGCGCGGACAGCTCCGCGCTCCGCGCCGCCATCCCCGACATGATCAAGAAGATGGTCGGCATGGACGAGGGCGGGAATCACGGGCCGACGTCGTGCCACGACATCACCGTCTTCCCGGCAATCGGCCTGGCCGGCGGCGCGTGCGAAGGTTACGGGCTGTTGCTCGACATCAAGGATCCCGCGCACCCGGTCCGCATCGGCGCCGTGGCCGATTCAAACTTCTCATACTGGCACTCGGCGACGTTCAACAACGACGGGACGAAGATTCTCTTCTCGGACGAGTGGGGCGGCGGCGGCGCGCCAAAGTGCCGCGCCAGCGATCCGAAACAGTGGGGTGCCGACGCGCTGTTCACGATCGATGCGAATCGGCAAATGCACTTCCAGGGCTATTACAAGCTCCCCGCGGCGCAGACGCCGGAAGAGAATTGCGTCGCGCACAACGGCTCGCTGATCCCCATCCCCGGTCGGGATGTGATGGTGCAGGCATGGTATCAGGGCGGCCTCTCGGTGTTCGACTGGACGGACCCGGCACACGCCAAGGAGATCGCATTCTTCGACCGCGGCCCGCTCGATCCCAATCGCATGCAGATGGCCGGTTCATGGTCGGTCTATTGGTACAATGGTGAGATCGTCAGCTCCGAGATCGCCCGCGGCCTCGACATTCTCGAGCTCACGCCGAGCGCGCTTCTGTCGCAGAACGAGATCGACGCCGCCAAGACGGTTCATCTCGACTATCTGAACACGCAGGGGCAGCCCAAGTTCGTCTGGCCGCCCTCGTTCTCGCTCGCTCGCGCTTACGTCGATCAGCTCGAGCGGTCGGGGGGGTTGTCGTCGAGCCAGGTTTCGTCGATCCGCTCTTCGCTCAGCTCGGCCGAAAGCGCATCCGGCGGATCGCGTCGCGACGGTCTCACCAAACTCGCTTCGCAAATCGACGGTGACGTTTCAGGCTCGCGGGACGGAGCCAAGGTGAGAATGTTGGCGGCGGCTGTCAGAGATTTGGCGAAATAGTTTCGCTCGCCGAGTTGTGTTCTTTTTCAGATCGCGACCATTTTGGCGTTGGAGACCCGTGGACATTTGGTACAATTAGATACGGGACAAAACGACGGGAATGAACGGATCACCTACAGGAAAAACTGCCATTGAAGGTGGGCTTGCGAGAGAGTCCTTCTCGCCAAATCCCCATTCAAAAGCAGTTCTTCCTGTAGTTCTTCCGTTCAATCCTGTCGTTTGTCCCGTATCAAGATTGTACCAAGCGTCCACGGTCTCGAATGCTGGCGTGGTCGGGATCAAAATCTGAGATCCATCGAGCATGACTCATCCCAACCCTCAGAACGGCGACACCCTGCTCTTCGTCGGCACGATGAAGGGCGCATTCTTCTTCAGCTCGAATGCCGAGCGGCAACAGTGGACGAAACACGGTCCCTATTTCGCCGGTGAATCCGTGTACTCGCTCGCCTACGACGAGCGCGGCGGAAGGAAGAGAACGTTCGCGGCGACGCGGAGCTTTCATTGGGGCAGCAACATCCGCCGCAGCGACGACTTCGGTGAAACGTGGTCGGCGCAAGACCGGCAGGCCGTGCGTTTTCCCGACGGCTCTGATCTCTCACTCGTCCAGGTGTGGCAGATCGTGCCCGGTCCGCGCGACGAGCCCGATGTCATGTGGGCGGGAGTCGAGCCCACGGCACTCTTTCAGTCCCGCGACGGCGGCGAGACGTGGAGTGCCGTTGACGGTTTGCTCAAGCATCCACATCGCCCGCAGTGGACTCCGGGTGGTGGTGGCTTGTGTCTCCACACCATCGTCCCCGACCCATCGAATAAGGACCGGATGGTGATCGCGATGTCGACCGGCGGCTGCTATCGCACCGACGATGGCGGCGCGAGCTGGCGCGCGCGGAATGTCGGCGTGCGCGCGCAGTTTCTGCCGAACAAGTATCCCGAGTTCGGTCAGTGCGTCCACAAGATCGTCCACAATCCCGCGCGGAACGGCCGCCTCTTCCTGCAGAATCACTGGGGGCTCTATCGGAGCGACGACTGGGGCGACAATTGGACCGACATCGCCAACGGCGTCCCGTCCGACTTCGGGTTCGCCATGCAGACGCATCCGCACGATCCAGACACCGTCTACATCGTGCCACTCCAGTCCGACGAATTCCGCTGCACGCCGGAAGCGAAGTTGCGCGTGTACCGAACGAAGAACGCCGGCGAGTCGTGGGAGCCGCTGACCAACGGACTGCCACAGGAGGATGCCTACGAAACCGTGCTCCGCGACGCGATGTCCGCCGATTCACAAAAGTCGGCAGGCATCTATTTCGGCACGCGGAGCGGCAAGGTCTACGGGTCGGCGAACGCGGGCGACAGCTGGCAGAACATCGCCAACGCGCTGCCTCCCGTCGTCTGCGTCCGCGCTGCTGTGGTCGGCGCTGGAACCTCCGCACCTAACGCCGCGTAGATAGAGCCGAGCCGCCGAGAAGCCGAGAAGCCGAGCAGCCAACCATGTCCATCGCCGTCGTCCTGCCGCGAGCGCTCTATCCCTACGCGCGCGGCAGCAGCACGCTCGTCATCGACGACCCTTGCTCGACGGTGCAGGACGCCCTCTCGGCAGTCGGCAAACACTGGCCTGGAGTACTCGACCGCGTGATGACGGAACAGGGAACGGTGCGCGAGCACGTCAACGTGTTCGTCGGCGAAGACAGCATTCGATTCGTCGACGGGCTGGCGACGCCGGTCGACGATGGCGACACGATCATGATCGTCGCCGCGGTGAGTGGTGGCTGAGATGGCGTGCATTCGGAGAAAGGCGCTGCACGCCGCGCTTGCGCTCTTGGTTCCCGCCGCGGCGTTCGGACAAGCCGCGTCGAAAGCAAAGTCGCCACCGACGCTCGGCATCGTCGAAGAGCTGCGCGTTCCTCTCCCCGACGCGCGGGCGCAGCGCGGATCGGCGCTCCTCGTCGGCGCCGACGGCCGCATGATCTCCATCCCCCTCTGGGGCGGCGAGATGGTGGCGTTCGACTCGACCGGCAAGCAGCTGCCCTACAAGCAGACGATCGGCGGCCCGACCGATCCCGAGATTCGCTACGCCGAGCGGTTCGGTTGGTTCGGGAAAACGATGTGGGTGTGGGACCCACCATCGAGCCAAATCGCTCTCGTCGATCAGCAGCTCAAGGTCACGAAGAGCCTCGAGATTCCGACTTGGATCCGTCCCACATGGGCGGACCGGCGGAAATATCCGGTGTTCGGGCGAATGAATCCGCTCGCGCTCTATCCGGACGGCTCGTGGCTCGTCGGCCCGACGAACCCCAAGTCGCTCGTCGATACACCCGACTACGACAAGACGAAGACGTACATCGTGCGCATTACCGAAAGCGGCTCGATTCAGCGAACGATCGCGAAGGTTCCCTGGCTTCCGAATGCGCCGCGCGGCGTTCCGGCGGAAAAGGGCAAGCAGGTGTCGCCGCGCAATTTCGCGTTTTGGAATGCGAATTCCGACGGAAGCCGCATTCTCTTCGGGATCCCGTCGACGGTGGCCGGCGACAGCAACCACGTGCTCACGCTCATCAACGCCCAGGGCGACACACTCTATTCACGCCCGATGTTGTTCACCGACCCGGTCGCCGCGGCGCGCGTCGGGCGTGACGGCTCGGTGTGGCTTCAGCTGCGCACCAGAACTGGCGACCGAACGTGGCTCACATTGGACCCGTCAGGTCAACCGCGTGGCACCGTGACCTTCGAGAACAACACGCTCGTGCACGACGCGGACGGATCGCGCATCTGGACGACCGAGCGAGTCGGCAATACGCAGCTGCTCGTGCGCTACAAGGTCACAAGCGCTCCGCCGCCTCGTAGCCCCGCACCTTCCAAAGGGTCAGTCCGACCCCGACCACCAGCATCAGCGTCCCCATCGTCCAGATAGTGGCGATGGTCACCGGCTTGTCGACGAGCGCCGCGCTGTTGCCGAGCAGTTTCTGCGAGATGGCCAGCGAAAACTCGCGCGCGCTGATTGCCTTCACCCCGGTGAGATTGCGCGAGAGCACCATCTCGATCGCGACGACGTACAGCAGTCCAAACACAAGCGCGCGTCGCGACCACGCACCGAGCGCGAGAAAGCCGGCGCAGTAGAACACCGATCCCACGCCGAGTCCCGCGAGCAGCGACAGCGGAACCTGAATCGGCAAGTCCGGTCCACGTACGACGAGCCAAGGTAGAAGCACCGCCGGGACCATGACTGCCGCCGTGGACACGACGGCGACGAGATACTTCCAGAGCACCACGCGCCAGCGGGCGACCGGTTTGAGCAGCAGGTAAAGCAGCGTTCCGTCCTCGATGTCGCTCCCGAAGGCCGTCGTACCGAACAACACGGCCGTCAGCGGAAGCAACGCGCCGATCACGAGATCCCGCGCCAGGCCGATGAGAAAGTCACCGCTCGAGCCGCTGGAGTCTGAAACGAGCAATCGGAATACCAGCGCGACGACCAGCGGGATGAGCGCCAGTCCAAGCGCGAGCACGGCCCGACGCTTGGCGAAAAGCTGGCGCGCGCTCAACCACACGAGCGTGCGATCGACGGTGAATGCTCCGCTCATCGCTCCACCAGGTACGAGAAGACGCTTTCCAGCGATTCGTCCGTCGGCCGGATCTCGAGCAACCGGATGCCGGCGTCGCGCGCCGCGCGCGGCAGATGGTGCGTCAGCGTGCTGCGTTCCGACGTGCGGACGATGATGCCTCCCCCTCCCCCCTCCGCCCCACTGCCGTTGTTCGTGCTCAGCTCGACCCCGAACACCGACGCATCGGAGAGAAGCGCCGCGGCCAGACGCCGGTCATCCGACGACCGAATCATGAAGGTGTGCGGACGATCGGTCATCAGCCGCCTGATCGCGCGGTAGTGCCCCGACGCGGCGAGCCGGCCGGCAACCATCACGAGCACGTTGTCGGCGAGATCGTTGAGCTCTTCGAGAATGTGCGAGCTGATGACGATGACGCGTCCGCGTGCCGCTTCGGCGCGCAGGACGGCCATCATGTGCAGCCGTTGCCGCGGATCCATCCCGTTGAACGGTTCATCGAGCAGCACGACGTCGGGGTCATGCACGAGCGCCGCCGCGACCTTGATGCGTTGCCGCATACCTTTCGAGTACGTCGCGATCTTCCGGTGCTGCGCGTCCTCGAGCTCCACGAGCCGGATCGCGCGCGTCGCCGCGTCCTCGGCGTCGGCGAGTTGCTGAAGTCGCGCGCTCATGCGAACAAACTCGCGACCGGTGAGAAACCCGTAGGTCGACTCTCGTTCCGGGACAAGGGTCAGACGCCGGTAAATCGAGGAATCGTCCGCCGCGGCCACACCGTCGATCAACACCTCGCCCGCCGACGGCTGGAGGAGGCCGGCCATCATGTGCAGCACGGTCGTCTTACCGGCGCCGTTCGGTCCGAGCAGCCCGGTGATTCCCGCTCCGAGCATGCACGAGACGTCGTTGACCGCGACGACGTTGCCGTACCACCGCGACGCGTTGCGAAGCTCGATTGCCGTCATGCTTCGTTCCGCCGGTAGCGCAGCAGCAGTACCGTCGTCGCGACGGCGATCACCGCCAGCATCACGGCGAAGTAATACGATCCCGGAAGCTCGGCGCGGCCGACTTGCGTTCGCAGCTTCGCCTGGATGTGGAAGATCCAGTTACCGAATCCGATGATCACCTGAATCGGATGCGCGAGGATGAGGTAGCGCTTGGTCTCACCGGTGGCCAGGTTGCGGAGCACCGTCGCTGCCGCCGGCACCAGCAGAAAAAAGCCGATCACGCTCGCACTGGCGTAGGCGCGCCGTCCGGCGAACGACGCGATGGCGAGCGCCACCGACCCGATGAAGTACGAGACGGTCAGCGTGCCGATGATGAGCGGTCCGAGGACTGTCCACTCGTCCTTGAACGCCGCCCACGGCGACGGGGAGATGAAGACCTTGCCGAGGAAGAGCACCAACTGCGGGCCAAAAGTGAGCACCATCATCGCGGCGACGAGCGCCGCCAATTTGGCGAGTGCGTAGAGCACGCCCGTGAGCGGCCGCGCGAGATACAGCGTCAACACGCCGTATTGTCGGTCGGTGACGATCAGCTCCGGCGCCTGCGCCGCCGCGAACAGCGCGATCAGGAACGAGGTGAATTGCAGGTGGTTGGAGTAACTGATCAGCGCCGTGAATCCGGTCGTCGATGCCGCGCCCACCGACACGATCGCCGGGATGAACACGACGCCGAGAATGATCGACGGAATCACCTTCGACCGCGCCCCGCGTCCGAGCCCGAACGCCGTGCGCAATGAGAAGGCGAACAGCGTACGCACCGCGTTGGCACGGTCGAGGCGCTGCCCCGTGTAGCGCTGATACCCGAGATCATAGAGCGCGCCCGCTTTGGCGGTGACTGCTTGGGTCTCAGCCATGCGCACCCGCCACGCTCTGATCGCGGAAGAGCTCTTCGAGCTTGTGTCGCGTGAGCTGCATGCGCGCGATCGGCGCCCCGAGCTCGGCGGCCGCGTCGCGAATGAGATCGTACGTGCTGTCGTCCCGCACCGTGATGCGCAGCAACGTCGCGCTTCCGTCGACGTCGAGTCCTCGCGAGCGGAGGGCGGTGGCCAACTCGGGGATTTCGTCGTCGAGCTCGACGACCAGTCGTTCGGTGAGCTCGGTGAAGGCGGCGACCGGCCCGTTGTAGCGCAGCTTTCCCGCGTCGATCGCGATGAGCTGCTCGCACACCCGCTCGATCTCGCCGAGTAAATGCGAGGTGACCAGCACCGAGATGCCGAACTCCGTTCCCGTGCGCGCGATCAGGCCGAGCATGTCTTCCCTGCCGGCGGGATCGAGTCCGTTCGTCGGCTCGTCGAGCAGGAGCAACTTGGGATCGTGGACGAGCGCCTGCGCCAGTTTCACACGCTGCTTCATGCCCGTGGAGTAGCCGCCGATCAACCGGTACCGCTCCTCGTGCAATCCAACGTGCCGCAACATCTCGGCGGCGCGCTCGCGCGCGGCTTGAAACGGCAGCCCCGACATCCGCCCCATGTGCGCGACAAAGTCGGCACCGCTCACGTCGATGGGGAGACAGTCGTGCTCGGGCATGTACCCGACCACCCGCCGAATCGCCATGCGGTCGCCGCCCACATCCATGTCGAGCACCGACGCGCTACCGCTCGTTGGCGCGAGCAGCCCGAGAAGGATGCGGATGAACGTCGTCTTCCCGGCGCCATTCGCGCCGACGAATCCGATGATGCCGGGTTCCACGTCGAAGCTGAGATTGTCGAGCGCGACGACGCTGTCGGAGAATGACTTGGTGAGGTCTTTCGTGCTGATCAGCGACAACTTGGACTAATCGGGAGGGTGGGGTGGGAGAGACTGGAGGTCTCTGGTCCCAGGTCTCTGGTCTCTGGTGAACAACAGCCGCCGTTCAACCTGAGACCAGGGATCAGAGACCTGAGACCAAGACGGCCAAAGGGCAACTTGCCGCCCGATTAAGCCACCGTCAACGCGACCCTACGACAAACCCCACTGTAGGTTTCCCCCATGGACCCGGTCCTCACCCGCGAAGAGCTCCACCGCTACAGCCGGCATCTCATCCTCCCGGACGTCGCCCTCGACGGCCAGAAGCGGATCAAGGCGGCGCGGGTGCTGCTCATCGGCGCGGGTGGTCTGGGGTCGCCGGCGGCGCTGTATCTCGCGGCGGCGGGGGTCGGGACGCTCGGCCTCGTCGATTTCGACGTCGTCGACGTCACCAACCTGCAGCGTCAGGTGCTCCACGGCACGAGCGACGTCGGGCATTCAAAGCTCGAGTCGGCGCGCGGCCGGATTGCCGACCTCAACCCGAATGTGCAGGTCGAGACGCACGAAACGCGGCTCACGTCGGCCAACGCACTCGAGATCATGCGCGAGTACGACGTGATCGTCGACGGCACCGACAACTTCGCCACGCGCTATCTCACCAACGACGCGTGCGTGCTCCTCGGCAAGCCGAACGTGTACGGTTCGATCTTCCGCTTCGAGGGCCAGGCGTCGATCTTCGCCATGCCGGACGGTCCGTGCTATCGCTGCCTGTTCCCGAATCCTCCTCCGCCCGGCCTCGTCCCGAGCTGCGCGGAAGGCGGGGTACTCGGAGTGCTGCCGGGCATCGTCGGGACAATTCAAGCGACGGAAGCACTGAAACTGATCCTCGGCATCGGCGACGCGCTTGTCGGGCGATTGCTGCTTATCGACGCGATGGCGATGCGCTTTCATACAGTGCGCGTCCCGCGCGATCCGAATTGTCCCGCGTGTGGTACGCGGCAGATCAAAGAACTGATCGACTACGACGAGTACTGTGGAACACCTGGAGGCGAGATGCCGGTGAGCAAGGACGTCCCGGAGATCACCCCCACCGAGCTCGCGGCGCGCCTCGATGCGAAGGACGAATTCGACCTGATCGACGTGCGCGAAGCATACGAATGGCAGCTCGGCCGCCTGCCCACCGCCCGTCTGATTCCGCTCGGCCAGCTTCCGTCGGCGTTGTCGACCCTCGACTCCACGCGCGACATCGTCGTTTATTGTCGCTCGGGAAAACGCAGTGCCGACGCGACGATTCAGCTGCGAGCCGCCGGATTTCGAGCGGTGAACCTCGCCGGGGGAATACTGCGGTGGAGTGATGAGGTAGATCCAACTATCCCGAAATACTGACGGCGAACGGCGCAACTGCTACCGCGCTCCTGCCGAACGGCGCACCTGCCGAACGGCGCGGCTGCCGAATGGCGCACCTGCCAAGAGGCGCAAGCAGCCTTCGGCCGAGCGACGGGCAACATCGAGTGCAACCCGGTGACCGAAGTGTCGCCGAGGAAAGGCCGTGCGCCCGTCACAAAACCCGGACGCGCTCAACAAACGGCGCGAAGCGCCCATGCGTCGCTTGGCAGTCGCGCGGTTTGGCAGCCGCGCCGTTCGGCAGGTGCGCCGTTCGGCAGTCGCGCGGTCAGCTCTCGCTCTTTCCATCCGGTGCTACTTGATTCGTCATCCCTCGCGCGAATCTCCATTTCCCGTCCGACCCTTTTCGCTCGATCAGGAACGTCCGCTGTTCGATCGTGCGCTTCTCACCGCCATCCCGGGGCGTGAGGATCATCCGTTCGATTCCGCGCTCGAACGCGACGTCTCCGAAGACCACAGTTTCGATCGGCTCGAAGCTCTGGATGATGTCGAAGCGTTCAATGGCGCCGCGCATCGCGGCGGTCGCGGCGGCGGGACCGACGATCGGAGGAGCGCCCTGCGGCCAGACTTCGTAATCGTCGGTCAGGAGATCCTTGAGCGCGTCGGGGTTTCGCGCCGCCACTGCGTCGGTCCACGCGGCCCGCAACGCCGCGATCGCGGGAAGCTCTGCGGAGCTCATGTGGCGTCTACGCCCTTCACGGAAGTCCAAGCCATCGAGGCACCGCCCGCTTGTAATCCAGATACTGCTGTCCAAACACCCTCGTCAGTCGCGGCTCTTCGTAGATGAGGATCGCGACGTGGAACGCGAGCACCATCGCGATTCCATAGTAGACGGCGTCGCGCGAATGGAACCAGAGCGCCTGCCCGAAGATCGCCGTCACCACGCCGACGTACATCGGATTGCGCGTGAAGCGATAGAGACCACTCGTCACCAGAGATCGCGGCGGATCATACGGAGCGGGCGTTCCGCGGCCGGCGCGGGCGAATTCACGCGCGCAGATGAGAAGCACCGCCCACCCCGCAACGACCAGCACCACCGCGAAGGTGGCGAGCGGCGCGCCGGCGCGCGGCGCCAATGGAGGCGAGCCCGCGGCATACCACGGAATCCATCCGGCAACCGAGGCTGGAACGACAATGATGAAGCTTGCTGCCCGGAGCCACACGGGAACATGCCGTGCACCCTCTGCCATAGGTGCTCCCTGTCGTTGTCTCACACTACGAAAACCAGAGGGCGGAGGTGTCATCCTCCGCCCTCGGCTCTCCGTCGTTTACTTGACGCCCAGATTCTTCTTCAGGAACTCGACGGTGCGCGGCCAGGCATCCTTCGTGGCCGCCAGGTTCGCCTTTCGCTCGGCGTCCACGTCGGCTTGCGTCTCGGTACCGCGCGTCGGGCGCGGATCATCCTGCGCGCGTAGGAAGCCGTGGATCGCGCCCTCGTAGTTCTTGCCGTAATACCACTTCTTGAGCGCATTCATCGTCGAATCGATGGCCGGCATCGCCGCGCCGATTCGTGCGTCTTTCGATCCGCTCAAAAGCATGATCGGTGTCTTGATCTTTTCCAGCGAATCCTTCAGCGCGCCCTGCGCGGTCTGCGGCGTACCATAGAACGCGACGCCACCCGAGTAACCGTTCGTGCCGCCGTTGATCGTCTCCATCCACGTCGTCGTCCCACCCCAACAGTAGCCAATCACCGCATAGCGCGGAGCCGCCGACGGCTGCGACATCGCGTACTTCGCTATCGCGGCGATGCCCATGTTCCGATCGGCGATCGGAAGCGACGTCGTGAGCTTACGCGCCGAATCCGAGCTCAGCGTATCCATGCTCGGACCGCCGCGAAGCTTGGAGACGAGGTCCGGCGCAATGGCGATGAACCCTTCGGCGGCCACCTGATCGGCTACGCCACGAATCCACGGCGACAATCCGAAGATCTCGTGCACGACGACGACGACCGGCGTTTTCGCGTTCGACGTCTTCGGGTAGACGATCCACGCCATGATCGAGTCCTTCGAACCCGGCTCCCACGCGACCTTCACCCACTCGGCGTGCCGCGGCGTCGCCGCGAGCCGCGCTGCCGCGGTCCTGGCGCTCGGCGGGAGCGAGAGATCGCCCTGCTGGTTGGATGGAGAAACCGCCGGCAACGCGACGTCGCCCGGCGACATGTGAGCCATGTGCTCGTCGGCGGGCTGGCGATTGCACGCAGCCAACGAGACGACAGCAATCGAACCTGCAAGAATTCGCAGCGCGGACATGTGAACTCCGGTCGGGTGAGCTCGTGACCCATCGCGGTTCGACGGGCAACGACGGCTTTGAGAATAGGCAACCGGTAAACTGTTCGGAAGGCTCTGCCAGATCGGTGCCTACGACCCGGACCCGATTCCCTTCACGAACTTGATGAAAGTGTCCCGTTCGGCTGCCACGCGTGCGCTCGGGCCAAAGAGCTGGATGAACATCGCTCCACGCGGCGTCTCGAGGATCGTCGCGATCAATGTCTGTCCTGTTCTCACCGAATCGGCCGAGCCCATGCCGACGCCGCGGCGATAGGTGCCGGAATACTCGGCGATCGTGAGAGGGAACTTGCCCGAGGAGTCGCGCGTCACACGCTCGTACGCCGGCTTGGCGTCGCCCGAGCTGAATTGGCCCCGCCAGCGCGTGAGGTTCGCGTCCACATTGCCGCCTTGCGACGCGCCGAAGAAGAACACGACGATCTCGGCCGAGTCAGAACCGGGAACGATGAATTGGGCGAGCCGCGAGGTGGAGGACGGAGTCTTCGACACCCACGACGACGGAACGGCAGCCTTGTACTCGAGCAACGTGACGGCGCTACCCTGGGCCAGGAGCGCGCCCGGGGCCGTCGCCACGACGAACGCTGACGCGAGCACACCAAGGATTGGTTTGACCACGGAGTCTGTCCGACGATATGGTTGGCGAACGTTAACGATCGTGCAGAGAACCTTCTCCTTGACAGCTTAGGAGAGCAGTCGTATCCTCCCTAAGCACGCTAGGAGAGACCATGGCCCGGTGGCTTCGCCGCGTCGCCGCGCGCTTCGACCCGCGCGCCCGCGATCCGGAGATGGACGACGAGATCGAGCTGCACATCGAGCTGCACGCGGCGGCGCTCGAGAAACAGGGCCTCTCTCGCGCCGACGCCCTCCGCCAGGCGCGCATCGACTTCGGCGGCATTCAGCGCTACCGCGAAGAAGCCCGTGAGACGCATCCGCTCTCCTGGCTGGCCGATCTCATCGGCGACCTGCGGTACGGCGCCCGCGCCCTCAAGCGCTCGCCGGGCTTCGCGCTCACCGCTGTTCTCTCGCTCGGACTCGGCATCGGCGCCAACACCGCGGTGTTCGGACTCCTGTACGGCGTCCTCATGCAGCGGCTTCCGATCCCGCGCGCGAATGAGCTCACCGCCATTGCCGTCGTGGGGAAAGAGGACCGCTACACCTCGGTGCTTCGCAAGACCTTCCAGCAACTGCGCGCCATGCCCGGTGCGCCGAGTTTTCAGTCGTACCACCAAGACGATCACACGCTGATCGAGACCGAGGGCTTCCGCGGGTACGTCCACGCGAGCCTGGTGGATGGCGGACTCTTTCCGATGCTCGGCGCCAAGCCGCTGCTCGGCCGCTACATCACTCCGGCCGACGACTCCGCCGCCGCGCCTGTCGCATTGATCGGCGAAGGGCTCTGGGACCAGGCATTCGCGCACAGCGCCGACATTCTCGGTCGCCGAGTGATGCTCAGGTCGCACCCGTTCACGATCGTCGGCGTGATGCCGCGCTCGTACCGAGGTGTGTCGTTCAACGGTTCGTTCACCGTCGCCGTCCCGGCGGGCACGGCGCCGCTGTTCAACGTCGACGAGCGCCGCGACTATGTCACCGTGCTCACGCGCCTCGACGACCCGCGGCTCCGCGAATCGCTCGCGCCGCCGCTCGATTCGCTCTGGCGTCGCTGCTGCGCGTCACCCGAGAGTGTGAAGGCCGACGAGCATCTCGTGCTCGTCGACGCCGCTCGCGGTGTTCCGTTCGGCAAGAACGACTTCCGCGACGACTACCGGCTCGTGCTCTGGTCCCTCATGGGCGCCGTGCTTCTCGTTCTGCTCATCGCTTGCTCCAACGTCGGCAACCTGCTCCTCGCTCGCGGGGCGGCGCGCGAACGCGAGCTGGCGGTTCGCCTGTCGCTCGGCGCGTCGCGCACGCGCATCATCCGCCAATTGCTCGCCGAGAGCGCGCTCCTCGCCGCGGTCGGTGCGCTGGTCGGGATCGTGCTCGCCGCGTGGGGCACGACGATTCTCATTCAAAAGCTGCCGACCGGCGTCGGCGACGCGACGGGCCTCGTCGAATTTCACGCCAAGCCAGTGATACTCTGGTTCACCGCGACGATTGGCGTCGTCTCGGTGCTCGCCTTCGGCCTTGGGCCGGCACTTCGCGCGACGCGCGGCGATCTCATCTCGCCACTTCGCGAACGCGCGTCGGGACGGTCGTCCACAGCGCGAGTCGTCGACCGGCTGCTCGTCGTCGGCCAGGTTGCCGTCACACTCGTCCTCGTCTGCGGCGCGGGGCTGCTCGTCGCGACAGTGCACAACCTGCGCACCGTCGACCCCGGCTTCGCGTCGAGCAATCTCGTCGCCGTCAGCATCGAGACGCGCGGCACGCAATACGAGAGGCAGGGAATCGTTCCGCTCCATCAAGACATTCTCGACCGAGCGCGCGTCGTGCCCGGCGTTCGTTCCGTCGCGATGTCCACACGCGTCCCGGCCATCGGCGGAAGGAACGTGAGCTTCAACTATCACGTGATCGGTCGCTCCACTGCCGATTCGGCGGATCTGTGGCTAACCGTGATCAGTCCGGGTTACTTCGTCACCACCGGGACCCGGCTTCTCTCCGGCCGCGATTTTTCCAGCGTCGACACGCCGGCGAGCGAACGCGTCGCGATCGTCAACGCGTCGTTTGCTCGCCGGCATTTTCCGAACGGCGACTCTCCGATTGGCGCGCAGGTGCAGCTCGAGGGCCTGAATGGCGGCGAGACCGTCACCATCGTCGGCGTCGCGCAGGACATGCGACAGGGGGATCGTCGCACGACACAGCCGCCGAGCATTTATGTGCCCGCGCTGCAGGCGGGGAACTGGCCGTTCTTCGTCATGGTCATGCGAACGGCGGGCGATCCGCATGCCGTCGCGGCTTCGGTGTTGCGCGCACTCGGTCCATACTCTCGCACCGTTCAGGTCACCGGCTCACAAACGATGGACGAAGCGTACGACGAAGTGCTCTTACGCGAACGGCTGGCCGCGTCGCTCGCCTCCACGTCCGCTCTGCTGGCGCTGTCGCTGGCGATGGTCGGGCTGTCGGGCCTCATTGGCTTCGCCGTCGTGAGACGCACGCGTGAGATCGGCGTACGCATGGCGCTCGGCGCGCGCCGCTCGGGAATTGTCTGGATGGTCTTGCGCGGTGCTCTGGCGACAGTCGGCTTCGGCGTGCTGATCGGCGGCCCCCTCGCGATCGGCGCGGGCCAGGTGCTGTCCTCGTTGCTCTACGGTGTCGCGGCGAGCGACATCACCACGATCGTCGCCGCCACGCTCGGCCTGGCGCTGACCGGGATCCTGGCCAGCGCGCTCCCCGCCTGGCGGGCGTCGCGAGTCGATCCCGCTATCTCGCTCCGCGCCGACTGACGCGTCACCGACACTTTCCCCGCTGGCCCGCGTACGACAACTTGTTTGTCGCACTATTGCGCCAGCGGAGGCGTCGTATCTACGTCGACCCGGAAGTCATCATCGTCCCCATCGTGTTTGGGATGCCGACCGTGGCATTCATGCTGCGCATGCTGCTCAAACACAAGGAGAAGATGGCCTCGCTCCGCGCCCCGCAGGATCAATCGGCGATCGACGCCCGCCTCGCTCGCGTCGAGCAAGCGATGGATGCCGTGGCGATCGAGGTCGAGCGCATCGGCGAGAGCCAGCGCTTTCTAACGAAGGTGCTCACCGACAAATCACTCCCCGGCGCCGGTAGCCCGCCACCGAGTTGACGTCGCCCATCGCCCATCGCCCATCGCCCGTCGCCTAAACCCGCAACGGCACATCCCTCAGCCGCTTGCCCGTCGCATCGTAGATCGCATTGGCGATCGCGCCTGGAATCGGCGACGTTGACGCCTCGCCCGCGCCGACCGACGGAACCTCCGGATGATCGATCAGCTCGATGTCGATCGAATCCGGAATCTCGCTGAACCTGAGAATGTCGTAGCCGCGCCAATCAAGGCTCGTTACGCGCGCTCGGTCGAACGACACCTGCTCCTTGAGCGTGCGGCTGATCGCCTGGATGACGTTCCCTTCGATCTGGTTCTTGAGACCGTTCGGGTTGACGATCAACCCACAATCGTGCGCGACACAGACGCGTGTCACGCGCACGCTGTGCGCCGATTCATCCACGTCCACATCCACGGCCGCCGCGACGTACGCCTCGGTTCCCTCGTACTGAACGAATCCGAAGCCGCGCCCTTTCGAGGAACTGCTCGCGTGTGAAACTCGCGGCTGCCAGTTGGCGAGCTTCGCCGCCGCGCGCACGACGGCGATCGCGCGCGGATCGGTCAAATGCCGCAACCGGAACTCGACCGGATCCACGCCCGCCGCGACCGCCAGCTCGTCCATGAACGATTCGTTGGCAAAGCTGTTCTGCGGCGAGCCGAGCCCGCGGAACGAGGACGTCCGGAGCGGCGACGACTGAAGCAAATGCGCGACGACCCGCGTGCTCGGAATCGCGTACGTGTGCCGCGAGTTCCGGTCGCCGCCAAGCGACGCGCGTGATGCCGGAACTGCGCCAGTGAGCTGTGCGGCGATGAAGTTCGCCGATCCGGCGCCTCCGCCTGGGCGGCTCGAGTGCGTCGGCGTCCACACGGCGTAATCCCAGCCGGTGATTTTCCCGCTGTCGTCGAGGCCCCCTGAAACGTCCATCACCATCGCGACGCCCTTCGGTTCCCACCCGTGCTCGTCGGCGCGCGACCACTGAACGCGCACCGGCCTCCCGGCGAGCTGCGACATGAGCGCCGCATCGGCCGCGGCGTCGTCGGAGCCGTTGTGCCCGTAACACCCGGAGCCTTCGGTCCAAATCACGTGCACGGTTTCGGGCGACAACCCTAGGAAGCCCGCCAGCGCGCCCTTGAGTGCGTGCGCGCCCTGAGTCGACGACCAGATCGTCGCCGAATCGCGTTTCACGTCGGCCACCGCGCACGACGCCCCGATCGACGCGTGCATCTGAAACGGCCATCGATAACGCGCCGACACTTTCTTCGCCCCTCGAGCGATCGACGCCGGGACGTCTCCGCTGTCGGTCGAGACGCGATCCGTCGCGGTAATGCCCATCAGCGCATCGTGCAGGGCGCGCTGCTCGGGGAGCGTTTGCGATTCGCTCCATGTCGCCTTCACCGCTTTCGCCGCCTTGATCGCGTCCTCTTCGCGCTCCGCGACCACGCCGAGGAAATCCGCTTTACGCAGCACGCGCGCGCCGCGAATGTCGCGTAACCCCGAGTCGTCCACCGAGAACAGCTTCGCGCCGATGCTCGCCGGCCGGATCACGCGCCCATGCAGCATCCCGTCCACCCGAACGTCGTGCATGTAGACGTGACGCCCCGTCATCTTCGCCGGCAGCTCGACACGCGGCATCGGCTTGCCGACGACGGAGTAGTCGCTCGGTGATTTGACCTTTGCCTTACCGCTCACGGTGCGCTCGAACCGCTTCCCACCGATCAACTCGGCGTACGTCACGCGACGATCGTTCGCTCCCTGAACGGAGACGACGCCGTTCGCCACGACGAGCGAGTCCATGGATGCATCGAGCTTCGCCGATGCCATCTCCAGCAACGCTGCTCGCGCCTCCGCGGCGGCCTGGCGAAGCTGCGCGCCGCCGCGCTTCACCGTTTGACTTCCGACTGTCGATCCTTGATCGACCGTGTGATCGCTGTCGCCCTGCACCCACGTGATCCTGTCGAACGGGACGTCCAATTCCTCGGCGACAATCTGTCGCAGCGCCGTGGACACGCCCGTCCCCAGCTCGACTTTTCCGCTGAACACGGTGACCGATCCATCCGCGGCCACGGTGAGCCATGAGTCCAGCTCATTCGCCGCCGGTGGGAGCGCGCCGGCCGACGCCTCACCGGGTACGAATCGCAGCGATCGCGACATCGCGAAACCGACGACGAGCAGGCCACCCCGGCCCACGAACTCGCGGCGTGAGAGCAGGGACGGGCTACTCATCGTCCCCTCCCTCCCCAGTCCCCTGCGTGAGACTGAGCGATGCGGCCTTCTCCACGGCTCGAACGATTCGCATGTGCGTCCCGCACCGGCACAAGTTCGCGTTGAGCGACGACCGAATTTGCTCACGCGTCGGCTGCTTGTTGCGCGCGAGAAGCGCGGCCGTCGTCATGATCATCCCGTTGATGCAGTAACCGCACTGCGCGGCCTGCTCCTCGATGAACGCCTGCTGAACGGGATGTGGCTTTTCCGGCGTACCGAGCCCTTCGATCGTCGTGATCGGGGCGCGCGCAGCTGACGACACAGGCGTCGTGCACGATCGGATGGCGACGCCGTCGACGAGCACCGTACAAGCGCCGCATTGCCCGAGCCCGCACCCGAACTTCGGACCCGTCAGGCCGAGGTCGTTGCGAAGGACGTAGAGCAGAGGCGTATCCGGCGCCGCGTCGACGTCATGCGCCGTTCCGTTGACGAGAAGCCCTATTGTCATCCTGAGGGAGCGAAGCGACCGAGGGATCTATTGTCTCGGCCTAGTGAATAGTCAAGGAAAGTAGGTCCTTCGCTCGCGTTGCTCGCTCAGGATGACAGCCCCCACCATCGCAGCACACGGAGTGCCCGCAGTGTGTTCCAACGGCTGGGTGCGCCAACGCGCTCCATGTCGAAGTATCCCTTGCCGCCGTACTTGTACGTCAGCGGCCACAACCCGTCCTGCCCACGCCGGGCTTCCACCAATGCCATGCCGTCCGCGAGCCGCTCGTCACGCGGCGCATCGACGTCGCGGAAGTGGTCGAGCGCTCGGAGCACGTCGTAATGCCAACGCGGCGGGAAGACGAAGCGCGTGAACTCCGGCTTGATCACCGCGCCCGTCCGATGGGATCGGAAGAGCCGATGCTCGAGCAGAAATTCTCGCCCCCGCCGCATCGCCGCGCGAACCTCGCCGCGCTTACGCTTGCGGAACAACTCGTAGTGCCGGAGTCCCTCGAGCATGCTGATCGTCGTATTCATCGACGAATGCGTCGCGCCGGCGGGCCGCCGGCAGTTCCAACCGCCGTCGGCCATCTGCTCGCTCAACGCATAGTCGGCGATCGCATCGACTCGGTCGTCGTCCACCCCGAAGTACGACACGATCGAGAGCGACATTCCGCTGATGCACCCCTCGCCGCGTCGCCTGCCGCTCGGCCGCGTCGGGTAACTGATCCCGCCGTCGGGCTGTAGCCCTCGCTCGAGTATCAGCTCACACGCACGCCGGCATTGGACATTGTCGTTGGGAACGCCGAGGTCGCGCAGAGCGAGCAGCGTGTAGTGGGTGGACGTCCACTTTGGCGTGTACATCCCGCGCGCCCACATCCCATCGGCACCTTGTTCGCCAAGCAAATGCGCGCCCCAACCTTCGCGCACCACCATCCGTCGCTCTCGCTCGGCGGTTTTCGAGCCCGCTCCGGCGAGATCCCGCAATGTCTGCCATCGGATCGCGGGATCGCCGGCCAACAGCCACTCAACCGGCTGGGTTGCCGGCTCCGTTTGCTGAACCGCTCGCTTCTTGGCGGTCGTGGGCACGCGCGAAGTTATCTCTTGACTCGGCGCGCATCAATTTGGTACTACTCGGCGGACCACTCGGAGGTAGTATGGCCGACGACATGGGAACCTTCAGAATCGACGTCGAAATCTCAATCTTCGGATCGATCCGGTAACAAGAATGCTCATCGACGCCGGCCCAGCATCCGCGGCAGCAGCGGCGTAACGCCCATCGCCCATCGCCCATCGCCCATCGCCCATCGCCCACCGCCCACCGCCCACCGCCCACCGCCCACCGCCCTTCTCAAG
>Ga0207674_10002493_pt1 | contig 23214 bp, 23 predicted proteins | sample KBSCornC72_FD_184303 | JGI IMG/M metagenome (GOLD analysis project Ga0207674, IMG submission 184303) | Corn rhizosphere microbial communities from Kellogg Biological Station, Michigan, USA - KBS Corn C7-2 (SPAdes) (version 2) | ecosystem: Host-associated > Plants > Roots > Rhizosphere > Soil ...
GGATCGATCGCTATCAACGGCGGCGGCATCACTGCGGCAGGCGGGAACGTGAACGCCGGCGTGTGGGATCGCCGCAACCTGTTCACTTTCTCGGACGGCGTACAGATCGTTAAGGGCGCCCATCAGATCAGCGCGGGTGTATGGATTCAGCGGGTTCAGGAGAACGAGGATACCGCCTCGCGCCGGCTGGGAATGGCGATTTTCAGCACCTTGCAAACGTTCCTGCAGGGAACGCTGACCAACTTTCAGGTGGTGCCCAACCACGCGGCGCTGGGCTGGAGAAGTTTGTTCGGAGCCTGGTACATTCAGGACGCAATCCGCCTGCGGCGCAACCTCACATTGCAGGTTGGCCTTCGCCAGGAATTCACCACGGGCTGGAATGAAGAGTCCGGAAGGGCCGCCAACTACATCACTGGCCCAGGCGGCGTATTATTGACCGCGCCGATGGTAGGCAACTCGGTCTACACCCAAAATAATGCGAAGCATTTATTCAGCCCGCGAGTCGGGCTGGCGTGGGACGTCTTTGGCGACCAAAAGACCGCGGTCCGCGCGGGATTTGGGACCTATTATTCCCTGATCGACGTGCTGACTTTTTTGGTGAACTCGCTTCCTCCTTATAATGGATCGGCGTCGTTCACCGGTTCCCTGCCCGCGATCCTGCCCATCACGCCCAACGTGCCGGTGCCTCCCTCCTGCGGCCCCGGCGTTCTCACGGGCTGTACGATTTTCGCCCCGCAAGGCATCCAGGCAGACGCGCAGACACCCACGGTGGAGGAATGGAATATTTCGGTGGAGCAGCAACTCAGCCGCAATATGGCTCTTCGCGTCGCCTACGTGGGATCGCATGGATATCATGGACTTCTCAGCGTCGATCCAAACACCATCCCGCCGCAGATCTGCAGTAACGCAAACGGTTGTACCGCCGGCGGCATCGGCTCCATCAAGCCTACGGTGCCTCAGGGCAGGCTGTACGTCCCCGTCCAGACCGCTCCTGCCGGCTGCGCCGCTTGCTCCGGCAGACCGAACCCTTATCTCGCCGCGGGTTTTTTCTGGTTCACGGAAGGAAACACCAGTTATAACGCGCTTCAAGTGGACTTCACGCGCCGCCTTAGCCAGGGCTTGCAGTTCCGTGCTAATTACACGTGGTCGAAAAATCTGGATATGAATTCCGGGCTGACGCTCGCCCAAGCCCTCAATCAACCGCAAATGATCTCGAATCGGAACAACCTGCCCTTGGACTGGGGACCATCGGCCCTGAACGTAACCGGCCAGTCGAGCATGTCCATCACGTATGACCTGCCCTTCGGCAAGAACGCCACGGGCTTTCGCGGAAAGCTCATCGGCGGCTGGCAAGTGAACGGAATCACGACGCTGCTGACCGGCTTCCCGTTCACTCCCCTGCTGGGCTCGAACCGGTCCGGCGACGGCAACATAAGAAATCCGGACCGGCCCAATCTTAATCCGACTTTCACAGGCCCGGTCATACTCGGCAAACAGACGCAGTGGTTCGATCCCAGTGCTTTTCTTTTGCCCACACCGGGCACGTTCGGGAATTTGGGCCGGGGAACTTATACCGGGCCGGGCCTGGCAGAGGTGGATATGTCGGTGTTCAAAAACATCCCCCTGTCGGAGCGTTTCAGATTGCAGTTCAGGGCCGAGTTTTTCAATTTACTGAACCGGGCCAATCTGGGAACCCCCAGCGCAAACGTCTTTTCCGGCACCAGCGTTAGTGCCTCGGCGGGGCTGATCACGACTCTGGCCACAACGCCCCGGCAGATCCAATTCGGCTTGAAACTGACTTTCTGATCGCGGGCGAAACAGCCTATTGGTCAGGGGGCTTGGGTGCTAGCACCGACGTGAGTATCACGGACACGATGCTCACGATCAGTGCGCCCAAAAACGCCGGCAGGAATCCATCGACATAGAAACCTACGTGAAACCAGCGGACGGCGATGGCCGCGGCCAGCCACAGGGTCAGTCCGTTGATCACCAGGACAAACAACCCCAGCGTCAGCACAATCAGCGGGCACGAGAGGAACGCGAGGATAGGCCGCACGATGGCATTTACCAATCCTAAGATAATCGCCATTCCGGCGAACACCGTCCAGGCCTCGCGCTCGACGCGTATGCCGGGCACCAGCCACGCCGCGACCACCAGCGCTACCGCCGTGATAAACCAGTGGATCAGAATTCTCATGGGATCGCTTTAAGAATACACCGCTACGGGTACGCGCTTCGCTTAGAGCTTGGGCGCGTAATAACCGTGGCGCGCCCGTACCACCAGGTCTTTCCGGCCCTTTACGCGGATGCTGACCGGATGATACAGACCATCGGCCTTGAGCGGCTCCGGGCGGTATAGCACGTTATATTGATGCCGCAGCTCATTGGCGATATTTTCGAAGGACTGCGCCAGATCCTGCGACTTGAACGGGAAGAAGGCCAGGCCGCCGGTTTCCTCGGCGAAGTAGCGCAGAACTTTGTCGCCATCCGTGGGAATGCGCGAGATGTTGGTGGAGATGCTATAGATCACCACGTCGGCCTTGTGCGCCATTTCGAGCGCCTGCTCACGTGAATAGCGGCTGTCATTGTCCTCGCCGTCGCTGAGCATCACGATCGCGCGGCGAAACTTATCCCGGGGCTGATCGCCCATCAACTTTTCCTTGCAGGCGAAATAGATGGCGTCGTAAAGCGCCGTCCCGCCGCCGGGGCGCAAACTGTGGATGGCTTTGGCGAGTTGCTCGGTCGAATCCGTCAGGTCGGACACTAGCTCCGCAGCGCTGTCGAAGCTCACAACCATGGCCTTGTCCTGGCGCGGCCGCACCACGGCATTGACGAAATCGGTGGCGGCGTCCTGCTGGAAGCGGAAGCGATCGCGGATACTATTGCTGGTGTCGATCAGAATGCCGATGCGCAGCGGCAGATCGGTTTCGGCGGTGAACTCCATGATGCTCTGGGGCTTCTTGGCCTCCAGGATTTCGAATTCGTCTTTGTTGAGATCCGTGACAAAACGGCCCTTCTTGTCGGAAACCGTGAACAGCATGTTCACGCGGGTGACGTCGAGAGTGATGCGGGCTGCTGGATCGTCATCAGGAGAGGTTGGCTTGGGCGCAGGCGCCTGGGCATCCAACGAAACCAGCGCCAGGCACAACGTGGTTGCCAGAAAATACTTCATGTCCGCACCCTCAATTATAGACTCGCCAGCCAAGCGGTGAGTTCCGCTGGCAAGGGCGCCTCCACTGTAACGCGCTGGCCGGTTGCGGGACTGGTGAAAGCGATCCGCCACGCGTGCAGGAAAATTCTTTGGGCCGGCGGTGCGCCGTACAATTTATCCCCCGCGACAGGATGCCCGATGCTCGACAGATGCACCCGGATCTGGTGTGTACGCCCGGTGCCGATGCGGACCTCGAGATACGTGAACTTCTCGAAACGGCGGAGCACGCCATATTCAGTTAGGGCGGAGCGGCCTGTCTCCAGCTTTGCCGTCATGCGGATGCGGCGGACCGGATCGCGGGAGATGGGCGCCGTTACTCGCCCCTGTTCGTTGCGGACGTGCCCGTGCACCAGCGTCAGATAGGTCTTCTCTACCGCGCGGTCCGCGAACTGCGCTGCCAGCGCGCGATGCGCGGCGTCATTGCGAGCTACCAACAGCACACCGCTGGTGCCCTTGTCCAGGCGATGCACGATGCCGGGACGCAGATCGCCGCCCACTTGCGATAGCGCCGCAAAGTGATGCACCAGGCGATTGACCAGCGTGCCCGATTCGACGCCCGCGCCTGCGTGCACCACCAATCCCGCGGGTTTGTTGATCGCGATCACCGCAGCGTCCTGGTACAAGATCTCGAGCGGCAGATCTTCGGGCATGGCGAGAAGCGCCACTTCGCCGGCGGGCGATACTTCCACGCCCTCGCCTCCGTGGAGCATCAGCGATGCCTTGGCCACGGACCCGTTGACCAGCACCCGCCCCTGCTTGATCCAGATTTGCAGGCGCGAACGGCTGAATTGCGGCAGATGCTCCTGCAGAAAATGATCCAGACGTTTGCCCGCGTCCCCCGTGAAGGTCATGCAGACGCCGAAAACAGGAACACCGCGACTTCGGCTCTCACGTTGGGTAACATCCTCACTTGGCGGCCGCCGGCCAGGAACATGCTGCGTTCAATTTTCCAGCGCTGTTTATGCGCCAGCGACTCGAAATCGAACACCGTAAGGAAGTGTATGTTGGGCGAATCGTACCATTCGTGCGGGAAAAGCTCGGTTTTGGGAGCGCCGCCGGTCCACAGATGCGCCCAGCGCACGCTCCAGTGGCCGAAATTGGGGAATGCCACGATGGCATGGCGGCCGATGCGCAGCATACTCTGCAGGACTTTCAGAGGGTTGCGCGTTTCCTGCAGCGTCTGACTGAGGATCACGTAATCGAACGCACCGTCCGGATAATCTTCGAGCGCCGATTCGAGATTGCCCTGATACACCGAGACTCCGCGCGCGATGGCCTTCTGCACGCTCGCCCCCACCAACTCGACGCCGCGCGCGTTCACCTGTTTATTTTCCTTGAGCCAGGCCAGCAGCAAGCCTTCGCCGCAGCCTAAATCGAGCACCCGCGTGCCGGGCTCTATCAGCTCCCCGATAATGGCGTAGTCGCTGCGCCCGTAGATTTCACGAACCCCCAACGGCGCCCTCCCGGAAGGTGCTCGCCAGGAACCCGCGAACGATCTCGGTTTGCTCTTTCACCTCCACCAGGAACGAGTCGTGTCCGTACACCGCCGCCAGATTCACGTAAGCCACGTCGCAGTTGCGGCTGCGCAGCGCGCTGACGATTTCCAGCGACTGGTAGCTGGGGTACAACCAGTCCGAGGTGAAGCTGATGACCAGGAAACGCGTCGAGATGTTTTCAAACAGCGAGGGCAGCGATCCGCGTTGCGTCAGGTCGTAGGTATCCATGGCGCGCGTAATGTAAAGATACGAATTCGCGTCGAAGCGGTCGACGAATTTGTAGCCGCGGTACTTCAGGTAGCTCTCCACTTCAAACTCATCTGTCGAGCGCAGGCGCCGGCCGAACTTCTCGCGCATGCTCTCATCGCTCATATAAGTGATGTGGCCCACCATCCGCGCCACCGCCAGGCCGCGCGCCGGAGGACGCCGGTCATAATAATTTCCGCTGTTCCAGTCAGGGTCCGCCATGATGGCCTGCCTCCCGACTTCATTGAAGGCGATCTGCTGCGCACTATGGCGCGCCGTGGTAGCGATCGGCAGCACCGCCAGTACATGATCCGGATAGGCGACTGCCCATTCGAGGGCCTGCATCCCTCCCATGGAACCGCCGGCCACCGCCAGCAGCCGCCGAATGCCCAGATGATCGATCAGCTTCTTTTGCAGGCGCACCATGTCAGCGACGGTAATCGAGGGAAACGCCATGCCCCAAGGACACCCGGTGGCCGGATTCACGGAGCCTGGCCCCGTGGTTCCCTTGCACCCGCCCAGCACGTTGGCGCAGATCACAAAGTATTGATCGGTGTCGAAACCCTTGCCGGGGCCGATCATATTCGACCACCAGCCGCCCTCGCCCGCCGCATGCGCATCGCCCGAAAAAGCATGCGTGACCAGGATGGCGTTGCTCTTGGCGGCGTTCAGCGTCCCGTAGGTTTCGTACGCGCAATCGACCGGCGCAAGCGTGACTCCGCAGTCGAGTTCTAACTCATCGAATGTGACTGTGGCGACCTCGGTGATCATCGGACGGGGATGTTACTAGTGTACAGGGTGACAGTTAGTGGCCGGTACCAGAGAGCCGTTCACGCCAATAACCGGGACGCCTGCGGCCATGTGCGACCGCGACGATTTCGATTTCGGTCTTGGTCTCACGAAATACGATAACGTACGGAAAGCGTCCAAGCACCATCCGGCGGATGTCGAATGCGAGCTTCGGAAACTGCTTCGGAGCCTGCTGAATGCGCTCCAGCGCGGAGCGAAGTTCGGTCACCAATCGACGCGCTGCGTGCGGGCTGCGTTGCCCATACCATTCAACAGCGGCTTCGGCTTCGTGTTGCGCCTCCGGGTGAACCCGGATCGGCTTCACTTGGAAGGTACTTTAGCCCAGAGTCGGCGCTCGGCTTCTTCCCAGGGGATCATTGCAACGGCCCCCGTGTCGATTTCACGCAAGCGCTTTTGGATTTCATCAAGCCAAGCCTGCTCGACGCCTTCGTCTACCTCCTGATCCAGGCTTTCAAGGAGCGAATCTGCAAGGGCTGCGCGCCCCTCCGGAGGGAGCGACAGTGCGTCCTTCAAAAGCTCGGCGGGATCTTTCCGCATATCTCGATTATAGGGTTTGGTGGTACGCAAAGTCTTCACGGATCGTAAGTTGGTAGGATAGCCCTTGTGGGACCCGACCGTGAGGCAGAACGCTACACTGCCGATTACGGAAACCTGCTTCTTGAGGTGTCTTTGCGCACCACGGAGGAGGAATGCGTCTTTCAGTTCATCGTCACGGACAAGGCAGACGGGTTCATTTGCTGGTGTGGAAACGCTGTAGATCTTGATACTGCACAAAATTCCGCAATATCTGAAGCGCAGCTATTTCTTGATCCCTACCTTACTTCTCCGCCTTCACCACAGTGGCGACGCGACGCGGAACCAGGGAAACCCATTTAACGCGTTGCCGAGGCTTTTAGCGATGCCAGCATCTCTGCTACCGTATTGAAGATTGGCGAAACTTGCCCTCTCCGAATATCCTCTAGACCTTCCGTTAATTGAGCATCGATCACTCGTCGCTGTTCGGGCGTCTCGTTCATAACCAACCGCATTTGAAGGATAACAGAACAGTGTGCGCGCTCAATGCTGCGGAACGTCGTCTCAATGTGGTCAAATAGGAGTTACCCCCGAATCCTGGAGGATTAAGCCCAATTGAACTCAGCAGTCCTCGCCCTGGAAGACGGCACGGTCTTCGAGGGCAGTAGTTTTGGTGCGCCCGTCGAGCGGACGGGTGAGGTGGTATTCAATACCGCCATCACGGGCTATCAGGAAGTCTTCACGGATCCGTCTTATTCTGGCCAGATCGTAGTGCTCACCTATCCGCAGATAGGCAACTACGGGTCGAATGATGGCGACAATGAATCCGCTAAGCCGCATATAGAAGGACTGGTCGTGCGGGAATTTTCACCGCTTTCGAGCAACTGGCGAGCGGATGAAACCGCGCAGCAATTTCTCACCAATAGCGGCGTGCCGGTGATTTCGGAAATCGACACGCGCCGCCTGGTGCGCCATCTGCGCTCCTGCGGTGTCATGCGCGGAGTGTTGTGGGCGGGATTTTCCCCCAGACCGGATTCTCAAGTACTGGTCGAACGCGCACGCAATTCTCCATCGATGGCGGGGCTCGATCTCGCGACGCGCGTCTCAACCGCGCAACGCTACGATTGGAATCATGGCATCGTCCGCGCCTCGCCGTCGGACCGCGAAGGCGCCGACGCCGGGATCCGCCATCATGTGGTCGCTTACGATTTCGGCATCAAGCGCAATATCCTGCGCCGCCTGGTACATTCCGGTTGCCGCGTTACCGTGGTTCCGGCAGGCACGACCGCCGAAGATGTTTTGGACTTGAAACCCGACGGCGTGTTTCTTTCGAACGGACCCGGTGATCCCGAGCCGCTCGACTACCAGGCCCAGCAGATTCGCAAACTGGTGGGCAAAACGCCGATCTTCGGCATTTGCCTCGGCCACCAAGTCCTGGGACTGGCACTCGGCGGCAAGACCTACAAGCTCAAGTTCGGCCACCGCGGCGCGAATCATCCGGTGCTGAATCGGATCACCAACAAGGTGGAAATCACTTCGCATAACCACGGATTCGCGGTGGATGCGGATTCGCTGAATCTCAACGATCTCGAAATCACACACATGAATTTGAATGACGAGACGCTCGAAGGCTTCCGTCACCGCAGCTATCCCGTGTTTTGCGTGCAATATCATCCGGAGGCCGCGCCCGGCCCCCACGATTCCCACTACCTGTTTGACGATTTCGTCAAATTGATGGACCAGGGGAGCTGATGCCGCGCCGCAATGACATTCATCGGATTCTGATCGTGGGCAGCGGTCCCATCATCATCGGACAGGCCTGCGAATTCGACTACTCCGGCGCGCAGGCGTGCAAAGCGCTCAAGGCCGATGGCTTCGAAGTGGTGCTGATTAATTCGAATCCCGCCACGATCATGACAGATCCGAACCTCGCCGACCGCACCTACGTGGAGCCGCTCAGCGTCGAATACGCCACCGAAGTGATCCGCCGCGAGCGTCCCGACGCGCTGCTTTCCACCGTCGGCGGCCAGACGGGCTTGAATCTTGCGGTGGCACTGGCCGAAGCGGGCGTGCTCGATAAGTACGGCGTCGAACTGATCGGCGCCAAAATCGATTCCATCAAGAAAGCGGAAGACCGGCTGCTCTTCAAGGACGCCATGAAGAAGATCGGTCTCGAACTGCCGCAATCGCAGTTGGTGAATTCGATCGACAAAGGTCTGGAATTCGCCGCGCGCATCGGCTACCCGGTAATCCTGCGCCCCAGCTTCACCATGGGCGGCGCGGGCGGCGGTATCGCCTATAACCGCGAAGAAGCTGAAGAGATCCTGGAGCGCGGCATCGATCTGTCGCCGGTGCATGAAGTGCTGGTCGAGGAAAGCGTCCTCGGCTGGAAGGAATTCGAGCTCGAAGTGATGCGCGATCAGGCGGACAATGCCATTATCGTTTGCTCGATCGAGAATTTCGATCCCATGGGCGTGCACACCGGTGATTCCATCACCGTCGCCCCCGCGCAGACGCTCACCGATCGCGAATATCAGATGATGCGCGACGCCGCGCTCGCCTGCCTGCGGGAGATCGGCGTCGACACCGGCGGCTCCAACGTGCAATTCGCCATCGATCCCAAGACCGGGCGCATGGTGATCGTCGAGATGAACCCGCGCGTGTCGCGCAGCTCGGCGCTGGCGTCTAAAGCCACCGGATTCCCCATCGCCAAGATCGCTGCCAAACTCGCCGTGGGCTATCGCCTCGATGAAATCAAGAACGACATTACACGATTGACGCCGGCCTGTTTCGAGCCGACTATCGACTACGTGGTGGCGAAGATTCCGCGCTGGCAGTTCGAAAAGTTCCCCGGAGCGGAGCCAGTGCTCGGCACGCAGATGAAAAGCGTGGGCGAGGTGATGGCCATCGGCCGGACCTTCAAACAGGCGCTCGGCAAAGGCATGCGGAGCCTTGAGACCGGCAAAGCCGACGGCGCCGCGGTTCTTCATGAGCATTTGATCGAAGCCCGCCTGATCACACCCAATCCGGATCGCCTGGGTTACATCCGCTTCGCCTTCGAGCGCGGCTACACCGAAGGGCAGGTGCATGAGCTGACGTCCATCGATCCATGGTTTCTGCGACAGGTGCGCGAAATGGTGGATCTCGAAAAAGAATTGGCCAAGGGCTCGTTGGCGGGCGCTACGCGGGAGCAATTGTTGCTGGCCAAGCGCGACGGCGTCTCCGATAGCTTTCTGGCGCGTGCCTGGGCTGTTCCCACACTCGAAGTGCGGGCCCGCCGCAAGGAACTTGGCGTCACCGCCGTCTTCAATCGTGTGGATACCTGCGCGGCGGAGTTTGAGAGCTTCACTCCGTACCTCTATTCGAGCTACGAATCCGAGTGCGAGGCGAACGTATCGTCACGCAAGAAAGTAATGATCCTCGGCAGCGGGCCGAACCGCATCGGCCAAGGCATCGAGTTCGATTACTGCTGCTGCCACGCGTCTTTCGCGCTGCAGGAGTTTGGCGTCGAATCGATTATGGTCAACTGCAATCCGGAGACGGTTTCGACCGACTACGACACCAGCGACCGCCTCTACTTCGAGCCGCTCACGCTCGAAGAGGTGTTGAATATTTGCGACACCGAGAAGCCGGATGGCGTCATCGTTCAGTTCGGCGGCCAGACACCGCTGACGCTGGCTTTGCCGCTCAAGGCCGCGGGTATTCCCATCATCGGCACCGATCCTACCAACATCGACCTGGCGGAAGACCGCAAGCTCTTTGGCAAGCTGCTGGATGACCTGAAGATTCCCTCCCCCGCCAACGGTTCCGCCACCAACGTCGACGAGGCCTGCGCAGTCGCTCGCTCCATCGGCTTCCCGGTACTCGTTCGGCCCAGTTACGTGCTCGGCGGACGCGCCATGGTGATCGCCTACGATGAAGACACCGTCCGCCGCTACATGCAGGAAGCGGTTTCGTTCTCACAAAGCCGTCCGGTTCTGATCGACCGCTTTCTCGAAGACGCCACTGAAGTCGACGTCGATGCGATTGCCGACGCTAGCGGCGCCGTTCTGATCGCCGGCATCATGGAGCATATCGAGGAAGCCGGCGTGCACTCGGGCGATTCCAGCTGCGTGCTTCCCCCAACCTCGCTCGCACCGGAAACGCTCGCGACCATCAAATCCTATACCGAGAAGTTGGCTCGCGCGCTCACCGTCATTGGACTGATGAACGTGCAGTACGCCGTGAAGGACGGGAAAGTCTACGTGCTCGAAGTTAACCCGCGGGCATCCCGCACCGTACCTTACGTGAGCAAGGCGACCGGAGTCGCTCTGCCTAAGATCGCGGTCGGCGTGATGCTCGGCAAGACCATCGCGGATTTCACGGACGCCAGCGGGGTTCTCACCGTGCCGCAATATTTCGTGAAATCGCCCGTGTTTCCGTTCAATAAGTTTCCTGGAGTAGATCCTACGCTGGGTCCGGAGATGCGCTCCACCGGGGAAGTGATGGGCGTCGGCGAAAACTTCGGCGAAGCGTTCGCGAAGGCCCAGTTGAGCGCGGGGACGCCGCTGCCCGATAAGGGCCGCGTGTTCATCAGCGTGAACGATCGCGATAAGCCCGTCGCCGTCGCTCTGGCCAAACGTTTTCACGAACTCGGTTTTGAAGTGGCCGCAACCCGCGGCACTGCCGAAGAGATCCGGGCTTCCGGCGTGCCTTCGAAGACCGTGTTCAAGGTGAACGAAGGCCGTCCCAACGCGGTGGATCTCTTGAAGGCCGGCTCGATCGACTTGATCATTTATACGGCTACCAGCGGCGCGCATGCTTTCAGTGACGAAAAGGCGATTCGCAAAAATGCAGTAACCCACCGCATCCCGTGCATCACCACCATGAGCGGCGCGCGCGCTTCGGTAGAAGCCATCGTTTCGCGGCGGCGCGACCCCGTGCGCGTCTGGAGTCTGCAGGAAATCCACGGCGCCGACGGCACGGCGAAAGCCAAAGCGTCTTAGAGAAAAGGGAGCAGCGCACATGAAAGGCATTGTATTAGCGGGGGGTACCGGAAGCCGCTTGTTCCCGCTCACCAAGATCACCAACAAACATCTGCTGCCGATCTACGACAAGCCGATGATCTACTACCCTATCCAGACGCTGGTTGACGCCGGCATCAAGGATATTCTGCTGGTCACGGGCGGCCGTAATTCCGGCGATTTTCTGCGGCTGCTGGCCAACGGCAAGGAATTCGGGCTCAAGCATCTGAACTACGCTTACCAGGAGGGCGAAGGTGGCATCGCAGATGCCCTCGCCCTGGCCGAGCACTTTGCCGACGGCGACAAGATCTGCGTAATCCTGGGCGACAACATTCTCGAAAAACCCATTGCCGACATGGCCCGCGCGTTCGAGAAGCAGGAATGCGGCGCGCGCATTTTGCTGAAGGAAGTGCCCGACGCCGAGCGTTTCGGCGTGGCCGAGATGGATGGGCCGCGCATCGTCAGCATTGAAGAGAAGCCGAAGAAGCCCAAATCCAACTATGCCGTCACCGGCATTTATATGTACGATGGCACGGTATTTGAAAAGGTCAAGAACCTGGTGCCCAGCGGACGCGGCGAACTGGAAATCACCGACGTCAATAACGCCTATATTCGCGAGGGCACCATGACTTACTCATTCGTCGATGGCTGGTGGAGCGATGCCGGCACGTTTGAATCGCTGCTGCGCGCGACCAATCTGGTGGCGCAATCCAGCACTCCTGAGCGGCGCGCAAAAGCCGCCGAAGACTAAGCGCCGCGCGCCAGCAACGCGCCCCAATGGAATCCCGCTCCAAAAGCGGAAAAGACTACGGGACCCAGCGCCGGGTTGGCCTGCGACCATTCAGCCGCGGCAATCAGCATCGAAGCCGACGAGGTATTGCCGTAGCGCGCGACGTTGGAGTAGACGCGCTCAGCCGGTACACCTAGCGACTTTGCGACCCGCACCAGCAAATTCTGGTTCGCCTGATGCAACAGGAACACCTTAACATCCGCTGCCGCCACCTTCTGTCGCGTCAGTACTTCTTGGATTGACGATGGCAGCTTGCGCGCAGCTTGCAGGATCACCGACAGACCGTCCATGCGCAGGGGAGCGGACCAATCGAACGCCAGCGAGTCACGATACTGCCCGTCGCTATGCAGCACGGCGTCCAGAATCTCCCATGGCCCCGGACGCGCACTCACCAGCACCGCGCCCGCGCCGTCACCAAAAAGAATCGCAGTGTTGGGATCGAGCGCGGCGGTTTCAATCACCGCCGACATTTTCTCCGCGCCAATCACCAGCACGTCGCCAAAGTGCGCGGCCATCTGCGCCGCCATCACCATCCCGAACAGGCTGCCCGCGCTGGCCATGGGCACATCGATGGCCGGCGTACTGTCGAGCCCCAATCGCGCAGCCACTTCCGCGGCAGGTCCCGGAAATCCCGGCCGGGCGCTCCCGCTGGCCACGATGATCAGGCCCAGCGAGGGCGCGGGGACGCCCGTGCGCGCCAGACAATCGCGTGCGGCTGCGAGGGCCAGATCGGCAACGCTGGTCTCAGCCGCCGCCCAGTGTCGCTCTCGAATGCCGCAGGCGCCTTCGATCCATTCCGCCGTGCGTTCCACGCGCGCGGCCATTTCCGCGTTGCTCACCACGCGCTCCGGCGCATGCATTCCGAAGCCGTGGAGAAATGCGCGCATTGCGTCCCTGCCTCAATTCGCGCGGTCTTGCAAGTACTTGTCGATGCTGGCAATGGAATCGAACTTGCGCGGGTTGAGATCCCGGTCGGGCACCTTAATGGAAAACTCCTGTTCCAGCGCGCTCACCAGATCCGGCAGAGCGAAGGAATCCAGCAGACCGCTCTCGAATAACGATTCTTCGTCGTCAGCCGGCAGCGGTTGCGTCGTTACTGTTTTCAAAACGCGCACCAGCCGCTCCCGGCGTGTAGCATCAGGCATGAAACTTCATCCTGCCACACTCTGGGCGGCATTCGCGCAATACCAATCGTAAGTCGACGCGATCCCGTCTTCCAGCGCAATGCGCGCGCGCCAGCCCAGCGAGTGAATGCGCGATACATCGAGCAGTTTGCGCGGCGTACCATCAGGCCGCGTGGGATCAAAACGAATTTGCCCGTGATAATCCACGATGCGCGCGACCAGTCCAGCCAGTTCAGCGATCGGTAAATCCGCGCCCGTGCCCACATTGAGCAGACTGCCCAAGGGCTTCCCGCTGCTATAGTTTTCCATGACGAAACACGCGGCCGCGGCCAGATCGTCCGCATGCAGAAATTCGCGCCGCGGCGTGCCCGTGCCCCACAACGTCACCGAAGGCGATCTCCATACTTTGGCTTCGTGGAAGCGGCGAATCAGCGCCGGCAGCACCTGCGACGTCTCCAGATCGAAGTTGTCGCCCGGCCCGTAAAGGTTGCTCGGCATCAGGCTGATGGACTGGAACCCATACTGCTCCCGGTACGCGTCGGCCAGTTTCAATCCTGCAATTTTGGCGATCGCGTAGGCTTCGCTGGTGGGTTCCAAAGGCCCCGTCAGCAGATATTCTTCCTTCATCGGCTGCGGCGCGAGTTGCGGATAAATAGCCGACGATCCCAGGAACACCAGTTTCTGTGCGCCGTTCTGCCACGCCGCATGTATGATGTTGGTCTGAATCGCCAGATTGTCGTACAGGAATTCCGCCGGATGCGCGGAATTCGCCAGGATACCGCCGGCCTTCGCCGCCGAAAGGAACACAAATTCGGGAAGATGGCGAGCAAAAAATCGTGAGACCGCCGCCTGGTCCCGCAAATCCAGTTCGTCGCGAGTCGCCAGGATCAGATTAAGATAGCCGCTTTTTCCTAGCTGCCGAACGATGGCGGAACCGGCCAATCCACGGTGGCCCGCCACAAAAATCCTGCTCGACGGAGTTAGCGGAGAAAGTTCGTTCATAGTAGTTCTTTCCGGCGGTAGCTTCGTAGCGCAGCTCTACACCCGGCGCGGACTGCCTTGCTTACTGCGGTGGGACCCTCCGTCATGAACCTATTTCCATTATGATCGCTTGCCGGATAACTCGCCGTTACTGGCTGCGCAACTCAGCGCCCAAGGTCTGTGCGAGGCGCGCGATTACCTGTTCCACGGACGCGGCCACTTCCTCGGAGGAAAGCGTGCGGTCCGGCGCACGAAACGCCATGGACACAGCCATGCTGCGGCTGCTCTGGTCTATGCCCTTGCCGGCGAACACGTCGATGCACTCTACCGATTCCAGATACGCCCCGCCTGCGGCGCGGATCGCCTGCTCGACCGCCGCGTAAGGCACGTCCTTCTTGATCACAAAGGAAAGATCGCGATAGACCCCCGGGAAGCGCGGTAATGGCTCAAACACCGCAGTCGGATTCCGAGCAGCCACCAGTTTGCCAAGGAACAATTCTGCCGCGAACACCGCGGACTGAATTCGATGGGTCGCCAACAGTTCCGGCGTGACCTGGCCTATCGTTCCCACAGGTTCTCCGTTCATCACGACCCGTGCAGCGGTCCCCGGCGCATAGCCTTCGACCGCCGCCGTGACTTCAAAAGACACGCGCGGCACCCGCAACGATTGAAGCACGGACTCAACCGTGCCTTTCAGATCGAAATAATCCGTGGCGCGCCGCGTCGACCAATCCGCATCCTCCGCCGCTCCTCCCATCAAGATGCCGAGCGACCAGTGTTCCCTAGTCTCGCTCGCCGGCCGCGAAAAGATCTTGTCGATCTCAAAATACCGGAACGTGGTGACCCTTCGCCGAGCATTCAACGCCGCAGTCTTCATTAGAAACGGCACTAAAGATCGGCGCAGCCGCGCCAAATCCGAATTCAGCGGATTCTGAAGGATGATTGAATCGCCCCCGATTTGCGAAAACTGCATGTCACCTTCCACAGGCTCCAGCGGTACGCCGCGCAATTCTAGAAATCCGTTTCCAGCGAGAGTCCCGCGAACCGTCTGCCGAACTGCATCCAGCGCCGTGGTCGCGCCCGCGGTGGGCATCTCCGCGCTGGGCACCGCGGTGATGGCCTCGTAGCCGATCACGCGCGCCACGTCCTCGATCAGAACCACCGGGTCGGTGGCATCCACACGGCGCGTCGGCACGTGAATGCGCTTTAGATTCTCCGAGCATTCATAGCCGAGTTTGGTAAGGCTGGCCTGCACTTGCTCCCGCGTCACTGGAATTCCCAGATAGCTGCTGACCCGCTCGGCGGGCAGCGACAATACCGCGCGCTTCAATCGTTTCGGATACACATCGGTAACTGGACCCGCCGAATGCGCGCCCGCATCCGAGAACAACAGCGCCGTGGCTCGATTGCGCGCCGCTTCCAGCGTCTCATTCGGATCGAGCCCGCGCTCGAAGCGGTATGAGGAATCCGAACTCACACCCAACCGCCGGCTCGTCATCCGTACGTTGGTGGGCTCGAAGTGCGCCGCCTCGAGCAGCACATCCACCGTCGCCTCCGAGATCCCGGACAACTCGCCGCCCATAATCCCGGCGAGCGCCATTGGAGATTTGGCGTCGGCGATGGCCAGCGGCAATTCCTCAGCGCCATCGACCGTGCGGCCATCCAACAATCGCAAACTCTCGCCCTTCTTGAATCTGCGCACCATTACTCGCTCGCGCACGTTCTGCAAATCAAAGGCGTGCAGCGGCTGGCCCCACTCTTTCATGACGAAGTTCGTGATGTCGACAACATTGTTGATCGGCCGCGATCCCGTCGCGAGCAGGCGGCTGGCCAGCCAGGCAGACGATTTACCTACACTCACGCCTGAGATCACCTGGCAGGTGTAGCGGGTGCACAACGCGCGGTCCAGAATCTTCACGGGCATCACAGCGTCACTGAACGAAGCCGGCGGCGGCGCTTCCGGCAATACTAATTTCAAACCGAGTAGTGCGGCGAGCTCCCGCGCAATTCCCACCAGCCCCAGACAATCCGGCCGGTTGGGATACACCTTCATGTGAACCAGCGCCTCATCAATCGGCATCACCTCAGGAAGACTCTTGCCCAGTACCGATTCGTCGCGAAACACCTGCAATCCGCTGCCCGTCGCGATCATGCCCATCTCGCCGTCCAGGCAAATCATGCCTTGCGACAAGACGCCGTGGAAGTGCTCTTCGTGGATCGAATCTCCCGTTGGCAGATCGGTTCCGGCCAGCGCCACCGGTACTCCCCAGCCAACTTCCAATGGATGCGCGGAGGCGGCCACGATGCCTCGTACGTCTCCCGGCGCTACTTCGACCTGGCACGCAAACTTGTCCGTGGTTCCTTCCAGGGGCCGCTTCGCGCGAATGAAACCGATGCGCACTGGCGCCAATTCGTGTGCCAGCATGTGCGTCGCTTCCACGTCCAGTCCCACGCGCGGCAGCGCGATGAGCAGATCCGCCAATGGGACCCGGGGCGACAGATAATCCAGCAGCCATCTAGTATTGACGATCATGATTCAGAACCAGCATTAAAACTGGCGCAAGAAAGCTTCCTCGTTGTCGTAGAGCAGCCGGATGTCATTGATTTGGTGCCGCAGCATGGTGATACGGTCGACGCCGATGCCGAACGCGAAGCCCTGGTGCTTTTGCGGGTCGAGTCCGCCCGCCCGCAGCACTTCCGGGCGCGTCATGCCGCTCCCCAGAACTTCGAGCCACCCGGTGCGCGAGCATAGAGCGCAGCCCTTCTGCCGGCACACCACGCAACTGATGTCCACTTCTGCGCTCGGCGTCGTGAACGGAAAATAGCTGGGACGAAATCGGAGTTGGACTTCCGGGCCAAACAGGCCCTTGGCCAACTCCGTCAGCGTCCAGCGCAGGTCCGACATACTCAGTTTTTCGCCCACCGCGAAAACATCCAGCTGCTGAAAGATCGGGTAGTGCGATGCGTCGATATCGTCGGCGCGATAGCAGCGTCCCGTGGTCATCGCGCGAATCGGGACGCGTCCTCCGCTGGCGCGCATCACGCGGCCCTGAAACGCGGTGGTGTGGGTGCGCAGCAACTGCCCCTGGCCGACGTAAAACGTATCGTGAAGATCGCGCGCGGGATGCCAGGCGGGCGTATTGAGCGAGTCGAAATTGTAGTATTCGCTTTCGACGTCGGGATAGTCGTCATAAGAAAATCCCAAGCCCAGCAGGATCTTCTTCATGGTCTCGGCGGTGGCCGTGATCGGGTGAACGCGCCCGGACCAGCGGCGCCGCCCCGGCAGCGTAACATCCAGCTCCGGCCCTGCCGGTTTCGCGGTTTCCTGCAGCGCCGCGCGCCGCTGGTCGATAGCTTCCTCAATCCGTTTTTTTGCGTTGTTGACGGCCTGGCCGAAGGGCTTGCGTTCCTCGGGAGCCAGCCCGCCCAGCAATTTCATCTGCCCTGTCAGCTCGCCCGATTTGCCGAGGTACTGCACCCGCGCCTGTTCCAGAGTCGCGGCCGAATCCGCCTGGCCGATGTGGGCGAGCGCGCGCTCCACCAGTTCTTGGATCGATTGCATAACAGAGTTTTTGAGCGGAAACTACAAGTGTAACAATATGCCGCTGCCACGCGTACTCGAAGCCGAAGCTATGTCCAGCGTCGAAGAAGCCGGCGCATACGACGAGATGGATTTCAGCACCACCGATCTGCTCTTCGCCGAGCGCGCCGCGCAACTGGTCAGTGGCGCGAGCGGTCCGGTCGATCTGATCGCGGATCTCGGCTCCGGCAACGCGAAAATCCCGCTGGCGATGTGTCCACTGCTGCCTGGCGCGGCTCGCGTGTGCGCAGTCGAAATGTCCCCGGAAATGCTGGCAGTCGCGGCCCGGAACCGGGCGCGGGACGGCGTTCTTCCCGGCCGCCTGCAACTCGTCACCGCCGATGTCAAACACATGCCGTTCGCCGATCGGTCGGTAGGGATGATCACTTCCAACAGCCTTGTGCATCACATCCCGGACCCTCGCGTCGTCTTCCTGGAGATCGCGCGCATCGCCCGTCCCGGCGCTCCCATTCTGATCCGCGACCTGGTGCGTCCCGAAACCCAGGGGGCTTTGGACTCGCTGCTCGAAACGCACGCGGCGCGTTGGAACCCTTTGCAACGCACGCTCTTTTCCGATTCGCTCCACGCCGCGCTGACGCTCGAGGAAACAAGAGAACTTTTGGATGAGTGCGGTCTCTCGGACGTAAACGTCACGCAAGTCAGTGATCGTCACTGGAGCGCCGAGCGTGCCTAGCGCCGCACAGCGGTCCATACCTTTGCGGCTGGACACGGACGACGACTTTACCGCCTTGCGTTCCGCCCTCAACGCGGCCGGCTATACCGAACCAGCGATCTGCGAACGCCTGGGCCTGCAGAAACTTTCACAATTCCAATTCGTAACCGAGCGCCGGCCGCCGCCGCGGACCTTACCGGAAAATCCGGACTCCCTGGATCTCCTCATCCGTCTGTTCCTCGAAAATGAGTCGCTCGACCGCGACACCGTTCGGGCTCTCCCAGTTGAGTTCCTCACAACGTTGGGCCTGATCATTCCTCACACGGCCGACCCCGGCTTGCTGTCGGGGACCGTGGCGCTTTACCCGCTGCGCGGTCTGTATATCGTTTCCGATCGCCCCAGTTCCATCGAAGGAGACGAGCGCCGGCCGCCTGACGATCTCGTTTATCCGGCGCTGATCCCCAACACGCAGTTGTTTCTGGACCTCATCCAGCCCGGCCCCTGCGATGCGTTTCTCGATCTCTGCGCGGGAACGGGGATCGCCGCTCTGCTGGCCGCGCGCGCTGGCGCGGTACACGCGTACTCGTTTGACATCACTGCGCGCTCCACTGTCTTTGCGGAGTTCAACCGCCGTCTCAACGGCATCGCGAATCTCACTGCTGCGCAAGGCGATCTGTACGAGCCGGCTGGCGAGCTCACCTTCGACCGGATCGTGACCCATCCGCCGTACGTCCCGGTGTACCGCCCGAACCTCATCTTCGATAGCGGCGGCCAGGATGGTGAGCAAATCGTTCGTCGCATCATCGAAGGGCTGCCGCGTTATCTCCGGCCGGGCGGCCGCTTTTTTGCGCTCACCATGGGGAGCGATCGCCAGCATCCTTTTGAACAACGCTTGCGCGAGTGGTTGGGTCCCGCGGAGCGCGAGTTCGATGTCGCTTTCGTCAACCGCCTCACGCGCACGCCCCGCGAATGGGCCGCCGAGTCGGTAATCAGTAGAGAGGGATCCGTCACCGATATCGCCGAATGGCGTTCGTTTTTCGAAAGCCTGCACGTCAGCGCGCTGGTATACGGGCTGGTGATGATTCAGCGCCGCACGAACAACCGCCCGGTATTCACGGTGCGGCGACAGACCGGCTCGCAAACGGGACCGGCCGACCATGCCTGGCTTTTCGAATGGGAAACCGCCGTGGTCACGCATGAGCCAGCCTGGCTCCTGGGATTGCGCCCGCGCCCGGTCCCTGGCACGAAGCTCCATGTGGAACATAGTTTCGATGGCGGGAAATGGGTGCCGGACTCTTATCTTCTCGAGACGGGCCATCCTTTCGCGAGCGGATTGCCGGCCCAGGCCTGGACCGCGCACCTGCTGGGGTGCGCCGATGGCTCGCTGACCGCGGAGGAATTGCTTGACCGGCTTAAATCCGATGGCGCCCTTCACCCCGAGACGCCCGCGATCGCGTTTGCGGAGATGCTCGCTACCCTGATTTCCGGCGGCTTTCTACAGGTATGACGGCAATTCCCCGGCTGCGCATCCGCTGCTCGAACACCTGCCGCTGGGTCTCGGCTTGCTGCGCTTTGTGCGCCTGGATTTCCTCGTCGGTCGCCAGCCGTTGCGACTTGGCGTAGAGCAGTTTCGCCGCTACCGCAGCCGCCGCCTCGGCCATCGAGCCCGCCACTTGGCCCTTAGCCGGGTTCTGCAGGCTCACCAGCCAAACCTCCGCGGGCAGACTCTTCTCGATCGCCCGAATCTCCTGCCAGTATTTCCTGAGGTCAGGCATCCAGGTTCTCGCCGCGCAACACCCGGCCAATCTCCCGCGCCGCTTCCTCGCGCGCGTCCGCGCTCATTTTCGGATGGATTTGCTCGATCTGAATCGCGGTCTCCTCCCGCCGCCCTCCCAGCTCGGCCACCACCGACCGCCGCAATTCTTCCAGTGTCTGCGGATCCAAACTCCGCACTAAATCGTCAAACTTTGAATTCATGTGTTATCTCCCCAGCGACTTTTCCATCGAATCGGCATTATTTGAAAGCTGTACTCCACGCTGCTTGAGATCTTCCGCCCGCGCCAGCAGCGCTCCCGAGACGCCCTTCGAGAGATCCACCGGCAGGATCATCTCTTCGCCGACGGCCTCCCGCAATTGATCCAGCACCCGCTCCGCTCGCTCCTGCGCCGCGCCCTCGAGCGCCCGCGCCAGCGTCATCGCCGCATGGGATTCCTCCCGCAACTTCGTCCACAGTGCCAGCGGAAGCAGACGCTCCACCAGTCTTTCAATCGCCCGGGTAGCCTGCCGGCTGCGGCTTTCGAGCGAGGCTAGCTCGCTGAGCCCTTTGAATTCCAGTTTGTCCCCACCAGCGGCGGATTCAATCACGGCGTCGAGCGCGGCTTCCCGCATCGCGGCTAGCTTTTCGCCGGCGCTTTTCGCGAATTGGTTTAGCGCGCGCTCCGCTTTCTGCAGGCTTAGAAAATGCTGTTCGGCACGCCGCTGCGCCTCGGCTGCTTCCACTACTGCGGGCGTCTCCGCGGCCTGGAGAATCGCCGCCTCCACGCGCTCCTGCAAATCCTCGACGAGTTGCTGCTCGTCCCCGGTGGCCACCGCGTGCAATGTCGGCGTTCGGGCGATGTCAAAGCTCATTCGCTCCCGTCCTTCCGCCGCTAGATTACGTCCGCATTGCCCTTGCGGTGCGCGCCCCGAATTACCCAAGTCTTAGCAACGCAATAAGTTGAAGATTCGCGCCGGACGTGTTCCGCCGTATCCAAATTTACTTGCCACGCTATTGAAAATATTAATTGGACAGTCTTGAAGGTTACGGAATAGACTTAGTTTTCCCGCAAAGTCCTGCGGCGCACTGGCCCTGTCCTGCCAGTCGCTTTCGTTAATAGAATGTGAGCCATCGGATACAGTCCGCTCCCCAGCTACGCGTGTAGGTTCTAGCGGCTATGATAGTCGCCTTCAGCCTTCTAATGGTGGTGACCAAAGTGGTGACCAAATGAGATGGACTTTGTTTGCCGGATGTGCCGTGATGGTGGGATATGTCATGTTTGCCATGGGCGCCCCACCCTTCACGGTGATTGGAGGCGTCGGCCTGGCCGGCGCCTGGAACGCCTGGAAAAGACGAGGAGCGAGCGCTTATGAAAAAAATTGAAGCCATTATTCAGCCTCACAAGCTGGACGAGGTCAAGGAAGCCCTGATCGGCATCGGCGTTAGCGGGATGACGATTTCCGAGGTTCGCGGCCACGGCCGCCAGAAAGGGCATACCGAGGTTTACCGCGGCGCGGAATATAAGGTGGATCTGCTCCCAAAGGTCAAGCTGGAAATGGTCGTACCCTCGGCTAACGTCAGTCAGGTCGTCGAGACGCTTACCGCCGCGGCGCGTTCCGGAAAGATCGGGGACGGAAAAATATTCATCTCCTCGCTCGAAGACGTGGTTCGCATTCGTAATGGCGAACGAGGAGAAACCGCTATCTGACGCCGGCGACCGATATCGGCGAGCTGGTGCGTCAGGCGATATTGGTTCTTTCGCTGATCATCGTTGCCGCGAAACTGGGAGGGGAGCTGCTCGGACGTCTCGGGCAGCCACCCGTTCTGGGTGAGTTGCTGATGGGGGTCTTGCTGGGGAATCTCAGCCTGTTTGGGATCACCGTGCTGGAGCCACTTCGCGATAGCTCCATGCTAAGTGTGGTGGCGGAGATCGGGGCGATCCTGCTGTTGTTTGAGGTGGGTGTGGAATCCGACCTGGTCCAGTTATTGGCGGTCGGCTGGTCCTCTCTGGTGGTAGCGACGCTGGGCGTCATCGCGCCGATGATCCTGGGCTACATCGTTTCATCGCAGCTGCTCCCGGAGGCTAGTTGGCTCACCCATTTGTTTGTCGGCGGCACGCTCACGGCCACCAGCGTCGGGATCACGGCGCGGGTCTTGAAGGATCTGAGCAAAGCCAATACTAAAGAAGCCCGGATTATTCTGGGCGCGGCGGTCGCCGACGATGTGATCGGATTGGTGGTGCTGGCGGTAGTCAGCGGCCTGGTGACAGCCGCGACGGCGAGCCGCGGAGGCGGCGGCGCGAACCTGGGTTCGGTGCTGTGGATCGTCGTAAAGGCGTCCGTGTTCCTGATTCTCGCAGTGGTGGTGGGGCGGTTCTGGTCGCAAAGGATTTTCGTGCATGCGGCCAAGCTGCAGGTACCGGGTGTCTTGCTGGGACTGTGCTTGTGTTTTTGCTTTGTCGTCGCGGCGATATCCGATTTCGTTGGTTTGGCTCCCATTGTGGGAGCGTTTGCAGCAGGAATTGTGCTTGAGGAAGTCCACTATCATCCGTTCCGCGAGCGCGGTGAGCGCAAGGTGGAAGAATTGCTGTTTCCCATCACCACGCTGATCGTGCCAGTGTTCTTCGTGATGATGGGTTTCCGCGTCGATCTGAAGAGCTTCGCGTCTCCGGCGGTGCTGGGCTTCGCGGCGTTGATTACGCTGGTGGCGATCGTCGGCAAGCAGATTTGCGGGCTGGGCGTGCTGGAGCGCGGCCTGGACCGTTTGGCGATTGGAGTGGGAATGATTCCGCGGGGAGAAGTCGGGCTGATTTTTGCGGGGATGGGCGCCACGCTGACGCTGGCGGGAAAGCCGATTCTCTCGCCGACCACTTTTTCCGCGCTGGTGCTGATGATTATGCTGACCACCTTCATTACACCGCCGCTCCTGAAAGTCGTTTTCGAGCGCAGACGATCCTGGAGTTGATCGCGGCATGCTTGACTTGCAACACCTCAAGACGTTTATGGCGGTGGTGACCACCATGAGCTTCAGC
>Ga0207674_10002495_pt1 | contig 23206 bp, 18 predicted proteins | sample KBSCornC72_FD_184303 | JGI IMG/M metagenome (GOLD analysis project Ga0207674, IMG submission 184303) | Corn rhizosphere microbial communities from Kellogg Biological Station, Michigan, USA - KBS Corn C7-2 (SPAdes) (version 2) | ecosystem: Host-associated > Plants > Roots > Rhizosphere > Soil ...
TTACTCAGCCCGCTGCCCATCCTGCTGGTCTTGCCGACATCGCCAAACTCGTCACCGCCGCTCCCGTCGCAAACGCAGCCGCACCAACCGCCGCTGCGCCCGCTGCACAGCCTGCCGCGGATGCACCTGCAGCCGACCCGGATGCCAACCTCCACATCGTCAAATCGCCCATCGTCGGCACCTTTTACGGATCGCCATCTCCCGGCGCAGCCGCCTTCGTCTCCCCCGGTGATCACGTCGAAAAAGGCCAGGTCATCTGCATCGTCGAAGCCATGAAGCTGATGAACGAAATCGAATCCGATGCCTCCGGCGAAGTCGTCAAATGCCTCATCACCAACGGCCAGCCCATCGAATTTGGCCAGCCGCTCTTTTCCATTCGCGTCGGATAGATAAACGCGGGCTATCAAATCGTGAGCAGGAGCAACCCTGACACCACCAGCTCCGCTAACCCCGCCAACTCCGCTTTCTCTAAAGGTCAAGAATGTTTCGTAAGGTCTTGGTTGCCAATCGCGGTGAAATCGCCCTTCGCGTCATCAACGCATGCCGCGAACTCGGAATCCGCACCGTCGCCGTCTACAGCGAGGCGGATCGCAACTCGCTCCACGTCAAGTTTGCCGACGAAGCCATCTGCATCGGTCCACCGCGCCTGGCCGACAGCTACCTCAACGTCCCCGCTGTCATCTCCGCTGCCGAAATCGCGAACGTTGATGCCATTCATCCTGGCTACGGCCTGCTCAGCGAGAATGCCAACTTCGCCGAAGTCTGCCGCGCCTCCAACATCAAGTTCATTGGTCCGCCGCCCGAAGTCACCCGCCTCATGGGCGAAAAGGAAAAAGCCCGCCAGGCCATGAAGGCTGCCAAGGTTCCCATCCTTCCGGGCTCCGACGGCGTTATCGCCTCCACGGAAGAAGCCCAGGACGTCGCCTCCAAAATCGGCTATCCCGTCATACTGAAAGCCAAAGCCGGCGGCGGTGGCCGCGGCATGCGCATCGTGCGCAGCTCCGAAGAGCTGCCGAACCTTTACCACGCCGCCTCCACTGAAGCCGCCAACGCCTTTGGCAACGGTGAACTCTACATGGAGAAGTTCATCGAGCAGCCGCGCCACATCGAGTTCCAGGTGCTGGCCGATGAACACGGCCATGTCACTACACTCTTCGAGCGCGAGTGCTCCATCCAGCGACGTCACCAGAAGCTCATCGAAGAAGCGCCGTCACTCCAGGTCACTCCGAAACTCCGCGAAGAGATCCACAAAACTCTCTGCCGCAGCCTCACCGACATCGGCTATCAAAACGCTGGCACAATTGAGTTCCTCATGGATGAAGACAAGAAGCTCTACTTCATCGAGATGAACACCCGCATCCAGGTCGAGCATCCGGTCACCGAAGCCATTACGGGCATCGACCTCGTCAAGGCTCAGCTGCGAATCGCATCCGGCGAGCGCCTCTCCGACATCCTTCCCGACAAAATCGAAATCCGCGGCCACTCCATTGAGTGCCGCATCAACGCCGAGCACCCCGTGAAGTTCACGCCCTCTGCCGGCAAGATCACCGCCTTCAACGTCCCCGGCGGCAACGGCGTTCGCGTCGACACCGCGCAATACGCAGAAGGCGTCGTCCCGCCCTACTACGACTCTCTCATCGCGAAACTCATCGTCCACGGCATCGACCGTGACGAAGCCATCGCCAAAATGGAGCGCGCCCTCTCGCAGTTCATCGTGCAGGGAATTGACACATCAATCCCCATGCACCAGGAGATCTTCGCCGACCCCGAATTCCGCGCCGGCAACTTCGACACCAAATTCATGGAGCGCTTTCTCGAAAGACGCTCCTGAACTTCGAGACACGTTCAACGAGCGCCCCTCGATATGCGGTGCCCCACATCTCGATTTTGAGGCTTGGGATCTGAAATTCACCCCCGCACCACACTCCGGCACTCCTCCCTCAACAACTCCAGCAACCCCTCCATATGCTCCTGCCGGGTCCTGAAGTTCACCGGATTAATTCGGAACCACATCCTCCCCTTCAGCTCCGTAGTCCCAATCCAGAACTTCCCGCTTCGCTCCACGCGATCCGCAACCTCCGCATGCAGCCGCTTCTCATCCACTCGCTCCGCACCCGGCCCCACATAGCGAATGCAGATCGCCGACATCGGCGGCTCGCTCGCAGCCTCAAACTCAGGATCAGCTTTCACAATCTCGTACAGATACCGCGCCTGTCGCACGTTGTTGTCGATCCACTCGCCAATCTGCGCGGACCCATACCGCTTGAAGCTCATCCACACCTTCAAACTTCGGAACCGCCGCGACTGCTCGAACCCGTGTACGTAGTACTGGTATCGCTCCTCTGCTCCTTCCATCTCGTCCGTCAGATACGCAGGCTTCATCCCGAACGATTTCGTCAGTCGCGTCTCATCCTTCACCAGCACCGCACCCGCATCGAGTGGCGCGTAGAACCACTTGTGCGGATCGATCGTCACGGAATCCGCCACCTCCAGCCCCGCATTCTCCAACCGAAAACCATGCGACAGCAGCATTCCCCCGCCATACGCCGCATCCGCATGCAGCCACATCCCTTCTCGATCAGCAATCTTTCGCAGCGCATGCAGATCATCCACCGCACCTGTATTCGTCGTCCCGAAAATCCCAACCAGGCACATCGGCCTGATGCCATCCCGCTTGTCGTTCTCGATCGCCTCCTCAAACGCATCGATCTGCAAACGGAACTTCGTATCCGTCGGCAACGCCCGCAGCGCCTCGCGCCCCAGCCCGATCGCATCCACCGCCTTGTCTACCGACACATGCCTCTGGTCTGACACATACACGGCCCAGCGCTCGCGGACCCCCTCGAGTTGAGCCCGATCCTTCGACGCCCAGTCCCGCGCCAGCTTCAGCCCGATGAAGTTCGCCATCATCCCGCCGCTCGTGAGGTTCCCGCCCGCTCGCGGGCCATACCCCACCATATCCGTCAGCCACCGGACCACCCGTCGCTCCATCGCCACCGCCGACGGCCCAATCGAATACACGCCAAGATTCTGATTCAGTGCCGAACAGATGAAGTCTCCAATCACCCCGACCGGATTCGGCGACGGCGTAATCAGTCCCATATACCCCGGATGCCCCACGTGCGTGCAGTAGGGAAGCAGCTTCTCCTCAAGCTCTGCCAGCACATCCTCAATCGCTTCGGGCCTCTCCGGCAGCGGCTCATCAAACAACCGCGCAATCATCTTCGGATCCGCATTCGGAAACACCGCCTTCGACTCAATGCTCTCGAAATACTCTGCCAGCCGCTCCACCACTTCGTGCCCAGCAGTTCTGAACTCGTTCACATCCATCCGCATCTCCCGAGCAAAAGTCTAACCGAGACGCTCCGCTGTTTGAGGGGAATGCGCGATTCTCTAGTAAGCATTGTCGAACTTCGATGAACAAAACGACTGTCATGTTGAGCGGAGCGAAGCGGAGTCGAAACACCTGCAGTTGCCTTTTCTGAAATGCGGCTACTCAAGATTGCGAGCCCCCGGTTCTTGATACGATTTCAGTGCATGACACCCACGCCCGAAGATCTGGCGGCGCACTATGCGCAGATGAGCGAGACGGAACTGATGGACCTGGCTCGCTCCTACGATGGGCTGCTGGAGACTGCACAGGCAGCGCTGCGCGCCGAATTTGCAGGGCGCGGGCTTGAGCCGCCGCTCGTCGAAGAGCCGCCGGAGTGGGATCTCCGTCGTCTTGTGACGGTACGAAGCTATCGAGATCTGGCCGAGGCCTTCGCAGGACGCTCACTCTTGGAGTCAGCTGGCATCCAGGCCTGGATCGCGGATGAAAATCTCGTGCGCTTGCATTGGCTCTACTCAAACCTGGTTGGCGGTCTGCGTTTGCAGGTCGAGGAGTCCGACGAGGCGGCGGCACTCGAGATTCTGGGGCAAACAATTCCGCCGACCATCCCGTACGACGCGGACGAAGTCTACGTGCAGCCTACTTGTCCAAAGTGTGGATCGGCTCAGATTACGCTTGGCGGCGGGACAGAACGCGGGCGGTCATTCGTGGCTCTCTACGTTTTTGCGATTCCAGTGCCCCCACAAGAGGCCGCCTGGCATTGCGAAGCATGTGGCGCAGAGTGGGTGGACGACGGAGCTCCGGGATAGCGTGCCCAGTGATTCCCAACATTTAACACTCACCGCAACCCCTCGAACAAATCCCTCTCCACCTCGCGCCCCCCATTCACCGCACTGAACACCCGATAGAACTCCTGCGACCCCCACAGCGCCCTTTGCTGTTCTGTTGAAAGCTCTCCCAGCTTTTCGTAGATAGACATCTGCGTCTCGTGCCGGCAAACCGCATCCCACACAGTCCGCCACAGTGCGCTCGTATCAATCGATGTCGTCACAGCCCACTCCGGCCACGGAGTAGCCTGCCGCTCCACTCCATCCACCGTAATCGTCAGCTTCTTGAAAGCAGCCTGATACGCTGCCCACTTCTCGTTGCCCCATGCCATGTAGTAGAACTTCGCCACCCGATGCGGAGCGGAATCTTCAACGCGATATTCCGCATCGGACGCACACAGCGCCGCTGCAGTCGCGAATTGAGAGATAGCAATGTGATCAGGATGTCCGTAAGCACCCTCTGGGCCGAACGTGACTACAACATCAGGCCGTATGCGCCGGATGCGCGAAACAATCTCGCGAATCGCAAGCGCTGGCAAAACCTTGTCGACCTTGCCATCCGGATGGCCCAGAATTGAAACCTCGCTCACGCCCAGCACTTTCGCCGCGGCCCGCAACTCCGCCTCACGCACTCGCCCAACCTCAGCCGGATCGTGACCCTTTCCAGCCGGACCGAATCGTCCCGCCTCTCCGCGCGTTGCGGTCACAAGGAAAGTCTCCACGCCCTCCGCCGCATACTTCGCGAGCGACCCGCCAAACCCAAGCGACTCATCATCAGGATGAGCAAGAACACCCAGCAATCGAAGTTTCTTCATCATTGCCCCTTCGCCCAAATCTCACACCAGCACCGTTGCTCCTCAACCGCAACGCCAGAGAGATCGCAAGCAATTCAGTTGTATTGTTGGCCCGTTCTATAAACGATGAACCGACTGCATCCGGCGACTCAGGAACTGAACCCTTTCAGCCCCCTACATCTCGCTGAGGCCGCCCAAACCCTCCGCCACTGATATCCTTTTCAGGGACCCACTTCTTGTTCAGCGCCCTCAGATTCGTCTGGAATGCCACCCGCGGCCACCGCCTCGCTCCCTGGCGCAGCGAGTATCTTCGCTGGCGCGTAGAGACCTACTCCAGCAAGCCCGCCGAAACCCTCCGCGCCCGCGACATCTTCGGTTTCATGTGGGACTCGAAATGGGAGCTGCTCAGCTTCCTCCTCTGGACCGGCCAGGTACAAAAAGAAGCCCGCCGCCGGCCTTAAGGCCTTCCTGACCTGGACTCACATCGCCCCGGCTCATAAATAACCTGCAAGCATTCACCCTCCGTTCGTTCTCAGATCAGAACCGGAACCGCTGTCCTTTCCGAGATCGTCCTGGAGGATGAACGATGCGTCTCGCCCCGAAAGCCCTGCGTCTCGCCTGTATCCTGATCACCCCTGCCGTCGCGCTCTTCGCTGGAGAAACAGCGGAGGCCCCCTCCCCCTTACCCAAGACTGTCGCCGTGGCCGCCTTCAAGAACGGCCTCGCCTTCGTCCTGCGTCAGGGCGAGATTCCACTCTCAGCCGGCACCGCGCGCATCTCGCCCATCCCCGCAGCGAGCCTGGGTACTCTCTGGATCGCCCCGGTTAACCCCGAAGCCAGAATCGACGAGATCGTCGCTTACCGCTACAACACCCCCGCTCAGCGCCCCATCCCCTCCATCGGCGAAATCCTCCGCGCCAACGCCGGCAAGACCGTCACCATCACCTACCAGATGAAGGACTACACTGGCGAGGTCGTCGGCCTCAAAGATGCCGCCCCTGACGCCGCCACCGCATCAATCGCCCCGACTGACGCCCGCTACGCGCCGCCGCACGAGGACTATCTCCTCCTGCGCACAGACAAGCGCCTCATGGCATTTCCACTCGGCGGAATTTCGATGGCAAACTTCCCCGACGATGCCGTCCTGCACGAAACAATCGAGCGCCCGAACCTGGCTCTCCGTCTCAAGATCAAAGGCGGCTCAGCAAGAGAGAAGCTTTCGATGGGTTACCTCGAGCATGGCCTCGGCTGGACACCTTCCTATCTCATCTCGCTCACCGACGACACCAATGCCCAGATCACCATGCAGGCGGTGGTCACCGATGATGCAGAAGATCTCCAGAATGCTGAACTCTTCTTCGTCGTCGGCGTTCCAAACTTCGCCTATGCCAATACCCTCTCGCCTATGAGCCTCCAGCAGTCCCTGGTCGACTACATGAAGGATGCCGAACGCGATTACGACAGAAAGAAATCTTTCGGAGCGCTCTCAAATGCAATCAACGGACAGGCTCTGATGGCCGACGCAAGAGAGGATGCGCCCGTCTCCCTGGTGAATGGTGTCGAGGAGATGGCCAGTTCCCCCGAGGAAGATCTATTCCTCTACAGTCGCTCAGACGTAACCCTCGCCAAAGGAGAGCGCGCCAGCTACAACGTCTTCTCCGGCAGCGTCGCCTACGAACATCTCTACAACTGGGAAGTCGAAGACCAGCCCCGCGTCGATGCTTTCGGCAACGTCATCAACCCCAATCAGAATCCGCAGGACGGTAACCGCGCCGACAGCATCTGGCATTCAATTCGCCTCAAGAACTCAACCAAATTTCCATGGACCAGCGCCCCAGCTCTCGTCATCTCCGGCGATAAACCCGTCTCGCAGGACACTCTCACCTATACGCAGAAGAGCGCTGCCTCAACTCTTCGAATCACAATCGCCACCGACCTTCGCGCCAGCCACGAGGAGCGCGAAGTCACGCGCGTGCATGAGGCCAACCATCGTCCCGGCTACAACTACGACCTCGTCACAGTCGAAGGCAAGCTGAAGGTGAAGAACTACAAGTCGAAGCAGGTCCATCTCGCCATCGGTAAAACTCTCCGCGGCAAAACAGAATTCCAGTCCGACACAGGGAAGACCGTTCAATTGGGTGAGGGAATTGAGAGCGACAACCCAAGATCCCGCCTGACCTGGGAAATCACATTACCGCCTGGACAGGAGCGAGTCGTAACGTATCGCTACCGGCTCTGGGTGCGCGCTTGATCCCTAAGGCGACCAGAGCGTCTCGGACAAGAGCATGAACCCGTCTACTCAACGAAGATGGCCTCGGCACACCGGGGCTGTCTTCGTTAAGTGCGAAGCGTAGCGACTGCCGCTCAGTCCGCCGCTGATCGACCGATTGCGATACTGATCCGCCGCTGAATCTCTTCATCCGGTTCGCCATCGCCCCGAACGTAGACCTGCGTGACGGCTTGTACAGGCGCCGCCTTCTCAATATGCTCCACGGTCGGAACCACCGGCCTGGTCTCGACAGGCACTGTCGGATTCCAAATCTCAACGTTAGGTGAGGACCGCGGAATTTCGATCACACTCGACGAGCCCTGCTCTGAAGCGTCCGTCGGATACTCGTCCGGATACACAACCGGTTCAAGGGCTCTCGCCGCTGCTTCCACCAGGATTCTTCGATTCTTCAGTCTTTCGAATTCCTCGAAGATCTGCTCGCGCTGCATAACGGCCGCGTTGAATGCACTGAGATACGTTTCGTCAATACTGGTTCGACCCATGGGACTTTCTCCTTACTCCCGGGACCAAACATAACGCGCAGTCGTAACCGCCTCTATCCCACGAGTGTGCAATGAATTAGAGACTTTTCGGTTACCTCGGCCCCCTGTTTAGCTCAAAGAAACGGAATCGCAGGAGATATTGCAGACAATATTGTGATGCAAGGCACAATATCGCCCATTTCCCCCATCAAAGCTCACTCGGAACGATCACCTATCATCGAGAACGGGGGTCTCCATCGAGATGAGATTCGGACTGGCCCAGAGGCTTCGATTTCTGTTCGCGGTACTTCTGTTCAATGTCGCCACGTTCGCCGAGGCACAGCAGCCACAGTTGCCGCCCGTTGAAGCTCCCAGGCCGATGCCCGGATCGCAAACCGCCGGCCCAACAATTCGTGTCACCACCAACGAGGTCCTTGTTCCGACTCTTGTTGAAAAGCCGCACCGCGGCGGCATCGTCTACGGTCTCAAACAATCAGACTTCGTCGTTGAAGACAACGGTGTTCCCCAGAAGATTCGCGTGCAGGAAGAACTGGACACTGCACCCATTGCTCTTGTGATCGCGATGGAAGAAGGTCGTTCAGGCTGGCTCGAATTCAAGAAGTACGGCAAGATGGGCCCTCTCCTCGACATGTTTCTATCCGACTCTCGCAGTCAGGCCGCCCTCGTCGGCTTCAGCTCAGTCCCGCGCCTCATCAACGACTACACGCACTCGCAAGACGAGCTCTCCCAGAGCCTTAAGCAACTCGAGCCGGGTGATGGTGGCGCCGCGATACTCGACACCGTTAGCTATGGAGTCGATCTCCTCGAGGACCAGCCCAAGCAGTTCCGGCGCGTGCTCCTGCTCATCAGCGAGCAGCGCGACCACGGAAGCAAGCACACCAAGCCGGCACAACTGGTAGCCAAGATCGGTCGTTCCGATGTGCTCGTCCTCAGCGTCTCCTACTCTCCCTCCAAGGCCGAGTTTGCACACGACGTCAAGGATTCCGGCGAGGACCGCATGATGAGCATGGTCTCAACGCTCGTCATGGCCGTTCAGGCCTTCAAGAAAAATGTGGCCAAGCAGATCGCGATCATGAGCGGAGGGGAGTACATGACCTTCGTTGGCGACCACCGCTTCGAGGAACGCATCATGGAGGCGGCAAAGGAAGTCCGGAATCGCTACCTCATCACCTTCAGCCCCACCGATCCGAGTCCGGGTCTGCATACCATACGTGTGCGCACCGTAGACGACTACGGCGCAAAGATCGTCGCCCGTGCCAACTACTGGCGTGGCGCAGACTGAATCGTTCCGCGCAGGGCGGGTTCTGTCCGTGCCTGGATGGAAGGCTGTGCCCCATTCGAAATTGGCTGTCAGGCCAGTTTAGGGTGGGATACGACTTCTTCAGCACTCAGATTCTGGATCTGGTTACAGCCTGGGTGACCCATCCAGGCCACGTCTTCTGTGGCTTGGGTGGAAACGAACATGCCCGAATAGCCAACTCCATGCTCATTTTGTAGCTGGAACGAACTTCACAGTCCGCTTAATCCCTTGCCCCTCTACAACCAAGTAGATCGCATCCGCAGGCACGTCCTTCAATTCCTCAACAACTCCGCTGGGCCAGCGAATCAACACGCGACTCATCACGCTCGCGCTCCCCAGTCCGAAATGCAACCGCTGATCGTTGCTCGACAAATAGCTCCCGCCTCCGCGAAGCTCGTCGATGCGCTTCACCTCGCCCGACGCCGAAGCCGTCACCACCGTGACCCGAGCCCCAATCGCAGCCTTGTTGCTCTTCGTTCCCTCAAGCCTAAATTCCGCCCGGTGGTTCGCAGTTTTCGTCACATTCAGAAACAACGACGGCGGCGCTCCCACGTTGTAGGTGACCACATCGACGTTGCCGTCGTTATCAATGTCGCCGAATGCTGTTCCACGGCGTGATTGCAAAGCACTCTGGTTGAGTCCGGATGCTTCAGATACATCAGCGAACCTGGCATTGCCTGTATTGCGGAATAGCAGCATCGGTTCAACGTAACGAGGATCCGTCGGAATCGCATCAATCAGCGGAGAGAAATTCCCGTTCGCGACAAGAATGTCGTTCCACCCGTCATCATCGAAGTCAGCAAATCCTCCGCCCCATCGCGTCATGTTGCGATCGACGTGTCCCAGACCGGAGACGTACGTATCATCCACAAAGCCCTCAGTTCCGTTGTAGTGATACAAGCTTAATGGCTGGTGGGCATAGCGGGTGATCAACACGCTGAGTGTGCCGTCGTGCGCCACGTCGCCAAAGTCGGCAGCCATATTTCCCTGCGTCTCTCCACGCTCGCCAAGCGCCACAGCCGCCGACACTCCAAGATCCTCAAACGTTCCATCGTGCTTATTGCGGAAGACATAGTTTGCCGACATATCATTCGCGACGAAGAGATCGGGCCGGCCATCATTGTCATAGTCCGCCCAGACAACGCCCATTCCTAGTCGATGATCCGGGTTGCTCACTCCAGCTTTGGCGCCCACTTCTTCGAACGTCCCATCTCCGCGGTTGCGATAGAGCAGGTCGGTGTATCCGTCGTGCCCCACAGGCTGCTCAATCTGAACGTCACGGTAGCCGAAACCCTTCGACCCGGGACCGGGCAGGTGATCGAGATCCGTGTAGACGTACCGGGAAACGAAGAGATCTAGACGATCATCGCCATCGTAATCACCCCACGCCGCACCCACTGAGAAGCCGCCGCCTCCGACATGCGCCTTTTCCGTCACATCCTCGAACTTGCATCCGCCCAGGTTGTGATACAGAACGTTTCGTCCATAACCAGTGACATAGATATCAGGTAGACCGTCGTTATCGTAATCGGCTACAGCAACACCCATGCCCCACCCTTTGGTGTTCAGTCCGGCCTTAACCGTGGCGTCGGAGAAGTGAAGCGCGGAGTCCTGGTGATAGAGCATCACCATGGCATCGCCGCCCTTCAGGTAGCGATCCACGCTGGACTCATTTGTCACAACGATATCCAGTTTGCCGTCGTTATCGCAGTCAAAGAGTGCGATGCCTCCGCCCATCGTCTCCACCAGATATTTCTTCTGAAGATGCAAGGGCGGAGCAGCGGTGAGGCCCGCTTCCTGGGAGACATCGCGAAAGTGGATTCGCTGTGGTTCTTGAGAATTCAAGGGCGGCTGATAGGACGCCAGCCCAAGAACAAGCGTGAGCGTGAGATTTGCGCGAGTGCTGTTCTTAGGTGCAAATCGTTTCATTCGAGAATGCGGGATTAGCCTGCCCGAATCTTATCCCACATCGCCATTCGTATTCGAACCGCTCAAAACTACTCGCCTCAAGAAGTCTTCACGCTCGTTCCGAGGGGCTCCGAAACCGGCTGTGAAGAAACCCGTAAACGAGAATCTCAAGACAGAAGACCGCGATCCCGGTAATCGACGCATCCGTCATGTAGCGCTGCGCGCCATGGACTCCGTTGGGCAGACCCGGGATGGCTGCGCGCACCAGGCCCGCCAAAACAGCAGCAACAAACGCGCACGCAACCACGATGCGATCGCGAGAGAAGGTGCCTTGATCTTTTTGCATATGCACTGGCGGTGTATCTCGATACCACTGAACAAACCACACCAGAATCACCACAAGTCCAAGTGCAGAACTGATGTATTGAAACACCCCGGCCCACGGTCGGAGCCCGAAAAGCGGTACATGCACCGTCGTTCTAAGAAATGCCCAATGTTGTCCCAGCCAGTAATCGGAGTGTGTCAGCGAGTCCCAGATGAGATGTGTGGCTGCCCCCACCATGACCGACACGCAAATCAGGGCGAACCTTGAGACAGATCCGGTCGGCAGAGTCCTTCCGTTCCGGAGCCGTTCGCGCACATGGATCGGCAGGCAACCGATGAGGGGCCGCTTGGCATATCGGTGAAACAGCAACAGCGCAATCAGCGCGGCGGGTAGATCGAAGAGGAACAAACCCGGGATGGTATGACCGAAATGGCCGTGGGGGTGCAGCCACAGAAAGTACTCGAGGTCAGGAGCCACGCACCCAAATACCAGGGCTGACATAACCAGACGCGTATGGCGAAAGGGAAGCGCAGCAGCCGCATGGGAAATGGTGAAGGGCATTGATTACATTATCTAGGTTTGCACGTGGAAGGGCCCACAGCCGACCCGACCCATGCAAATCCTGTCACTTACGAGGAAACCCTCCTGGTTTCGTCCTGCAAGTCATTCATGATAATCTCTATCCAGACACTTGAGAGTGGACTGAGAACGCAAGAGGAGTAACCCACGCCGTGCTGGCGACTGCAAAGAAAACCTCATTAATCGAACGCTTCCGCACCCACGATACGGACACCGGTTCCCCCGAAGTCCAGATCGCGATTCTGAGTGAGCGGATTGGCGAACTGACCGAGCATTTCAAAACACACAAGAAGGATCACGCATCGCGCCGTGGTCTGCTGATGCTCGTGAGCAAACGCCGCCGCCTGCTGGACTACCTGAAGACGCACGATTCCGATCGCTACCGCGACGTAATCACAAAGCTCGGTATCCGCAAGTAAATCAGAAAGCATACGTTGAACCGGAAGCGCCCAGACCCGATCCTGGTCATGGCCCCGTCACATCATGAACTCGGGGCCATGGTGTACCTGGCAGATGTTCAATCCTGCCGGGTCATGTGTGGAACTGTCGGCTTTGTACAGGCCGCGGCCCATCTTCAGACCCCAACTCACGCCGCCTCGAAGCTGTCGCTCGAGACGGCGTTTCTGCGTGAGTCGAAGACGCGCTCAATCGGTTCAACCGATACAACAAGTTTCCCAAGCGAAAAAATGAAAAGAGGACACTATGTCTAAACAAGAAGTGACTGTCGAGCTTGCTGGAGGCAAGCGGCTGGTCTTTGAGACCGGACGCATGGCCAAGCAGGCTTCCGGCGCTGCACTGGTATCCACGGGCGAGACCGTGGTGTTGGCCACCGCGGTTGCGTCTCCTGACCCACGCGAAGGCATCGATTTCTTTCCCCTCACTGTGGACTACCGCGAGTACACCTACGCCGGCGGCCGCATCCCCGGCGGCTTCATCAAGCGTGAAGGCCGGCCCAGCGAAAAAGAGATCCTGACCGCGCGTCAGATCGATCGCCCCATCCGCCCATTGTTCCCCGAAGGCTTCCGCAACGAAACCCAGATCATCGCGCTGGTTTTCTCCGCAGATAAGCAGAACGATCCCGATGTCATCGGCATCAACGCCGCAGCCGCGGCACTGGCTTTATCCGACATTCCATTCGGTGCAACTGTCGGCGCCGTGCGCGTAGGCCGCGTGAATGGGGAATTCGTCATCAACCCCACCTATGAAGAGCGCGCTAACACAACCGTGAACATCATGGTCGTCGGTCACAAAGACGGCATCGTGATGATCGAGTCTGGCGCAAAAGAGGAGACCGAAGAGGTCATCCTCGAGGCCATCGAGTTCGGTCACGGAGAAATCAAAAAGATCTGCGCCGCAATCGAAGAGCTTGTCTCGAAAGCAGGGAAGCAGAAGCGTGGATTCAATGCGCCAGTCTTCGACGAGGAGTACTACAACTCCCTCAAGTCAAGAGTCGGCGAACGCCTCAAGGACGCCCTCGACACAAAGACGCACAGCAAGATCGAAAGCTACTCTCTTCTTAAGCAGATTAAGGACGAGTTGAACGGCAGTCTCCCTGCCGACGAACCCGATGCCAAGAAGAAGCTCGCCCACTACTACGAGACCCTGCGCGAGCGTACCTTCCGTGAGCAGGTGACGAAGGACCGCATCCGTCCCGATCGCCGCGCCTTCGACGAAATCCGTTCCATCTCTATCGAGACCGGTGTGCTTCCTCGCACACACGGCTCGGCCCTCTTCACCCGTGGCGAGACGCAGGCTCTTGTGACTGCAACCCTCGGCACTGCTGATGAAGGTCAGCGTCTAGAGAGCTTCGAAGGCGAGAAGAAGAAAAACTTCATGCTTCACTACAACTTCCCGCCCTTCAGCGTTGGTGAAACAGGACGTATGACAGGCGTCGGTCGTCGCGAAGTGGGTCACGGAGCACTCGCCGAACGGGCCATCACCGCCGTTCTGCCCGACGCATCCGAACAGCCATACACCATCCGCATCGTCTCCGACATCCTTGAGTCGAACGGTTCGTCTTCAATGGCCTCAGTCTGCGGCGCCAGCCTCGCGCTCTTCGACGCCGGCATCGCCCTCACCGGCTCAGTCGCCGGCGTTGCCATGGGCCTTGTAAAGGAAGGCGATGATTACGCCATTCTCACCGACATCGCCGGTGCAGAAGACCATTACGGTGACATGGACTTCAAGGTTGCCGGAACCCGCAAGGGAATCACCGCCCTCCAGATGGACATCAAGATCGGCGGCCTCACCCGGCAGATCCTCCAGGAAGCCATGGAGCAGGCAAAGCGCGGTCGTCTCTTCCTCCTCGACAAGATGGACGCCGAGCTCAGCGGTCCCCGCACGGAGCGTTCGCAATATGCACCGCGCATCGAGACCCTGATGATTCCAACCGACAAGATTCGCGACCTCATCGGCAAAGGCGGCGCCACCATCCGTGGCATCGTCGAGCAGACCGGCGCCAAGATCGACGTCGACGATACCGGCAAGGTCAGCGTCTCATCCAGCGACGCCGACGGCCTCAAGCGCGCACTCGAAATCATCGGCAACATTACCGCCGTCCCGGAGATCGGCAAAGTCTATCTCGGCAAAGTCGTTCGTCTCGCGGAATTCGGCGCATTCGTCGAGCTCTTCCCGGGTACCGACGGACTGCTGCACATCTCCGAGATCGCCGAACATCGCGTCAAGGAAGTGAAGGACGAGCTGCGCGAAGGCGATCAGGTCATGGTCAAGGTTCTCGCCATCGAAGGCAACCGCATCAAGCTAAGCCGCAAGGCTCTCATCCGCGAGCAGAAAGCCAAGCTGGCCGCAACCTCTGGTCCTCCCGTGGAAAGCGGAGACACTGAGACCCGGTCAGAAGAAGCTCCTCCAGTCAGGCCATCCCGTCCGCGCAACGAATTCGACGAACGGCAGCCTCGCTCAAATCAAAGCACCATCCTTATCGAGGGCGGTGAGGACTTCGACGAAGAAGAAGGCGAGGAGATCGACGAAGAGAACGAGCCGAACTTCAACCGCGCCGATGGTGTTGCGATCGCAGCAGGACAGGCTACCGGACCTCGCCCTGGTGGCTCAGCCGGCCCCGGTGGCCCCGCTGCAAACAATAATCGAAGGCGCCGTCGTCGCCGTGGTGGTCGCGGCGGACAGGGTCCCGGTGGCGGCAGAGCCTAACTCGAAGCCTCAGCTTATCCCGATCACAACAGAAAACGCCCGGGTCAAATCCCCGGGCGTTTCTTTGTCTCGGAAAACACCGACTGTCATCCCGGGCGACCAAAGGGACCGAGGGACCCGCGGTTGTGCTTTTTTCTCTGAAGCCTGATCAGACCTTGGGTGCGTGAGCTGCCATCTTGAACCCGGCACTTTCACCGCCACGCGCCTCGGGAGCCCGCTCCGACCGCACCGGTAACCGCTCAATCGCCGCATCGCGGGATTCGTTCTTGGTGTCGTACATCCGCAGATCTGCTGCGATGCACAAAGCCTCGATATCCGCAGCGTCATCGGGAAACACCGACACCCCGATGCTTGCGCCCACCTGCACGAGGTGATCCCCGATCTGCATCGGTTCCCGCAACATCTCCATCAGTGACTTGGCTACCAGTTTCGCGTTCGATCGGTTCGTCGGCTCCTCGAGGATAAGCGAAAACTCGTCGCCGCCCGTGCGAGCTACCGTATCCGAGCGGCGCACCCGGCTTGAGAACATCTCGCTTACTTTCCTCAGCAGCAAGTCGCCCGCATGATGACCAAGGCTGTCATTGACTTGTTTGAAATGGTTCAGGTCAATCACAAGCAGTGCGGCCTTCGACTCCATGCGTCGCGCTCGCTCCAGCGATATTGCCAGGCGATCGAGGAACAGCCGCCGGTTTGGCAATCCGGTGAGCTCATCGTGTAACGCAAGGTATTTGTTGTGCTCGATCTGGTCCTCAAGAAGAAGCAGGATCATCCCCACAGCGACAACGTACTTGGGCAGATTCCAGACCTCGCTGTCAATGGGGGTACCTGGTGCAAATGCGCCGGCAAACGGACCGAGAACGAAGACAGCAGCCCAGCCCAGAAAACCGACAATGCTGATCAGGGAACCGGCGCTGCCGCGACCGCGATAGCTATACCAGATATGAATACAGCACCCGAAGTACACGGCGAAGAGAACTGCATTCACCGCCAGAGTTAAACCGTTACCTGGCCGATGCTGAAATGCAAGCAAGAACACCGATAGCAGGCAGTACAGGCCAACCACCATCCAACGAAGGACATGCGTAAAAGTGCGGCGTGCGCCTAAGGCAATGGCTAGAGGCGCTGCGCCGAACAGAATGGCGGCCGAGTCAAGAGCCCAGGGAGCCGGGTGGTCCAGCCCTACCAGAATCACATACAAGGTGTTCGTCGTGAGAAGGGAAGCGAGCATCCACTGGCTTGAACGCTCAATGCGGTATGGCACTGAGGCCCACATGAAGATCACGCCGGCCGACGTGAGGCTGGCTATGCTGATATCCGCGGCCAAAATACCCCAGAATCCCGAAGTGTTTAGGAAGATGAATGCGGCGAAATGGACAGCAATCAGGACCCACCCCATCAGCCAATGACGGGAGGTAGAGGTCTGGCCCCGGCGCGCCACAGAGGCAAAGGCGCACGTAAGTGCGGTGACTGCCGCCAGATCCGGTAACTTGCTCCAATTAACCAAGAGTCATCATCCTCGACACAACAAGATGGTGTCTTTCATTCTAGTTGCGTTTCTGATTTTGACTCCAGATGCTTACCCTTTTGTTGTATAGCGAACCGGGTACATATCAAACTTGCGTAATCTTGCATCCGCCAGGAAATCATTGAACCTTTGCAAAACCTGAGGGAAACTGGTCTCTAATTAGTAAGGATATGTCGGCGAGCTTATACATCGTGGTGGAAGGGGAAGACCCCGGTTTTGACATCTTCGTCAATGGCCATGCCCTTGCACGCAATGAAGATGCCCTGGAAAGGCTCGCGGAGTCGCTAGGCGTTCCTCCGCTCCTGCAATACTTCTCCGCCGATGAGAACTCGATGTGTGTGCTTCTCGAGCAAGGCGCCGGCGATCCGGAGTGGGCTCACCATCTGCCCGAACCGCAATGGTTTGACCCCGCCCAGGGTTTGGGAACGGTACGGGCCTTCATCAGTTTCCTCTCAGAATCATCCGTTTCGTTCGGATCAGAAACACAGCCGTTACTGCTGGAACTGACCGAATACGAGACGGTCCTGGCAAAGACGCAGAAATACAATCTCAGGTGGCATCTGGCCGTAAGCTGGCGATAGGGTAGACACCGTCTCCCGAACTCTTCTATTCCCATCGCCGAGGCGCTGAACTTAATCCGGTTGCGGCTGCTGACCCGTAGTTACTCTCTTTCCCTGCAGATCGATCTGGCCCGTCGTCACATGCGCGCGAAGCCGGTACTCGCCACCCTGGGTCGATTTCTCAATACCGCGGAAGAAACCTCCCTTGCTCGCGTCGTACATCGGTGCATTGACCTGCCCGATACTGACTGATGCATTAACCGTGCGGTAGTTCCAGTTGTGATTCGATATGGTGATCTGGCCCGCCCAGATGGCAATGTCCTTGTCGCCGGAAATTTGTTCGATCTTGACCTCGCCCGCAGGCATCCGGATCATCAGGCTCGTCTTCTTCGGGATTTCGATTCGGATCTGGGCCCCATTTCCATGCCTCAGATGCTCGCCCACGATCGCGAGTTTCCCCCCGGTCGCGTTGGGTGAGAACCGCAGGCGTATCCGGCTGGCGTTCCCCTCGTCACTGTTACGCGTATCGCAAGTGACGTGAATCGTCTCGTCGTCCGTTCCAACGATCTCAAGACCAGCCGGGCGCGATTCGATACTCAGCATGGACCGGGCATGCAGGGGGACGGTCAGGGTCTGATCGCAGGTGACCGCGGTCTCCGCAGATCCGGCAAGAGCGCTGCACAAGACCGCGCCTGCAATAGCGACAGGAACTCTCATGCACCTAACTACGCCGCAGCGCCCCGAATTGTTCCCGACTTCCTCTCCGCATCTCCGAGCCAGGCGGCTATGAGCTGCCGGCTACAAGCCAGACCCGGTTGTCTGAACGTTGCGGCTAAGGGTTACACCGCCGCCGGCTCCGGCTTATGCACTTCCGGCTCAATCTCAAACGGCACATGGTCCCGCTTACAGATGGACTTGATAGCCGGACGGGCAGTCATCGGTCCGGATGGCAGGCCTCCTCCGGGCATAATCCACTGGCCGATCAGGAAAAAGCGGTCCAGGTTCGGAAGAGTGTTCGGAAACGGCTTGATCCCGGCTCCAGGCAACATCAGCCAGCCTTCCTGAGAGCCTTTCCAGTTTCCTGTGTACCGGATGACCGTGGCGGGCGTTGAAACGTCGATCACCTCGATGGCCTTGCGTATCCCCGGCAAATGTCCCTCGAGAACTCCGACAACCACTTCTGCCACCCGCGCCTTCTCCGCCCTGTAACGCCGTTGATTCTGATCCCTCAAACTCACCCAGTACTCGTGATTGCGCGTGGGAAGAATTGAGGTAACTGCTGTCTTGCCGGCAGGCGCGAAGGTCCGATCGAAGTGGAAGAAGCGGAACCCGATATTTCTGAGTTCTGTCGCCGGGTCGACCGTGATCGGCGAGCGAAGAACACGCGTCAACATCGCCGGCTGATCGCTCAAATCCGATGCAATGCCCAGAGAAACCTGCAGGTAGGAAGCAAAAGTCTCCGACTCGGCGTAAATCTTTCGGATTGCGTCGTCGACGTAGCGCCCTCCAAGCATGTCGTAGATCGTCGCATGGCCGTCGGCAGCGGAGATCACCCAATCCGCTGCTATCGCTTCGCCACTGCTCAGCTGAACGCCGACGGCACGGTCCTGATCTACAAGGATTCGCTCCACTCTTGCATTGAAACGAACTGCGCCGCCCAGTTCTGCAATCTTTCCCTCAAACAAGCGAATCAGCGCTTGAGAGCCGCCAATGCAATAGCCTGCGTCTTGCTCGTTCATCCAGGCCAGTGAAAGCACCATCGCAATTGCCGTGAGCTTACCCATATCCCCGGTTGAGAAGAAACTCCTCAAAAGAGGATCGGCGAAGCGGGCGCCATATTCACTCCCACTCATTTTTCCCAGCTTCATCAAGAGCGGCATGACAGGTATATCGCGAAGCATATTGAGCCAGTTCTCTGCGATCCCGCCCGATGGTTCGAGGAATCGAAACTTGCCCAGCGTTCGAACGGCATGAATGAAATTTCGAATCGCTGCAAGGTCGTCGGGCGCGCGCCTCAGCAGCTCGGCTTCGAGCATGTCCACGTTGGTATAAATTCGCAGGCTGTCACCGTCTTCGTTCACGATCCGTACAAATTCATGCGGGTTCACGAACGTGAGCCTATCGAGATCGACGAGTTCCTTCCACACCTTGTTGAATTCGCCGCCAGGCTTCGAACCAATCAACCAGTGCAGGCAGGTCTCGAACGTGTATGCGCCGCGACGCCAGCTCATGGCAAGCCCGCCCGCCATATCGTGCATCTCGAGCACTTCGACTTCGTACCCGCACTTCAGCGCGTAAACCGCCGCGCTCAGCCCCGCGATACCTCCGCCGATGATGACAATCTTTTTGCCGTTGCGATTCATGGGACATATCTCCCTTCGAGCCGTTCATTCAAATGTCTGAGTGCGGAAGGAGAATGAGCAGGCCGCAGCAACCCGCACGTTAGCCGAAGATGGTAGCGCCAGCGTTTTCGCATGGCCGTGACCAGAGTCACAACTCCGGGTGAGCGGGCCTGGGGAGATCAGTTCGATTGGAGAAGAGGCGGTTCCGTAAGATGCCCGCCGAGGGCGCGCAGTTCAAACGCGGGCACTCCCTGCATCGCAAGCAGCAGCGCAAGCTGCCCTCCATGATGGATGTCGTGCGACAGAATACGCCACAGCACCCACTGGCGAGAGATCAGATAATCAGTTCCACGAAATCGATACGGGTACGACCGCAAGAGATCGTCGACCGTCCAGGAATCGAGAGATCGCTCAATAGGACTCCACGACGCAGCGAGCCACTCCGCCAGGACCTGCGAATCTCCGCAAGACACCGCCTCTTCATCAACATGCCGATTACCGTCGCCATCGGTAAACCAGCGAAGCACGCGAGCAACAGCTTCATCAATCCCGAGCGGCTCAATCCGAGCCAGCCAGGTGATTCGCCCCAAAGCAATGTGCCGGATCAACTGGCCCATCGATCGCATATCCTGGCCTGCCTTGAAGGCAAGCTGCTCTTTCGTCAATGGAACCACAGCCCTCAAAAGGCTCTCCTGGTATCCATTCCAGCCGTCAAAGATTTGGGCAAGCTTCTGCATCATCACTCTTCAATCTATTCATGCCAAAATCAACTCGACATCAACCAAAGACATTGCCCATCCGCCGGATCTGCGCTCCCACGCTCTCAAGCTTCTGTTCGATGCGCTCATATCCGCGATCCATGTGGTACACGCGATCAAGAATCGATTCGCCATCGGCAACCAGCGCAGCCAGAACAAGAGAAGCCGACGCGCGCAAGTCCGAGCACATCACCGCGGCAGCTGACAATTGTGCTGCACCGCGGACCGTCGCCGTACGGCCGTCGACCTTGATGTTTGCGCCCATGCGAACCAACTCCTGCACATGCATGAACCGATTTTCGAAAATATTCTCCTTGATGACACTCACGCCATCAGCCTGGGTGGCAAGAGCCATGTACTGCGCCTGCATGTCCGTTGGGAACCCCGGATACTCTTCGGTCGAAATATCAGCCGCCCTGAGCTTGCCACTGCTGCGCACACGCACAGCATTAGCTCCCTGAATCTCAACGATCGCACCGGCTTCGCCTAGTTTCGAAATCACCGCTCCCAGATGATCGGGATTGCAGTCGGCCACAGTGATGTCGCCTCCCGTAATCGCTCCAGCGATGAGAAACGTCCCTGCCTCGATGCGATCGGGATTGATTCGATAATGTGCCGCGCCAAGGCTGGTCACCCCCTGGACACGAATGGTCGACGTCCCTGCGCCCCCAATCTTCGCGCCCATCGCCGTCAGCAGCGCAGCCAGGTCGCAGACCTCCGGCTCCCGTGCGCAATTCTCCATGAGAGTTTCGCCCTCCGCCAACACTGCTGCCATCAGCAGATCCTCAGTCCCAGTCACCGTGATCTTGTCGAAGACAATGTGCGCCCCTTTCAGCTTGTCGGCCCGCGCTTCCAGGTATCCGTGCTCCTGAGCGATCGTTGCACCCATCTTTTCCAGACCCTTGATGTGCAGGTCGATCGGCCGCCCGCCGATCGCGCATCCACCCGGCATTGCTACCCGTGCCATACCAGCGCGCGCCACCAGCGGCCCGAGCACCAGTGAACTGGCTCGCATCGTCTTGACGATCTCGTATTTCGCCTCTGGATTCGACAGGGTTCGAAAGTTAATGCGCGTACGGTGGTCTGCGCTGCCGGCCCCAAGCTCCACCTCCGCGCCCATCGCAACCAGGAGCTTGCGCTCGGTTTCAATATCGCGAACATCGGGAATGTTCTCGAGAGCGACTTCTTCCTCGGTAAGAATGGCTGCCGCCATGCAGGGAAGAGCAGAGTTCTTTGCGCCCGATATGCGAACTGTCCCGACCAGCGGATTCCCGCCGCGAATAACAAATTTGTCCATGCGAGGTTTGTTAACTCCGTTTCAACTCAGTGTAATCGCGGCTGCAAGATCTGGAGTTATCGAGCGGTATACTCGCAGCGAATCGTGATCCTGGTCCAGGTCGAGAATGAGCCCGGCGCCAGCGTTCCGATTCGCGTCATCAGTTCGCAGCAATTACACTTCCTCCGAAGACAATTGTTACGGGGAGCCCTCATGCTGAACCGTCGCACCTTTCTCAAGACGGGCCTGAAGACCGGCGCCGCGGCCATTCCGGTTTCTGCAGCCATCAACAAGCTCGATGCCATCGAGACTCCTTCAACGGAAGATCTCGTCGAAGCCGGTCTCGTTGGCGCGACCCCTAAGCTTGTCGCTTTGCCGAAAAGGCTGGCTCCTCTCGACCCCTCAAGCCAGCCCTGGCAACAACGAGTTCGTCGTGTCGGCCAAAGCAACATGACCGAGCACGATCCCGCCGTCATGAACATCGATGAATGGGCCGACTACTGGCATAGTGCACAGGCGGACGTCGTCTTCATCAGCGTGACCGGCATCCTCGCCTTCTATCCCTCGAAGGTCAAATTTCACCGCCACGGGAAATTCCTTAACGGGCGCGACTTCTTCGGCGAGTGCGTAGCTGCGGCAAGGAAGCGCGGCATGCGCGTCGTTGCTCGGATGAGCCCCGACCTCAACTGGGGCGACGCGCTCGAGGCTCATCCCGAGTGGGCCATGCGCCACAAAGACGGCTCCGTCCAGTTCAGCGGAGAAGAACCGCGCCTCTTCAAGACATGCATGTTCTCGACCTACATGGACGACTACATGCCGGCCATCATTCGCGAAATCAATTCGCTCTACGACGTGGACTGCTTCTACGCCAACGGCTGGCCGCCATTGGGCAGCCTGCCCGACTGCCATTGCGCCATCTGCAGCAAGCTGCCTCCATCCGGCACGCCCGCATACTGGCGCGCCTTCAACGACCGCGTATTCGAGATATGGCAGAAGTACGACGCCATCGCCAAAGAGAAAAAGCCCGACAGCTTCTTCTTCGCGAACTCCGGCGGAAACGTGCGCGGTGGGCCGAATCTCGATCGCCTTGGCAAAACCGTCCAGTGGTTTCAGGCCGACAACCAGGGACGCACCTACGACGAGCCTTCAATCTGGGGATGCAGCCTTCAGGGACGCGTATGCAACGCCGTGCTCGACGGCAAAGTAGCCGCGAATGTGACCGCTGCGTATTCAACCGGTGTGGTCGGCTGGCGCAATGCCTCGAAGAACGCCGACGAAGCGCGTATGTGGATGGCTCAGACCTCCGCCAGCGGCATGAGACCGTACTTCCACTTCGTCGGATCAGAGAACGGCTTCTGTGAGGACCGGCGCTGGCAGAAAGTCGGTGAGGAGTATTTTCGCTGGACAGCCCGGCACGACGCCCACTTCAAAACGCGGCGATCGATCGCGAATATCGGAGTGGTGATCGGCCAAAGCACGCAGCTCCTCTACCCCGGCCCGGCCACCGTACACTCACGCGCATATATGCACGAGACGACGCAGGGTACCTATGACGCGCTGCTTCAAGGACGGTATGCGTTCGACTACGTGCACGAAGATCGCCTCGATGCAGATCGGCTCTCAAAGTATCGCCTGCTGATCCTCCCCAACATTGCGATGCTCAGTGATCACCAGTGCGACCAACTCCGTGACTTTGTCAAAGCTGGCGGCTCGCTGATGGCTAGTTTCGAAACCAGCCTCTACG
>Ga0207674_10002496_pt1 | contig 23202 bp, 21 predicted proteins | sample KBSCornC72_FD_184303 | JGI IMG/M metagenome (GOLD analysis project Ga0207674, IMG submission 184303) | Corn rhizosphere microbial communities from Kellogg Biological Station, Michigan, USA - KBS Corn C7-2 (SPAdes) (version 2) | ecosystem: Host-associated > Plants > Roots > Rhizosphere > Soil ...
GTGGCGCGGATCGTCGCGGTCTGCGTCTCCCCCGGCCCGAACGTGCGTTCGCGATTGCCGTCGATCGTGAACCATTCGTCCTTCGACGCGCCGGACACGCGGACGCCGAGCCGGCCGTCCATCGCGTCCGTGCTCGTGTTCGTCACGCTGTAGGTCGCCGACGCCTCAGCGGGCTTCGCGCCGGACCGAGGAGCTTCGATGGTCGTCGGGCCGTCCGGAATTTCGAATGTGGGCATCGGTCGCCTCCCGCCGCGTGGGTGAGGGTCCGAGCAAGCGGCAATTACGAACTCCGGCGCCGGGAAAGTCAACACGCCATGCGGTTCATTTCCGGCGATTGCGGAAGAGGCCGACGCCGGCGGTGATGAAGCAGCCGAGCGCGCCGAGCGTCAGGACCAGCGCGATCAGATGATATTTGGCGCGCTCGGGCGAGACTCCGCCCGGGACGAGCGGCGCGGCGTCGCCCTGCAGCCCGACCTGCTGGCCGGCGAAGTACAGGCCGATCCCGAGGGCGATAAACAGAAGTGGCTTGAACTTCATTGATCCTCCTGGCGGAATTCGCGAACCACCTCGATCAGCTTGAGCTCGGCCGGGCCGACCGGGCGCCACAGCGTCACCGTCTCAGTCATCGACGAGGTTGCGCCGGGCGAGGCGCATCGCGGTGACCACGCCGGCCGCGAACAGTCCGCCTTCGAGCGCGGCCGTGACGAGCTGGGCGGTCCGGCCGAATCCCGCCTCCCCGAACCAGGCGCCGATGCGGTCGAGGCGCAGACGCGAGTCCGGGAACTGGTGGGAGAGCAGGTCGAGGCTGCCGCCCATCATGTGCCCGCCAAGCGCGACGACCAGCGCACCGCCGGCGGCGCCGCACAGGGTCGCGACGGCGATCCGCCGCCAGCGCGGGCCGGACTCGAGCGCGGCAGCGATGACGTAGGCGACCCCGACCGCGGTGCCGATGGCGATACCCTCGAACGGGCCGGTGATGTCGCCCGGCGAGCGGCCGATCAGCAGGTTGAAGGCGTCGAGGCCGAGGAACTTGACGATCGCGCCGACGGCGAGGCCGCCGAGCGCGCCGCCGGCGATGGGCCAGGCGCGACCGGTCAGCCGACCCGCGGCGGCGACCCCGAACGCGACTCCGACGCCGCCGATCAGCGCCACCATGATCGTCAGGCACAAGAGCACCAGGAGCACCGACACCGCGCCCATGCCGGGGGCGAGCGGCTGCGATGCTCCGGCGAGCCCGTAGACGAGGCCGCCGATGAAGCCGGCGATGCCGCCTCCCACCGTTCCGGCGCCGGCCAGCAGGAGCGTTTCGCGCCACGGCTCGCGCGGCGCGCTCGGTGGCGGAGCGACCGACCCCAGCACCTCGACCGGGGCGACGAAGCGGTAGCCGTGCTTGGGCACGGTCTCGATGAACCGCGGCCGCGCGGCATCGTCGCCGAGCTGCTTGCGCAGGGTGCGAATGCACTGGGTCAGGGCCTCGTCGGTCACGGGGATGCCGCGCCACACCTCGCCCATGAAGCGGTCTTTGCTGACCAGCCGGCCGCGCTCTGCGACGAGCAGCGCAAGGGCGTCGAAATAGCGGGCGCTGACCTCGACCGGCGCCCCGTCCCGGGTCAGCTGGCGGTCGGCCGGATCGAGCCGGAACAGGTCGAAACAGTAGCTTTTCAGGGAACCCTCACGCCTTGCTCGGCCGTTCGTCGAGATCGACCTGCCGGATCGCCGGCACGCCGACCGCCCACCACAGTGCGCCGATCGCGGCGATCGCGGCGGTCAGGATGAACGCGCTGTTGTAGCCCGCGCGCTGGACGACGATGCCGGTGACGATCGGCCCGACGATCCCCGACAGGTTGCCGATCGCATTCTGGACCCCGACCCAGGTGCCCGACGCCCGCGGCCCGGCGAACATTTGCGCGACCGCATAGAGGTTCAGCGACAGCGCGGCCGACGCCGCGCCGGCGAGGCACAGGAGGAATCCGATGGCGACCGCGCTATGGGCGAAGGCGAGGCCGAGGATCGCGATCGCCGCGAGCAGCTGGCTCGCGACCATCATCCAGCGGCGGCACAGGGCCTCCGATCGGCCGGACCGGGTCCACCAGTCGGAGAAATGGCCATAGCCGAGCGCGCACGCGCCCTGGACCGCGTAGCCGAGCGTCGCGAGCAGCGTCATCTCGCCGATCGAAAAGCCGCGCGACTTGGTCAGGAACAAAGGCAGCCAGGCGAGCAGGAAATAGAAGCAGTAATTGCCGAGCGCATGGACGATCGACATCGACCACAGCGACCAGCGCCCAAGGATCGCCCGGACGGGAACGCCCAATGCCGGCTCGGTGATTTCGGGATCCTCGATCGCGCTGACTTCGCGCTGCCACGGCAGCAGCCAGATCAGGGTGACGATCCCGAACACGAAGAAGATCGGGCGCCAGCCCGCCAGGCCGAGGATCAGGCCGCCGGCGAGCGTTCCGATCGCCGGGCCGATCGCAATCCCGGCGGCGACGAACGCATTGGCCATGCCCCGCCGCTCGGGCGGGACGTGGCGGGCGATGATCTTCGAGCTTCCGGGGAAGGAGATGCTTTCGCCGACGCCGAGCATGATTCGGAGCACGAGCAATGAAGCGAAGCCGCCGGCGAAACCCATCAGCAGGGTGCTCACGGCCCACAGCAGGATGCCGCCCGCCATCAGCTTGTAGACGGAGAAGCGGTCGCACAACCAGCCGGCGAACAGCTGCACCGGTGCATAGATCCAGAAGAACGCCGAGAAAGCGACGCCATAGGCTTCTTCGGATAGGCCGAGTTCGCCCTTCATCAGCGGCGCAGCGATGCCGATCGCGCCGCGGTCGACATAATTGAGGAACACGGCCGCGCCGAGCAGCAGGACCAGCGCGGAAACGCCGCCGCGCTTCCCGGCGGCCGTCAATAGCCGCCCTTCATCGCCGCCATCAGCCGGCCCAACATGCCCCGAGCGGGCGACTGGCGGGCGATCGGGCCGAGCGCGATGTCGCGAATGTCGCCGCTGCCCGACCCGGCCAGCAGCGCCAGCCCGACCAGGGTCGAGAAGGCCGGGCCGCTGTGCGCATCGGGGAGGCCGGTGATCTGCTTGGGCCGGCCGACCCGGACCGCTCGGCCGAGCACGCCCTGCATATAGTCGGCGACATTCTTGAGCTCGGCCCCGCCGCCAGTCAGCACGACCTGGCGGCCGACCGGGCCGGTGAAGCCGAGGCCCTTCAGGGCGGCCTCGATCTCGCCGGTCACTTCCTCGACCCGCTGGCGGATGACCATCATCAGCTGGGCGCGGGTGATCTTCAGCGGCTCGGCGCCGGGCTCGGCGCCGATCTGGCTCGCCTCGATCATCTCATGGTTGTCGCGCGGGCTCGTCATCGCCGAACCGTAGAAGCATTTGAGCCGCTCGGCGTCGCGGCGCTGCACGCCGAACGCGCAGGCGATGTCGTTGGTGATGTCGTGCGCGCCCAGCGGAATCGAGCGCAGCCCGACGAGCATCCCGCCGAAGTGCACCGAGACGTTGGTGACGTCGGCCCCAAGCTCGACCAGCGCGACCCCGAGCTCGCGCTCCTCGCTGCTCAGGCAGGCGAGCGCGGCGGCGATCGGCGAGGCGACGATCGCCTTCACTCCCAGATGGGCCGAGCGGATCACGGTGTCGATGTTGCGCAGCGGCGCCGGGTCGGCGGCGATGACGTGGATGTCGACGCCGAGGCGGTTGGCGTGGAGCCCGATCGGCTGCTGGACGCCCTGGGCGCGGTCGATCGTATAAAGCGCCGGGTGGGCGTGGAGCACGACCTGACCGTTGCGGTCGATCGCGCTCTTGCCGGCGTTCAGCAGCTCGTTGATGTCCGATTGTTCGACCGGATGGCCGCCAAGCTCGACTTCGACGTTGGCGAGGTCGCTGACCAGCCCGCCGGCGCCGTAGCTCGCCCACACATCGTCGACCGTCACTCCGGACATGCGCTCGGCGAGCTCGACCGCCTCGCGCACCGCGAACTCGCTCGCCGCCATGTCGGTGATGTAGCCGCGTTTGACCCCGCGGCTTTCGCGCTGGCCGGTGCCGAGCACCGTCAGCCGCCCGTCCTCGCCCGGCGTCACGATCAGGGCGCTGACCTTCGACGAGCCGATGTCGAGCGCGGCGATCAATTGCTGTTCGGACGGCTGCGCCACGGTCCCCGACTAGCCTTCCTGATGCCCCGGCGCCGCCGCCTTCGGTGCCCCTTCGGGAAGCTGCACGGTCATGCCGCGGCCTGGCGCCCAGTTGCGCAGATCGAAGCGCCGGAATCCGCGGCCGAGCAGCCCGCCTTCCTTGTCGCCCCTGGCGAAGTGGACCAGCGCGGTCCGCGCGGCGGCATCGCCTTCGGGCAAAGCGACCGTCTCGCCCGACTGGAAGTTGAGGTCCCAGCGCCGGCCGCCGACCCAGGTCGCCGAAGCGAGCTGCGGCTTCAAGGTCGGGACGTCGGCCATCAACCCGCCGAGCTCGCGCGCCTGGGCATTGGCGCCCGGCCCGATCAGCAGCGGCAAGTCGGGCATCTTGTCGATCGGCACCCGGTCGAGCACGACGCCGTCGGCGTCGATCAGCGCCAGCCGGCCGCTGTCCTGCCACAGCGCTGCGGGCGTGCGCTCGACGATGTCCACGACCAAGGTGTCGGGCAGGCGGCGCGAGACTCGCGCATCCTTGATCCAGCCGAACCGCAACAGCCGCTCGCGGATCCTGGCGACGTCGACCAGCGGCTGCGGCGCCTTGGCCGCATCGGCGGTCATTGCGGCGCGGTGCAGCTCGTCGCCGACCACATCGTCGATCGGCCTGCGGTTCATGTTGCGTAAGCCGACGATCCGATAGCCGCTGACGGTGAAGCCGGCCCGGCCGATCGCCGCGCCGGCCGAGCGCTCGGCCTTGGCCGGAATGTCGAGCGCGATGGCGACGAACAGCCCGAGCGCCAGCATGAAGCCGCCGAAGGCGAGGCCGAGCATGCGATTGGCGCGCGCATGGCTGACCGGCAGCTTCCGCGCGAGCTTCCTCGGGACGGTGACCTTGGGCGGGGACTTGCGCGCATTGGCGCGGGTCCCGCCGCCGCGGCGAACGTGAGACGCGCTCATTCCAGCGCCTCCGCGATCAGCCGCTCGACCAGCTCGCCGTAACTGATGCCGGCAAGCTTTGCCTGCTCGGGGACCAGGCTCAGCGGAGTCATCCCCGGCTGGGTGTTGACCTCGAGCAGATAAAGCCCCGCCTCGCCCTGCTCGTCGTCCCAGCGGAAATCGGAGCGCGACGCCCCCTTGCAGCCGAGCAGGCGGTGCGCCTTGGCGGCCATGGCCATCATCGCCCGGGCGATGTCGTCGGGGATCTCGGCCGGGCAGACGTGGACCGTCAGCCCGTCGGTATATTTGGCGTCATAGTCGTAGAAGCCGGCCTTGGGCTTGAGCTCGGTCACCCCGAGGGCCTCGTCGCCGAGCACCGCGACGGTCAGCTCGCGGCCCTTGATGAAGGGCTCGGCGAGCAGATGGTCGAAATGGCGCCACGGCCCCTCGACGTCGCGGCCGATCGGGTTGCCGTAATTGCCTTGCTCGGTGACGATCGCGACGCCGACGGACGAGCCCTCGTTGACCGGCTTCACCACATAGGGCCGGGGCAACGGATCGGCCTGGTGGAGGCTGTCGCTCGACACCACCTTGCCCGCCGGCATGCGGACGCCGTGGGGCACCAGGACCATCTTGGTCAGCTCCTTGTCGATCGCGATGACCGACGTCTCGAGCCCGCTGTGGGTGTATTTGACGCCCATCAGGTCCATCATGCCCTGGACCGTGCCGTCTTCGCCGGGCGTGCCGTGGAGCGCGTTGAAAACGACGTCGGGCTTGAGCGCGGCGAGGCGGGCGGCGACGTCGCGGTCCATGTCGAGTTCGCTGACGTTGGTCCAGCCGCGCTCGCGCAACGCGGCGGCGACGCCGCGACCGCTGGTCAGCGACACGTCGCGCTCGCTACCCCAGCCGCCCATCAGCACCACGACGTGGCTGTCCTTGTTCACTCGACGACCCCTACGCGCTGGATTTCCCACTCGAGCGTGATGTTGGTTTTGGACCGCACCCGGCGCCGGACCTCCTCGCCCAGCTCCTCGATGTCGGCGCTCGACGCGCTACCGAGGTTCAGCAGGAAATTGCAATGCTTTTCCGAGACTTGGGCGTCGCCGTGCTGAAGCCCGCGGCAGCCCGCCGCGTCGATCAAAGCCCACGCTTTGTGGCCCGGCGGATTCTTGAAGGTCGAGCCGCCGGTGCGGCTGCGCAGCGGCTGCGATTCCTCGCGGGCGCGGGCGATCGCGTCCATCTCGGCGCCGATCGCGTCCGGCTTGCCCGGGGTGCCGCCGAAGGTCGCTTCGACCACCACCGCGCCTTCCGGCACGTCGCTGTGGCGGTAGGTGTAGCCGAGCTTGTCGAGCGGCCAGTCGACCATCGTCCCGTCGCGCAGAATGATCCGCGCCGACACCAATATGTCTTTGACCTCGCGGCCGTAGGCGCCGCCGTTCATGCGGACGAAGCCGCCGACGGTGCCGGGGATCCCGCGCAGGAACTCGAGCCCGGCAATGCCGGCGTCGCGCGCGGTCGAGGAGACGAGGATGCCGCTCGCCCCGCCGCCGCAGCGCAGAGTGACGTCGTCGGCTTTGTCGATTTTCGAGAACGCCTTGCCGAGGCGGACGACGACTCCGGGCACGCCGCCGTCGCGGACGATGAGGTTGGAGCCGAGGCCGAGCGCCATCAGCGGAACGGCGGGGTCGAGCTCGCGTAGGAAATCGGTGAGGTCGTCCTCGTCCTTCGGCTCGAACAGCCATTCGGCCGTCCCGCCGCTCTTGAACCACACCAGCGGCGCCAGCGGCGCGTTCGCCGTCAGCCTGCCGCGCACGGCGGGCATGGTGGCGACCGCGCTCATTTTTTCGCCCGCGCCGCGCAGATGCCGTCGGCCAGCGCGGCGGCCCATTTGGTGATGTCGCCGGCGCCCATGCAGATGATCATGTCGCCCTCGGCGGCGAGGTCGCGCAAGGCGCGGCACAGGCCATCGAGGTCGGCAACCTCGCTCACCATGCGGTGGCCGTGGGCGCGCAGGCCCTCGACCAGAGCGGCTGAATCGACGCCGTCGATCGGCTCCTCGCCGGCGGGATAGACCGGAGTCACCATCACCACGTCGGCGTCGTTGAACGCGTTCTGGAAGTCTTCCATCAACGCCTGCAGCCGCGAGTAGCGGTGGGGCTGCATGACGGCGATCACGCGCCCTTCCGCGCCCTCGCGCGCGGCGGCGAGCACCGCGCGGATTTCCGTGGGATGGTGGGCATAATCGTCGATGATGATCGCGCCGTCGGCCTCGCCGACCCGGGTGAAGCGGCGCTTGACCCCGTCGAACCTGTCGAAGCCGCGGACGATCGCCTCGTCGCTCATGCCCATTTCGAGCGCGACGGCGATCGCCGCGAGCGCGTTCTGGACGTTGTGGCGGCCGGGCATCGAGACGTGCACGCCCTCCAGCACCCGGCGCTCCCCGTCACGGCCGAGGATCACGGCATCGAACTGGCTGCCGCCGGGAACGGCGGAGACGCTGTCGGCGCGGACGTCGGCCAGGGCCGAGAAGCCGTAAGTGACGATCCGCCGGTCGCGGATCCGGCCGATGATGTTCTGCACCTCGGGATGGTCGACGCACAGCACGGCGAGCCCATAGAAGGGCACGTTCTCGATGAACTCGACGAACGCGTCCTTCACTGCGTCGAAGCTGCCGTAATGTTCGAGATGCTCGGGATCGATGTTGGTGACGACCGCGATCGTCCCGTCGAGGCGGAGGAAGCTGCCGTCGCTCTCGTCGGCCTCGATCACCCACCAGTCGCTCTTGCCGAGCCGGGCGTTGGAGCCGTAGCGGTTGATGATCCCGCCGTTGATCACGGTCGGGTCGATCCCGCCACCGTCGAGCAGGGCCGCGATCATCGACGTCGTCGTGGTCTTGCCGTGGGTGCCGGCGACCGCGACCGTCTTCTGCATCCGCATCAGCTCGGCCAGCATCTCGGCCCGCCGCACCCGCGGCAGGCGCCGCTCGGCCGCGGCGACCATCTCCGGATTGCCATCCTTGATCGCCGACGAGCAAACGACCACCGCGGCGTCGCCGAGATTGTCGGGCGAATGGCCGATCGCGATCGGGATCCCGGCCTTGCGCAATTTCTCGACGACGTAGGATTCGGCGACGTCCGAGCCCTGCACCCGGTAGCCGAGCTGGTGCATCACCTCGGCGATCCCGGACATGCCGATGCCGCCGATGCCGACGAAGTGGATCGTGCCGATGTCGGTGCCCATCGCCTTCATCATGCGGGCATTCCTCCCACCGGCGCTTCACCCTTGACCCGCGGGGTCAGCGCGGGACCGACCACGACCGGCGCGAGGCCGCCGCCGACGCGCTCGACCAGGTCGGCGAGGTCGCGCGCGGCGTGCGGCCGGCCGACCGAGAGAGCGCGCGAGGCGGCATTGTTGAGCGCGACCGGGTCCGCCGCCATCGCCTCGATCTGGCGGGCGAGGACGGTCGGCGTGAAATTCGTCTGCTGGATCGTGCGGGCGCCGCCGGCCGCGGTCATCTCGCGGGCGTTGGCGGTCTGGTGGTCGTCGGTCGCCGCCGGGAACGGGATCAGGATCGCGGGCCGGCCGGCGGCGGTCAGCTCGGCGATGGTCGAGGCGCCGGCGCGGCCGATGATCAGGTGCGCGTCGGCCAGCTTCTCTGGCATGTCCTCGATGTAGGTCATGAGCTCGGCCGGGATGCCGAGCTCGGCGTAGGTCTTGCGCACCCGTTCGATGTCGTCGGGGCGGCACTGGTGGACGACCTGCAGCCGCCGCCGCAGCGCCGGCTGGAGCAGGCCGAGCCCGTCGGGCACGACCTCGCCGAGGACCGTCGCGCCCTGGCTGCCGCCGGTGATCAGGATCTTCAGCGGAGCGATCTCGTCGAACGGCGGGAACGGCAGCTCGCCGAGCCTGGCGATGCTGTCGCGGACCGGGTTGCCGACCAGCACCGTCCGCTGCTTGAACCTGGGCTTGAGCCGCTCGACCGTTTCGAACGCCGTGCCGATCGCCTCGGCCTCGCCGGCGAGCAGGCGGTTGACCCGGCCGAGCACCGCATTCTGCTCGTGGAGCACGGTCGGGATCTTCATCGCGCTGGCCGCGAGCAGCGACGGGAAGGCCGGATAGCCCCCGAAGCCGACCACGGCGTCGGGTCGATGCTCCTTGTACAGCCGCTTGGCCTGGCCGCGCCCGGCGACCACCGCGCGCGCCGCCTTGAGCCAGCCGATCGGCCCGCCGCCGAGCCGCCCGGCGGGGAGGATGTGCACCGGCACGCCGTCGAACAGGCCGGGAAAGCGCGCGCCGCGGTCGTCGGTGATCAGCAACACGCCGTGGCTGCGGCGCTTGAGCTCCGCGGCGAGCGCATGGGCCGGGACCATATGGCCGCCGGTCCCACCGGCAGCGAGAACGAAATTCATGCCGTCAGGCTCTCCCCGCTCCACTTCACGACATAGGGTGAGCGGGTCAGATACGGGTTCCGGCGCGTGAAGGCGAGCAGCAAACCCATGCCGATCGACAGCGCCAGCATCGACGATCCGCCGTAGCTGATGAACGGCAGCGTCATGCCCTTGGACGGGGCGAGCTGGACATTGACCATCATGTTGATCAGCGCCTGCAGGCCGAACTCGACGGCGAGGCCGGCGGCGGCGAGAATGGCGAAGCTGTTGTCCTCGTCGAGCAGCTTGATCAGCACCCGGGCGACGATGCCGAGATAGAGCGCGGCAATGGCGAGACAGGCAATGAGGCCGAACTCCTCGCCGATCACCGAGAAGATGTAATCGGTGTGCGGCTCAGGCAGGCCGAACTTGCGCGTGCCGCCGCCCGGGCCCATGCCGAACAGGCCGCCGGCAGTCAGCGTGCGCATCGCATTCTCGGTCTGGAAATTGTCGCCGGTGCCGAACAGGAACTCGTCGATGCGCGCGGTGGCAACGTCGTAAAAGAAGTAGGCGAGAACGATGCCGACAACCCCGGCGATGGCGAGGCCGACCAGGATCCGCATGTTGACCCCGGCGAGCGCGAGCATCGCGATCCACACCGCGGCGAAGATGATGGTCGAGCCGAAGTCCGGCTGCTTCATCAGCAGGAAGGCGATGGCGCCGGTCAGCAGCGCGGAGAGCGGATAGACCGGGAGCGACTTGTCACCGTCCTTGAGGCTCAGCAGCCAGGCCATGCCGACGACGAAGAACGGCTTCAAAAACTCCGACGGCTGGAGCTGCCCGACGCCGATGTTGATCCAGCGCTTGGCGCCGTTCACCTCCGGCCCGAGCACGGGGACGAAGATCAGCAGCACGAAGAAGAAGGCCGCGCCGAACAGGCTCAATCGCCGCGCCCGCTCGCGCGGCATCATCGAAATGGCGATCATCACCGGCACGCCGAGCGCGATCCACGCCAGCTGGCGCCAGAAATAATAGAGGTCGTTGAAGCGGACGTTGCCGCCCGAATAGCGCTCGGCCGCGGCGGGCGAGGCGGCGGCGACGGCGATCAGTCCGATCGCGATCAGCACCGTCACCAGCAGCAGCAGGACCTTGTCGACCTCCCAGAACCAGCGGCCGATTGCCGACGTGTCGGACCGCCCGTAATGGCTCGGGTCCATCAGCGCAGCCTTGTCCCTGATCTTGCCCGAGATGCTGCCGATCATAGCCCCTCCACCAACGCCCGGAACTGGTCGCCGCGGTCCTCGAAATCCCGGAACTGGTCGAACGAGGCGCAGGCCGGCGACAACAGCACCGTATCACCGCGTTCGGCATCCGCAGCCGCCGCGCGCACCGCGGCGTCCAGTTTTCCACAGTTTTTCACGGACATGTGAGGACTTAACAGCCGCTCGAACAGCTCGGCCGCCTCGCCGATGGTGTAGGCGGTCCGGACATGGCCGAACTGAGGCGCGCATTCGTCGAGATTGTCGGTCTTCGCCTGCCCGCCGCAGATCCAGCGGATTTTTTCAAATGCGGCGAGCGCCGGCGCGGTCGCGGTCGGGTTGGTCGCCTTGCTGTCGTTGACAAAGAGGACGCCGTCGCGCTCACGGATGCGCTCCATTCGATGCGGCAGGCCGGGGTAAGATTCATACGAGCCGCCCGGCATGAACGTCTTATCGATGTGAATCCCAAGGGCGACCCGAACGCCCTCGACTGCAGATACGTTTTGAGCGTTGTGGGGTCCCTTTAGCGCGGGCCAACGACCCTGGTCCGGCCAGCCGGGGTGAGGCGCAGGTGGACCAAACAGATCTAACTGGATGTCTGGCCGGTGCTCCAAAATCCATTCGCTCACAGAACCGTCGGCAAGAATGGACCAATGCCCTTCAGACTGCATTTCGAACAGGCGTAGCTTCGAATCCCGATAAGCCTCGAAGCTCTCGTACCGATCGAGGTGGTCTGGGGTGATGTTGAGCAGCACGGCGACGTCGCAATCTAGGCTCTGAGTCAGGTCGAGCTGGTAGCTCGACAGCTCGAGCACATAGACGCCGCCTTCAGGCAGGGGGTCCTGGGCGAGGATCGGGAGGCCGATGTTTCCGCCCATGGTCGTCGGCACGCCCGCGGTCTTGAGGATGTGGTGGACGAGCGCGGTGGTCGTCGACTTGCCGTTGGTGCCGGTGATGCCGACCACCTTGTGCGGCGGCAGCTCGGGCCGGGCGCGGGCGAACAGCTCGATGTCGCCGATGATCTCGACGCCCGCGTCGCGGGCGCGCTGGGCGATCGGGTGGCGGTTGAGCGGCAGGCCGGGGGTGACGATCAGGCTGTCGAATTGGGTGAGGTCTGTTTCGTTGAGGTTGGCCAATTCTGTTCCCCGGCGAAGGCCGGGGTCCAGGGCAGCCGAAACGGCTGCTTCGCCGCCGCCTAGGCCCCGGCCTTCGCCGGGGAGCAGCCGGTCGTCCCACGCCGTCACCCGGGCTCCGCTCGCCAGCAGCGCTTCGACCGTCGCCAGCCCCGACCGGGCGAGGCCGTAGACGGCGTAATGCTTGCCGGCGAAGGCCTTGGCCGTGATCACCGCAGCTTGAGGGTCGACAGGCCCGCCAGCGCGAGCACGAAGCTGATGATCCAGAAGCGGATCACGACGGTCGGCTCGGACCAGCCAAGATGCTCGAAATGGTGGTGGATCGGGGCCATCAGGAAGACCCGTTTCCCCGTCCGCTTGTAGACCGCGACCTGGATGATCACCGAGAGCGCCTCGACCACGAACAGCCCGCCGACGATCGCCAGCACGAACTCATGGTGGGTCGCAACCGCGATCGCGCCCAAGGCTCCGCCGAGCGCGAGGCTGCCGGTGTCGCCCATGAAGACCGCGGCGGGCGGGGCGTTGAACCACAGGAAGGCGAGCCCGGCGCCGACGATGGCCAGGCACAGCACGGTCAAATCGCCGACGCCGAGGATGTGCGGGATCCCGAGATAGGTCGCGAACTTGGCGTTGCCGACGAGGTAGGAGATCAGGAGGAAGGTCAGGCTGGCGATGATCACCGGCATGGTCGCGAGGCCGTCGAGACCGTCGGTCAGGTTCACCGCATTGCCGAAGGCGACGATCACGAACGCCCCGAAGACGATGTAGAAATAGCCGAGGTCGAGGAGCGGCCCCTGCTTGAACGGCACGTAGAGCTCGGTCGTGCCGAAATGGACGATGATCCAGGTCGCGATCCCGGCGATCAGGAATTCGAGCGCCAGCCTGGTCTTGCCGGAAAGGCCGGCATGGTGCGCCTTCTTGACCTTGTCGTAATCGTCGAGCCAGCCGATCAGGCCGAACCCGGCGGTGACCAGCAGGCACGCCCAGACGTAGGGGTTGGCGAGCTGCATCCATAAGAGCACCGAGACGATCACCGCGATCAGGATGAGGAGGCCGCCCATGGTCGGCGTGCCGCGCTTGGCGAGGTGGCTCTGCGGCCCGTCGGCGCGGATCGGCTGGCCCTTGCCCTGGCGGACGCGCAGCCAGCGGATGAACCACGGCCCGAGCAGCAGGCCGATCAGCAAGGCGGTCCCGGCCGCCGCACCGGCGCGGAAGCTGATGTAGCGGATCAGGTTGAGAAGGCCGGGGAAGCCGAGCTGGTCGGCGATTACGTAGAGCATGCCAGCCCCCCTGACACGCGATCCACCAGCTTTGCCAGTCCCACCGAGTTGGACGCCTTGACCAGCACCGCGTCGCCGGGGTGCAGCTTGGCGATCAGCCCGTCGATCGCTTCGTCGACGCTGGCGACGAGGTCGAGCGAGACCTTGCCGACGACCTGCTCGGCGAGCGGCCGCATCTCCTCGCCGATCAGGATCAGCTCGTCGACATGGGCGTCGAGCACGGCGGGGGCGAGGCCGGCGTGGAGCTCGGCGCTGTGCTCCCCGAGTTCGCGCATCGGGCCGAGCACCGCGATCCGCCGCGTAACGTCGCGCTCGGCGCCGAGGCTCTTCAAGGTCGCGGCCATCGACGCCGGATTGGCGTTGTAACTCTCGTCGATCAGGATCGCTTCGCCGCCGGCAAGCTCGATCACGTGCCGCGCGCCGCGGCCCTTCAAGCCGGCCAGGTCGGCGAGCGCCAGCGCGGCCACGGCGACGTCGGCGCCAGCCGCTTCGACCGCCGCCAGCACGGCCAGCGCATTGGTCACCCAATGATCGCCGGGCTGCGAGATGGTGAAGGTCAGCTCGCGCTCGAGCAAAGCCGCGCTGATCAGGCTGCCGCCGCCCTCGGCGGCGACGGCGTGGATGGCGTGGACGTCGGCATCGCCGCCGCCGAAGGTGATGATCCGGTCGGCACGCCGGCGCGCGGCCCGGACCAGCCGGTCGCGGTGCGGCGTGTCGTTGGGGACGATCGCGATGCCGTCGGGCTCGAGCCCCTGGAAGATTTCGCCCTTGGCGTCGGCGATCGCCTCTTCCGAGCCGAGATTCTCGATGTGCGCCGGGGCGATGGCGGTGATCAATGCGAGGTGCGGGCGGACCTGGGCAGTCAGCGCGGCGATCTCGCCGGCATTGTTCATGCCCATCTCGAATACGGCGAAGGCGGCGTCGCGCGGCATCCGGGCGAGCGACAGCGGCACGCCGGTGTGGTTGTTGTAGCTCTTGACCGAGCGGTGCGCGCGGCCGGGCGCGATGCGCTCGAGCGCGGCGTAGAGCGCTTCCTTGGTGCTGGTCTTGCCGACCGAGCCGGTGACCCCGAAGATCGTCGCCTGGCTGCGCTCGCGCGCCGCGCGGCCGAGCGCCTGGAGCGCCGCGAACACATCGTCCACCAGCACATGCGGCCGGTCGATCGGCTGGGCCACAATCGCCGCCGCCGCTCCGGCGGCGAAGGCGGCGTCGACGAATGTGTGCCCGTCGTGGACCGTGCCGGGCATGGCCACGAACAGGAAACCCGGCGCGACCTCACGGCTGTCGAAGGTCACGCCGGTGACTTCGAACGGCGCGCTCGCCGTGCCGCCGGTGGCGGCGGCGATTTCGGCGCTGGTCCAGAGGGGGGTCACGGCAGTTCCTCCCTGCGAGCGAAGCTCGTGGGGAGGGGAACCATGCGAAGCATGGTGGAGGGGTAGACGATGCCGGCGCCTTTTACCCCTCCACCATTCACTCTGCGGTGAATGGTTCCCCTCCCCATCTCGACGAGATGGGGAGGAACTCTGGTCCACAGCGCGCTCACGCCGCGCACTCCCGCGCGACCAGCGCATCGTCGAACGGGAGCACCCGGTCGCCGACGACCTGGCCGGTCTCGTGGCCCTTGCCGGCGACGAGCACGATGTCGCCCGCGCCGGCGATGCGGATCGCCTCGGCGATCGCGTCGCGCCGGCCGGCGACCTCGGTCGCGCCGGGCGCGGCGACGAGGATCGCGGCGCGGATCCGGGCCGGGTCCTCGCCGCGCGGATTGTCATCGGTGACGATGACCACGTCCGACAGGCGCGCCGCGACCGCGCCCATCTCTGGGCGCTTGCCCTGATCGCGGTCGCCGCCCGCGCCGAACACCGTGATCAAGCGCCGCTCGACATGGGGCCGAAGCGCGGCGATCGCCGCTTCGAGCGCATCGGGGGTGTGGGCATAGTCGATATAGACCGGGGCGCCCGACCGGCTGATCACCGCGCGCTCGAGTCGTCCGCGCACCGGGGCGACCCGCTGCATCGCCGAGAACACGCGCTCCCACGGCCCGCCGGTGGCGAGCACCAGCGCGGCGGCGGTCAGGACGTTGGCCGCCTGGTAAGCGCCGATCAGCGGCAGCGCGAGTCGGTGGGGCTTGCCGCCATGCTCGAGCGTCAGGATCTGGCCGAGCGGGCTCGGGCTCTGCTCGGTGAGGCGGATCATGGTGCCGTCGCGGCCGACGGTCAGCACCTCATGGCCGGCGCGCTGCGCCCGCTCGAGCACTTCGCCCGACTTGGGGTCGTCGGCCCACACCACGACCGGCTTGTCGGATGGCAGGAGTTCCTCGAACAGCCGCATCTTGGCCTCGAAATAGGCGTCCATCGACGGGTGGTAGTCGAGGTGGTCGCGGCTGAAATTGGTGAACGCCGCGGCAGCGAGCGGCACGCCCTCCGCGCGATGCTGGTCGAGCCCGTGCGACGAGGCCTCGTAGGCGACATGGCTGATGCCCATCCGCTTGAGGCCCGCCATGTTGTTGAGGAAGGTGACGATGTCGGGCGTCGTCAGCCCGGTCTTCACCTGGTCGTCGGAAGTGGTCACTCCGAGCGTCCCGATCGACGCCGAGCGATGGCCCGTCATGCGCCAGATCTGCCGGGTCATCTCGACCGTCGAGGTCTTGCCGTTGGTCCCGGTCACCGCGACCACCGTGTCCGGGTAGGGCGCGTAATAGCGCGCGGCGAGCTCGGCGAAGCGACGGCGCGGATTGTCGTCGCCGAGCAGCGGGACGCCGTCGACCTCGGCTTTGGGTCGAGCGACCACCGCGACCGCGCCGCGCTCGATCGCTTCGGGAATGAACTCCTCGCCGTTGGCGACGGCGCCGCGAAATGCCCCGAAGACGCTGCCCGGAGCGACCTTGCGATGATCGATCGCAAAGCCGGTCACGACCGAATCCGAATCCACGTCCGCGAGGTCGCGCAGTTTCACCCGATTATTCCTCCGGGTGCTTGTCGTGAACGAACGGCAATACCTCCGCCATGTTGGGCTCGCGGTTGCGGTCGGGCCGGACGCCGAGCATCGGCGCGATCCGGCTGATCGTGCGGCTGACCACCGGGGCGACGTTCCAGCCGGCGGTGTGGAAGCCGTAGGTGTCCTTGGTCGCCTTGGGGTCGTCGAGCATCGCGACGATCACATAACGGGGTTCGTCCATCGGGAAAACGCCGGCGAAGGTCGTGACCACCGCCGACGAAGTGTAATGTCCGTTGAGCAGCTTCTCCGCGGTGCCGGTCTTGCCGCCGACGCGATAGCCCGGAGCGTCGGCCTTCTTGCCGGTGCCGGCCAGCACGACTTCGCGGAGCAGGGCGCGCATGCGGTAGCTGGTGTCCTCGGTGAACACCCGGCGGCCGGGCGCAATCGGATGGTTGCGGTCGACCTTGAGCAGGGTCGCGGGACGGTAGATGCCGCCGTTGAACAGGGTCGCATAGCCGGTCGCGAGGTGGAGCGGAGTGACGGCGATGCCGTGGCCGTAGCCGACCGTCATCACTTCGAGCGGGCCCCAGTTGGCGCCCGGGGTCAGCGCCCGCGCCCGCTCCTTGAGCTCGATCTGGACCGGACCGGTGAAGCCCATCTTGCCGAGGAACGCCTTCTGCCGCTCGGCGCCGACCTGGGCGGCGATCTGCGCGGTGCCGATGTTCGAGCTTTCGCGCATGATGTCGGCGACGGTGCACGTCCCCCCGAACGGATGGGTATCGTGGATCTGGTGGCCGTAGGCGACCAGCACGTCGGGGCAATTGTAGGTCTGACCGAACGAGCGGATGATTCCGCTGTCCATCGCCATGGCGACGGTGAACGGCTTGAAGGTCGAGCCGAGCTCATAGGCGCCGAGCGTGGCGCGGTTGAAGCGGGCTTCGTCGGTGCCTTGGCCCGCCGCATTGGGATTGAGCTGCGGCAGGCTGGTCATCGCCAGCACTTCGCCGGTGTGGACGTCCATGATCACGCCGGCGGCGCCGATTGCCGAAAATTCGCTCATCGCCGCGCTCAGCTCATGCTCGAGCGCCTGCTGCAGTCGGCTCGAGATCGACAGGGTCAGCGGCCGGCCGCGGGTCGCCGCGTCGGCCAGCTCGTGGTCGAAGGCGCGTTCCATCCCGGCGACGCCATGCCCGTCGATGTCGGTGTAGCCGAGCACGTGCGCAGCGAGCGTCGTCTGCGGATAGAGCCGGTCGGGCTCGCGTTGGATGGCGAGGCCCGGCTCACCGAGCGCATTGACCGCTTCGACCAGGGCCGGCGGCGCGCGCCGGCGCAGATAGAAGAAGGATTTGCCGGACCGCAGGAGCCCGAAATATTGCTCGGCGCTGTGCTCTGGCATCAGCTGCGCCAGCCGGCCGGCGAGCGCGAGCTTGTCGCCAATCACCTTCCCCGGGTGGACGGCGATGATCCAGGCGTCGATCGTCCGGGCCAGCGGCTGGCCGTCGCGATCGACGATGTCGCCGCGCTCGGGAACCAAAGCGGTCAGGCCCTCCTTGCGGCCGGCGTGATCGCCGAACGCAGCGAGATAGAGGATGCGCAGCGCGATCAACGCGACGATGCCGGCGTAGACCAGCATGCCGAACATCAGCCGCTGATGCATGACGGCGAGAATCTGCCGGCGCTGGCCGACCAGTCGGAGCCGCTCGGGCCGGGGCGCGACGAGAGCGGGCGACGGGGCGTTCATTGGCCGGAGACGGAGTCCTTCGCAGCTTTCCTGACGGGCTTGTCCGGAAGCGGGGCAAGCGGATCGGCTTTCGCAATCCGCATCGGCTTTGTCATGGGCTTGGCGGCCGCGAGGCCCGGCTTATCCACGGATTTCTTTGGTGCCGGTATTGCCGCCGCAACCGGCTGATCCGTGGATTTCGCCCTGTTCGCTTGCCGGGGTAAAGCAGCGTCGGGCGGGACCGGGGCCTCGCGCGTCCCGGTTTTCAGGCTGGCTTGGTGAAGCAGTGCGGCACGATCGAGCGCCGGGGCGGAATCGGCAGCATCGCTGTTCGGTTCGCCGACGAGCGCCGACTTGGGCTCGGGAGCGGGAGCCGAGGCCAGCACCACCGGCGCCTGGATGTCGACATGGCGCTCGGGCTGGGTGAGCTTGGCGAGCTCGAAGCTGCCGCTGAGGAACTGATCGGCCGATGGCGCCGACAGGGCGAAGGCGCCGGCGTTCCACCGTTCGAGCTGCGACAGCCGGCCGCGCGTCCCGATCTCGGTCTGGAGCAGGCGGATGTCGCGCTGGGTCATGACGATCCGGGTCTCGACATTTTCCAGCGCCGAGCGCTCCGAGGCGACGCGCAGCGAGACCAGATAGCAGCCGAGCGCCGCGCCGGCGCAGCTGGCGACCATGAACACCGAACGGAAGCTTCTCGTACTCATTGCAGGCTCCCCTTCCAGGCGGGGGCGGACGTTCGAACGGCGCTCCTCAGACGCGCCGAGCGCGCGCGGGGATTTCCGGCCAGCTCGCGTTCCGTCGGGGAAACCGGCTTCGCCACCCGCTCGAACGTCGGTTCGCGCGGGTCATGTTGCACGGGACGGTGACGCGAGCCGGCCGGCGTCCCTCCGCTGCGTTCGCGGAAGAAGCGCTTAACGATCCGGTCTTCGAGGCTGTGAAAGGTGACGATCGCCAGCCGTCCGCCCGGTCCGAGCGCGCGCTCGGCGGCGGCAAGGCCCTGCTCGAGCTCGTCGAGCTCGGCGTTGAGGTGGATGCGGATGGCCTGAAAGGTGCGGGTCGCGGGGTCGGTCTTCTGGCCCGGCCGGAAGCCGGCGGCGCGACGGACGATCGCGGCAAGCTCGGCGGTCCGCTCGACCGGCCGGGCGGCGACGATCGCCCGGGCGATGGCGCGAGCGCGCGGCTCCTCGCCATAGTCCTTGAGGATGCGCGCGATCTCGGCCTCATCGGCGGCGTTGAGGAACTCCGCGGCGGTAAGACCCGACCGGCTCATGCGCATGTCGAGCGGACCGTCGGCCGAGAAAGAAAAGCCGCGGTCCGCCCGATCGAGCTGCATCGAGCTGACGCCGATATCGAGGGCAATGGCGTCCACGTGCCCGATGCCGCGTTCGGCCAGCACTCGGTCCATCTGGCTGAAGCGTTCGTGGATGAGGGTGAGGCGCGGATCCGGGACGAGCGACCGACCCGCTTCGATCGCATCGGGGTCGCGATCGAAGCCGATCACTCGTCCCGCCCCCGCCCCGAGCATGGCGCGCGTGTAGCCGCCTGCTCCGAAAGTTCCGTCGACCGCGGTGTCGCCGCTGTGCAGCGCGAGCGCGGCGATCACCTGGTCGACCAGCACCGGCACATGTGGGGCCTGGTTGGGGCCGGTGCTGGTCATTGCGCAGTCCCCCGCTCTTCCATGCGAAAGCGGGCGATGTCCTTGAGGTCCTCGGGGATGCGTTGGTCGTCGAGCAGCAGCTGCGGGTTCCAGATCTGGAACGTCTCGCCGGTCCCGAGGAACAGGGCGAGATCGCCGATCTGGCCCTTGCGGCGCATCATCGGGGGCATGAGGATCCGGCCGGAGCTGTCGTACGGCACTTCCTCGGTGGCGGCGAAAGCCATCAGGTTGCGCTGCTGATATTCGAGCTGGGCTTCGGGGCTGGTCTCTTCCTTCTCGAGCAGCCGCTCGAGCTTGGCGTGCTTCAGCGCAGCGTAGGCGGGATCGTAAGCGCTGAGGCAGGGGAAGGCTTCGTGCTTGGCAAGAACGATGGTGCGGGCGTCGCCGCGGCGCTCGATGACCGAGCGCAGGAATGCCGGGATCGACACGCGGCCCTTGGCATCGACCGCGTTCAAAGCGCTGCCCTGAAACAGATGCTCTAGCGCCACGCCCAACCACTCCCCGTTCGCAGCGCGCAGACCGTCCCTCACGGATGCGCGCCGTCGCGCCCGTCCGCGTCTGGTTCGAATCGTAGGGACTGCCCCCGCGCTACAGCCTGTGTTGGTAACTCAACGATGAGCGGGATACAATGGGATTTTATGGGATTTCATGGGAAATACGCGGGAATTGGCGGAATTCCCTGCTTTCCAGACGGGACGGCAAGAACGGTGTTCTTGCCCTGTTCTCGGCGTTGCGCCCTGTGGATAAGTCTGTGTCTTACGACTCGGAAGAGTCACCGCTTTTCGAGGTCAGCCAATTCCGCGAGCAGCGCATCGAGATTGCGCCGCGCCGGCTCGCCGAGGCGCTCGGCATCGAGAAAATCGGCGTCGGCAACGATCGTCGCCCGGCCCGCGCCGATCGCGCAATGCGCGACGAGGCCGTCGCCGCTGATCGCGCAGCCGCCGGACAGAACGCCGGGCGAGTCGGTCGTCACCTCTCGGCCCGCGAGCGTGCGGCCGACCGGCCCGCGCTCCTCGGGCGCGGCCAGGCGCAGGCCCCAATGGGCGAGGAGGCCTGTGTCCATGAACATCGGGGACGGGCGCAGCGGGTCGCCGAGCGGCCGCTGGCTGGGCCATTCGGACATCGGATCCGCCAGCAGCATCACCCGTCCGCCGCGCCGCACCCAGGCGTCGAGCGCCACCAGATTGTCCGCGGTCTGGGCCTGCGGATGCGCCATCAGGAGCAGCCGGCCCCGGGCGAGATCGGCGTCGTCCGTGGCGCTGATCGGAAGGACCCTGTAGCGCGTCTCGAGCGTCGTCAGCGCGAGAGACCCGCCGCCGCTGAGCGTGAACTGGTCGGGAAAGACGAGCGGCAGGCTGGTCAGCAGCAGCAGCGCCGGCCGTTCGGACGGCGGACGCGGCGCAAGCGTTCGCGGCTCACGCCCGACCAGCGCGACCGCCACCCCGGCCGCCATCAGCACGGCAGCGAGGATCGCCAACGCGCGCACCCGCGCCCAGGTCATTTCTTGTTGGTGGTGATGTTGTTCGTGGCTTCCGGCGAACCGGGCGCGACTCCGAGCTCGGCCAGCGGCTCGCTCGGTTGGTTCATCGTCGTCTTCGCCGCATTGACGCTCTCGTCACGACTGGAGCGGACGATGATCGAGCCGAGCAATACGATCAGGAAGACGACCGCCAAGCTCGTCAGCCCGATGCGGATCCGCTGAGCGCTGGTGCCGGCTTGGTAAGGCATCGCAATCGACGAAGCTATGTCCCACTTCGACAACATGCAAGCACATGCCCTTGACGGCTGCTTCAAGTGAGGAGCAAGGGGCGCGCCATGACTCGCACCCCGTTCATTCTCATGCTTGCGGCGGCCGCTGCGCTAGCCGGCTGCGGCAAGAGCGATCACACGATTGTCGCCGGCGGAGAGCCCGCGGACGACCAGCCGAGCAATGCGATGGCTAACGCCAACGTCCAGCTGCCCCCGTCGATCGCCGCCAGCAAGACCTATCGCTGCAAGGACAACAGCATCATCTACATCGACTGGCTGTCGGACGGGAGCTCGCGCGTGAAGAAGTCGGCGAACGAAACCGGGACGTCGCTGCCGGCCGGCGATCCGTCGCTCACGGGCGACGCCAAGGGTTCGACCGTCACCTACAAGGGCCAGAGCTGCAAAGCCTGATCTGACGCCAGCTTGACTCTCCCATTGCGGGCTTTGATCACGGCCGCAGAAGGGGGCGTTCGATGGCGATCACGAGGCGCGCATTCACCGCCGGGGCGCTCGGCGCCGCGCTGTCGGCGCGGCTCGCGGCCCCGGCGTTCGCGCAAGGCTCGCCCGCTCTCGCCGGCGCGATCGCAGCCATCCGCGCCCACGGCGAAGACCATCTCCGCCAGTTCGACCTGCCCGGGCTGACCCTCGGACTGACCACTCCGGGCGGGTTTTCGACCGTGCTCGATTTCGGTTTCGCCAACCGCGACAACCGCGCGCCGATCACCCCGGACACGATGTTCCAGATCGGCTCGATCAGCAAGTCGATGACCGCGGCCGTGATTCACCAGCTCGCCGCCGAGGGGAAGCTCAAGCTGACCGACCGCGCCGGCGCGCTGTTCCCGGCGGTTCGGTTGCCGCGCGGCAGCACGATCACCGTCCAGCACCTGCTCGACCATGCCGCCGGCCTGCCCGACGACGCGCCGCTGTTCGCCGATGGCGGGCTATGGACCGGTTACGCCCCCGGGGCGCACTGGCATTATTCCAACACCGGCTACGACCTGCTCGGCAAGATCGCGGAGACGGCCGGCGGCAAACCCCTCGACCGGCTTCTCGCCGAGCGCATCTTCGCGCCGCTCGGAATGACCCGCAGCCGGGGGGCGATCGTCGGTCCCGACCGCATGCTTTACGCCCAGGGTTATGAGCCGGCCGACCTGACGGTGCCGTTCGTGCGCGGCGCACCGCTGGCGCCGGCCGCGTGGGTCGACGTCACGTTCGGAGCGGGCAGCGTCGCTTCGACCGCCGGCGACATGATCCGCTGGCTGCGCAGCCTCGCCGATGCCGCCCAGGGCCGCGGCGGGCTCGGGCTTGGCCCGGCCCAGGCCAAGGCTTTCACCGCCCATTTCGTACCGAGCGATTCGCCGGCGCTGAGCTACGGCAACGGCCTGATGCACGTCGGCGAGGGCCGCCGCTCCTACCTGCACCACACCGGCGGGATGGTCAGTTTCTCCTCGTCGTTCCACCTCGACACCGCGACCGGCGTCGGCGCCTTCGCCAGTTCGAGCCTGAGCGCCTTCGCCGAATATCGCCCGCGCGTGCTGACCCGCTTTGCGGTCGACGCGCTGGTGGAGGTGCTGGCCGGCCGGCCGGTGCCGGCGGCGCCGGCGCTCGCCGCGCCGCTCGCCAATGCCGCGGCCTTCGTCGGGCGCTATTCCGGCCCGGCCGGCAGGTTCGAGGTGCGCCCCGGAAGTCCCCTCACCCTGATTGCGAACGGGCGCGCGGCGGCGCTGCAGCTGTGGAACGATAATCTGTTCCGCACGCCGCATCCGGATTTTCGCAATTTCAGCCTGCTGTTCGAGAAGACCGGCCAGGCCGTCACCGGCGCGAGCTGGGGCCCGGCGAGCTTCGTCCGCGACGGCTCGGCCGCCACGCCCCCCAGGTCTGACCCGCTCCTCTCCCGGTTCGCCGGGCGCTACGTCAACGACAGCCCGTGGTGGGGCACCGCGACGGTGGTCGAGCGCGGCGGCAGCCTGTGGCTCGGCACCGAGACGCCGATGACCCGGCTGAGCGAGAACCTGTGGCGCGTGGGC
>Ga0207674_10002499_pt1 | contig 23190 bp, 21 predicted proteins | sample KBSCornC72_FD_184303 | JGI IMG/M metagenome (GOLD analysis project Ga0207674, IMG submission 184303) | Corn rhizosphere microbial communities from Kellogg Biological Station, Michigan, USA - KBS Corn C7-2 (SPAdes) (version 2) | ecosystem: Host-associated > Plants > Roots > Rhizosphere > Soil ...
ATCCCGCCGTCGCGTCGCAGCGCGTGACATTCGGCACGTCAGGCCATCGCGGGTCCGCTTTCGACTGTGCCTTCAATGAAACGCATATTCTGGCGATCGCACAGGCCATCTGTTCCTATCGCGCGCGCGCCGACATCCATGGCCCCCTGTTTCTGGGGATCGACACGCACGCATTGTCCGAGCCGGCCTATCGCAGCGCATTGGAGGTGTTTGTTGCCAACGGCGTCGATGTCTGGATCGATGTCGATGGCGGCTACACGCCAACGCCCGCAGTGTCGCACGCCATCCTCACATTCAATGCTGGGCACAAGGGCGGTCTTGCGGATGGCGTGGTCATAACGCCGTCACACAATCCACCCGATTCTGGCGGGTTCAAGTACAATCCACCGAGCGGGGGGCCCGCGGATGTCGACGTCACAGGCTTCATCGAGAAAGCCGCGAACACGTTCATTGCCGCGAAGCTTGAGGGCGTGCGTCGCATTCCCTATTCCCGCGCAATCAATTCTCCCAGGGTCCACAAATACAACTACGCCATGTCCTACATCTCCGATCTCTTCAACGTGGTCGATATGGACGCAATCCGCGACAGCGGCGTGCGGATCGGCATTGACCCGCTCGGTGGCGCTTCGGTTCACTACTGGCCGGCCATCATCGATCGCTATGAGCTCGCCGCAAGCGTCGTGAACACCAAAGTCGATCCGACGTTTGCCTTTATGACGGTAGATTGGGACGGCAAGATTCGGATGGATTGCTCTTCGCGTTATGCGATGGCCCGATTGGTCGAACTCCGGGACACGTTCGACATTGCTTTCGCCAACGACACCGATGCCGACCGCCACGGGATCGTTACGCCATCGGCTGGATTGATGCGGCCGAACGACTTTCTGGTAGCGGCCATTGCGTATCTCTTCGAGCAGCGCAAAACCTGGCCGCCCGACTGCGCGATCGGCAAGACCGCTGTCAGCAGCGCGATGATCGATCGCGTGGCCCGAATGCTCGGACGCAGGGTCAGCGAGACGCCGGTCGGCTTCAAATGGTTCACGACTGGCCTGCTGTCTGGGGCTTTTGGCTTTGCCGGAGAAGAAAGCGCAGGGGCTTCGTTCTTGCGCGCCAGCGGCTCGACCTGGACGACCGACAAGGACGGCATCATCTTGTGTCTTTTGGCGGCGGAGATTACGGCCAAGGCAGGCAAGGATCCGGCCGTGTTCTACCGCAATGCGACCTCAAGATTTGGTCAATCGTTCTACGACCGGACCGACGTTCCAGCGACCGCAGCAGATAAAAAGGCACTCGCGGCCGCAACTCCGGACTCCGTCAAACTGACCGAGCTGGCCGGCGAACCCATTGAGGCGAAGTTGAGCCGAGCGCCAGGCAATGACGAACCGATCGGCGGCATCAAGGTGACGACGGCGAATGGTTGGTTCGCCGCCCGGCCGTCGGGAACAGAAGACGTGTACAAAATCTATGCCGAGAGTTTTCTGGACGAAGCGCATCTTCGACAGATTCAAAAAGAGGCGAGGGAGACGGTTGCCGGACTGCTTTGAAAAATGAAGCGGTCTCAGGAAGGCTGGTGCCGGAGGAGAGAATTGAACTCTCGACCTACCCCTTACCAAGGGGTTGCGCTACCACTACGCTACTCCGGCTCCCGGGCAGCGCCCGAAGGCGGCTGCTATAGCGTACGAATTTGCGATAGGAAAGGGCGGCCCAGCAGTCGTGCCGAGCAAGGCCTCCGAGCGGGAAAAGCGTCGCGCCAAGGCGCTGCGAGAGAATCTCCAACGCCGCAAAACGGCTGCAAAACAGGCTGCAGAAAGCGTCGCCGCCACGCCCAATCCGGACCTCAAGAAGTCGTCGGACGGCCCGAATAAGGCCTAGAAGCCCTTCTAGCTTCGGTATGTAGCGCGAGCGGGCGCCGGACGCTACAAAAGGCCGAGGACGCGGCCGCCAGCGCCGCAAGAGGGAAAATGGACAAAATTCGAATCCGGGGCGGAAATCGCCTAAACGGCGAGATTCCGATCAGCGGTGCGAAGAACTCGGCGTTGAAGCTGATGGCGGCATCCCTCTTGACCGACCAGCCGGTTACCCTGCGCAACATTCCGCGTTTGGCCGACATCGCAGCGATGGGCGATTTGCTCATGCAGTTCGGTGTGACGATGAATATTCGCCGCGGCGCAAGCCTTGGCCATAGCGACACGATGCGCCTGCATGCGGGCGTGATCGAAAACGCGGTCGCGCCCTACGATATCGTGCGCAAGATGCGTGCGAGCTTCCAGGTGCTCGGACCGCTTCTGGCACGCCACGGCGAGGCAAAGATTTCGCTGCCAGGCGGTTGCGCGATTGGCGCGCGGCCGGTCGACTTTCACCTCAGAGGGTTCGAGGCTCTGGGTGCCAAAATCGACCTTGCCGACGGCTACGTCATTGCGAGTGCCAAAAATGGCCTCAAAGGCGCAACGTTCGAGCTGCCGTTCCCGTCCGTCGGCGCAACCGAGAATCTCATGACGGCCGCGGTACTGGCGCACGGACGAACGATCCTGAAAAACACGGCGCGCGAGCCGGAAACGGAAGATCTCGGCCACTGTCTCATCGCGATGGGTGCAAAGATTGCGGGGCTCGGAACCGGTGAGATCGTCATCGACGGCGTCGAAAAGCTTTCCGGGGTCGACTACACCGTCATGCCTGACCGGATCGAATCCGGCACCTACGCTATTGCGACCGCGATGACGGGTGGCGCAGTTGAACTCGTCGGCGCGCGTGCCGAGTCCAATCAGGCGCTCTATGGACTTTTGCGTGGCATTGGCACCGAGGTCGCGCAGACCAATCGCGGCATCGCCATTGAGCGCAACGGAGCGCGGCCCGCGACGGTCGATGTGACCACGGACGTCTTTCCGTCATTTCCGACGGACTTGCAGGCTCAGTTCATGGCGCTTATGGCGATCTCCAACGGCACGTCTCACATCACTGAGACCGTGTTCGAAAATCGCTTCATGCACGTGCCGGAACTGGCGCGCATGGGTGCGAACATCAGAGTGGAAGGCGATATGGCGACGGTGGTCGGGGTCGAAAAGCTTCGCGGCGCGCCCGTGATGGCGACGGATTTGCGCGCCTCAGTCAGCCTCGTTCTTGCGGGTCTGGTGGCCGAAGGTGAGACGGTCGTCAATCGCGTCTATCACCTCGACCGCGGGTTCGAGCGGCTCGAGGAAAAACTCTCCAACGTCGGCGCCGACATCGAGCGGATATCCATATGAGTTCGCCGCGCACGCTGATTGCCGAGGACGCGACGGATCTCGAGGTCATCTCCGCGCGCCTGCAGGACGCTGTCGCCAAAGTGAAGGACCTTGTCTACCTGCCGAAGCGGCGACGCTTCGCTGCTCTCTTCAATAGATTTCAATGGGAAGCTGGAGCGCGCCGCGGCAATCTTCGACTTCAATCAGGTTTGCATTTTGACGGGGTTCTGTCGGCCAAGTCGAGCAATATCAAACATGGCGCGCCCGACGCCGTGGTGTCGCTCCTGGCAATCAAGTTCACACCCAAGACCGTCGACGATCCCGAGGGTACGATCGAGCTGATTTTTTCCGGTGGTGGTGTCTTGAAGTTGGAAGTCGAGTGCATCGACGCGGGACTTTCCGACATCAGCGGCGTGTGGGCTGCGCGCGGCCGACCCGCGCACGAAGACAGCTGACATGACGCGCCGTCTCGACGCCCGCGCGCCTGACTTCCCGGCGCAATTTGCCGCTCTACTGAGCGCCAGAGATGGCGAGGAAAATGTCGCGCAAGCTGTGCGCGCGATCATCGCCGACGTTCGTGCGCGTGGCGACGCAGCTCTGGTCGAGCTCAGCAACACGTTCGACCGGGCCGGCCTTTCGGCGAAAACGCTGCGCCTAACGCAGGAAGAGATCGAAGCCGCCGCTTCGAGTTGCGACGCCAAAGCGCTTGCTGCGCTCGATGTCGCGGCAGCGCGGATCGAGACCTATCACAGGCGCCAAATTCCTGCGGACGCCTGGTTCAGCGATGCGGACGGGGCAAGACTGGGTTGGCGGTGGACGCCGCTCGATAGCGTAGGAATCTACGTCCCAGGCGGCACAGCCGCCTATCCCAGCTCGGTTCTGATGAACGCCATTCCAGCGCGCGTGGCAGGCGTCGGGCGAATTGCGATGGTCACCCCGGCGAGTGGCGGGACGATCAATCCCCTCGTACTGGCAGCCGCAAAGCGATCGGGCGTCGGCGAGATCTATCGCGTGGGCGGCGCACAAGCGATCGCCGCGCTCGCCTTCGGTACAGCCTCGATCGCGGCAGTCGACAAGATCGTCGGTCCAGGCAACGCCTATGTCGCCTCCGCCAAACGCGAAGTCTTTGGACGCGTCGGCATCGACTCGATCGCCGGTCCATCCGAAATCCTGGTGGTGGCGGACAGGGAGAACAACCCAGATTGGATCGCAGCCGATCTGTTGAGCCAGGCGGAACACGATTCCGCCTCGCAGAGCATCCTCATCACCGATGATTCAGCCTTTGCGAACCAGGTGGAGACCGCGGTCGAGCAAGCGCTGCGCCTTCTGCCGCGGGAAAATATCGCGCGCAAGAGTTGGGAGGACAATGGCGCAATCATTCTCGTCGCGAGTCTTGAAGACGCGGCGACGCTGGTCAATGCGCTCGCTCCCGAACATCTCGAGATTTCAACTGCGAATGCGGACGATCTCCTGAAAAGCGTGCGCCATGCCGGCGCGATTTTTCTGGGCCGACATACGCCAGAAGCGATAGGCGACTACATCGCGGGTCCGAACCACGTGCTTCCGACATCGCGAACGGCACGTTTTACGTCCGGCTTGTCGGTGCTTGACTACATGAAGCGGACCACTCTTCTGCGGTGCGAGGCCTCGACGATCGCTGCCCTTGGTCCGGACGCGATCACGCTTGCCGAGGCAGAGGGGCTCGATGCGCATGCTCGCTCCATCGCCGCTCGCCTCAATGTGCGGGATAGGCGCTGACGGATGGGCGTTGGTCCGACGTTCCGACTCTCGGCGATCACGCTGGACGAGCGCACCATCGTGCGTCGCACACGCGAGATCGAACAGGAACGCGACGTCGCAATATATGACTTGCTGGAATCCAACAGCTTTGCTCCGGAAGGCTCAAACGGCGGGCCTTACCGGCTGGTGCTCGGAATCGAAGAAAATCGGCTGACCTTCGACATCCAGCTTGAGGATTCGACCCATCACGGCAAGGTTATGCTCTCACTCACGCCCTTTCGTCGCGTGATCAAGGACTATTTCCTCGTCTGCGAGAGTTACTACAAGGCCATTCGAAACGCGCCGCCATCCCAGATCGAAGCGCTCGACATGGGCCGGCGCGGCTTGCACGACGAAGGTTCGAAATTGCTGCTTGAGAGGCTGAAGGGAAAAATCACGGTTGATCACGACACGGCGCGACGGATCTTTACGCTCATCTGCGTGCTGCATCTCAAGGGTTGAATCATGAGGGGCCCGCACGGGGAGGATCTGCCCGGCGCGATCCTCTTCGCCTGCACGATGAACGCAGTGCGCAGTCCGATGGCGGCTGCGATCATGAAGCACTTGTTTGGTAAATTCATCTACATCGATTCCGCCGGCGTACGCGCGGGAATGCTCGATCCGATGGCTGTGGAGGTGATGGAGGAGATCGGCATCGAGATTGCAAAATATCATCCGAAGCGTTTCGAGGACCTGGTCGACAGCTCTTTCGACCTCTGCATCACCTTGTCGCCGGAAGCACAGCATCGCGCGGTGGATCTCGCGCACACGTCCGCCATCGACATCGAGTACTGGCCGACCATGGACCCTACCATTGTCGAAGGTTCGCGCGAGCAGCGACTCGACGCCTATCGTGCGGTTCGCGATGCGCTACTGCGCAAAATCAGCGAGCGCTTCGAGCAAACGCGTGCGTCCGATACTTGACGCCCGACCGATCTTGCTCCCCGTCGGCCGAACCCTGTTTGGGCCACGACCCTTGCTTTTGGTCGTTTTCGGTGCAATCTCCCCGCACCTGCCCAGGCAATTTTGAGGACGAATGGCGAAAGAGGAACTGCTCGAATTCGAGGGGACAGTCAGCGAACGACTGCCGAATGCAACATTTCGCGTGATGTTGCAAAACGGGCACGAAATCATCGCCCACACGGCCGGCAAGATGCGGAAGAACCGGATCAGCGTACTGACAGGCGACAAGGTGATGGTGGAAATGACCCCCTATGATCTCACCAAGGGGCGCATAACCTATCGCTTCAAGTAAGGCCGTGCCGCTCGTTCTGGGGAGCGAAAGTCCGCGGCGCAAGGCGCTGCTCGCTCAGGTCGGAATCGTCCCAGATGCGGTTTTCGGGGCGGCAATTGACGAATCCATCCACAGGAACGAAACGCCGAAGACATACGGCTTGCGACTGGCCAATGCCAAGGCGAACGCGGTAGTCCGGCGATGGCAGGGGGCTCCAGCCGTCATTCTGGCTGCGGATACGGTGGTCGCATGCGGCCGCAGAATTCTGCCTAAGGCCGACACCGATGCGGACGTGCGCAACTGCCTCGAACTGCTGTCGGGCCGCAATCATATCGTCTTAACGGCCGTCTCCTGTCGCTCGTGCGACGGTAAAATCCGTACACGGATTGTATCGACGCGCGTCACGCTGCAGCGGCTGAGCGACGCCGATATCGAGACTTATGTGCGTTGCAACGAGGGCATCGGCAAGGCGGGCGGTTACGCCATTCAGGGAAGGGCAGAAATTTTCGTACGCCGACTCACCGGATCCTATTCGAATGTGGTCGGTCTTCCGTTGCGTGAGACCATCTCCCTGCTTCGGGCAAGCGGATATCCGTGCTAACCTTTTGCGTCGCTATTGCCTGAGCACCTGAATGACAAAGGACATCCTGATCAACACAGGAGCCGGGGAGATTCGCGTGGCCGTCGTCGAAGATGGGCGGCTGCAGGACCTGATGCTCGAGCGCACGATCGGTCTCGAAGAGGGTGGCCCGCGCAAGAAATCCAACGGTCGGTCCGGCCACAGCATCATCGGCAACATCATGCTGGGACGGGTTCAGCGCGTGCTGCCCGGCATGCAGGCTGCCTTCGTCGATGTCGGATTGGAGCGGGCCGGATTTCTCGGCGCGCGCGAGGCACGCTGTCTCGCCGATCTGCCTGGATTCGAGGAGGATCGGACACCAAAAATCGGCGATTGTGTCCGCGAAGGAGAAGAAATTCTTGTCCAGGTCGTGAAGGACCCGATTGGGGAAAAGGGTGCGAGACTTTCCGCAAACATCACGATCCCGGGCCGACTCGCCGTACTCGTGCCCAACACGCCCGGCGTTGCATTGTCGCGACGCATCGAAGATGAGGCTGAGCGCGAGCGGATGATGGCTCTCGGCGAAGCCATGATCGCGGAGGGTGGCGACAAGCTCGTACCGGGCGCAGGGTATATTCTGCGCACGGCGGCGAGCGACTCCAGCCTCTCCGATCTCAAGGAGGATGCCGAGCGTTTGGCGGAAGCCTGGCGGCCTGTTCTCGCACGCCGGCAAATCGCGCGCGCGCCGGCCACGCTCTATCACGACCTCGACCCGGTCGAGCGCACGATGCGCGACACTGTGCGCAATGAAACGTCGAAGGTCGTGCTCGACGATGTCGCAGCGTATGAAGCCGCGCTGGCGTATTGCCGTAACGCGATGCCGGAAGCGGCATCTAAGATCGAACTTTTCAAGGGACCGGGCTCGTTGTTCGATGCCTTCGGCCTGGAGGACGAGATTGCCCGTCTGATCGACCCCAAGGTGCCGCTGCCGTCTGGCGGCTGGATTACCATCGAAGGCACAGAGGCGCTCACGGCGGTCGATGTCAATTCGGGCAGTTTCACGGCTTCGACCGGCCTCGAGGAGACCAGTTATCGCGTCAATCTGGAAGCAGCCGAGGAGATCGGGCGGCAGGTGCGGCTGCGTGGAGTTGGTGGTCTGATCGTCGTCGACTTCATTCATTTGAGCGACCCGGCGAACATCGAGAAGGTGCTGGACACGCTGGCGGAAAGTCTTTCGAAGGATCACACGCCGACCCAAATCTCGCCGATGTCGGAGTTCGGCCTGGTTGAGATCACGCGTAAGCGCGTCCGCGACCCACTGGTCAAGCTGATGAGCGAGTGTTGCCGCAACTGTTCCGGCCATGGTCGCAAGCGCACGCGCGACAGTGTCGCGCTCGAGGTGCTGCGCAGCGTCGAGCGGGCAGCCCTCGCGGCGCCCGGCAAGCCCATTCAGGTCCGCGCGTCGGCGGAAGTGGTGCGCTGGCTTGAAGAGCATGACGAAGAAGTGCGAGGTGCTTTGGCGCGTCGTGGCGCGTCGCGTGTTTCGTTCGAGGCCAATGATGCGTTCGCCCGCGAGGGTTTCGATGTCGCGACCGGCTGATGCATGCCCGATCTGCGGCAAAACAAGAGACGCACGATTTCGGCCGTTCTGTTCGAAGCGCTGCAAGGACCTCGATCTCGCGCGCTGGTTCTCCGGCAACTATTCGATTCCCGGCGCTCCAACGGGCGAAGACAACGAGCCGGAACCGCTGGACGAAGACCCTGAGCTACATTGACATTCGCGTCTGGACAGGGCGGCGGGTCTCGCCTAAAAAGCCCGTCTTTTCCGGACCTTCCGGTAAGCCCAGGTAGCTCAGTCGGTAGAGCAGCGGACTGAAAATCCGCGTGTCGGCAGTTCGATTCTGTCCCTGGGCACCATGGTCATTTTCCCGCATGACGATTCCAGGAACCGCGAATTGTCCAACTTGCACTCTGCACCGTTAGCGCTCCAAACGTGCATTGCTCTCTAAACACACTGCAGCCAAAGCAGACAGGCGACTGATCGACCACCCATTTCGAGGTGTCGGAAAATCTTCCTCGTCCGGTTTCGATTCGTTCGCAAAGACGGACTGGGAACCTTTTCACCATCAGGCCGTTTTTTCTGCGAGGGATGGAAAAAGGAATCGACGATGACGGACCTGCGAGGCGAATTCACGCCGGAACTTGAATCGGATTCTTCGAGTAGCGTAATCTTCAAGACAGTCGCGGCGCTCATCGTCTTGCTGATGCTCGGCGTGGTGGGTGCATACTATTATTTCGGACCTTCGATGAACGCGCCCGCAACGCGCATCGCATTGGTGACGCCGCCCGCAGTTCCGCTCAAGCCTGTGATTCCGCCGAGAATGGTGACGCCGTCTCCGCAGGCATCTGTGGCGCCTGCGCCAACGACTGAGACAAAGGCAGCGGACGCTGTCGCGCCTGCAAGTGCTGCGCCGCATCCGCGCCGCCATGTGCAGCAAGCTGAGGTTCAGCCGACGCCTGCCACGCCTGCAGCAGTGGAACCAACTGCCAGCCCGGCTTTGACAGCTCCGACTCCACCTGTTGCCGAACCGGCATTGCAGCCAGCAGCGGAACCCACACAGCCTGCCCAACAGCCGTGAATTGGCGTTCGCCGGTTAGTTCCGCGCTCTGTTCAGCGCGGAACTACGGCGCGGTAGAGATGCCAGACGGCGTGACCGAGGACCGGCAGGACAACGATCAGTCCGACAAAAAGCGGTATCGATCCGAGCACCAGACCCAACGCAACGGTCAAACCCCATAGCGCCATCGGTCCGGGATTGGCGATCACGGCGCGCACGGAGGTGCGGATCGCGGTATCGAGACCGACATCGCGATCGAGCAGCAGCGGAAACGAAATAATGCTGATCGTCATGGCCAGAAGCGCGAAGAGAAAGCCGACTCCGATTCCAATCACAATCATGGTCTGTCCGCCCGGTGTGCGGAACACGTCATGCACGAACTGGCCGAGCGACGTGATCGGCTCGGGTCCGAATGTCGCGAGATAGATTTCCCACGCCGCAATCAGCCATAGCCCGAAGATCGTCATGAGGATCAGGCCCAGGAGCGAGATCGCTCCGATCGCTGGCGCATTGTAGACGTCGAAGGCGTTCGACCACTTGGCTTCGAAGCCTTGCTCGCGCAACCGGCTCATCTCATAGAGCCCGACCGCGGCGAAGGGGCCGATGATTGCGAAACCAGAGGCAAGCGGAAACAGCAGCGGAATGAGGTTCATTCCGAATGCCAAGCGCGCGACGACAAGACCAACAGCGGCATAGATCACGCCGATGAACAAGACGTCGGTGCGATAGGCTTCAAAGTCTTCAAATCCCTTCATCAGCGCGTGGCGCAGGTCAGAGATGGTGATGTGGCGCACCGTGGGCGCCGGCGAATGAATCGTCTCCTGCACGTGATGAAGCGAATGGCTGGCGGTTTTCAGCGTGTGCGCAGCGTGCACAATCTGAGAACCGGTCCATTCGATCGGATTTTTAATCGTCATGCGCGATCCCTCCCGAGTCGTTCATTCGAGAGTTGCGATTCGCTTATGGCCTGGCGGCCTACTTGCCGTCGGTCACGAGTGAGCCCGCAACCTTCGAAAGCTCGACTATAGCATTGACGGCGGGGCAAGTTTAGGGAGCCAGCACAGCGCAGGATCAGCAAGTGCTCAGCTGGTTTTCATCGTAACGCGTGGGTTGGTGTGTCTTCTCGAACTCCATCAGGCAGAGTGCAGTGCAGCAAAGAATCGCTGATCGGCGCGTTGGGGGTCGGGTCTCCGTCAGGCGCCTCTTTACCTTTGACCCTCGCCGAGAACGACCAAGGACAGGTCGATGAGAGATCCGCGAAGCAGTTAGGAATGCTGCGGATCGGCAAAGTGGTGATTCGTCCCCATTCCGCGATGAATTGTCGCTGGCGCCACGGCCGAAAAGTGGCAGAGGAATGGCGGGACGGATTGTTATGCTGCGCCGGCATATTCGAGATGGCCGATACAGCCACGCATCATTCAAGCACCATGTTCTCCAATTGATTTCACCCAGGGGGTTCGCATGAATCTGTGGGAGCGCAGCAAATACGCGACGGCGATATTGGGGTCGATCCTCCTCCTCGCGGTTTGCTACTGGCTCAGCGATGCGGCGTTCAAGATCAAATATCCCGAACGGCCCGCTTACAAAGTCGCCGGCCTGAACTCTCCGGATGTCGATCTTGCGGCACTGCGCCTGCATTGGCCGCAAGCCCTCGGAACGCCCTCCGATCGCGCCACTCTGGTGGGCTTCCTGCGCAACATGCCGCAAAAGATACCGGGCAATCCTGAGCCGGGCGGGGCGATGTCTGCTGTTGCTCCCGCGGTCGAAGAAATGCCGGACTTCGCGACCGCAATTCCCGCCGCGAGCGCTTCCGACGGCCAACGGGTCGCGGGACGCTGCGAACAGTGCCACGATTGGACCAAGGGCGGGCCGAACAAAATCGGACCCAATCTCTATGGCATCATCGGACGCCCGCGTGGCGCGCATGAAGGCTTCGACTATTCGACCGCGATGAAGAGCAAAGGCGGCACCTGGACCTATGAAGATCTTTTTCAGTATCTGAAATCGCCGGCCCGATTCATTCCCGGCAACAAGATGCCTTTCGCGGGACTTTCCAGCGAGAAGGACAGGCTGAATCTTCTCGCCTATATGCGGACTTGGGCCGATTCACCGCCGGCCTTGCCCGCGGCAAAGTCCGCCGCGCCGGCGTCGGGCGGCGGAGGGAAGCCGACGAAGCGAACGCCGTAGAGCGGACGCTTATGCGCCGGAGTGCGAGCGAAACAATCCGAAAAACACGATTCGCGTCCAGAACGTGTAGTCGGACTCCATCGACATCAAAGTCACGAGTATCGCGAGCAGAAGTGGCGGGATCAGAATGGCATAAACGAGTGCCAGTCGCTCCCAACGCATGTGCATGAACACGGCGACGATCAATCCGGCTTTGAGCCACATAAGCGACAAGATCAACGACCACCTCGCGAAGCCGACAAAATTGAAATAGTCGACGAGGTAGGAGAACGTGCTCAGAACGAACAGCAATCCCCATATCACGAAGTAGATGCCGAGCGGGTGCTGCTGGCCCTGCTTGGCGTCATGCGTCGCAGATTGCGTCAGCGGAACCTGGGCGTGCGCCGTTTCGGTTGCCATGTTGCTCCTCACCAGAGATAGAAGAATGCAAAGATGAAGACCCATACCAGATCGACGAAGTGCCAGTAGAGTCCGGCAATCTCAACGACTTCGTAATTGCCTTTGCGTTCGAAATCACCCTTCAGCACCTTGATCGCGATCGTCGAGAGGTAGATGACGCCGATCGAAACGTGGAAGCCGTGAAAGCCGGTGATCATAAAGAAGCTCGAGCCGAACTGGGGCGCGCCCCAAGGGTTGCCCCAGGGCCGCACGCCTTCGCGGATCAGCTTCGTCCACTCGAACCCCTGCATGCTGACGAAGGTCAGGCCAAAGAGGGCAGTTGCGAACATCAAGAGCGCCGTCATGCGGCGATCGCGGCGATAGCCGTAATTCACGGCCAACGCCATCGTGCCGCTGCTGCTGATCAGAATGAAGGTCATGATCGCGATAAGGAGGAGCGGGACGCTATGTCCGAAAATGGTCAGACCAAAGACTTCGGAGGGATTGGGCCACGGCATGGTCGTGGACGAACGCACTGTCATGTAAGAAGTCAGAAAGCAGCTGAAAATGAACGTGTCGCTCAGGAGGAAGATCCACATCATGGCCTTGCCCCAGTGGACTCTCTTGAACGTTTCCTGGTCCGTCGACCAGTCCGTGACAAGACTCTGCAATTTTGAGTCCTGATTCTCCGCGGCAAGTTCAGCCATGATGCGTTCGATCCCGTCTATGTCGTTAGCAACAGATAGAAGAAGGCAAGCCAGACCACGAGCAGGAAGTGCCAATAGATGGCACACAAGTCCACGCTGCGGCTGACTTCAACGGCCTCACTTCCGCCCAGCACGCGCACGGTCGTTCTCCCCCATGCCACCAACCCGCCGAGAAGATGAAGTCCGTGCAGCGTGGTGATCAAATAGAAGAATGCGTTGGCCGGATTGCTCGCCAGATAGTATCCCTCGGCAGCGAATTGCCGCCACACGGTGACTTGTCCGATCAGGAAGGCAAAGGCGAAGAGTCCCGCGCCCAAGAGCATCGACGACACTTGATCCATTTGTCCACGGCGAACGACGATCCCGGCCCGCTGGAACAAGACACTGCTGAGAATCAGGAAAATCGAATTGAGCCAGAGCAGCCAAGGCTTGGGCAAGGGCCGCCAATCGACGACGGATGCGCCCATTCCCATGCGCATGAGATAGGCCGCACCAACGAGCACGAACAAGACCGTGGCGACCGCAAAGTAGACCCGAAGACCTGTTGGCGGTGCGGCTTCCGCAATCTTGTCCTCGAGCGTGGGATCATCGGCGCGGACGTCATCCACGATGAGCCAGGACTTCTCCGTCAAGCTGCGGATGATATTCACGTCAAAAACTTTCCCGCCTCGCGGTTGCTCATGTCTTGTGGTGTCGATCCGTCCCTTGAGCGGGCACGTTCTGCGGTATGAAATCTTCCGGCGCGCCTGGCACGCTATAGTCGTAGGCCCAGCGATAGACGACAGGCAGCTTTGGACCCCAGTTGCCATGCGGCGCTGGAGTCGTCGGCGTCTGCCATTCGAGCGTTGTCGCACGCCAGGGATTGCCGGGCGCCTTCGGTCCGTAGAAGTAGCTCGAGATCATGTTGTAGAAGAAAATGAGCTGAGAAGCGCCGACCCCGAGCGCAATGACCGTGATGAACGCATTGAGGAGGTGCGCCGAGTCCGGAATGAACGCAGTGTGTCCATATTCGTAGTAACGCCGCGGCATTCCGAGGAGGCCGAGATAGTGCATCGGGAAATAGATCAAATAGGTGCCGATGAACGTGAACCAGAAGTGTATCTTTCCGAGCCTATCGTTCCACATCCGACCCGTGATTTTGGGATACCAGTGATAGATGGCGCCGAAGATCACAAGAATTGGCGAGACTCCCATCACCATATGGAAGTGGGCGACGACAAAGTAGGTTCCGGAGAGGGGCACGTCGACACTGACATTGCCGAGGAACAGTCCCGTCAGTCCTCCATTTATGAACGTGAAGATGAACGCAATTGCGAACAACATCGGCACGGTGAAGTGGATGTTGCCCTTCCACAAAGTCAGCACCCAGTTGTAGACCTTAATTGCCGTCGGAACGGCGATGATCAGGGTCGACGTGGCAAAGAAGAATCCGAAATAGGGATTCATGCCGCTGACATACATGTGGTGCGCCCACACCGCGAAACTCAGTCCGCCAATGATCACGATCGCCCAGACCATCATGCGATAGCCGAAGATGTTCTTCCGCGCATGCGTACTGAGGAGGTCGGAAACGATTCCGAACGCAGGCAAGGCCACGATGTAGACTTCGGGATGGCCGAAAAACCAGAACAGATGCTGGAACAGGATCGGGCTGCCGCCATTGTAGCCGAGATGCTGACCTTGCGAGACGAGCGAAGGCATGAAGAAGCTGGTGCCCAGCAGCCGGTCGAGCATCATCATGACCGAGGCGACGAACAGCGCGGGAAACGCCAGCAAGGCTAGGATGGTGGCGACGAAAATCCCCCAGACTGAGAGCGGCATCCGCATGAGAGTCATGCCGCGCGTGCGCGCCTGGAGAACCGTCGTGACGTAGTTCAGTCCGCCCATCGTGAAGGCGACGATGAAGATCGCCAAAGATGCCAGCATCAAGATGATGCCCCAATCGCGTCCCGGCGTGCCCGGCAGAATGGCTTGCGGGGGATAGAGCGTCCAACCGGCGCCCGTCGGTCCGCCGGGCACGAAGAAGCTCGCGACCAGCACGAGGACGGAGAGCAGATAGACCCAATAACTCAGCATGTTCACGAACGGGAAGACCATGTCGCGCGCACCAAGCATCAGGGGGATGAGAAAATTGCCGAACCCACCGAGCAAGAGAGCGGTGAGCAAGTAGATCACCATGATCATCCCGTGGATGGTGATGAACTGGTAGTATTTCTCCGGCGTCATGAAGCCGAGCGAGCCGGGAAATCCGATCTGCATGCGCATCAGATCCGAGAGCACCAATGCCACCATGCCGATTGCAATGGCGGTGATCATGTACTGCACGGCGATGACTTTGTGGTCCTGACTCCAGACGTACTTTCCGACCCACGTCTTGGGGTGGTGAAGTTCTTTCAGGTCTTCTGCGAGGGTAGCGTACGCCATTATCGACCCCTGTTCGTCAGTTGCGATTTTCGGCCAGCTTCACTTTCGTTGCCGGGAGACCGCGTGAATTGAAGGCTTGCCGGGCGCCGGCAGCCGGCGCGAACGTCGGTTGCGATTTCAGCCAGGCATCAAAGGTTTTCTGATCGTCGACGATCACCGTGCCGCGCATCGTGTAGTGTCCGATGCCGCACAATTGCGCGCACATGATCTCGTAGGTGCCGACTTTTGTCGGCGTGAACCAGAAATACGTGACCAGTCCCGGCACAAGGTTCATCCGCGCCCGGAATTGGGGCACGTAAAAGTCGTGCAGCACGTCCTTTGAACGCAGCACCATCTTTATGGGCTTGCCGACGGGAATGTGTACGGTGTTGTCGGATATCAGGACGTCATCGCGACCGTACGGATCGGTCGGGTTGATTCCGAATGGATTGTCGTCGCTGACATATTGCACGTCTGTCGTGCCGAGTACGCCGTCCTTGCCGGGGAAGCGGAAGCTCCATCCCCATTGCTGGCCGACGACTTCCAAGACCGACGCATTGTCGGGAATGGTGACGAATTGGTCCCACGCATAGAGGCCAGGTGCGAGCAACGTGGCGATGCCGATAGCGGTCCAGAAGGTCAGCCGCCGTTCGAGCTTCGCGTTCTCCGGCTCATAAGCGGCCTTGCCGCCGCGGCGATGGCTGTAACGGATCAGCGCATAGACCATGAACAAATTGATGGCCACGAAGACGGCGCCCGTGACCCAAAATGTGATGTCGACCGCGGTGTCGATCGAGGTCCAATTGGACGCGATGGGGGTGAAATACCACGGGCTCAGGAAATGAAATGCCAGAGAGCCGAAGATCAAAACGGCCACCACAATCGCCATAGCCATCTTGACGTTCACCACGCCGAAGTGCCGCAATCCGGAGCGTAGGCTCGCTATCTCGCCCGGTCATGCACTTTGGGCGCCGGACAATATGCGGCGTAAGGTCGCAATTTGGCCCTTTCGCGAGCGCAGTCGCCGACTCCCCTGTCGCCGACTCAACTGCGTTCGCAAGCGCTGGCCTTTTGGTCGTGGCGCCCGGAGGTCATCAGGACGATCGTCGCGATGAGACTCATCACTGTGCTCGGCAACGCGATGATCAGCCCACCATAGTGCTGATCATCGAGGGCAGTCATGGCGAGGAGGCGACCGCAGATGGCGTAGATGGGGTACGCGTCGGCGGCGGATGACCACAGGATGGCACCGAGGGCGATTTGCGGCAGAAGAATAAGGAAAATGAGCGCGATCTGAGTTCTCAGCGGGATTGCGCGCAACGACTCGGTCCGGCGATCAAGCATGGCGGTCCAGAAAACGATGCCGCTGATCGCAACGCTCCAGTCCATCAAGTCGTGAAGGTTGGCGTCGAGCATGGCGCGCGTGTGGATCTGGGGTATGAGCCAGAAATAGACGAGACCGATGAAGAGAGCCGGCGCAATCGTGGGACGCCGCATAAAGGCAAGCGCTCCTCGCAATGCAGAGGACTTAGCTAAGGGCGCGAGGAAATCTGGCATTCCTTCGCGGAGAACGGGGCCGGCCGCGCTTAACGCGATCAGCATAGGAGCCGGATAGAGCAGGACGAAATGCGCGGCGCGATGGATGAAGAACATGTGTTGCGCCAGGTAATCGAAATGGGTTTGCAGAACGGCATAGTCGGCGGCCAGGCCGATCACGAAGCTGCCGATCCGCCACGGCGAAGGTCGTTCGTTTTTGGGCAAAAGCTGAAGCCCGCGCCAGTACCAACCGAGCGTTACGAATGTCGCAAGAAACGCAGTCCACGAAAATTCCCAGGGCATGACAAAGGGCAGAGCTGCGGGACGGTAGCGGCACACGGAGTCCATCGCGGTGCCGACAAGAAACAAGCCGGCAAACGCAAACCATCCGGCCCCTGTCGACGGAGAGCGTCTCAGGTCCACGGTCGCAGTCATGGTGCCTTCACAATCTGCATTTCAAACGTTTACTCCGCATGCGGTACCTGCGAGCGAGTGGATGCGGACTATGACAGCCGAAAAAAAGAATGTTACGTGAAGGATGCTGGTGCCGTCATCTGCTTGGTTCGAGCGCCTTTTTCAAGCGGCCGGTAACGTGAGGTTCGATGTCTCGAGAGGCGCTCACGACGAAAGTACCGGCAGTCACACTCGGTTTCTGGGTCATCAAAATCGCCGCGACAACCCTCGGTGAGACGGGTGGCGATACCGTTTCGATGACGATGAACCTGGGCTATCTCACAGCGACGGCGATTTTCCTGACCGTGTTGGTTGCACTTGTCGTGCTGCAGATTGCCGCGAAGAAATTCCACCCATTTCTCTACTGGGCCACGATCATCGCATCGACGACGGCGGGCACCACCATGGCGGACTATGCCGATCGATCGCTGGGGATCGGCTACACAGGCGGCTCGTCGCTCCTGCTTTTGTGCGTCGTTGGGACGCTGGTGCTGTGGTATTGGTCACTCGGCTCGATTTCCGTCGCGACCGTCAGTACGCCGAAAACCGAAGCTTTCTATTGGGCGACGATCACCTTTTCTCAGACGCTTGGAACGGCTCTGGGTGACTGGCTGGCCGACACGTCCGGGTTTGGATACGCGGGCGGTGCGTTGGTGTTCATGGCCGCACTCGTAGTGGTCGCGGTGCTCTATTATCGGACATCCGTCTCGCATGTCCTTCTGTTCTGGGCCGCGTTCATCCTGACGCGCCCGTTAGGCGCCACAGTCGGTGACTTCTTTGACAAACCGTTCGATCAGGGCGGGCTGAACGTTAGCCGTCCGATCGCCACCGCCATCATTGCGCTTTTCGTCTTTGGCTGCATCTTGTTCGTTCCCCAGCGTGCCGGCACCCATCGCGAGCAGTCGACGAATTCGTCATGACAGCACCGTACGGCGCGCAAAAAAAACGGCCCCGGCGGATGGCCAGGGCCGTTCTCATGCTACGGGATTAGTACGAGTTGTCCCGATTATTTTTCCGATCCTTCTTGTTACGTCGATCATCGCCGTTGTTGTCGGCTGGCGGATTGTTCCTCGGCGCCATTTGCGACGGGGGCGCGCTGCCGCCGCGGTCACCTCTTTCCCTGACGCGGTCGCGGTTCCCGTTGTCAGCCGGCGAATTGTTCGTCGGCGCCATTTGCGATGGTGGCGCTCCTCCACGCTCGTCTCTACCTCTGGAGCGATCGCGGTTGCGTCCACCATTGTCCGTTGGGTTCGTCGACGGTTCCGTCGGGGTCATCGCACCGCCCCTATCGCCACGGCCCCGGCCCCGATCGCGGCCGCGATCACGTGTCGGTGGATTATTGTCCGACGGCGTGGCCACCGGCGCTGTCGGGGCCATTTCGCCACCCCTGTTGCGCCCTCGATCGCGCTCCCGGCTTGGTGACGGCGTGATCACTGCTGGCGCATTGTTCGCCGGCGGCTTGGTCCCCGGCGCTTCCGTCACGGGACGACCGGTGACGATGCCGTTTCTGCGCTCCCAGTCGGCACGGTTCCAGTCGCGGCGTGTCCAGTCGCGCTGGCCATTCCAATTGCGTTCGCGGTTCCAGTCGTAGTTGCGCTGTTGCGCGGGCAGCCAGTTGCGCCACCGCGTATCGTTGTTGTTGGTGCGCACCCAGTCCTGGCGGTGTCTCCACCAGTCATTGCGGTAGCGATACCAGTTGTAGCGCCACTGATCGCGAATGGTGAAGCCGTTCCAGATGTAGAAGTCGAGATCGAGCGGCGGCCCGTAGCGATCGATGCAGGCGCCTGCCGGACGAGGACCACGCCAGTAGTCGTAGCGCCAGCCCCCATGGACCCAGTAGAGATAGCGTCCCCGCCAATAGCGATAATAGAGCGGGCCGCGATACCAACGGCCCCCGTAGTAGACCGGGCAGTAATAGACCGGATAATTCCAGAAATCGCCCGGGCAGCCCCAGGAGTCGCAGTAGCCACCGCTACTGTAGGAAAACCCAATACCTGGAAAGCCGACGCCAATGCTGAAGTTGGCGGCGGATGCCGGGCCCGCGGCCACGGCTGCACCGCCAAGCACGGCGCAAAAGAGCGTCGTTCGCAGAAATCGTTTCATTTCAAACTCCTGTTGACTACGCATAGTGGCGGCAAGATGAGCAAAGCATGAAAACGCGGAAAGAAGGGAACTGTTCCCGGAAGCCAGATGGTAAGCGCCCTTGAAGTGCAGCGTCGAATCTAAGTCGCGGTGTGCAAATCCAGAATCGGCGTGCCGCGACGCAACAAAATGCTTTCGAGAAAGCTTGACACAATGTCCTCCCAAATCTTGCGCTCCAGCGGGCAAGTTCGCAATGGCGTGGCTCCGAAGGAGTTGACCTGAGTAGTTAATGTGCGGGCAGCTGTGAAGCTTGCGGGGCAGGGACCGGATCGCCGCCTACCGCGTTTCCTCCATGGTGGCGTCCAGGCAAGGAGATATCGATGACCATTTCGCGCGCTTGTGCCTGTCTTGCGCTTCTCGGAGCACTCTTCGCAATTACGTCTGCCGCTGCTGCGCCGTTGCCGGGATCCGACACTGCAGCAGCGCAAACCATTTCTGTCGACATGACGAACTACGCCTTCACGCCCAACACGCTGCACTTGCGGGCGAATAGCCCCTATCGGCTTGAGCTCAGGAACACCTCGCACAGCGGACACAGCTTCAGCGCGCGGCTACTCTTTGCCGTGGCGCGCGTGGCCGCGGCCGATCAATCCAAGGTCGTGGATGGAGAAGTCGAGGTCGATGGCGGACAAACCGTGGACGTCAACTTAACGGTCGTCACGCCGGGGACGTATAAGTTTCGGTGCACGCACTTTCTGCATTCCGCCTTCGGCATGACGGGTGAAGCAATCGTCCAGTAGCGGGCGCAAGAAGCCCGTCAGGCAGGCAAATTCTGACGATTTGTTCGGCGCACCTTGCGGCGGTGTGGCGGCGGCGCGTCGCCCGTGGCGGTGGAGCGGGTGCGGTAATTCTCAACGGCAGCGATGTCTATAAAGCGCAGACTGTCCTTGGACTTGACGGCGAGGGCGGCGAATACCGGCTCCCAGACGCCGCGCTTCGCCCAACGGTTGAACCGGTTGTAGACGGTCATGCGCGGGCCGTAGCGCTCCGGAAGGTCGCGCCAGGGGCAATGTGTTCTGAGCACGTAGAATATGCCATTCAGGACGCGGCGGTCGTCGACCCTGGGTTTGCCCCTGACATCGGTGGGCAAAAGCGGCTCAACGATCGCCCATTCCCTGTCGTTGAGGTCAAAGCGCATAGGTGCCTCTTTAGCTATCCGCTTTGATTCTCATCACCTCGGTCTCGAGCGATCGTTCCTGCCTTAGAGCTTGTAGTGCAGCTCGATGCCGAACAGCGCCGGAGGCGTCACGGAATACGTCGTGACCTGACCCGTGGCGTTCTCGCCGCGCACCCGATTGTAACCAAGCGGCCCGTTCACACCTTGGACGAAGTTGCAGGTCCCCCCGATCTGTCCCTGGCAGCCGATATCGATCGTACCAGCCAAGCGGGAGCCCGTTGCACCGCCGTCATAGCCGACAGTCCCAAGTATGTTCCTGCCGAAGGCTACCGCTTCCCAATCGCCATCCGTCGACACCCAAGTCAGGCGAAGATCGACCTGATCCCATGACGGCGCCTTGTTGTACGAGCGCGTGAAGAAGTTGCCGTATTGCGCGTCACGCCACGTATAGCTGACCGACGGTTCGAACTTACCGAAGTCGGTTGCCCAGGTGTAGAAGATGTTCAGCGCGACCTTGTTCTTCGGCGCGTTCGGCAGTTGATTGCCGTGCAGGTTTTGCGGCTTGTTCCAGCCTAGTCCTCCAGGGGCCGTTCCGGTCGTGTAGATGTCGATCGAGCAGGGAATGCCGCCCGCTTTGTCACCGGCCGCGCATTGTGCGTCGGTCAGTGCGGGTGTCGCGCCTGGGGCCGTCGCGTTCGGATCTGCCGGGTCCGCAAAAATACCTCTCGAGATGTGGGCATCGAGATACGAGTAGTTGAACAGGATCTGCAGATTCTCGATCGGCGATATGATGGTCTCGAGCTCGGCACCTTGCGAGATCGAATCCGGCACGTTGATGAACGACGTTTCGTTCTGCGACAATCCGCCAGCCGACTGCACCACCGACAAAGGAACCTGAAGGTTTCTATACGCATAGTGGAACAATGCGGTGTTGACCGTCAGCCAGTCTCCGAACGAATGCTTCGCGCCGATTTCGAAGGAGTCGACCTTCTCCTTGTCGGTCCAGGGTGAGAAGCTCAGGACCGTGAAGATGCCGATGTTGAAGCCACCGGACTTGTAGCCCTTGCTGTACGAACCGTAGACGAGCGTTGCATCGTCGGGTGTCCAGTCAACCTTGACGGTTCCGGTGAGCGCGTCCCAGCTCGAGTGGTAGCTGCGCGAGGCAAGGCCGTTCACAGGATTGTAGGTCGTAAGACCCGTCACGCCTCTCGGAAGTGGGCCAGGAACACCGCTTGCGACGACAGTTCCTATTTGTGTCAGGTCGACCGCGGGCAGATTAAACACTCCGTTGAAATTGGTTTCCGGAGTGGTGAAGCAGGCCGGCAAGCCGAAACAAAGCAGACGCACGCTTTCGGTGCCGTACTTGCGGTCCATTGACCAGCGCAGGCCGCCGGTAAATTTCAGCTCGTCGCTCCACTTGTATTCAAGCTGACCATATACGGCGTCTGATGACGCATGCATGCGTGGCCGGTTGTCGAACCAACGGGATTCGAATGCGGGCGCGCATACTCCTCCTGTTTGTGGGCAAAATACGCCGGGGAGCCCAAGCGGCTGACTCAGCTGGGGTTGCATCGGGAGCGCCGCGGTCACTGGCTGGCTGTAGTGCTGCTGGAACTGATAAATGCCGGCCACCCACTGCAGCGGGCTGTCGTTGGTCGAGATGAAGTTCACCTCGTTGCTGATGAAGCCGTTGTGTTCCTGATAATTGAACTGCGATTGAGGAAAGACGTCCAAACCGACGATCGGAGCCAAGCCGGGGAAGCCGAGCGCGGTGGCCAGATTCGACGTCAGCTTAAACGACGTAATCGGCGCGCGCGCGTTGTCCGTTCCGCCACCTGCAGCGTCTCCACCGGTCAGGATGTAGTGATAGTAGGTGCCGCCGCCGATATACTTGATGTCGAAATCCTTGGCGTGCCACGTCAAATGCATATTGACGTTTTCGTACGAGGGCAGGTTGACGTTGTAGGAGGTGGAATGCGCGAAAATCCACGGCGTGTTGACGCCAGGATTGCGGCACGCGGTCGCCGCGGGTAGGGGGCTCGTTGCGCTCACCACCGTCGTGATGGGTGTCGCGTCCGTGAAGCCTGGCGCCGTGCAGCCATAGCCCGGGTTGAAACCTACTGCCGCGGTACCAAATTCATAAGTCGGCGTGTCGAAACGATTCCATCCAGCTGATTGCGAACCGGCGTTGCCGGCGCCGCCATACCACCAGGCGGTCTGGTACTTCAGCCAGAAGTCGAGCTTGTCGCCGAAGAAGGTCTTCTGGATTTGGCCGTCGATGTAGAGGTCGTTGTACCGACCATATTCCGTCTTTTTGCCGGGGACGATGTTCTTGCCCCAGCCTCTGTTCTGATAATCCCAGTTCACATAGAGCTTGTATTCCCAGCCATCCGCGATCGGTCCGGAGAAGCCACCCTCGAGTGTGACGTGATCATAGTTGCCATAGGTGGCACGCACCTCGCCCTGGAACTCGCTCGTCGGGCCGCGGGTGATTTCGTTCAACGCGCCGGCGATGGCGTTGCGGCCATAGAGAGTGCCTTGCGGTCCACGCAGAACTTCGACGCGCTCGATGTCGAGCGGGGAGCGGCCGGCAGCGACGGCGAAGGTCTCATAGAGTCCGTCGTCATAGTTCGCGACGGAGGCATCGGCGGAGAGCACGTTGGTCAGACGACCGACGCCGCGCAGCGAGATACGGTCGGTCGAGGTGCTGTACTGCAGGCCGGGGGTGAAGTTCGTCATGTCCTGAATGGACGTGATGCCCAACTGATCGCGCTTCTCGCTGCCGAACACCGAGATCGCGATGGGGACGGTCTGCACGTCCTGCGAGCGCTTTTCGGCCGTGACCACGACAACTTC
>Ga0207674_10002500_pt1 | contig 23190 bp, 25 predicted proteins | sample KBSCornC72_FD_184303 | JGI IMG/M metagenome (GOLD analysis project Ga0207674, IMG submission 184303) | Corn rhizosphere microbial communities from Kellogg Biological Station, Michigan, USA - KBS Corn C7-2 (SPAdes) (version 2) | ecosystem: Host-associated > Plants > Roots > Rhizosphere > Soil ...
AGACGATCATGAGCAATCGCCTGCCCTTCGTTCGCTAGGCTAGGCTCTTGCTGACCTGCTCGTAGACGTCCTTCGACAGCCCCAGCGTCGCGGCGATACGCTCCAGCGCCTCTCGCATCATTGCCGCGCGCTTCGGCTCGAACCGGCGCCAACGCCCGAAGGCCGGCACCAGCCGCGCGGCGACCTGCGGGTTGAGCTTGTCGGCGGCGATGATCATGTCGGCGAGGAACTTGTAGCCGCGGCCGTCGCCCGAGTGGAACGCCCAGTGGTTGCCGCCGAACATGCCGGCGAGCGAGCGCAGGCGGTTGGGATTGGTGATCACGAAATCGGGGTGCTTGGCCAGCTTCAGGACCTGGTCGACTGTATCCGGCCGCTGCGCCGCCGCCTGCAGCGCGAACCATTTGTCGAGCACCAGCGGATCGTCGTGGAAGCGCTGATAGAAAGCATCGAGCGCTTGGCTGCGCTGCGGCGTTTCGGTCGACACGAGCACGCCGAGCGCGCCCTGGCGGTCGGTCATATTGTCGGCACGGTCGAACTGCGCCTTGGCGAGCTCCGCCGCCCTCGCCTCGTCGGCGCCCGCAATCAGCCCCAGCGCAACGGTCCTCAGCCGTCGAACCCCTTTGGCGTTCGGTGACAGATCGTCGCCGCTCACCCCGTCGCTCCGATGCGCCGCGAGCAGGTCGTCACCGAGCGTTTGGCCAATCGCCTTGCGCAGCCGGTCGCGCGAGGCGTGGATCGCGTCGGGATCGACGACGTCCATCCGCTCGGCAATGAGCGTGTCGCTGGGCACCAGGATCGCCTCGGCCTTGAACGCCGGGTCGAGCGCATTGGACCTGAGCGTCGCGCCGATCGCACGAATTACCGGCTCGTAGTCCACTTCCTCGCCACGCGCCCCGGCGGTCAGCGCCGCCATCATCAGCTCCTGCATCGCCTCATAGCGCGCGAACGGGTTGGTGTCGGCCTGCGCCAGCCGGTCGAGCTCTTGCGGGCGCCGCTCGGCGGTGACGATCACCGGAGCGGAAAATTCGCGGTTGATCGACAGCAAGGGAGGCTCGGTGACGTTCTCGAAGATGAAGTTCTGCTTCGCCTGATCGAGGATGATCAGCTTCTCGGGGCAGATTTCCGCGCCGCTCTGCTCACCGATGATGGCAGTCCGGAGCGGAATCGGCATCGGCTGCTTGTTCGGCTGGCCAGGCGTGGGATCCTCGTGCTGCTCCAGATGCAGCGTTGCCGTCTTCGCACCCGCGTCATGCTCGAGCCGCGCGCGGACCTTCGGCGTGCCCGCCTGGCTGTACCAGATCTTGAACGGCGTCAGGTCGACGCCGCTTGCATCCTCCAGCGATTTCACGAAATCGTCGCAGGTCGCCGCTTCGCCGTCGTGCCGCTCGAAATAGAGGTCGGTGCCTTTGCGGAATTTCTCCGGTCCGAGCACCGTGTGGAACATTCGGATCAGCTCGGCTCCCTTGTTGTAGACCGTCGCCGTGTAGAAGTTCGAAATCTCGATATAGCTGTCGGGCCGAACAGGATGGGCAAGCGGCCCCTGGTCCTCCGGGAACTGCGCCGCCCGGAGCACGCGCACGTCCTCGATGCGCTTGACCGCCGGGCTTCCCACATCCGCCGAGAAGCTCTGGTCGCGGAAGACGGTGAAGCCTTCTTTCAGGCTCAGCTGGAACCAGTCGCGGCACGTGACTCGGTCACCCGACCAGTTGTGGAAATATTCGTGCGCGACGACGCGGGCGATATTGTCGAAGTCGGCGTCGGTCGCCGTTTCCTGATCGGCGAGCACGTAGGCGGAGTTGAAGATGTTTAAGGACTTGTTCTCCATCGCCCCCATGTTGAAGTCGGAGACGGCGACGATGTTGAACTGGTCGAGGTCATATTCGCGGCCATAGACCTTCTCGTCCCAGGCCATGGCGAGCTTGAGGCTGTTCATCGCATGGCTCGTCTTGGGCAGGTCGGCCTCGCGGACCCACACGGCGAGATCGACCTTGCGCCCGCTCATTGTCGTGAAGCTGTCGCGGTTGGGCTTAAGGTCGCCCGCGACCAGCGCGAACAAATAACAGGGCTTGGGGAATGGGTCCTCATACTCGGCCCAGTGGCGGCCGTTGTCCGCTTCGCCGGAGGCGACGCCATTGCCGTTCGACAGCAGGATCGGGAACTGCGCCGCGTCTCCTTCCATCCGCACGCGATATTTGGACAGGACGTCTGGCCGGTCGGGGAAGAAGGTGATGCGTCGGAATCCCTCGGCCTCGCACTGTGTGCAGAGCATGCCGTTCGAGGCATAAAGACCCATCAGCTTGGTGTTCGCGGCAGGGTGGATCGTGACTTCAGTTTCAACCGTGGCGCGATCGCCGGAAATATTGAGGACCAGCGCTGGGCCGTCCATCCGATGCTCGACCAACTTCCCGTCGATGCTGACGGAGACCAGCTCAAGCTCGCTCCCGTCCAGTCTCAGCGGCCGATCGTGCTCGCCGTTGCGCTCGACCTTGAGCGTCGCCCGCACGCGGGTCGTTTCGATGCCGAGATCGAATTGCAGGCTGATCTCCGGCACCAGCCAGTCGGGCGCGCGATAATCCTCGCGACGGATGGTGACATGTGTCGGCGAGGGCGGCGCCTCGGGCGCTGTTTCAGCGTCAGGAAGCGTGGTGGTGCGTACGTCGGCCATGGCTGCGACTTAGGCTCCGCTTTCCCGGCTCACAACCCGCGGCCGCCGATGACTCGTGCCGCAAACAGGCGTAGTCGGGCGCAGCGCCGGTGAACCCGCGGCGCGCGCGAAGCGTTGAGTACCCGCCCCAGCGAGGAGAAGGTCATGAGCGGCTTCGAGAATATTCGTGAGCATATGGAAGTGATTGGCGCGGACGGCGTGCACCTCGGCACCGTCGATCGCGTCGAAGGCAATCGAATCAAGCTGATCCGCGCCGACAGCGGCGTCGGCCATGAGCAGCATCATCACTTCATTCCCAAGGGCCTCGTTGCCGAGGTCGAAGGCGACAAGGTGCGTCTGACCGCGCGCGGCGACGTTGTCGCCGACCTGTTCGAACAGGAAGAGGCCGGCGAGCCGCTCGACCAAACGCACCAGTGACTTGATCACGCCGCTCCCTTGCGCTCCAATGAGGGGCGGAGGGGAGTGGATATGCGAAAGACCCTGTTTCTGATCGGCACGGCGGCAGGCCTCGCGGCCTGCGGCCAATCCGCCGACAATTCGGTCGGCAACACGGCCGCCGTGAACACGGCGGTCGCGGAAAAGCCGAAGCCGGCCTATTGCTTCTTCAAGGACAGCGAGACGAAGGGCTGGGCGGCCAAGCGCGGCAAGGACGGCAACATCAGCGTCACCGGCAAGGTCTATCGCGAGGACTCGCGCTACAAGGCGGTTCTGAACCCGGCGACGGTGAGCGGCACAACCGCCGAGATCGCGCCGACGATCACCGTCAACGACACGGCGTATGGCGCACCCGACAACTGGTGGGACGTCAAGGCGACGATTCCGAACAGCGCGGGGGTCGACACCGTGAACGTGACTTGCGGCGCGAAGACCGTCGCCGAGCTGAAGGTGCCTGCGAAGGGCTGAGCGCGGCCGAGCCTCGGCTGGCCGAAATCGGGCGCTGGCGGGATCTCTCTTGGTTGCAAAGGACTTGCGTGAGGCGCACCTAGGCTCGCGTGAGTCACAAGGAGAAAGTCGACAATCCGGCGCCGCCAAGTCCCTGGACTCGGCCCGATGTTTATCTCGGCGCAATGGCACGCAAGCGCAGCTTTCGTCGCGCCCGCGAGCCGAAGGTGCGCACGCAGCCCGAACGGCCGCGCATGCTCCTGTCGACCATTCCGTTCCTCGCCTTGCTGGCGCTGCTCGCCGTCCTCGCGGTCGCGATCATGATCGTCGCCTTTCCGGGGAGCCAGCCGCAGCTGAAAGAGCCGGCGGCGCCGGTCAAGGAGCAGGGCGTGGCTCCGAAGGGCTGGTTCCAGAAGGCGCAGAAGGAAATGCACCACTAGCGGTTGCACCCTGCGGTCTCAGTCCGCATGAAGTGCCTCCATGGCGGTCCCGATCGTCCCGCATCTCCCCGACGCGCTGGTGATCCTCGACTTCTTCGGGATCGCGGTGTTCGCGCTGTCGGGAGCGCTGGTCGCCGCCGAGCGCAAGCTCGACCTCGTGACGTTCGTCTTCTTCGCCGTGGTGACCGGCGTCGGCGGCGGCACCATCCGCGACCTCTTGATCGGCGCGCCGGTGTTCTGGGTGCACACCAACGGCACTTTGCTCATCTGCATCGGCGCGGCATTCGCGATCTGGACGATCGGTGGGCGGTGGAGCGCCGCCCGCGCGCTGCTCTGGTTCGACGCGGCGGGACTCGCCGCTTACTCGGCTTACGGGGCGGCGAAGGCGCTCGGCCACGGCGTCGCCCCCGTACCGGCGTTCGCGATGGGGGTGCTGACCGCATGCGCCGGCGGGATCATCCGCGACGTTCTCGCGCGCGAGCCCTCGATCCTGCTGCGGCACGAGATCTACGTCACAGCAGCAGCATTGGCCGCCGGCCTGTTCGTCGGGCTCAGCCTTGCCGGAGCGGCAATGTGGGTTGCCGCGATCTTCGCGGTGATAGCCGGATTTACGCTGCGGGCGCTGGCGATCGCTCGCGGCTGGTCGCTGCCGGCCTATCGCGACTAGCTGTCATGCGAGCGGAGCGAGGCAATCCATCGCCGCTCCAATCTGGATTGCTTCGTAGCCGTGCTCCTCGCAATGACGGCGAATGGACTCCGAATTCTACCGAATCCAGCGCCTCCCGCCCTATGTTTTCGCCGAAGTGAACGCGATGAAAGCTGCGGCGCGCGCTCGCGGCGAGGACGTCGTCGACCTCGGCATGGGCAATCCCGATGGCGCTCCGCCCCAGCATGTCATCGACAAGCTCGCCGAGGTCGCCAACAAGCCGCATGCCCATCGCTATTCGGCGAGCCGCGGCATTCCGGGCCTGAGGAAAGCGCAGGCGGCTTATTACCAGCGCCGCTTCGGCGTTGAGCTCGATCCCGACCGCGAAGTGATCGTCACCTTGGGGTCGAAAGAGGGCCTCGCCAACCTCGCCCAGGCGATCACCGCGCCGGGCGACGTCGTGCTCGCGCCAAACCCTTCCTACCCGATACACACCTTCGGCTTCATCATCGCGGGCGCGGCGATCCGCTCGATCCCCGCGGCGCCGGGCGAGGAGTTCTTCGACCGCCTGACCAATGCGATGCGCTACACCGTGCCGCGCCCCAAGGTACTGGTCGTCGGCTATCCGTCCAATCCCACCGCCTACGTTGCCGACCTGCCCTTCTACGAGCGCCTCGTTGCCTTCGCACGCGAGCATGAGCTGATCGTGATTTCCGACCTCGCTTATGCCGAAATCTACTTCGGAGAGACGCCAACGCCGTCGATTCTCCAGGTCGAAGGGGCAAAGGATGTCGCAGTCGAGTTCACCTCGATGTCGAAGACTTATTCCATGGCCGGCTGGCGGATCGGTTTCGCAGTCGGCAATGCACGCCTGATCGAAGCGCTGGCGCGGGTGAAATCCTACCTCGACTATGGCGCCTTCACGCCGGTCCAGGCGGCCGCGGTCGCGGCGCTCAATGGGCCGCAGGACATCGTCGAAGCCAACCGCGCGCTTTACAAGAAGCGCCGCGACGTCCTGGTCGAAAGCTTCGGCCGCGCCGGCTGGACCATCCCCGCGCCTCAGGCGAGCATGTTCGCCTGGGCTCCGATCCCTGAGCGCTTCCACAACCTGGGCTCGATCGAATTCTCCAAGCGCCTGCTGACCGAGGCCCATGTCGCGGTCGCGCCCGGAGTCGGCTTCGGCGAAGAAGGCGAGGGCTTCGTCCGTATCGCGCTGGTCGAGAATGAGCAGCGCCTCCGTCAGGCCGCGCGCGGAGTGAAGAAAATGCTGAGCGCCTGATAGGAAAAAGCCCCCGGCTCAACCGAGGGCTTCTCCAATTGGTTCAAGTCGTTTCGCGGGTTAGCAGCGATAATAGCCGCAATAGCGGTAGCTATAGCGCGGGTAGCTGTACGAATAGCCGTAGCCATAGCCCGGGTAGCTGTAGCCGCTGTAACCGCTGTACCCATAGCCGTACGCCGGGTAGCTGTAGCCGTACGGATAGCTATAGCCGTAGCTGCGAGTGGTCGCCGCACCGACGGCGTAGCCGAGCACGCCCGCAATGAGCGCGTCGATGACCGCGTTATTGTTCCGGTCCCGATAATGACGGCCGTCCCAATAATAATGGCGGCCATGACCGTAGGTGCCGTAACTGCGGCCGTAATATTGCGCGTCGGCAGCCACGGGGACGCTCAACGTGGCGAGCGCCGCACCTGCAAGCAGAATTTTCCTAAACATCGCTGACCTCTTCCGTTTTGCACTCCTGGTGCTCGCGGATTCAAGTCTGCAGGACAGGTTTCGTTCCGCTTTTCGGCGGCGTTAGACGGTCGTTTTAGCTTGTGTTTTCAGATTGTTAATCTGCGGTATATGTGAAACTGCTCAGAACCGAACCGACACTCCGGTGTAAAGCTCCACATCCGGCGTAACGCGGTTGAGGCCGAAGTTTGCACCTGCATCCAGCTGCAGGTCCTTGTTGACCAGATAGGCTGCCGACGCGTCGGCTGAATATTGCTTCGTCGTGCCGCTCGGGTCCCAGTCCCATGAGCCCCAGATCTCCGGGGAGATGGTGAGCTTGTCGGTCACCGCCCAGCCAACCGTCACCACCTGCTGCATGGCCAGGTGATGGCCGTGTCCGTCCGCGTCGGCGGCCCAGTCGAGCTCTGGGGTGGCCGCGATGCTAAACTGCGACTTGGGGATCGAATAGCCGATGGGAATGAGGAACCCGCCTTCCCACTTGCCATTACCAAGCGATCGGTTCGATATCGGCGCCTTGACGAACGGCATGGCGATCAGCTGCAGAGGCGCGTCTGCCGCCGAAAGCCGCTGCTTGAAGATGAGATTCAGGTCGCCGATCCCGCGGGCGCTTTCGTGCATGCCTGCAAAGCTGCTGGTGGCTCGCTCGAAGGGCGTGACGTCGAGCTCGAGGTCCGAGGAGCCCGTCAGCCCATATTTGACGGTCGTCTCTCCAAGCGTGAGCGATGTGTCGCGCTCGCCCCCCGCCTTCTGCAGGCTCCAGTCGGCAAGCCCCGTCTCGACCTGCCAGTGACCGGCAAGGACCGTGCACGCCGAAGTGGCCTTGCCCGGACGGTCGGCGCAGATCGGCGGCTCCTCGGCCGCCGCCGCTCGACCCGCGGCGAGCAGCAAGGTTGCAGCGATGTAGATGCGCCCCCGCATCATTGCTGTTTGCGCTGCGTTCACTCGACGGTCGAGTGACAAGCGTGCAATTTTACGCCGAAGTCGGCCCTAGGATGGGCGAGATCCCATGCTTCCTTTACGGCGAGGGCGCTCGGCAGCCCTCGCCGAAGTCAGTTCAGGCGTACGGCTGCCTTGCACGCGAAAGGCGGTCGAGCAGCGATCCGAAGACTGCCGGATGGATTGGCCGCACGAACTCGAGGCCCGCGGTCATGCCCAGCGTCCAGCGGACCCTGGCGCCCATCGGCTCGAGCTCGGGGAAGCGGGCGATGACGTCCTCGCCGACCTGGCATTCCTCGATCATCTCGAGCCTGCATCCGCCCGGCGAAACATTGTCGAGCGGGATCTCGAAGTTCACGCCCGGGATGCGCCGGGCATGGATTTGCGTGCCCGTGGCGAATCGCCCCGAGGAGCGCCGCTCGCCTGCGCGCGGCGGCGGTGCCATCATCTGCAGCTGGCGGGGCGCAGGCGCCACGGTGCCGCTGAGCTTCGCCGTCGCGCTTTGCGTCCTTCGGGCAAGGCCCTCGGCGACATTCTCCTGCGCCCGCTGCGTGACCCGGCCGAGACGGCCGGCAAGCATGTCTGGTTCTAGATACATTGCTCTACTCCCCGGGCTTCAGGCCCGTCCCAACTGGCTTTCTGCAACTGGATGACGCGGCGTGAGCCGCGGTCGCTGATCACGAGGAAATAGGGGTTTGCGACCGATGCGGCTCCCAGGTTCGAAAAGGTCCCCCCGCCGCTTTCCTTCGGTACGAACCACCATGGCTTCGACTGCTTGTCCTGCGAGCGCGCGTAGCAATCCGCGAAGTCTTGAGTGGATTTCGCCGTCGCGAACGCGGTCGCATGGCTTGGCTGAGGAGCTGGCGCAGCTGCAATCGCAGCGACGCTGATCAGCGTGACAATTCCCAAGTCCTTCATACGCACCCCCCGTTAACCACAAACACCGGACACTGATCTTCGCCTACAGATCGTGGCCAGGTCTCTTGGTTACTTGCTCGTTTACTTGTCGAACGTCCGCAACTCGGCAGAATCCACTGCCCCAAAATGACGCGCCGGCGACACTCGACTTGCTGTGCAGCCCATAAATACGGCCAATGGTGCTCGGTGAGGACAGAAGCGAACATCTCGAGGGCCATCGCGCGATCGCGCAGGGCCCGGCGCACGCTGCAATCGCGGCGGCGGCGCACTGCGCTCGCGGCCGGCGCTCTCATGCTTGCCGCGGTGCCGCTGTCCTTTTCTCTCGTGGGGGTGACCAGCAACGACCTGGTCCAGGCCGCGGTCAGCAGCGCCAACAGCCTGTCGGACCTGTTGAACCGGCGATCGCCGGGCCAGCGGACCGCCGCCCAGCTCACGAAAACCAAGCATTCGCGAGCCGCCGCCAAGCATTTCGCTGCAGCGCCGCCCGATCGTTCACCGGCAGCGCCGGCGATCACGGGCAAGGGCGATTTCGGCGAGATTTCGGAGCTGGTCCTGGGCCCGCCCGAAGTCGATATCGCGCCTCCGATTACCGACATTGCGCTTAATGCTCCTGAGCTGCCGGCGATCATCGGCGGTTCGGGGCCTGGAGTGGTCGAAAGCCCGCCTGCAGGCGGTGGGGCGGTTGGCGGCGGTGGCGGTGGAGGCCCGGTCAGCTTTCCGGCTTCGGAGCCGCACAACCCCATTCCGGTGACCGCTCTTCCCGAGCCCGGAACCTGGGCGACGATGCTGCTGGGCTTTGGTTTGCTCGGCTGGCGGCTCAGGCGCAGCCCGAAACCGCGCACCCTAAAGGCTACGGCTTAATCAGCTTCTTGCGATGAAGACTTCGTCGCCGACCGATGCGGCGGCGAACAGCTTCGCCGCGAACTCCTTGGGAACGCCGATGCAGCCGTGGGTCGCATAGCCCCAGCGGACATCGCTGGCGTGGATCGAGACTCCGTCGGCGGTCAGCCGAAGAGTGTAGGGCATCGGCGCATTGTCATAGGTCGCCGAGCGATGGTCCTTGAGCTTGGCGAGGATCGGGAACTTGCCGGTCGGGGTCGGAACGTCGCTTGCTCCGTAGAGGATCACGGCCGTGCCGATCTCATGACCGCCGCGAAAAACCGATAGCAGCTGAGCCGCCGGATCGACCCGGATCCAGATCGGACCCGCGGGGACGCCCTTGTCGTCCCAGCGATAGTCGCCGTAGGTCATCCGCGTCGGCACATTGAGGATGGTCTTGATTGGCCGGTCGATGAGCCCGACGGCAAGCGCCTGGCGGACCGCTGCAGCAGCCACCGGGATACGGTCCGGCGCAGCTTGCGCAGCTACGGCAGGGCGCTCGGCCGCTGCCGCAGTCGGCTGCCGCACCGTCGACAGCGCTGCCGCTGTGGTCCCGCCGAGCACGAAGAAGGCGGCGGCGCCAACAAGGCGCTTCACCCGCCTTCCTTTACGCGATCGCGGCGACACCGTTCGTTGGCCTCAGTGAACGAACCGAGCGCCAGCGCGGCCTTCGTCGGCCCAGCGGATCTCCGCCTGGACGGCGCCGCGCTTGATGATCCTCAGCTCGACGAGTTCGCCGGCGTTGAATGGATCGTCGCAGCGAAGCTGGCACCCCGCATAGGACAGTTCTGAGACCTGGACGTCCGAATCGCGCGTCTCGCTGAGTGCGAAACCGCGCAGGTCGACCGGCCATCTTTCGGCTCTCATCATGAAAGTCTTCGCGCTCATCATCTTACCCCCCAGTAATAGTTGAGGGTCGCTTTACCATTGCCGCGCCGCGTCGGCTCGCCGACAGAATCGGCTGTGCCAAAAGCGAACGGCAGACCCCCTGCCGAGGCAATTCGCCTGACGCGGGAATTTTCCGAATGCCCGTGACGTCTAAGCTCGGAGACCGTGCCGCGGCGGCAGACCTGCGGTGGCATTCGATCAGAAGGAGCATTAGGGGCGCGTCGATGGCCCGAATCCGGCACACATTGCCCTTGCTGCTGCTGGCCTGCGCCCTTTTCCTGAGGGCGCTAGTGCCTGCCGGCTGGATGCCGGCGGCAAGCGGCGGTCTGTTCTCGATTGAGCCCTGTCCGGCCGCATCGCCGCAGCTGGTGATGCACATGGACGATAATGGCCACATGCCTGGCGATCATGGTTCATCGCACGGGAAACAGCATAGCGACGGCTGCTTTTCGGCGCTCCTGATCGGCTTTGCACCGGTCGACCAGCCGGCGTCATTCATGCCGCGCGCTGCCCTTACGGAAACGCCCGCGACTTTTTCCGCTTCCCATTTTCTTGCACGCGGCCCTCCGGCCCTTCCGCCACCGTCAACCGGACCACCCGCAATCGCCTGATCCGTTCCTTTTCTCTCGAACTCATCAGGTGACTATTCATGCCCGCACTCGATGCGCCCCACTTGGCGCAACCACCGGCCATAATCGTGGTCGGCACCCGCGAAGCCGCGGAAAAGACCCCTCAGACCAAGGTGACCATCGACGCCTCGGAACTCCGTGAGACCGTCAATCTCCGCAATACCGAAGATGCGCTCCGCTATTTCCCAAGCCTCGTCGTTCGAAAGCGCCACATTGGCGACACCCAGGCGCCCCTCGCCACGCGCACCTCGGGCGTCGGCTCGAGCGCGCGCAGCTTGGTCTACGCTGACGGAGTTCTTCTCTCGGCGCTGATCGGCAACAACAACAGTTTCGCCTCGCCACGCTGGGGCATGGTCGCGCCCGAGGAGATCAGCCAGGTGGACGTGCTCTACGGCCCCTTCTCGGCGCAGTACCCGGGCAATTCAATCGGAGCGGTCGTGAACATCACGACACGCATGCCCGACAAGCTCGAAGCTTCGGGAACCGTGGCGGGAAACCTGCAGACGTTCCGCCAGTATGCGACCAAAGGCGACTATCCCGTCGGCCAACTCGCCGCCACGATCGGCGACCGAAGCGGAGCCTTCTCCTGGTTCCTCTCGGCCAACCATGTCGACAGCCGCGCCCAGCCCCTTGCGTACGCGACTGTGACCCAGCCTTCGTCGGCATCCGCCGCCGGTACGCCGGTGACCGGCGCGCTCGACAAGCTGAATCGCACAGGCACCCCGATCTTCGTGATCGGCGCTGGCGCGTTCGAGCACCAGCGGCAGGACAATCTGAAGGCGAAGGTTGCGCTCGACCTGCCGCACGACATCAAACTCACTTGGCAAACGGGCCTGTTCCTGAACGACACCAGCGCCCATGCGCAGACCTACCTCAAGGATTCGGGCGGCGACGCCGTCTATTCGGGCGCCGTCAACATCGATGGCCGCCTGGTGACCATTCCGGCGAGCGCATTTTCGAACCAGGTGTACCAGCTTGACGAACAGCATTGGATGTATTCGGCGCGGCTCGAGCGGAACACCGACACCTTCTACTGGTCGCTCATCGGTTCGATCTACGACTATGCAAAGGACGACCAGCGCATTCCTTCGGTTGCGCTTCCCTTGGCGGACCAGGGTGGTCCCGGCTCGATCGTTCGCATGAACGGCACAGGCTGGCGGACGCTTGACCTGCACATGTTCACCAAGGCCATTCATGGCCAGGAGCTTCACGGAGGTGCGCATTACGACGGCTTCACGCTCGACAGCCGCCGCTTTGCGACCGGCGACTGGATCCACGGCTCACCCGGCGCGCTCACTCAGCAATCGCGTGGTCACACCCGAACCTTTGCGCTGTGGGCCGAGGACCATTTGATGATTGCGCCAAAGGTGATGGTGACGCTGGGCGGCCGCTACGAATGGTGGAGAGCTTATGGCGGTCGCAACTTCTCGGCCGCGCCCGCGCTCGATGCCGATCAGCCCGTTCGGACGGCCCAAGGCCTTTCGCCCAAGCTGTCCGTCCGCTGGGAGCCGGCGCGGCGCTGGTCGTTGACTCTGTCCGCTGCTCGCGCACTGCGGTTCCCGACGGTGAGCGAGCTCTACCAGGCGATCTCGACTGGGCCGACGATCACGGTGCCAAATCCGGACCTCAAACCGGAGAAAGCCAATTCCGCCGAGCTTGCGATCGTACGGCGCGTCGGCAGCGGAAGCATCCGGCTGTCGCTGTTCCACGAGGTCATCAACGATGCTCTCGTTTCGCAATCGGGGCTGCTCCCCGGACAGACCCAGCTGTTCAACTTCGTCCAGAACATCGGCCGCACTCGGACAAACGGCGCGGAGCTCGTGTTGGACAAGCGCAACCTGCTCCCGCGCGTCGATGTCAGCGGGAGCTTGACTCTGGCAGACCCGAAGATTGTGTCCGATCCGGTCTTCCCGGTCGCCGAAGGCAAGCTCATTCCGCAGGTGCCCCGGCGCAAGGCGACGCTCGTCGCGACGTGGCACCCGAACGACCGGCTCTCGCTGACCGGCGCCGCGCGCTATTCCAGCCGGATGTTCGGCACGATCGACAACAGCGATCGAGTGGGACACACCTGGCAGGGCTTCGAAGGTTATTTCGTCGCGGATGTCCGCGCGGCCTACAAGGTCAATTCCCACTGGAGCGTCGCGGGTGGCGTCGAGAACCTTACCGACAGGCGCTATTTCCTTTTCCACCCGTTTCCCGGGCGAACCTTCACAGCCGAACTCCACTGGAGCCTGTAGCTGGGGCGAAAGAAACCGCCGGCGGGGAAGGGAGTCCGCCGGCGGTTTCACAGCGCAGCTGCTTAGCCGAAAAAGGCACTCGCCCCGTCGGTTACGCATTCGCTGTACGTGTCGTAAGCCGAATAAAAGTCGTCCGGGTGGTTGGTTTGAAAATAGTTGCAGAGATGCGCCACGAGTCCGTCGTAATTGTCCCGGAAGTTCGTCGACTGGAACCCGACGCAGTCCCCGAGCGAGTCCTTTGGGTTCGTGGTAATTGCGATGATGGACTTGCAGAGCTCGACCGCGCCGAGGTCCGGATACGGATTGGCGTCCGCGAACGCGGGCGTCGGTGCGGCAGGGATCAATGTCAGCAACGAGATTGCAGACAGAATCGCCGTCATGCGCTTCATGATAATTCTCCTCGCTTTGCCGCGGGCCATGACCCGCTGCGCGCGAGATTGCTGCCCTGCGGCATTGATCGCAGCCATGGCGGAAAGCTGATTTATTCCTAATTTGTGCGGGTGGTCTTGAAGCGCGGGCGGGCCATAGAGGAAATCCGCTCAGCGGTGGGCAGCTCCAGCGCGCGGACCGACGATATGCGGCGTGACCACGATATAAAGATCGCGCTTGGCCCGGGTGGTGTGTTCCGTCGTGAACAAGGCGCCGAGCAAAGGGAGATCGCCAAGCAGCGGCAGCTTGCTCTTGTTCAGGATCCGGCTCTCTTCGGTCAGCCCGCCGATCACGAACGCCTCGCCGTCGCGAACCGTGGCCGAGGTCGAGGCCTCACGCTGACTGATCGTCGGATAACCCTGCGAAAAGCCGGTGACGCTCGACACGACGGCGAAAACATGCGCGGAGACGAAGCCGTCGTCGGTGACTCGCGGCGCAATCTGCAGCGTCACGCCGACGTTCACATATTCGACCTGTTGCTGGACCGCATTGACGCCGGAAAGCGCGATCGCGGTCAGGATCGGAAGGGCGTCGCCGGTGACGATCTTGGCTGTCTCGCCGCTTTGCGCTGAGATTCGCGGCTTGGACACAATCTTGCCTTCGCCCTTGGCGATCTGGGCATAGAGCGCGACCTGGAATGCCGCGTTCACTCCGCCGTAGCGCGGAGTATCGCTGAAACCCGGGAAGCCCTTCGAATAATCGACATTGACGGCGGTGATCTGGCCGTTGGCGTTGTTGAAATCGAGCCCGAGGTTGCGCGCGCCCGTCTCGCTCAGCTCGACGAACTCGGTTTCGAGGACGACGCTTGTGACCGGCACGTCAAGCATTGCGATCTCGCGCTTGATTTCGGCCAGCCGCTCCGGCGGGCCGCGAAGGATGATGGCGTTCAACCGGCGATCGATGCCGATCGTGCTGTCCACCGCCTGCCCGACCGAATCGCTGCTGATCACGATGCCGTTCGGGGCGGACAGGATCGGAGTGGCAGGGATCGTGCCGCCGGTGCCGAAATAGCCTCCTCCGGCAACGCTGCTCGAACCGAAATTGGGCTCCTGCGGATTGAAATCGTCGTTCGACTTGATCGACTGGTTGCTGGTGAGCAATCCGACGATCTCGCTGACGTCGGCATATTTGAGCTTCACGATCTCGAAGTCTTCGCCCGGTTCGGCGATCAGCCCGCCCGGACCAGCGGGCGCGGCGAGAACGGGCACGGGCGTCCCTGTCACGACGGCCGGAGTCGCAGTGCGCGGCGGTAGTTGGATCCAGCCCGCGGGCGGCAACTGCTCCGCGGACGAGGGTCCGACGGGGATCGCGAGAGTTATGGCCGCTAGTGCGAGCGGAAGGCGGAAAAGGACCATCGCCGGTCAATGCGGCGCGGCTCCCCCGTTGGCGGAGGGAGCCGCGCCCGCCCCCTTTAATTGCCGAGAACGCGCTGGGCGGTGACCGGGCCTGTCACCGTCGGAGCGATCTTCGTGGTCCCGGTAGGATCGTAGACGTCCTGCGTGAACATGCCGCTGAAGCTCATTCCGCTGGGATCGACAGTTACGTCCTCCTTGAGGACGACCCTGGCTTGCAGCACGCCATTATTGTCAACCACGAGCGGGTAGTGGTTGAGATGGAAGCGCGACGGGCCGGTTTGCTTCCACACGCCCATGCAGAAATCTCCGGTCGCGGGCGCGCGGGTAGCGCTCGTCAACAGCTCCGTCCCGTCCGAATGCCACTGCTGGTAGCCGAAATCGACGGTCTGCCCGTTTGAGGTCAATTTGAACGACCACAGGCCGACGATCGAATGGATGTTGTTGGCTTCATCGACCTGGGCCAGGTGGAACAGCCCGTTGCCCTGGCCAACCTGCAACGCTGCCGCATGTGCCAGCGCCTCATCGCCGCACGCATAAGCGCTCGACGCAAAGCTGACTGCACCAACGCCGAAAAGGACGGCGGCCGAAGCTCTCACATATGCTCGAAATGTCTTGCTCATGACCTATTCTCCCAAGTGTCCCCATGCAGATTTCTGCGTGAGCGGCTCGTCAGCGAGACGGTGCCGCTACGCTCGCCGCGGGACGTTACGGACTGTGGCCGCCCCCCGGCGCGTGCTGCGACGAAGTCGACCACGCTGCGGCCAAGCGGCATCGACGGCAGGAGCGAGCGAAATCGCCCCAGCCCATGTCTGCTTGGGTCGAGTGTGTGGTCGCTTCGACGCGAGCCCGTCATTTGCTGTCCCGGATCGGGAGGCAGGCGCCATGGCAAAAAGCTGATTTATTCCTGATTTCTGTTAACGTACGACTTGGGGGCACGCGATGAATCGTCCGGCACCGTGGCATTCCCTGACGGCAGGGCTGCTCGAGCGGCGCCCATTTCGTGTCGGCGGAGCAATCGTCGATCCAGTTTCGCGCGACGCGAAATGGCGCGGCGGCGCGGAGCGACTCCAGCCGCAAACCCTGAAAGTGCTGGTCACCCTGGTCAGCCGCCGCGGCGAGGTCGTCACGCGCGACGAGCTGGTGCAGCTGTGCTGGGACGCGCGGATCGTCGGCGACGACGTCATCAACCGCTCGATCTCGCTGCTTCGCCACTTCGCAGAGCAAGCCGGCGGTTTCGAGATCGAGACGGTTCCGCGCACCGGGTACCGGCTTATCGAAAGCGAGTCTTCGACCCGATTCGCACCCAAGCGGGGATGGATCGGCGCGACCGCTGCGCTCAGTCTCGCAGTGGTTGCGCTTGCAGGATGGGCATGGTTTGGCCGCCAACCACCGAGCCAGGGCGTGCCGCCGACTCCGAGCATCTCGATCATGCCATTCGTCGCCGAAGGAAACGACCCACTGGCGCGGCAAGTCGCTGAGGCGGCACCGGTGTCCATTTCGCGCATGATGGCCGACAGCGGCTTCGCGGTGATCCGCGACGACCCTGGCGGGAAGCAGCCCCCGAGCACGGATTACGTCTTCACGGGCGATATCCGGCACCAGGCGAATTCACTCGAAGCGACGGTGCAGCTGGTATCGAAGCGCGACGGCGCCATCGTTTACACCCACGATTTCAGCGAGCCTCTCGCTCAGGCCGCCGACCTATCTGACCGGATCGGCGCCGCGATTGCCGCGGAACTGGCCTGGACCGGGGCGCAGATGGCGCTCGACCCCCGCGAGCACCTCACCCCCGAGATCACCTCCGAGCTGATGAACTCGATCATTCAGACGATTGAGGGCCATGACCGCTTGCGCGCCTATCAGCTAGCGCGCCATGCGGCCGCCGCAGCTCCAAATTCCGCGTTCGCCCAGCTGTCGCTTGCCGCCACTACCGGATTTGGCCTTGGGATCATTCCGCGCGGGGAGCGGGACGAAGCCCTCGAGCTCGGGCGCCGCGCAGCCGACCGTGCCCGCGCGCTCGCGCCGGAATTCGGCGACGTCTATCTCACCTGGTGCCAGCTCCACAGTCCGCTGCTGTTGACCGAGTGCGATGCGCGCGTCCGCCACGCGTTCAAGGTCGATTCAAGCTCGTCCTTCGTACCGGGCTATCTCAGCAACCTGCTCTACGGGGCAGGCCGGGTCGACGAATCGCTCCAGCTCGCGAGCCAGTCGCTCGCCAACGATCCCTACAAGCCGGCCAAGATGGCGCGCATGATCCGGATGCTCGAGGTGTCCGGCCGGAGCGATGAAGCGGAGCAAGTCTACCGCGAAGCGATGCGGCTATGGCCCGACAACAGCGGCCGGATGCGCTCGGGCCGCCTTCTCGGCCTCGCCGAGCGCGGCGATTACGCCGCCCTCGCCGCCTTTGCCGACCCGACGCTCGACGGGCCGATGATCGACCCGCCAGCGTTCAGCGCGCTGCTCGCGGCGCAACGGAAGCACGATCTGGTGGGAGCAAGGCGAGCGTGCGCCGCCAACGAAATCACCGACTTCACTTTGAGTCTCTGTATGAAAATCCTTGCCGATCTCGGCGATTTCGATCGATCCTATGCCATTGCGGCGACTCTCTATCCCGCCTGGACAGCGCCCGAAGCGAATGAGGACGCCTTCTGGCTCGATCATCCCGGCGGTTTCGACACCGCGGTCCTCAATGCCCCCGCGGGAAAGGCCATGCGGACGGACCCGCGCTTCCTGGAGATTGCGGCCAAGCAGGGTCTTCTCGCTTACTGGCGCACGGATGGGTTTCCGGACTTCTGCCGGCCACCCCAGCCGGAAGCCGTCTGTGCGCGGCTCCGCCGCCGCTGAGCGAACTTCTGTTGCGCCGCGGCAAATCCACAGGAAAATTATGTTGAGATCGAATTTACCGGCTTGCGTCCAGCGCGGGTTGAGGCACAATAGATAGTAGCGAACGAGGGGGAACACTCAATTACTGGTGTTCTGGCGCCGGAATGACTATATTCCGGTGACGGGAAAACTCGTCCCCGCTTTCCACAGGAAGCGGGGGTGAAAAAGCCCCGAAGAGCGCGGAAAACGGCTAGGATGCCGCCATGGCTCCGAGTCGAACAAGTCAGGAACAAACGGTCCTCGGCGCGGACGATGCCAGGGCCGATGGAGGACGGGGAAGCGCGATGGATTTTTCGACCGGCTCAGAAGTACCGAGCGACGACGTATCGACGGTTACATCCAGCTCGAAGGCGGTCCACGCGCCGCGGTTCGATGTCGAGACCGACGCCAAGCGTGACGATCTCCTGACCGAGTTCGGCAAGGACACGCTCAAGGACCGCTATTTGCTTCCGGGCGAGAGCTACCAGGATTTGTTCGCGCGCGTTGCCGCCGCCTATGCCGACGACGCCGACCACGCGCAGCGAGTCTACGATTACATCTCGAAGCTGTGGTTCATGCCGGCTACGCCGGTGCTGTCAAACGGCGGCACAGGTCGCGGGCTTCCGATCAGCTGCTATCTGAACAGCGTCGACGACAGCCTGGAAGGAATTGTCGGCACCTGGAACGAGAATGTCTGGCTGGCGAGCCGGGGCGGCGGCATCGGCACTTATTGGGGCCGCGTGCGCGGCATTGGCGAGCCGGTCGGCCTCAATGGCAAGACCAGCGGAATCATCCCCTTCGTTCGCGTGATGGACAGCCTGACGCTGGCGATCAGCCAGGGCTCACTGCGCAGGGGCTCGGCCGCCTGCTACCTCGACATCTCGCACCCGGAGATCGAGGAGTTTCTCGAGATCAGGAAGCCGTCGGGTGACTTCAACCGCAAGGCCCTGAACCTCCACCACGGCGTGCTCGTCACGGAGGAGTTCATGGAAGCGGTGCGCGACGGCGCCGAGTTCATGCTGCGCTCGCCGCGCGACGGATCGGAGCGGGGCAAGGTCGACGCACGTTCGCTGTTCCAGAAGCTTGTCGAGACCCGCCTCGCGACCGGCGAGCCGTACATCATCTTCATCGATGCGGTGAACAAGGCGATGCCCAAGCATCACCGCGACCTCGGCCTCAAGGTTTCGACTTCGAACCTCTGCTCGGAAATCACGCTTCCGACTGGCCGCGACCACTTGGGCGCCGACCGCACGGCGGTCTGCTGCCTCAGCTCGTTGAACCTCGAAACCTGGGACGAGTGGAACAAGGACAAGCAGTTCATCGAGGATGTGATGCGCTTCCTCGACAACGTCCTTTCGGACTACATCGCGCGCGCTCCCGACGAGATGGCGCGCGCCAAGTACAGCGCGGAGCGCGAGCGCAGCGTCGGCCTCGGGGTCATGGGCTTCCACTCCTTCCTCCAGGCACGCTCGATCCCGTTCGAAGGCGCCATGGCCAAGAGCTGGAACCTGAAGATCTTCAAGCACATCCGCGCCCAGGTCGACCAGGCATCGATGATGCTGGCGAAGGAGCGGGGGCCGTGCCCCGACGCCGCCGACATGGGCGTGATGGAGCGCTTCAGCTGCAAGATGGCGATCGCGCCGACCGCGTCGATCTCGATCATCGCCGGGGGCACCAGCGCCTGCATCGAGCCGATCCCGGCCAACATCTATACCCACAAGACCTTGTCGGGCTCATTCTCGATCAAGAATCCGTACCTCGAGAAGCTGCTCAAGGATAAGCACAAGAACAGCGACAAGGTCTGGAACACGATCCTCGAGCAGGGCGGAAGCGTCCAGCACCTCGACTTCCTGACGCAGGAAGAGAAGGACGTGTACAAGACCAGCTTCGAGATCGACCAGCGCTGGCTGCTCGAGCTCGCCGCCGACCGCACGCCGTTCATCGATCAGGCGCAGTCGCTGAACCTGTTCATCCCGGCGGACGTCGACAAATGGGACCTGATGATGCTCCACTTCCGCGCCTGGGAGCTCGGCATCAAGTCGCTCTATTACCTGCGCTCGAAGTCGGTGCAGCGCGCCGGATTCGCTGGCGGCGTCGAAGCCGACAACACGCCCGAGCTCAAGGAGATTCAGCTCGCGTCGACCACGGACTATGACGAGTGCCTCGCTTGCCAGTGAGCCCGGCTCTTGTCGCGGCACTGTTCGGTTTCGTCTGTGTGGCCGCATTCCTGATAGGTCTGCGCTTCTATCGGATGACGGAGCCGCCGGCAGGCACGAGCGTGGGGCAAGCGCGCCGCTTCGGGCGGCTGCTGATGATGGCGTCGGTCGCGATGTTCCTGTTCCTCATCGGAGTGATCGCCCACGGCGATCTCGGCGTCATCGGCACCGCGAAGGGCTTCCGATGAGACGCACGCTCAGGATTCGGAAGTTCGCGAAAGGAGCGGGGGCGGTGGTCGCCTGCCTCATCGCGCTCGACCTTGTCGCTACCGTCATCACCCTCGCCATCGGATCGGAGTTCCTCAAGAGATGATCATGCGTTCCGCCGTCAGTTTCGCTGCGCTCGCACTTGCGCTCGCCTCGGCCGCCGCTGGCCAGCCGTCGGGCGACACCCAGGCGCTCGAGCGGAATTTCGATGCGATGATCAATCCCGCCGACCAGCTGCAATGGCTTCAGCAGATGTCGTCCGAGCCCAACCAGGTCGGCTCACCCCACGACAAGGCCAATGCCGACTTCGAACTGGCGATGTTCAAGCAATGGGGCTGGGACGCGCATATCGAGCGCTTCGACGTGCTCTACCCGACGCCGATCTCGACCACGGTGGAGCTGGTGTCGCCCGAGCGGATCACGCTGGGCGGGCAGGAACCGCCGGTGCCGCAGGACCCGAGCTCGGCCCATATGGCGGGCGCGCTCCCGCCCTATGTCGCCTACCAGGGCGACGGCGATGTCACGGCGCCGGTCGTCTACGTCAACTACGGTATGCCCGACGATTATGACGCGCTGGCGCAGCGCGGGATCGACGTTCGCGGCAAGATCATCCTCGCCCGCTACGGCGCCGGGTGGCGCGGGCTGAAGCCCCGCCTTGCGCAGGAACATGGCGCGATCGGATGCCTCATTTATTCGGATCCGGCCGACGACGGATATGAGGAAGGCGACCCCTATCCGACCGGCGGCGCCCGTCCACCCGGCGGAGTCCAGCGCGGCTCGGTCGCCGACATGACGACCTTCCCGGGCGACCCGTTGACGCCAGGCATAGGGGCGACGGCGAACGCGAAGCGGCTCACCCGCGCCGAGGCGCCGACGATCCTCAAGATTCCGACCCTGCCGATTTCCTACGCGGACGCGACGAAGATCATCGCGGCGCTCCAGGGGCCGGTGGTCACCGGAAAGGCGCGCGGGGGCCTTGGACTCGCCTATCATTGGGGCGGGACGGATGCCGTGAAGATCCATCTCGCGGTCAAGTCCGACTGGTCCTTAAAGCCGATTTACGACGTGATCGCGATGCTCCGCGGCTCGGTCTATCCGGACCAGTGGATCGTTCGTGGCAACCACCACGACGGCTGGGTATTTGGGGCCGCCGACCCGCTCACAGGCCAGGTCGCGCTGATGAGCGAAGCCAAGGCGCTGGGCCAGCTCTACCGCCAGGGTTGGCGTCCCGCGCGCACCATCGTCTACGCGAGCTGGGATGGCGAGGAGCCGGGCCTGCTCGGCTCGACCGAATGGGCCGAGGAGCACGCCGCCGAGCTCAAGCAGAAGGCGCTGCTGTACATCAACACCGACAATAATGGCCGCGGCTTCCTCGCTGCCGAGGGCAGCCACGACCTCCAGCATTTCGTCGATGCCGCCGCCGCCGACGTTCCGGACCCGCAAACCGGCGTCGCGACCGCCTCCCGGGCGCGGGCGCGAATCCTCGCGGCGAGCTACACGGCGCCCGAGTCGGTCCGCCCGGACGTCGCCGACGCGGCCAGGACCGGCGGCGACCTGCCGCTCGGGCCGCTGGGCTCGGGCTCGGACTATTCGCCGTTCGTCCAACACCTCGGGATCGCCTCGCTCAACCTCGGCTTCGGCGGGCAGGACTTCGCCGGCGGCAGCTACCATTCGGTTTACGACACGTTCTACCACGTCACTCATTTTGACGATCCCGGAATGGCCTATGGCACGGCCTTGTCGAAGGTCGTCGGCCGCCTGGTGCTTCGCGCCGCCGACGCCCCGCGCGTGCCGGCGCGCTATTCGGACTTCTCGCGCACCGTGTCGCGCTACCTCGACGAGGTGATGAAGCTCGCCTCCGACCAGCGCGACAAGGACCGCGCGCTCGCCGACCTCCGCCGCGAAGGCGACTTCAAGGTCGCCGCCGCGCCCTACGATCCGCTGACCGCTCCGCCCGACCGCGGCATCACCCCGCTGGTCGACATGCTGCCGCTGCAGAACGCGGTCGATCATTTGAAGCGCGCCGCCTCCGCCGCCGACGCGATGCTCGGCCGCGAGGACAAGCTGCCGCCCGCGACCCAGGCGCGGATCAATGCGCGGCTTGCCGATATCGACCAGCTGCTCATCGATCCGCAGGGGCTTCCCGGCCGTCCCTGGTATAAGAACCTGATCTACGCCCCGGGCACCTTGACCGGCTACGGCGCCAAGACGCTGCCCGGCGTCCGGGAAGCGATCGAGCAGCGCCGGTGGGACGACGCGCGGACCTATGTCGTGCGCACCGCCAAGGTGCTCGAGGATTATGCCAACCGCCTGGACGAGGTGACTGCGATGGCGAGAACGACCTCATGATCGGCGCGATGTCCACCGGGCGGATGATCGAGCTCGCCGCTGCGATCGTGATCCTCGGCGCGGGGATCGTCTTCTATCGCCGCAAGCCCGCGCCCAGTTCCGGCGCGGCGAGCTACGGCAACCAGGGCGCGGTGATCCTGCTGGTGATCGCTGCGATCATGGGCATCCATGCGCTTGGCGGCCTCGATTATCACCCGAGCCAGGCCGAGGTGGACATGATGCGGGCGCGGGCACGATGATCGCCGCTCTCCCCGCCTGCCTCCACAATGCCTGCGTCGCGACCCAGGCGGCGGGCGCCGTGGCTGCAAACGCGCCCGGCTTCTGGCAGGGCCTGTGGCACGGCTTCATCTTCCCGCTCGCGTGGATCGTGTCGCTGTTCGCCGACAAGGTCGCGGTCTACGCCGTGCCCAACAACGGCGGCTGGTACGACTTTGGTTTCTTTCTTGGGATCGTCGTCTTCGGGGTTGGAGCGCGCGGCGGCCACCGCGTCGTGGTGCAGCGCCGATGAGCAGCTATCGCCAGAGCAGCTTCGACCCGAACGCGGGGGCCGGCGCAGACAGCCGCCCGATGCGGCCGTTCAACTGGGTTCAATGGGTCGGCGCGGGCTTCGTCGTTGCCGGAATCCTCGTCATGCTCGCGGTCATCGTGGGCAGGCTCGGCTGGCTGCCGATCGACACCAAGGACATGGTCCCGATGGTCACGAGCCTGTGCGTCGTCGGCACCGTGCTGATCAACAGCCGCCGCGAGACCATCCAGACCACCCCGGAGGCAAAGCGCCGCCGGGTCATCATCATCCTCATCGCCTTCGCCGTCTGCGCGATCGTCGCCGGCGCCGTCATCTATTTCCAAGGAGCCTGAGTCATGCCCCTCCTCACCGCGTCGAAGCAGTACAAGCCCTTCGAATATCCGTGGGCGTTCGA
>Ga0207674_10002502_pt1 | contig 23172 bp, 41 predicted proteins | sample KBSCornC72_FD_184303 | JGI IMG/M metagenome (GOLD analysis project Ga0207674, IMG submission 184303) | Corn rhizosphere microbial communities from Kellogg Biological Station, Michigan, USA - KBS Corn C7-2 (SPAdes) (version 2) | ecosystem: Host-associated > Plants > Roots > Rhizosphere > Soil ...
ATGCTTTCATCTGGTTCTCGGGGGGGTCGCGACTGCGATCACGACCGCGAGCACGATCGGGAGAAGCAGCCAGAGGAGGCGGAAGTCGTTGAGCTTGATGGACAAGACCAGCAGGCCAACGGCCAAGAAGACGTAGCCGAGGAGGATCAACAGCAGCGGCACCGCATCGCGGAGCGCTCTGACGACCAGCTGGCGGAACAGAGCTGCAGGGCTGTTGCTCATAGCGCCCCCAGCTTGATGCACCACGCCACGTACATCGAGTTCCACGCAGGATCCCGTCCGTCGACCTGCTGGGGCGACACCTCGTGGTACAGCCGGTCGTCGAACAGATACCAGTCACCTGGCCTGTGGAACAATCACGGTCCGTCAGGGTGCGTGTGGCGAAAGGCCATCCCTGGGTCAGCCCGCAAGACCCACATGAGGCTCAGCTGGTAGATGTCGTCGTCGTGGTCGAGCGTGCCGGGTGTCAGCACCAGATGCTCCTGGTCAGTCGCCCTGAGTCCCATGAGGGCCAGCAGTTCGTGCGGCACCCAGTCGATGGACGCGAAGAGTTGCGGAACCGGCTGCACGTCCACCAGTTCGTCGCAGAAGTCATCGCTCTCCATCTGGACGAAGCACTTGTCGGCCATCAGGTTGACGATCTCGGTGATCGTGGGTGGCACTTCGATGTTGCCACGGACGACTCCTGACTCCTCGTGTGGGAGGACCAGGTCCTTGAACACATACATGCCGAAGTCACGCACCGGGACCCTCCATTGCCTTCAGTTGTGCAGCCGCCTCACGCTCTTCAAGCCAGGCGGCACGACGTTCCTTCATCGCTTGGATGATGTACCAGCATGTCCGGTTGGTCGGCTTGTACCAGACCTTGGCAGACACGTCCCAGACCTTGATCTCGGCGGTCTTGGTCGCGTCGTTGATCACGATGGTCGCCGTGAACACCCCGCTGGTATGGTCGAGCCGCCGGAGACGAATCATGCGTCCCAGGTGCTCTTCGAGATCGTCCAGCAGCTCCTGCTCGTAGTAGTCAGCCACGTAGTTCTGGTACTGCGAGTCACAGCGGACCCACGACTCGAACTCTTCGAGACCTGCATGACGACCGCTGCGCTCAGACTCCGTCAGCTCGGGTTCACCCAGGAAGGTCAGTGCCTTCGTGACCTGCTCGTACTGATTGCCTGGTGCTGTGTAGAATCCGACGGTAGAGTCCTCGATGGGGCAGCCGTTGGCTTCGAAGAACTTGACGAGTCCACGCCGGACGATCGCGTGTGGCATGTAGGCCAGTGAGCCCGGGTGTACCAGGTTCTCGTAGGCGTTGTTGACCGTCACCTCCGTGGAAAACAGATAGGGGTCTTTGATGATCCCAGTGTTGGACAGAGAAGACATGCAGACCCGCAGCGTGTTCCACGCTTGATCACCGTAGTGCTGAACAACCGACATGCACGCGTCCTTTCGGGCGGCGTAGCTGAAGTTGAGCCAGGTGGTCGCCTCGTTGCCAGCCCTGGTGCGCAAGACGATCCGCGCGCGACAGGCACCTTCCTCGAAGAACGGGCAGAGTGAGAACGTGACCTGCGTCTTCCACTCTGGGTGATTGCCGTCTGTGACCTCGGCGGACCCTGCGTCGAGGATCCAATGGAAGGTCTCGAGCTGATTGTCCCGCCACTTGGCCATCATGTTGACCAGATCTGGATCTTCCGGATGGATCTCCACGTACTCCGTGTTCCAGATCCGGCCTTGCGACTGCATGAAGTCCAGGAGTCGATGGACTTGCAGCGGCTTGTCCTTGATGAACAGCGGGTACGAGTTGACCCGGCTGTACTCGGAACTGTTGTCGGATCCCGCGGCCTCGCGAATGACACGGCGAGGTCCTTGGCGGTCTTGCAGGTCTTGCATGAACACCGCGTAGGGGTCGAGGGCCTCGTCAATGGTTGCCGTCGCGATGTTCATTAGTGCATGACCTGCCGCGGACATGGCAGGGACTGCCACAGCAGCCGACGAGACAGCCGACCACTGATCCATGACGGCCTTCGCGGCCGACAGCCTGATTGCCATGCGGTCAACCAGGCGTTTGATGATGTCTACCATGTCTTCTCCTCAGGGAATGATGATGTGGCCGTCAGGGCCGACAGGCAGCTCCTCGATGCCAGGCATCTCTGGATCGTCTTTGTAGCCGCCCTCGTCGAACGGGAGGTCCTTGTTGCGCTCACGGAACGACTCGTGCTCGACGGAGCCTCGGTTCACCTTGTCGAGCTTGCGACGGTACGCGCGACCCTCGTAGGCCAGCAGTGCCATGCGCAGGTGGAGGATCACGTCCTTGTTCTCCACGCAAGGGACCAAGCCGTCGAGGTACTTGGTGCGGTCGATCAGGACGCGCAGCACCGACTGCACGTTGGTCCCCTCGTGCTCGTTCTCGTGCTGGACCGATCCGCCGGAGCGCTTGAGGAACTTCAGGAACTGGAAGCCGCTGCTGTCGTCGTGACCAACGTGGGGAACCATGTACAGGTGCCCAGGTTCGATCGCGTGGGGATGACCTCGTTGCTGCATCTTCTACTCCATGACGACCTTGAGGCCGCATTGCGAGAGCACGTTCCGCAGCACCGACTGCAAGGCTTCCTGCGTCATGTGGCGCGGGTCATGGTGGTCGAGCACGTTCCAGTGGTTCGACTCGTAGTCCGGGTGGTCGCCAGAGTACATCGAGATCGACACGCTGTTGTCCGGACCCGCCATGAGGTAGACCACTGGCGTCTGCGGCACCAGGCCCTTGTCGAGCGGGACGAGCGCCGTGTCCTTGACCTCGATCTTGCAGACCCCGAGCATCTCGAGAATGGTCCGTGCGACTCGCTGGTCGCCTTCGTTCGTTTGATCCCAGTCCCACGTCATGTGCAGGCCGTCATCCTGGAGGACCCACAAGAAGTAGTGACCACGGTACATGCCGGTTGTCATGTGGGCCGGCAGCGTCATCTTGACGACCGTCCTGACGCCCTGCTGGGTCATGTCAAGGTTCCGATCGACGGTGAGGCTCCAGCCGACCGGGAGAAGCCGGAGGGCGTCGAAGAAGTTGACGGTGAAACGTCTGGTCTTGGACATTAGCTGATCTCCGAAAGGAATTGTTCGGCACCGCGCGTCCAAGGAGACACGCAGTCGTGTTCGTAGTCGATCTCGATGTAGCCCTTGATCATGGCCCTGGCGTACACATCGCGATCGCGCTGCTCGAACGAGGGGTTGGCGTACTTCGTGTTCCGCATGTCCCATTCTCGTTGAGCCCACGCGTATCCGTCCTGGCGGCGTTTCGCGTCCAGCTGGCCCCTGTGCTTCTTGTAGAGCTCCTTGAGGCGTGCGATGAGTTTCAATGCCATGTGCTCTCCAGTGCCGTGAGAAGGCGGTTGTGTTTGAAGGGCGGCTTGGAACGTTTCGGTAGGCCAACCATGTCCAGCAGCTCTTGTCGTCGAGCCACGTGGAACTCCAAGGCCGAGAAGTCGGCCCACGGCGGCAGGCCAGCTTGATGCTTCGAGTGCAGGCCAGCGAGGCGATTGCCGACCGACATGAGCTGGTGCGCAGGCAGGTGTGCCTCGTCGAGAACGAACCAGGGGCCGACGCGTTGTTGCCATTGGGCCGCTCGCCGCTGCTCCTCCTCTTCCCACGACTCCCTGATCATCGCCATGCTGTCAATGATCAGCGGTGCACAAGGAGGGCCGACGACCCAAGGTCGCTTGGGCAGCCTGCTGAAGCCCTCCTTGAGGGCTCCGAGGTTGAGGGGCCTCACCGTCTCCCCTGTAGTGTCCACGTAGTTGAGAAGCCGTTGCGACAGGTCTGCCGGGAGGTCGCCCATAGAGCGCCCTCCTGTCCCGTAGGTCATGCCGAGCAGCGGATTCATCACGGTCTTGCGTGTCATGTGTTCTCCAGAAGTACGAAGAGGCATGCCGATTACTCAGCACGCCTCAACGTGGTTGCCCTACATGCCGCCGTGCCCGTTGCGCTTGGCCCACGCGGCCACTGCGAAGGCCAGTCCGATTGCGGCCGCCGCGAGGCCCAGGAAGATCCAGGCAGCGATAGGTCCGATTCCGAAGTAGAGAGACGCGGCCAGCACGCCGATGATGAACAGCTGGGTGAGCTGGTTCTGCAGACGCTTGTTCATGTGTTCTCCTTCGCGTAACGCTCGTCGACCTTGATGCCCTTGAAGACCGAGTTCTCGATCAGGAGGGGCACGCTGAACTCGGTCTCGGTGGCGACTGACACACGGGACGTGAGCCGGATCAGCATCATGATGTCGCGGCCGACGACTTCGGGGAAGACCTTGACGGCCCACTCGATGTCGTCTTTCGTCATCTTCACGTTGAACTCCTTGGCCAGCGAGGCCCAGAGGCGACGGCGCTCGGACGAGCCAGGGATGCCGTACTCGATCTCGGCGATGCAGCGGTTCTTCACGGCGTCGTCCGTGTCACCACGGTTCGTCGTCATGAAGACCAGGCCGTTGTGGTACTCGAGGAGTCGAAGGAACACGCTGACGATCGCGTTCTGCTCCAATGAGTCGCCGCGTGCCTGAATGAACACGTCCGCCTCGTTGATCAGGATCGGCATGCGCAGGCGGACGGCTCGCTCCAGCACCTCCTTCAGCCGCTCCTCGATGGTGTCGGCACTGATGCCCAGCTCGCCGCTATTGACCTCGTAGAGGGGACGCTTGATCTTCTCGGCGTAGACCTCGCCGGTCAAGGTCTTGCCAGTCCCCGGCGGACCGAACGCGAGGATGATGTTCGACGAGGCCTTGGAGCGGAGGAGGCGGCTCTTGTCCTCCGCCTCCGACTCCATGCGAAGCACTTCCAGGTTCGAGACCAAGGCACCCACGAGCTTGCGATGCGACGGCGGGAGGATCAGCCGCTCCTCGACGTCCTCCTCGTACTTGTAGATGCCCATGTTCTTCGCGTTGACCCACATCATCGCATGGTGGACCAGCGAGAACAGCGGCAGCATCGGATGGAACGGCACGCGGGTCGCCCCGTTGGCGAACACGCTCGACACGACCTGAGAACGCTGGGCGGCACCTTCGTCGTCACGCGCGTTCTCCATGTCGAGGACGGCCTTCGTCGGTCGGCCCTTCGGGGTCAGCGACACCTGGTCTTCACGCCACCAGTAGTCGTCCTTCGACTTGATGAAGGCCTTGCCACGGCACCAGAACTGCTCGCCTTGCATGGTCAGGAACGTGTTGAACCGCTCCTGGAGCTTGTCGTACTCGGCCTGCAGGTCCGCGTCGCCGATGATCAGGTTCTTGTCCAGCAGGATCTTCGGGATCGAGCGGCGCATGTCCGAGCCGTGCACGTAGATGCTGTGGGTCTTGTACCGAAGCTTCGCGTTGTAGCCCAACGTGATCTTGCACACCGGTTCGCCGCCACGAGTGCCTTCTTCGTAGTCGCACTTGATGACCGCGTAGGCCACGCCGTGGAACTCGGCCTCCTGGGAGAACAGCCACTGGTGCTTCTGCTTGGCCATCCAGGTCTTGAACATCCGCGGGAACTCGGGCAGCGACGGCACGCCCTTGTTGTCCGGGTCGGCCAGCGCGTTCAGCAGTTGGCTGACCTGTCGGTACGAGCCCTCGTTGGCGCCCTTCAGGAGGTCGCGCAGCTTCTCCATCTCCGGGATGTCCAGCTCGTCGACCTCGACAGCAACGAAGTCGCCAGGGTCCTTGTCGGACCAGCGCCAGGTGTCGGCGCTCAGCTTGTGTCCTTCCGGCCCCAGCATCTTGATGGCGGCCTTCAGGCTCTTAACGGTAATGTTGAGCTTCATTGGAATCCTTGGTGGGCTTGTAGTAGCAGCGGACAGGGATGATCAGTCGTTCCTTGAGACCTGGGAAGCGACGACCGTCTGCCATGGTCACCGTGCCCCAGGCACGGACGTGGCGGATGCGGCCGACGACATAGCTGACCGACTCCCACGGCGTGTCGGCAGGTGGCATGTCCTTCTTGAAGCAGGAGCTCTTGTTGATCAGCGGCATCAGCGCTTCCTGGAAGAAGGACTGCGACGTGGCCAGCGTACCGTCGGACGCCTGCTGACGGATGATCCGGTAGTCGTGAACCAGTGTCGGGTCCTGCGTGATCCAGGGCTTGGCGTCCTTGGACCAGGAGCAACCGGCCATCTTCATCAACTCGTCGAACGTCAGGTAGGTGCGGTCCCACTGGGCCGGTCCACGCGGTACCTGCTTGACGAAAAATGCGCTCATGTCGCTCATGGTTATTCCTTGGGGTAGCCCTTGATCTGCTCGGGCATGACGATCGTGCCTGCGACGAGGTCCTTGTTGAGCCACGCGACAAGCAGGTCCCGGTGCGTGTGCTCGAAGAAGCGCATCTTCGCAATCCGGTCCACCATCACGTCAGATTTCACGTTGTATTGCTCCTGGTAGCCCTCGGCCACCTCCCAGAACCCTTCGTCATTCCAACAGACGCCGGGAAGGGAGCGGACGATCGTCGTTGCCTGGTTCTGGAAGGCCAGGGTCATTGAGAACTGGGCAACACCGCACGGCGGACTCGTGTGCTGCCCATGTGGCACGGCCTGCGTCGACGCAGGCTGCAGAGCCCGCGACATCTTGCCAATGCTCTGAATGTGGTCGAGGTCAATCCAATGGCCCTGCTGAGCCGGCTCGGTGAAGTCGCCAAGGGCGATGAAGTAGGGTTTCATGGACTGACCTCGAGGGTGGTGAAGGCTTACTTGCCTTCGGAGTTGCGCTCGCTGGGCGAGCCGTACTGCTTGCCGGCGTTGAGGAACGGGATCGGGGCGGAGCCGTAGATCGCAGTCGGCAGCGCACCGTTCCAGCGATCGGCCTTCGTCTGCTCGACCTGGATGCGGCGGAGCTCCAGCACGTCCTTGTTGCGGGCCAGCGCGTCGTTCTGCACCTGCAGGGCGCCTGCCTCGGCCTTCGCCTTGGTCATCGTCGCGTAGGCGTCGCCGTCAGCAGTGGCCTTGACCGCATTGGCTTCCGCTTCGGCGATGGCCACCTTCTGTTTCTGCTCGGCCTCGACGGTCTTCAGCTTGTTCTCGGCGGCCAGGCGGAGTTGCTCCTGGTTCACCTTGTCGCTGATCGCCTTCATGTAGGACTCGGAGAACTGGAACGAGGTCACGTCGATGCTGATGACGTTGGCGCCGAACACGTCGAGCTTCTTGCGCAGCGCGCCGGTGATGTCGGCGGACACCGCGGCGCGTTGGGCGATCAGGTCAGGCGCGCTGTACTTGGCGGTCACTGCCTTGAAGGCCTCACGCGTTGCCGTGTCCACGTACTGCGAGAGGTCGCCGGTGTGGCTGTACTTCTCGTAGACCTCGGTCACGCGATCCGGGACGATCGCGTAGCGAACGGTCAGCGTGACGTGCACCGGCTGCGTGTCGCTCGTCGAGCCTTCCGCGTTCTCGACCTGGTCGGCTTCGGCACGGATGCTGAAGACGTCCAGCTTCTGCCACGGCAGGACGACCGTGAAGCCTTCGTTCTGGAGGCCGCGGATGGCGCCGCCGACGGTGATCACGCCCCGGCTGCCGGTCGGGACCGTGCGGACCGGCCAGCAGGTCGCCAGGATGATCAGGACGAGCAGGGCGATCACCGAATCGCGGATGACTGCGATCGGGTTCACGACTTCGGTCGGCTGCTTGGTGCCACGGAAATCTTCTTCCATGACGGTTTTCATGTAACGCTTCAAGGTACTTCTCCTCTTTGATGCTCGTTTAGAGCGGGTTGGTGATCAGGGATTGCTTGACGAGACCTCCGTAGGCCTCGGCGATCAGCGGCTCGACCTTGGTCCACACGTCGGTGTAGAACTCGGACTCGCCGTGGCGGATCATGCCGCCTGGGAATTCGGAGTAGCCGCAGACCCAGGCCAGCAGCAGCGGGTGACCGAACGGCTTGGCTTTGCCAGTCGCAGGGTCGAACGAGAAGCTCGACGTGCCGTTGATCTGGTCGCCCCACCAGCGGTTGCCACGCCGGCCGCGGACCATGATGACCTGTGACAGGCATTGCGGGCTTCTCGTGTCGACGAAGCAGGCGTAGTCCCCACGCGTCGGCGTATACGGCAGGCCCGTGTTGTAAGGCGCCATGATCGACGGGTAGGTCGGGGCCATGCGGCCCACCGGCTGCAAGACCGCGGCCGCGCGTTGGGCTTGCCTCACCAGGAGGTCCGCACCGTGCAGTTGGTCATCGTAGGGCTTGGCCTCGAACTGGTTGCGATGGCCCACATAGAGCAGTTGGTACTCGACCTTGCGCTTGATGGTCCGGTAGCCAGGGCCAGCGACGACCAGGCAGGGCAGCTTGCCAGTCTGCGGATCCATCTTGTGGTCGATGCCGGTGCGACGGTCGTAGCAGAGCCACTTGTCACGGCAGCGACCAGTGACGGTCGTGACTTTCACCGGCTTGTTCTCGTTCTCGGGATCACCGAAGATCAGGTACGCGCCCTGCTCGAGCTCGCCGATGGGGTACTCAGGGATGCCGTATTTCACGACTGCTCCTTGGAGATGCCGAAGAGATAGCTGATGAGCTTCGGCGGTTGGAAGATGATGATGAACAGCAGGAACACGAGGAACGCGGCAGCGAAGCTGCTGGGCAGAGCCCGCATCCAGACTGGCAGTCCCGGGATGAACATGCAGCACGCGAACGCGACGATCCAGATGCCAAGCCCTCGCATGATCGTACCAGCGCGAATCGTCTTGGGACGACGACCATCATAGTCATCCGGGACGACGACCTGCATGACCTTGGTCACCGTGAACTCGGTGAGCGACACCTGGTCGTCCGGAATGGTGGACGACCCACGTTCGAGTTCCATGCGGATCAGGCCGCTCTCGAGGTGGATGATCGAGTAGACGAGACGCTTCTCGCCTCGACGGTTGATGTGTTCGACCTTGTGCGGGCCGCAGAGGCTCGACAGGTAGCGGACTTCCATGGGCGTCATCGCCGCACTCCTCGTTGTGATCTGTTGTCTTTACCGTTCTAGGTGCAGAAGGGAGCGCGAGGCTCCCTTCGATGCGTCCCAGAGGTTCAGTAGGCGCCGCCGTCCGACTGGAGGCTGCCCATCGGCAGGTCATGCGAGCTGGGACGCGCGGCCATGATGCCGATGGCTGAGCCCGGATCGAGCGTGTTGGCCATCTTGTCGTGGTCGACCTTCGACGCCTTCTTGGCCTTCTCGCTCTTCTTGAACTGCGCGATCACGGTCTTGGTCGACAGCTTGCCCGGCTTCTTCTCCGCCTTCGCTGCCTTCTTCGCCGTCTTCTTGGTGGCCTGCGCTTCGATCTTGGCCTTGGCCGCAGGGGCCAACGTGATCGGCGTCTGGTTCGCCGGCACCGGCACCTGGTCCGCCTTGTCGTCGGCGCCGCCTGGGAACGGGAAGACCGACTTGGCTCCGTTGGGCTTGACCAGCGACTTCGCCTTCTTGGGCTTCGCGGCCTTTGCGACCTTGATCTTCTTGGCCTCGGCCTTGATCTGCTTGAGCCGCGCCTTCAGCTCGACGTTGGTGTAGAAGGACGGGCCTTGGACCACACCGTCGATCCGGCCGAGCAGCTTGTGCTTCGCCAGGAGCTTCAGGTCGTCCTTCGAGATGCCCTTGACCTGCTCGGCGCAGCGGCGCTTCTCGTCGTTCTTCCGTGCCTTCTGCTCGTCGAGGGCGGCCTTCTTCTCGGCCTCGCGCGCCTCCCTGGTACGCAGTTCGTGTTCGCGAAAGTACAGCAGGTCAGACAGCGCATGGCGGACAGCCAGGTTGCCGGTCGCGACAAGATCGGCCTGGCGAATCGCCTCGGCGGTCAGCTTGCGGACTCCGGCGGTCGACTTGGCCTTGCGGAGCTTGGTCTCGCCGATCTCGCGAAGACGATCGACGGCCACGATGATCTGGCGACGACCCTTGACGTACTTGGCTTGCAGTTGCTTGATGCTCGGCATGGGGTTGGTTCCTCTTTGGTTCTACACGGTGGTGGCCGTCTGGTCCCTGCGACGGCCGCTCAGGCGCAGCTCAGCGGGCGCGGCCGCAGTTGTTCACGTAGTCGACGGCCTGTTGGACGGACTCGATCTTCTCGGCGTCCTCGTCCGGGATCTCGATGTTGAACTCGTCTTCGATCGCCATGATGATCTCGACGGTGTCCAGGGAGTCGGCGCCCAGGTCGGCGATGAACTTCTTCTCGCCGGTCGCGTCGGCAACAGGCAAGCCCAGCTGCTCGGCGATGACCTTCTTGGTGCGTTCCTCGAGGGTCGCGGTGTTCTTGTTGACAGGTGCGTTCATGTTGTTCACGTTGATGTACTTTGGGAAAATGGAGGGGCCGAAGCCCCTCCGCGCGCGACGAACCCGAGGGTCAGTCGTTGTCTTCGTCGGCCGCAGCCAGGGCCGCCAGCTTGGCCTTGATCTCGGCCGGCGTCAGCTTGGCCATCTCGTTGCGTTCGGCCGCCTGCAGGAGTTCCTGCAGGTCCGCGCGCTCCTGGCGGACGGCCTGGCGGTCCGTCTTCGCCTTGGCTTCAGCGACGCGCACGTCGATCACGTGCTTGATCACGTCGAAGGCCAGCTGGAGGCGGCTGCGTTCCTTGTTCTGGGCCTTGGTGGCCTGCGCGTTGGCGACCAGCGATTCGCCTTCGGTGTCGAACTCCTTGAGGGCCGAGCGGATCGACTTGCCCATGTCGTCCAGGTTCAGGTTGTTGGACCGGCCCTTCGGCAGCAGGTCCAGGTCCCACAGGTCTTCGACGCTGACGAGGCCACGGCCGGTCTCGAAGCGCAGCTTCAGGCGGGTCGCCCGTTCGAAGATGTTCACGTTGGTAGCGGTTTGATCGCTCATGTTGAGCTCCTTTGGTTGGATGAGTTGTGGTTGGTGGTTGAAAGAGCCGCTCAGGTCAGAAGACGACCTTCACGGTACGGGTGGCACTGCCGCGGACACGGCAGACCAGGGTCTCGCGCTGGGTCGAGCTGATGCCGATGCCGCCGAGCTGGTTCTCGGAGTCCTCGACCTTCGACTTCGCGCCGGCGATCTCCAGGACCTTGCGGTGCTGGTGAAGCGACGGATGCAGGTACTCGTTGTAGAAGCCGCGCGCCTTGTCCGGGCGACGCGCGCCGTTCAGCATGAAGAACCAGTGGCGGTTGCCGTGGCCCTCCTGGCCGTCCCAGAAGTTCGGGCTGTTCATGACGACCGTGACCGGCTGCCATTGCTGGGTACGGAGGCCCCACATGTCCTTGGAAGCCGTCGTGCTCGGCATGACGCCTTTGATGGAGAAGCCGCTGGTCTTGCTGTAGCTGATGGTCGCGACGACCACGCGCTCGCCCTGACGGACCACCTTCTCCTGAACGAAGGTGAACTTCTGGCCGTCGAACTCGACCTCGACGGTGAAGCCGCCGCCGGCGGTGCGGGAGTTGTAGTTGACCACCGACAGTTCGTAGTCGCCTTCGCTCATCCGGCGGCGGTCCGCGTACACGATGTTCTCGACCGGGTTGGCACGCATGCCGTCCATGCCGTTCGAGTCCGTGTCGAGGACACCGCCGTTCGGGCTCGGGCGACGCAGGTTGCCGTAGTAGATCTCGTAGGTACGGCCACCGCCCGTCGGTTCCATCATGTGGAAGTCCAGGTCGTCCCGGTTGTCCCAGGCGAGACGGCAGCAGAGGTCGCCGGTGGTGGCGCCGCCCGCCTGCTTGACCCGCTCCTTGATCGCGTCGGTCACGCCGCCGCTGTAGTCCCACGAGAACGGGTTGGTCCACTTGAACAGCTGGTTGGCCGTCGGATCGACAGCGGTCAGCAGGCTGACCATGCGGGACTCGTGCGAGTTCTGGAGGAACACGTCGAGGTGGTGCGCACGCGGCAGCACCTCCTTGATGAAGCGGTCCACCGGGACTTCATCCAGCTTGTCCATCGACAGCTTGGTCGGCGCCGTCGCGTCCAGCTCGTCGAGCACCGACGCGGCCGCCAGCTTGATCTTGCGGTCGGCGAAGATCACGTTGGGCAGCGAGATGTCGTCGAGGATGGCGTAGCGACGGGCCAGCGCGGTCTCGAGGCCGAGCTCGCGCACGGCTTCCGTCGCGCGTTGGATCTGGACCTTCGTGACCAGCGAAGACGAGCGCTGGAAGTTGGACGGGGCCACCGTAGACGTCTCGTACTTGCGCACCGCGTCTTCCAGCTCCATGTCGTTGCTGAGGTCGACGAGCAGCGTGCCGATCGCGGAGTTGCGGATGTGGGTCACGCTCTCGTGCTCGGTCTTGCCCAGCGACCAGGCGAAGACTTCGCGCTGGCGGTCCGACTTGAGGCCCATGTACTTCTTCTGGAGCTCGGCGAAGCGCTCGACCTTCGACTTGAACTGCTCGCCACGGTACAGGTTGTTGGCGGTGATCAGGTCCAGCACGGCCTCGACGCCGGCGTGGTTGACCTCGTCGAGGGCGCGGCGGAAGACCTGCGCCGTCGAACGGCTCTTGGACAGCTTCGTCGCGAGGTCGTCGCCCTTGACCACGAAAGCCCCGCTGATGTTGACGAAGAAGTGGTTCCAGGTCAGCGGCTTCTCGCTCAGCAGGTCCTTGGTCGGCTTGGAGCCGGCAATGGCCTCGTAGTGCAGGAACTCGTCGGCGATCGGCGCGCCCTTGACGATCTCGGACAGCGTCGAGCAGACGGCGACGAAGCCCGGCTCCAGGTTCTTGGCCTGCACGTCCCACACCGTCTCCAGCTTGCCGTCGACGATCGCGATGATGTTGCCGACGGCGCGGATGAAGCGCTTGCAGCAGTTGCAGTCGTATTCGCGGCGGGTGCGGAAGATCGGGTTGGTGCCCTCTGGGAACGCGTTCATGTACGCGTCCCACAGCTTGTCCTTGGTGGTGTCGTTGCCGTCCGAGTCGACGCCGAGCGTGATGCGGAACGGTTGGCCCGTCATGAGGCGCGCGAATTGGGCGCTGACGGCCTGTTGCAGGTGCATGAATTCCATGGTCTATCCTCTACGTGTTGTCTACGGATCTACTACTTGCAGTTCTTGGTCTGTGGTGCGGTTTAGAAGGTATCGGCGGTGTCTTCCTCCTGCGTGAGGGGACGCACGCGCGGGGCACGGCGCCTGTACCCCTCGGCGTGCGCCTTGTTGATCTGCTCGGCCAGCTTGCAGAGGCGCGCGTAGGACTGCGCGTCCCTCGACAGCTTGACACCGATCCCGTACATGACGAGCCAGTGCGAGTCGGGATGGTTCTGGTCTTCGATGACCGAGGCGACGGCGCCACCGATCTCGTAGATCTCCGGCTTGGTCAGCGTCGACCTGACCATGTCGGTCAGCGCGTTGACCAGCGGAGCCAGCGCTTGCAGCTTCGGATAGGTCGCCCTGGCGCCGCGGAAGTGCTCGCCGCAAGCGTTGACGACCGTCACCAGGTGGTCCACGCTGTCGAACAGGGCAGCCAGCATGAGCTGGCGCTGCTTGATCAGGTCGTGGTCGATCTGGCCGTTGCTGAGAAACGGGAGCGCGTCGCGGGTCGGTGTGGGGTCAACGGGTTCGATTGCCATGGTCTGTGGTTCCTCTCTGTGGGTTGGTCTTACTTGTTCCAGCGGGCCTGCTCGTGGAACAGCCACGCGAACTTCGCCTCGATCGCATGGTGGTCCACGAAGACGGCGCAGTTCGGATTCCCAGAGAGGCGGCCAGTCTCCCAGTTGAAGTTCTCGAGGCTGCTGGACGTCTCGAACTTGATGCTCGAAAGCCCTTGCTCGTCCGGATCGCGGCCCAGGCGGGCCAGCACTTCGTTGAACTGCTGACGCAACGTCATCACGTGCGCCTCGTTGAAGCCCATGACGTATACAGCGCGTCCCTTGTCATGGGTCATCAGCGCAGCGATCAGCATGAACTGCGTGCGGCCGCTGCGACGGTTGGTCTTCTGGTTGTCGCTCACGGCTGCTCCTTGGTGAGGCCTTGGGTCTCGAGGTACTTCCACATCTGCCGGGGCGTCATGTGGCAGCTCTGCTGCCCGTAGCCCCAGCGCGTTTCCTCAGGACCGGAGTCCGCGGCCGGTTGCAACGAACGGAGGCCCGGAAGCTGACCCCGGAGCACGTCCAGCTTCGCACAGTAGTGCTGCTGAACGATGATGTGGACCAGGTAAGCGACCACGATGACTGCCAGGAGGATCAGGAGAACGACGATGCCTTGCCAGATCATGATCCTACCCCTGTCCGTCGATGATCGCAAGGATCACCCCTACTACGATGATGCAGAGTACAGCTACTCCGACGATTTGCCAGATCATTGTCCGTCCTCCGCTGCTTCGTTGATCATGTCCGCGACACGGCGGATCGCCACGACCTCGTTGAAGCCGACGGAGCGGACGAGGACGCCATGGACGAACAGGCGACCGCCACCACCATCGGTGGGCTGGACCAGCGCGACAGGGCCATCGTTGCGACCTGTGTTGGTGGTTCCTGACATCGGGTCGGGGAAGGTCCGCTCGGCGATCTCGAGCGCACCGTTGAGACGCGTGACCATGACCTGGGCCTTGGCCTGCACGTCCGGGACCATGTTGGGTCCCGCCTGGGTCATGGCCTTGTGCACCGCGTGGACTGCGGCCTTGAGGCACTTGTGCATCTCGTGCAGCGCACCGATGGCTTTGGTCTCGTTCGCCGTCTTGACGACCCGTTCGATATTGTTCATCGTAGTGTTCATTGAGTAGCTCCTTGCTTGCGGTTGATCATCTGGAGATAGGCTCGGCGGATGCGCTCCATGCGAAGCAACGAGAGCCGCCGTTCCCGGGTAGTCAGGTGCGGCGACGCGTAGAACACGTGCCCGTTGGTCAGCCCGATTTGGACGTAGTGGACCGACCAGAGAACGCCGATCTTGACGATCCGCCGCTCCTCGGTGTAGGTCAGCAGACGGTGTCTGAGACAACTGAGGTCACCGGTCAGGAACGTGGCCCACCACCAGAGATGGTAACGGACCTGGGCAACCAGGACCGGCCACGGGCGGACGAGTCTGTAGCCGGCGCTCACAGCCAGTTCCTCGAGAAGTCGAGCTCTGCTCCCTTGAGCGTCATCTGAGACGCCCATGCGGCCTGCATGTCGTCGATCGTCGGGAACCCGCTCTTCAGGAACTGCTCCTCGAGGTGTCGCATCGACAGCCGCTGGATCGCCTTCACGTGCGCGATCTCACTGAGCATGGCGCACCACAACATCTGGAAGCTGTGCTGGTGGCGCGAGTGCTCGACGATCCAGGCAATGACGTTTGCCGTGGCCTGGACACCTGCGAGAAGCAGCTGGTCCTCGACACGACGCCAGCCGGGACTGCCTTTCACGCCGGCGGGCGCGTACTCCCTGTCGATCGTGTCCATGAGGCACAAAGCAGTCCAGGTCTGGAGCATGTCGTGATCCAGCTTGGCCTTCGCCTTGTCGATCAGGGCACGCCCGATCTGATTTGCAACGCTCATCTGTCTCTCCTCTTTTCTAAGCGGTGATGAAGACGTAGGACATGATGGCCACCACGAGTAGGAAGCCGATCATGAAGCTGAGGTGCGCTCGTGCGCGTTCGAGATCGTCGGGACGGCGGCCGCTGTCCTCGCGCAGGCGGCCAATGTACTGCTCCATCCAGTACTTCTGGCGGAACAGCCGTGACGCCAGCCGATGCAGGATGAACGCGAGCCAAAGGCATCCCAACGCGAGGTTGAGGTCGCTGTCAGTCATTTACCGTCCCTTCTCGGCCAGTCTGTCGGTGTGGACCACCACGTTGGTGAACCGCACTGCCAGGTCGATCAAGGCCTGGCGGTCCGCCTCGGAGATCGTCGTCTCTTGGTTGTTGACGACATTGCACTTGAGCAGGAGCGCCCGCACGAGCTGCATGTCGCGTCGAAACTCGGCGTCCGGTGACCGGGCTCCATAGCTGAGCACACGCGCCGCAAGCGGGAGCAACTCATTGCCCAACGAGGTCGTCACAGCGGAGTAGCGAGCCAGGACGACCAACGAGGCCTCCTGCTGACCCATTGCCGTGGCAACCACTTGCTGGGCGTCGAAGATCGCCGAGCAGGCCTGCATGTACCGCTGAAGGCGGGCCTTGCGGGTGAATGAGATCGAGGGGCGGTTCTCGTGAAGCGCATGCAGCCCTCGGGCCAGCGCTTCGACCACCATGTCCATGGGTGATGCCATTAGGTTCTCCGTTTGTGGCCGCCAGTCTTCTGCTCAGCCAGGTCCGAGTCAGTGAGGTACTGGAGACCTCCCTTGTTGAACGCGATACCGACCCGGCCGCGCATTTCCTTCTTGGCCTGCGCGGCTTCGTCAGTCACCGGCTTGGTCGCTGTGCCGCTCATCGGCAGCGACGGCACGACCTCGTTGGTGCGCTTGTGCGGCTTGGCCTGCGTGGGCAGCGCGATCGGATCAGCCTTTGCCTTTGCGCCTGGCAGGGACCCCGCCACCTTCTTCCCCTTCTCGAGGGGTCGCCCATGGGCTGCCAGCGTTGCCTCCCACTGGGCCGCCAGCTCGCGCTGCTTGGCCGTCGGCTTGCCAGCCTTTTTCTTCTTGAAGTGCTGCCTGATGATCGCCATAGGTCTCCTTGTAGAGGCGTTGGGTGCGTTCGATCTCGAGCCAGGTCCTGGGACCGCAGTCAGCCCACAGGATGACCTGCTGCTCCGTCAGGGCCAGGAATTCGTTGACCTTCGGTTGAAGCTTCCAGCGACGAAGGCCACGGCGACCGCGACTGCCATACCGCATGACCTGGTCGAGCCAGGCCGAGAGGCGGAAGTGGCGCGGCCCGTAGACGACCATGCAGCGAAGCTCCATGAGGCGGTTGTCCCAAGGGGCCAGCAGGCCATAGTGCTCGACGTACTTGCCCTGGTTCGAGGCCCAGATGCCGTAGGTCTCACGAATCGCCCAGTAGGTCCGGATTGCCAGCGCCTGCTCCTCCTGTTCATAGGCCTCGGCGAGAGCTCTGTTCGGGAAATGGAGGGCAGTCCCGTCGCTGCCAACGATGGACCTGACCGGCCGGTGCTCCTCATTGCCCCATTCCTGTTGGAGCAGGATGGTGTCGTTGGTCATGCCATGTCCTTCGGCTTGATGCAGCGGTTGTACGTCCGCTGGGCCTCCAGCACCGACTCGTAGACGGCAAGCCCGTGCGCCTTCGTCATGTCCTGACCGAGCGCCATGAACTCGGCGATCTTGGTGATCCCGATGCCACGAATCACCGACAGGGCTTCTTGGCTGAGCTGGCGGACCGCGAAGACCTCGAAGTCGAAACCACGGTACTCGTTGCGGTCCCAGCTGAGCCCGAGGGCCTCCTCGATCTGGCGGAACGCTTTCGACTCTGCGTTGCCGCCATGCTCGCGACGATCCAGCGCACCGTAGTAGTGGTGGATCGCCGTGCGGACGGCGCGCAGAGCCTCGACGTCGGCCCGTCCTTCTGCCGCAGAATCCTCGACGGTGGGACGGGGAACCTGGGCCCGCGAGTCCTGCAAATCCCAGGCCACGAACTTCAGGTTCGTGCCGATGAACCGCGCGTCTTCGCCGGTCCAGACGACGTTGTTGCCAGGGATGCAGCGGATGCCGGCGAAGCGGCTGCGGATCACGTCCAGCTCGGGCCCTTCAGCGATGACGCGCACGTTGGCAGTGTTGGAGAACACGCCCTCGAAGCCGAACTCCTCGCCGATGCGCCAGGTCCACTTGCGATCGGGACCGTCGTTGTGAAACGAAATGATGGACAGCATGGTTCACCCCTTCTTGCGCTTGACAGCCACGAGGGCACCGACCGCAGGGTCGATGTTCGTCGGGGCGCTGACGACGAGCTTGTAGCTCTTGCAAAGCTCGATCGCGTCCTTGAGAGCCTGCGTGCGACCCTCCTGCTCTGCCTTTGCGGCTTCTGCGCAGACCGTCGCGTAGAAGTCCAGGAGAGCCTGGCGGTCTTCGAGCGTCGCGAGGACCAGCGCCTTGTGCTCCGCCGCCGAGATCGGCCAGTCGGAGTTCGAGTACCCGAGGTTCGGGATCTCGAGCAGGTGCTCCTTGTCGAGCTCGAGGGGCACGATGGCCCGCATCAGGTCAGCCAGCCGGCCTGCCGGGAGGCTCTTGTAGTAGTCGACCAGCTTGCCCTTCGTCCGCAGGTGCTGGAGGGCAATGCGCGCCCCTTCGTCACCGCTGCGGAGCGCCACGTTCGGCCCACGGTACATGACCTTGGCGAGCAGGCACGCGACCTCGATGGGTTCGAGCACGATCCGTGCGGTGAACGGCACCACCACATGGATCGGCGCCGGCACGAACGGTGCCTTCTTGGGATTCTGCATAAGTACCTCTACGTGAGTTTGGGTTGATGAACGGGTTCAGTCGCGGCTCATGTCGCCCGGAGGGGTCGCCGGGGTGGGACCAGGCCGATGCTTCTTCGTTTTCTTGGGCTTCGGCCTTGCCTTCGGCTTCATCTTCTTGGCGACCGGGCCGGCCAGTCGCTTGGCCTCGCGGGCTTCAACGCGCAAGTCACCGGCCCAGCCTTTCGGCGGGATCAGCGCACCACCACGCATGGCCCATCCCTTCTGCATGAGCGTGTCGACCGCCCGCTGCTCCAGCAGGAGCGCCTTGTGCTTCGCCTGCTTGATCTGCAGGTCAGACTGCCCGTGGTAGAGGTCGCGCACCGCGTCGTCGAGATGCGTCTTGGCCCAGGTGACGACGGCCGTCGTCACGTCCGGTTCCAGCTGGACGTCTTCCAGCTCGGCGCTCATGACGGCTGCGTACACGACGTCCAGCGCGTCGAACGTCATGTCGTCCTTGACGATGAACCGGATGCCCTCTGACAGGACAGCAGGACCCAGGTCCAGCAGCAGGTCGAGGAGCCTCGGGTCTTCGGCCACCTGTGCCCAGGCATGTCCCGAGTAGCCGAGGTTGGTGGTCGACTCGCCATCGACCAGCGGCTCATGGCCGTGTTCGAAGTGATAGGCGATCACGGCAGCCAGGAACTGCGCGCAGTCGAGAGGTGCAAGCGGAACCCGCGTGCGGACGATCAGGTACGTTTGGTTCACGATGTACTCCTGCGAGTGGGTTGACGGTACTCACGCCTGAAGGGCCCCGAAGGGCCCTGTTCAGGTGACCGTCAGGTCACTTCTTCTTCGGCTTGGACTTGGCCTTCACCTTGTCCTTCGGCGGCTTCACCGGCTTCGCGACCGGCACGCCGAGGCCCACCTTGGGTGCCTTCGGGATCGGGAAGGAGGGCGGCGGCACCAGCTTGCCGTCGACCCAGGCCCAGCCGTGCTCGATCATGTTCTCGATGTGGTTGTTGTCCTGACGGACGCACTGCTCCAGCTCCTTCTTGGTCATGCGACCTTCACGGCCCTCGGCCCAGGCCACGACCTTCTGGTCCATGATCGGGAACAGGTAGGCGACGACCTTGTTCATGATCTCGTCCGGCACGGTCATGTCGGCCAACGTGCGGTGCCGCACGAAGTCACCGATCATTTCGTTGACATCCTCGTGCGGCTCGACAGCCGGGAACAGGATGGGGAGGACGCCGTTGAGCTGCTCGAGGGTCAGTTGCTCGAGCACGCAGGAGAAGTCGTTGTCGTCCGCCAGCTGGCCCCAGGCCCAGTTGATGTCGCCGCGGTTGAGGCCTTGGCCCTCGTACACCGTCTCCAGCGAGTAGGACAGGAACTGCTCGAGGTCTTCGCGCTCGATGACCAGCGTCTGCTGGACGCTGATGGTCATGGTCTGGATCTGCGGCTTCGTCTTCGTCTTTGCCATTTGTGGCTCCTTGGTCTGTGGTTGAATGGAGGGTGCCTATCTCCCTCCGGCAGGCATGTTCTGGGTTGGTTCAGCGCACCTGGGTCGGCACGTCCATCGACGCCACGGTCGGCACGTCCTTCGCCGTCTTCGACGCGTACAGGCGCTCCATCATGTAGCCCGGCAGCATGTCCTCGAAGTCGCGGCGACTCATGTACCCGTGCTTGCGAAGCACCGCGCAGGCCGCGAGGACTGCCTTGTCGTCCTCCTTCTTGCGACGGATCTCGTTGGCGATGTCGCGCTTGGTGCACCAGTCGGTAAGCCGCTTCTGGAGGCGCTGGTACTCGTACTCCTCCTCCTTGGTCGGCTTGCGGTACTTCGGCTTGATCGCCGCCTTGACCAGGTCGCCGAGGGTCATGCTGAGGCCGACCTCCTTGGCGACGACACGCAGTTCACGCGGGTCCTTCATGAGCGCCTCGACGTCGCCGGCAGGTTTCTTCTCGATGACGAACAGGTTCTTGCCGATCACCTTGAACTTCTCGTGGTGCTTGACCAGGTTGTAAGGGACGAACTTGCCTTTGTAGTACATGATGGTGCCTTTCTAGGCGTTGGAGAAACAGGTGAGGGCGCACGAGGCGCCCAGGGGAGGTCTTACTTGAACCAGAGCTTTACGTAGCTCGTGTAGTCGTCGCCGACGCGGCACGGTTCGGCGGCCACGAAGAAGCGGATGATCGCGCCGATGATGGGCACCTGCGTGGCAACCAGGCGGGCAGGAACCGACTTGCGCTTCATGACGATGAATTCAGCCATGCTTGAGGACTCCGTGTGCGATGAGGACCAGGGCGACCGCGTAGCCGTTCCAGAACAGCCGCGCGGTCGTGAACTTGAAGACGACCTTTTTCATTGTGCTCTCCCTTGCGCTGACCTAGGTCAGCAGAGTTCGACGACGATCGTGGGGCGCTTCGGCGTCCCCTCCAGGCTCACACAGCAGTCGAGGCCGAACTCGGTGTTGTCGAAGAACCACTCGTTCGGCTTGCAGACCGCGCGCTTGTTGAACGTCAGACCCGGCACCTTGCTGAGGGCCTTGTGGATCAGTTGCTCCACCTTGGCGAAGGGCAGGGCCGTCGCAGCCTGCGGGACGCCCAGGACCACCGTGGCCTTGTCGAGGCGACCACCGCGCGGCACCGGCTGCTCCTTGCCGAACGTAAAGGCGGCGAACAGCGCGTCGGCCGGCGTCAGGGTCCGGGCTTCGACGCCACCCTTTGGCGAGCAGACGATGTGGGTCACGTGGTTCTCGCGGCAGGTGTCATGCGCGTCGTCGTAACGCTGCGCCTCGTCCACGATCTGGTGCGCGACTGCGCAGACCAGGAGCTGGGGCGCGCTGTCCAGCATGTACGTGCGACCGCGCATGTTGCCGTTGACTCCGAATTGCTTGACGACGATGGTGCCCATGATTGACTCCTTAGGTGGCAGATTTGAGGCAGCAGAAGCGCTCCCCCCCGTAGCCTCATTTTACCACAAATCCGACGCCGAAACGGCTCAGAAAGGCACATTATCTGAGCTTTTTGCCTTCTTTTGTGGCAACGGGCACCCCGTTTTGCCACCTTTTGCAGCACTTTTGGTGCCGCAAGGTGGTGCCGCCCCTGGCTCTCGACTGCTGAACCAGGGGCGGCACTTTTGCCTTCATTGCGGGCGCTGCGAACCCATCTGGCGGGCCGCTACGTTGTACTTCGCGTTGGGGCCGCGCAGCCGATGCATGAGCTGCGTGTACATCTGGTCGTGCAGCATCGTGAACGTGCAGGACAGGCACATGTTCGGCTGCGTCCAGAACACACCGGTCGCGATCCGGTTGACCTGGTGGACCTCCACGTCGATGCCACGGGCCACCAGCCGGTCGAAGTAGACCTTCGTCTTCATGTTCCGGACGGCGACGATGTGCTTCAGCCTCGGGTTCTCGAGGACGAACACGTAGACCTCGAGGGCGCGGTCGTCCTGCAGCATGCGCCACGCAGGAGTGACCTGCCGGCGCTGAAGGCCCAGGAGAGCCAGCAGGCGGTCCCAGGCAGACCGCAGGGCTTTGCCGATGTTCATTGCGACTCCTTGTTGCAGACCAAGGTCCACAGCGGATGCTTGTTGGGGTCATGCACCCACTGACCTCCGTGGTCACATGGCTTGGTCTCCGGCTCCGGCGCGATCACCGGAGCCGGCTGTTGGACTGCCGCGATCCTTCCCGCCGCCTGCATGGTCAGCCCGATCACGATGAACACGGCAGCCGGTGCGAAGTTGGCGCGCATGTTAGGACCCGGCAGCCGTCGGGACTCGCAAGGCCTCGGCAATCTCTTCCGGGCTGATCGTCTTCGACGACGGCTCGAACATGATCGCTGCCTTGAGCTCGAACAGGTAGACGATGGGCGTCTGGCCGATCTTGACCTGGTTCGCGACCTTGGCCTCGGCGTCCTCCCAGGTGTCGGCTTGGAGGCGCTCGAACTTGTTGCCCCGCAGGACCACGAACTGCGGCGGCGGGGTCCGCGGGATTGAGCGAGCCCGGACCTGCGTCTCCTCGTCGGCGTCAGGTGTCTGCGAGTCGACGAAGTCCTCGATGGGAGGAATCAGGTTGGGGTCGGTAGCGGTGTTCATCAGTTGTTCTCCGGTTCAGGATCAGGTTGTTCCTTGGGCGCCACATGGGCTACCCAGTAGCGGGCGATCAGGTCGGCGCCCATCCCTTGACCAGGACGGACACCAAGTGCATCGCGCACCTCCTTCAGCTTGTCTTCGGGGGTCGGGCGGCCCAGCGAGGTCCACCAGTCCATGGCTTGCTTGATCTGGTCAAGCGTTGGCCTCGGCGCCTGCCACAGAGGCTTCTTGTCAGACATGGTCTCTCCTAGACGATGTGGATCATGTAGTAGCTCTTGGCGTACTCCATGAGCTTGTGGGCGTGATCGAGGTGAGCTTCGAGCTCAGCGAGCTCCCGGTGGAGCAGCTCCTCCTTGTCCAGCGGGTGGCCCTTCGCTCCGTTCTCGCCGAGATGGCAGACCTTGCCGAAGTCCTTCTCGTAGGCCTTGGTCTGGATGCGGATCTCGCAGCGCCGGGCTCGCGCATGCGCCTGATTGACCTCGCAGGTGTTGAGGGCCAGGCGTGCGATCGCGATCTCGCGGCTGCGCGACTTCTGGAGGTCGCAGTCGATCTTACGACCCTCAAGGTCTTTGGGTTGTTCGATGGAGCTCATTGCAGTGGGGTCTCCGGAGGCTTGGGCGGCACGTAGTCGTCATCGTCGTCCTCATCACCGCGGCGGGGCGGCGGGGTCAGGGGCGGCGGACGGCGACCAGGTGCCTGGATGGGTTGCGGGGCGGGCATGGTTCAGGCTTGCGAGCCACCCACCGGGAGCGGGCCTTGCGTGATCTGGTGGAAGGCCTTGTCGGTCGTCCAGATCGCGTCGACCTTCTTGCCGTTGAGTTCGCCGGAGAACTCGTGCATGTCCTCGTGGCCTTCCGCCTTCTGACAGTGCAGGGTCACCGTTGCGGAGGCGTCAAGAACACTGGCACACGTACCCGCCGGCGTCGGCGTGTC
>Ga0207674_10002505_pt1 | contig 23159 bp, 17 predicted proteins | sample KBSCornC72_FD_184303 | JGI IMG/M metagenome (GOLD analysis project Ga0207674, IMG submission 184303) | Corn rhizosphere microbial communities from Kellogg Biological Station, Michigan, USA - KBS Corn C7-2 (SPAdes) (version 2) | ecosystem: Host-associated > Plants > Roots > Rhizosphere > Soil ...
GGCGAGATCCTCGAGGCGGACAAGCTGCCGATCCTTTACGCCGGCTATTCGCCCTGCTTCCGCCGCGAGGCGGGCAGCGCGGGCAAGGACGTGCGCGGGCTGCTCCGGGTCCACCAGTTCGTGAAGGTCGAGCAATATGTGATCTGCGAGGCCGACGATGCCCAGTCGGCCGAATGGCATGCGACGCTGCTGCGGCTCGCCGAGGAGCTGCTCCAGGCGATGGAGATTCCCTATCAGGTGATCGAGACGTCGACCGGCGACATGGGTCTCGGCAAATACCGCATGAACGACATCGAGAGCTGGGTGCCGTCGCTCGGCAAATATCGCGAAACCCACAGCTGCTCGACGCTGCACGACTGGCAGGCGCGGCGGGCGAACATCCGCTACCGCGGCAGCGACGGCAAGGTGCGGTTCGCGCACACGCTCAACAACACCGCGCTGGCGTCGCCACGGATCCTCGTGCCGCTGCTGGAGAACCACCAGACGGCTGACGGCCGGGTGCGCTTGCCCGCGGCGCTGCAAGAGCTGATGGGGCGCGAATTCCTTTGAATCGTTTCGGCCAGCGATGGGAGGGCGATGACGCACCGCCCGCGCGCGGCAATTGGGGCGAGATCGCCTGGAACCTCGGGCGGATGCTCGGCAGCTTCCGCAAGCGCGGCCCGCGCGGGCCCGCGCACGGCCAGCCGGTGCTGGTCATCCCCGGCTTCCTGTGCAGCGACCAGACCACCTTCTCGCTCCGGCGCGAGCTGGCGCGGCAGGGTTTTCGGGTCCACGGCTGGAAGCAGGGCTTCAACCTCGGCGCGCGGCCCGACACGATCGCGACGCTCAGGGAGCGGATCGACAGTCTGGGCCATGACCGTCCGCTGGTGATCGTCGGCTGGAGCCTCGGCGGCGTGTTCGGCCGCGAATATGCACGCTACCATCCGGAGCAGGTCAAGGCGGTGATCACCCTGGGGTCGCCCTTTTCCGGCGACCCGCGCCAGAACAATGTGTGGAAGCTCTATGAATGGGTCGCGAAGCACCCGGTCGACCAGCCGCCGATCCCGCGCATCACCGACAAGCCGCCGGTGCCGCATCTCGCCATCTGGTCGCGGCGCGACGGGCTGATCGCCCCGCGCGCGGCGCGCGGGCTGGAGCACGAGCGCGACAAGGAAGTCGAGCTCACCTGCCACCATATGGCGTTCGCGATTTCCCCCAGCGCATCCCGGGACGTGGTCCGCGAAGTGCGCGAATTTCTCGACGAAATAGACGGTTAGCGGCTTTTCCGAGTCGCGCCATTGACTCTTGACCCAGAGTCGCGAGACAAGAACAAAAGCAGAACATAAGCGTTGTGAGTCGTGTGGCAAGAGGTCTGTCTCTGGTCGCCGGCGGAGCTGTCTCCGCGCAGATCCGGCCGGCCGCATTCGATCGTCTCCCTGGCGGGTTGGGCGAGTGCTGGCTGTTGCCTGCGCCGTCCGGCCCGACCCTGTCCGAGCTGTTCGCCGCGCATCCGCGCGACGGGGGCTGGACGGGGTTCCTGCTGGCGCAGATCGCGACCGACAAACCGACGCTGTGGGTCCAGGATCGGATGGCGATTCTCGAAAGCGGGCGGATCCATCCGCCGGGCCTGCCGAGCCAAAACCTCATCCACGTCGCGGCGCGCGACGCAAAAGACGCGCTGTGGGCGATGGAGGAGGGCCTAAGATGCACGGCCCTGTCCATCGTGATCGGCGAGTTGTGGGGCGACCCCAGGGTGCTCGACTTCACCGCGACCCGGCGGCTGGCGGTCGCGGCCGAGCGCTCGGGCGTGTCCTGCTGGCTGGTGCGCCTGGGCGGCACGGCCAACCTCAGCGGCGCCCGGATGCGCTGGCGGATCGGATCCGCGCCGTCGCTCACCAACCCGCTCGACCCGCGCGCGCCCGGGCTGCCGGCATGGGATGCCGAACTGTTCCGGGCGCGGGGCATGCCGCCCGGCCGCTGGAGCCTGTTCCATGAGGCGGATCGCTTCCATCTGGTTGCCGAGCCTGGCGATCGAACGCTGGGCGCAGACCGCCGATTGTCCGCCTGACGGCCCGATCGTCCTCACCGTCGAGGGTGCGCACGGGCCGATCATCCACGCGGTCACGCCCGCGGCCGCCGAGCGCGGCGCGCGGCCCGGGGCGCGGCTGACCGACGCCCGGGCGCTCGATCCCGGCCTCGTCGCGGTCCCAGCCGATCCCGAAGGCGACGCCGATTGGCTGCACCGGCTCGCGCGCTGGGCCGGCCGCTGGTCGCCGCTGGTCGAGGTCGATGGAACGGATGCGCTGCGGCTCGACGTCAGCGGAGTCGCCCATTTGTTCGGCGGCGAGCGCGGGCTGGTCCGCGACATCCGGCGCCGGTTCGCGCGGATCGGCTTCATCGTGCGGGTCGCGATCGCCCCAACCGCTGCGGCGGCGTGGGCACTGGTACGATTTCCCTCTCCCCAGCGGGGGGAGCGGGATTTGGTGGAGCAGCTCGCGCCGCTGCACGTTTCCGCCCTCCGCCTCGATCCGGACACGGTGCGCACGCTCGAGCGGCTGGGCCTGAAGACGATCGGCGCGCTGATCGACATGCCGCGGCTGGCTCTGGCGCGCAGGTTCAAAGACGAGGAAGATGTCCTGCTCGCGCTCGACCGGGCCGTCGGCCGCAAGCCGGAGCCGCTGACCGCCGCGCCCGCCGCTCCGCCGCCGCGCGCTTCGCTGCGGCTTGAGGAACCGGCGACTCATCCCGAAGCGGCACCCCAGGCGCTCAAGCGGCTGATCCCCGAACTGGTGCGCCAGCTGCAGGAGGGCCATCTCGGAGCGCGGCGGATGTCGCTCATCGGTTACCGCGTCGACGGGAGCGTCGCCGTCGCCTCGGTCGCGACCGCCATCCCCAGCCGCGAGCCGAAGCACCTCCAGCGGCTGCTCGCCGACAAGATTGCGGCGCTCAACCCGGAATTCGGCTTCGACGCCTTCGCGCTGGCGGCCGATTGGGCCGAGAGCCTCGGCGCCGCGCAGGACAGCCTGGTCGAGGAGCCAAGCGGCGAGCGGGAGCTGGCGCGGCTGGTCGACCGGCTGACGGTGAAGCTCGGCCCCAAGCGCGTGCGGCGGCCGCAGGCGGAGGAGAGCCATGTGCCGGAGAAAGCGAGCGGGTGGGTGGCGGCGATCAGTTCCTCCCCATCGCGAGGCGATGGGGAGGGGAACCATGCGGAGCATGGTGGAGGGGTAACTGGCGGCGGCGTCTTCTACCCCTCCACCATTCCCTCTGCGGGGAATGGTTCCCCTCCCCACGAGCTGCGCTCGCAGGGAGGAACTAAACCAGCCCACCTCCTCGATCGGCCGGAGGCGATCGACGTCATTTACGCCACGCCCGAAGGCCTGCCGCGGCGGTTCGTGTGGCGGCGCGCGGTCCATGACATTGCCCGCGCCGAGGGGCCGGAGCGGATCGCGCCCGAATGGTGGCGCCAGCCCTCATCCGCGCGGCTGCGCGATTATTACCGGGTCGAGGACGCGAACGGCCGGCGCTACTGGATCTATCGCGAAGGCGTGATCGGCGATGGCCGCGGCGGGGCGCCGAACTGGTTCCTCCACGGGCTGTTCGGCTGATGAGCGCCTCCATTCGTCATTGCGAGTGCAGCGAAGCAATCCAGCACGGCGCCTGGATTGCCGCGTCGCCTTCGGCTCCTCGCAATGACGGAGAAGGATGCGAAAACCATGCCTGAAAAGCCCGGCTTCTCTCGCCTCAAGCTGGTGCGACGGGCGGACATGCCGCCGCCACCGGCCGGGCCCGCGCCTTATGTCGAGCTGGGCGTCGCCTCGCCTTTCTCTTTCCTGCGCGGGGCGTCGGACGCGATCGAGCTGACCCTCACCGCGCTCGAGCTCGGTATGGACTCGATCGGCATCGCCGACCGCAACACGCTCGCCGGCGTGGTGCGGATGCACAGCGCGTGCAAGGCCGCCGGGATCCGGCCGCTGATCGGCTGCCGGCTCGACCTGACCGACGCGCCGAGCCTGCTCGCCTACCCGGTCGACCGCGACGGCTACGGCCAGCTGTCGCGGCTCTTGAGTCTCGGCAAGATGCGCGCCGAAAAAGGCGAATGCGAACTGACTCTGAACGACGTCGCCGGCCATTCTGACGGCATCGCTTTCATCGCCTGGCCGTCCGACGATCTCGCTGATTTTGAAGGCGAAATGCCGCGCCTGCGCGAGGCCTTGACGTCACTGCGTCACGTCGCGGCGGCGTGGCTCTACCGCGGCGTCGACGCCGCGCGGGTCGAGCGGCTCGACCAGATCGCCAAGCGTAACGGCTGCACGATCCTCGCCACCAACGACGTCCATTATCATGCCCCCGACCGACGCCCGCTGCAGGACGTCGTCACCTGCATCCGCGAGAAAGTGACGATCGCCACCGCCGGCTATCGGCTCAATCCCAACGCCGAACGGCATCTGAAATCGCCGGCCGCAATGGCGCGGCTGTTCGAGCGCTGGCCGCACGCGATCGCGGCGACCCGCGACTTCGCCGACGCCTTGCACTTCAGCCTCGACGAGCTGCGTTACGAATATCCGAAGGAGACGGTGCCCGAGGGCCGGACGCCGCAGCAATATCTCGAGCATCTCACTTGGGCCGGCGCGGCGGAGCGCTGGCCCGGCGGCATCCCCGACAAGGTGCTGAAGCAGCTCCACTACGAGCTGCCGCTGATCGACCGGCTCGACTTCGCGCGCTACTTCCTGACCGTCCACGATATCGTCGCCTACGCGCGCAGCCTCGACCCGCCGATCCTCTGCCAGGGCCGCGGCTCGGCCGCCAACAGCGCGGTCTGCTACTGCCTCGGCATCACCGCGGTCGACCCGGCGACCAGCGATCTGTTGTTCGAGCGCTTCATCTCCGAAGAGCGGCGCGAGCCGCCCGACATCGACGTCGATTTCGAGCATGAGCGGCGCGAGGAGGTGATCCAGCACATCTACGGGCAATATGGCCGCGACCGCGCCGGCATCGCCGCGACCGTCATTCACTACCGCCCGCGCTCGGCGATCCGCGAGGTCGGCAAGGTCATGGGCCTGTCCGAGGACGTGTGCGGCGCGCTGGCCTCGACCGTGTGGGGCAGCATGGACCCCGAGCTCGAGGACGCTCGAGCGAACGATGCCGGGCTCGACCTTAGCGACCCGCACCTCCGGCGGACGATGAAGCTCGCCGAGCAGTTGATCGGCATGCCGCGCCACCTGTCGCAGCATGTCGGCGGCTTCATCCTGACCGAGCGGCCGCTGACCGAGACGGTGCCGATCGGCAATGGCGCGATGGACGACCGCACCTTCATCGAGTGGGACAAGGACGACATCGACGAGCTCGGCATCCTCAAGATCGACGTGCTCGCGCTCGGCATGCTGACCTGCATCCGCAAATGCTTCGACCTCATCGCCGATCATCATGGCGAGCGGTGGGAGCTGGCGACCGTCCCGCAGGAGGTGCCGGAAGTCTACGACATGCTGTGCGAAGGGGATTCGCTCGGCGTGTTCCAGGTCGAGAGCCGGGCGCAGATGAACATGCTGCCGAGGCTCAAGCCGCGCTGCTTTTACGACCTCGTGATCGAGGTCGCGATCGTCCGCCCGGGCCCGATCCAGGGCGACATGGTTCACCCCTATTTGAAGCGCCGCAGCGGCAAGGAATCGGTGACCTTCCCCTGCCCGCACCCCGAGCACGGCCCGCCGGACGAGCTGGAGAAGATCCTGGGACGGACGCTCGGCGTCCCGATCTTCCAGGAGCAGGCGATGAAGATCGCGCTCGATGCGGCGAAATTCTCGTCGGAGGAGGCGAACCAGCTGCGCAAGGCGATGGCGACCTTCCGCTCCAAGGGCCGGATCGAGCCGCTCGAGGAGAAAATGGTCGGGCGGATGGTCGCGCGCGGCTACGACCCGGCCTTCGCCCAGCGCTGCTTCGACCAGATCAAGGGCTTCGGCGAATATGGCTTCCCCGAAAGCCATGCGGCGAGCTTCGCCCACCTCGTCTACGTGTCGAGCTGGCTCAAATGGAAATATCCCGCGGCGTTCGCCTGCGCGCTCTTAAATTCGCAGCCGATGGGCTTCTACGCCCCGGCCCAGATCGTCCGCGACGCGCGCGAGCATGGAGTCGCGGTACGCGCGGTCGACGTGAATTGCTCAGAGTGGGATTGCACGCTTGAGAATCTCCCCTCCCTGCAAGGGAGGGGATTAAGGGGTGGGTCGCAGCCGAATGCGCTCAATGCGCATGAGGATGCTCCTTCAGCGGCATCGAGCCGCTTCAGAAGCACCCACCCCCAGCCCCTCCCTTACAGGGAGGGGGGTCAGCCCGCGCTCCGCCTCGGCCTGCGCCAGATCGACGGGCTGCAGCGCGAGGCAGCGGAGCGGCTGGTCGCGCAGCGGCCGTATCGGACGGTGGAGGAATTGCGCAGCCGCGGCGGGGTGCCGGTGCATGCGGTCCAGCGGCTGGCGGCGGCCGACGCGTTCCGCTCGATCGGCTTGGATCGGCGCGCGGCGCTGTGGGATTCGCGGGCATTGAAACAGGCGCCCGACCTGCCCTTGTTCGCTTATGCCGAGGCCCGCGACGAAGGTTCGGAGGCCGAGCCGGCGCGGCTCCCCGCGATGCCGCTCGCCGAGCATGTCGTGAACGATTATCAGACCATCCGCCTGTCGCTGAAGGCGCACCCGATGGCCTTCCTGCGCGAACATTATGCCGGGCAGAAATTCGTCACCGCCGACCGGCTGAAAGCCATCCGTGACGGCAGGCGGCTGGCGATCGCCGGGCTGGTCCTGATCCGCCAGCGGCCGGGCAGCGCCAAGGGCGTGGTGTTCATCACCCTCGAGGACGAGACCGGGATCGCCAACCTCGTCGTCTGGCCCGACGTGTTCGAGAAACAGCGCAAGATCGTGATGGGCGCGCGGCTGATGGCGGTGCACGGCATCGTCCAGAAGGACGAGGAGGACGGCGTGATCCACGTCGTCGCCCGGCGACTCGAGGACCATACGCCTTTGCTGCGCCAGCTCAGCGACGAGGCCTTGCCCTCGACCCTCAGCCAGGGAGACGGCGCCGGCAGTTGGCGGGCGCCCGCCGCACGCCACCCACGGGACGTCGAAATCATCCCGAAAAGCCGCGATTTCCACTAACGCTCGTTCATCCGCGGGCAATCTCAAGGTGCGATTTTGGCCACAAAATCCCCCTAGAGCGAAACAATGACACGGATTCTGACGAAGCTCGCCCTTGTGCTCATCGCTGCTGCGGTGCCGGTTCACGCCGCCGCTCAAGCCGCGCTCGAAGGGCGCTGGGCCAACCCCAAGCGCAGCGTGATCGTCAGCGTCGCGCGCTGCGGCGATGCCCTGTGCGGCACCGTCAGCTGGGCCTCGCCGCACAACAAGGAAAAGGGCGTGACTCCGGGAACGCGGGTGCTGAGCGACCTGAAACCGCTCGGCGACGGCCTCTACCGCGGCAGGGCGCTCGAGCCGAAGCGCAACATCAGCGGCTCCGCCACCGTTCGCCAGGACGGCCCCAACGTCATGGTCGTCAAGGGCTGTGCCGTTCTCGGCCTGCTGTGCAAGGAGCAGCGCTGGACGCGCGTCAGCTAGCGCACGCACTTCGCCCTAATGCTGTTTCCGTGATACTGCGGCGGCGCATTCCGCCATGAGTCGCCGTATGCGATGACGGGAGCCGCGCCTGCCGGTCCGGCAGACGTGAACCGGCGCCGAAGGGCGCTCGACACGGGGGCATCTTCCATGAAGCTGAAGCTCGCATTCGCGGCCACGGCCGCGCTCGCCTTCACATTCGCTACGCCGGCAATGGCACAGCAAAGCGGACGCGCGACCGTCTCGCTCTATCGCGCCGCTCCGGGACACCAGATCGAATTGCTCAAGTGGCTCGCCCAGCAGGATCGGATCGCCACGGCGGCCGGCATCGCTCCGGGACAGCTCTACGCCCATACCGATGGCGACAGCTGGGACTATCTGGTGATCTTTCCGCAAACGACGCCCGCCCAGGACGACGCGCTGGACGCGGCCGCCAAGAAGATGGGCCTGCCCTACGGACCGATGGTCGGGATCGAGCTGCGCAAGCATATTGCCATCCACACCGACACGCTGGTGCGGGGGCCGATGAGCGCCGCCGAAATGCTCGCCAACCTCGGGGAGAAATAGGGTTCAGGCCGGCAGCGGGAGAGTGAAAATCTCCCCCGCCAGCACCGCGGCCTGAAGCGCGGCCATTTCGCTCGCCCAATAGCGGTCGGATACGAGGTGCGGGGACAGCTCGCGCACCGCCGCGTGCACGGATTGCAGCTTCGCCGAAGTCGTTAGCGGCGCGTGACAATCGACGCCCTGGGCGGCGGCGATCAGCTCGACGGCGATCACGCCGGCGGCGTTGCGCGCGATCTGCCCCGCCTTGCGCGCGGCGATCGGAGCCATCGACACATGGTCCTCCTGGCCGGCCGAGGTCGGGATCGAATCGATGCTGGCCGGGAACGCCAGGCTCTTGTTCTCGCTGACCAGGGCGGCGGCGGTCACCTGCGGGATCATCAGGCCGGAGTTGGCGCCCGAATCCTCGGTCAGGAACGGCGGAAGGCCGCTCATCTTGGGATCGATCAGGATCGCGGTGCGGCGCTCGGACAGCGAGCCAACCTCACACAACGCCATAGCGATCGTGTCGGCGGCGAAGGCCACCGGCTGGGCGTGGAAATTGCCGCCGGAAATGGCCGAATCCTCGTCCGGGAACAGGATCGGATTATCGGTCACCGCGCCGGCCTCGATGGTCAGAGTGCGCGCGGCATTGGTCAGGAGGTCGAGCGCTGCGCCCATGACCTGCGGCTGGCAGCGGAAGCTGTAGGGGTCCTGGACCTTGCCGCAGCGGCCGTGGCTGGCGACGATCTCGCTGCCCTCGAGCAACTCGCGCAGTGCGGCGGCGACACGAAGCTGGCCCGGCTGGCCGCGCAGCTCGGAAACACGCGAGTCGAACGGGCGGACCGAGCCCTTGAGCGCATCGACCGACAGGGCGCCGGCGGCCAGTGCGGCGGCGAACACCCGCTCGCCGGTGAACAAAGCGTCGAGCGCAATCGCGGTCGAGGCCTGCGTTCCGTTGATCAGCGCCAGCCCCTCTTTCGGAGCGAGCTGCAGCGGGTCCATGCCGAGCGTCGGCAGCGCCGCACCGGCCGGCATGACGGTTCCAGCGACCTCGATGCTGCCGTGCCCCATCAGCGCGGCGATGAGGTGGGCGAGCGGGGCCAGGTCGCCCGAGGCGCCGACGCTGCCCTGCGACGGAATGACCGGCATCGCGTCGCGGTCGAGCAAAGCCTGAAGTGCCTCGATCACCACCGGGCGAACCCCCGAATGGCCGCGGCCGAGGCCGAGCAGCTTCAACACGATCATCAGCCGGGTGACGTGGCGCGGCAGCGGCTCGCCGAGCCCGGCGCTGTGCGACAGGATGAGGTTGGTCTGGAGCTCGGCCAGCCGGTCGTCGGGGATGCGGGTGTTGGCGAGCAGGCCGAAGCCGGTGTTGACCCCATAGACCGTCTCCCCGCCGGCAACGATGCGGTCGACCGAGGCCGCGGCGGCAGCGACGCGCTGCATCGACGGGTCGTCAAGGCGCGCCTCGGCGCCGCTCCATAGGTCACGGAGCGTGGCGAGATCGATCTGTTCAGGATTGAGCTTCAGCATTGTCCCCCTTGTTGCTCCCCGGCGAAGGCCCTGGTCCAGTCCTAAACAAAAAGAACGGCGCGGGTGCGCCGCCGGCGTCCCGGCCTTTGCCGGGGAACTAGACCATCGGCAGGTCCAGCCCCTGCTCGCGCGCGCAATCGATGGCGATGGCGTAGCCGGCGTCGGCGTGGCGCATGACGCCGGTGCCCGGGTCGTTCCACAGCACCCGTTCGAGCCGCCGCGCCGCATCGTCGGTGCCGTCGGCGACGATCACCATCCCCGCATGCTGCGAATAGCCCATGCCGACCCCGCCGCCGTGGTGCAGCGACACCCAGGTCGCGCCCGACGCAGTGTTGAGCAAGGCGTTGAGCAGCGGCCAGTCCGAGACCACGTCGCTGCCGTCTGCCATGCTTTCGGTCTCGCGGTTGGGCGAGGCGACGCTGCCGCTGTCGAGATGATCGCGGCCGATGACGATCGGGGCCGAGACTTCGCCGCTGCGAACCATCTCGTTGAAAGCGAGGCCGAGCCGGTGGCGCTGGCCGAGGCCGACCCAGCAGATCCGCGCCGGCAGCCCCTGGAAGGCGATCCGCTCGCGCGCCATGTCGAGCCAGCGGTGAAGATGCGGATCGTCGGGGATCAGCTCCTTCACTCGTTGATCGGTGCGGTAGATATCCTCGGGATCGCCCGACAGCGCGGCCCAGCGGAAGGGACCGATGCCGCGGCAGAACAGCGGACGCACGTAGGCTGGGACGAAGCCGGGAAAATCGAACGCATGGGCGACGCCCTCGTCCAGCGCTTCCTGGCGGATGTTGTTGCCATAATCGAAGGTCGGAACGCCGAGTTCGCGGAAGGCGAGCATCGCCTCGACGTGGCGCGCCATGGATTTCCGCGCGGCGGCGGCCACTGCGGCCGGATCGCGCTCGCGCATCTCCTGCCACTTGGCGACGCTCCAACCCGCCGGGCAGTAGCCGTTGGCTGGATCATGCGCACTGGTCTGGTCGGTGAGCGCGTCGGGTCGAATCCCCCGTTTCAGCATTTCGGGGAGGATTTCGGCCGCATTGCCGAGCAACCCGACCGACATCGGCTCCGACGCCGTCCGGATGATCTCGAGCGCCTCGTCGATGCTGGTCGCGCGCCGGTCGACGTAACGCGTCTCGAGGCGCTTCTCGATCCGGCTCTCCTGGACCTCGATCGCGATGCAGTGGGCGCCGGCCATCACCGCCGCGAGCGGCTGCGCGCCGCCCATCCCGCCGAGCCCGGCGGTCAGGATCCATTTGCCCTTGAGATCGCCGCCATAGTGCTGGCGGCCCATTTCCACGAAGGTCTCGTAGGTGCCTTGAACGATGCCTTGGCTGCCGATGTAAATCCAGCTGCCGGCGGTCATCTGGCCGTACATCATGAGCCCCTTGCGATCGAGCTCGTTGAACACCTCCCACGTCGCCCATTTGGGTACCAGGTTGGAATTCGCGATCAGCACCCGCGGCGCATCTTTGTGCGTGCGGAACACGCCGACCGGCTTGCCCGACTGGACCAGCAGCGTCTGGTCCTCCTCGAGCCGCTCGAGCGTCTCGACGATCTTGTCGAAACATTCCCAGTTGCGCGCGGCGCGGCCGATCCCGCCGTAGACGACCAGGCTCTGCGGATCCTCGGCGACCTCGTCGTCGAGGTTGTTCATCAGCATCCGGACCGCGGCTTCGGTGGTCCAGTGCTTCGCCTTGATCTCGCTCCCGCGGCGGGCGCGGATGTGGCGGCTGTTGTCGCGCCGGTCTGGTGTCTTGGGTTCGGTCATCGCGCGCGCCTTAGCGGCTGGAGCGGCGCGACCCAAGGGGACGCCAGCCATCGATCCATACCAGAGCGAAGCCGGCGAGGAGGAAGGCCATGGCGATGCCTGCGGCGTTGAGCAAAGTCTGCGGCCAGCCGAGCCTGCCGACGTCCATGAACGGATAAGGATATTTGTCGCGGAGCAGCACCCCGCGCGCGACGGCGTAGGCGAAGTATGCGAGCGGGTAGAGCGCCCACCACCAGGGCGCGCTCCAGCGCAGCTTCGCACGCGGCGCGAACAGCAGCCACCAGGCCGCCGTCGCGAGCGGTGCGACTTTGTGGAGAAGCGTGTCAGCGAGCAGAGCACCGCCGCTAAGCTCGAGCAGCCCGCGGAGCAGGGTCAGATAGACCGCGCCGACCAGCAGGATGGCGAGCGTCAGCCCGCCGAGGACGAATGGCGAGGCCCGGCGACCAAGCGCCGCCGCGGTCATCACGACCGCCACCAGGAGGTTGGTGATCACGGTGAAGAAGCGCAGCAGAATCCACAGCGTCGCTGCGACATCGTGGTGGCTGGCGTAGGTCGCGCGGAACTGGATCGCGAGCCCCGCCCAGCAGATCAGCGCAACAAGCGCGGCGGCAGCCTTAGGCATCAACGCCGGCGAAAATCCGCCGCTCCGGCCCGGGCAGCCCGACCCAGTAGCCGAGCTCGGCGAGTGAATCGATCGACCACACGGCGAAGTCGGCCGCCTTGCCCGCGGCGATGGTGCCGATGCGGTGGGCGAGGCCGAGCGCGCGCGCGGCGTTGAGCGTCATGCCCGCGACCGCTTCCTCGGGCGTCAGGCCGAACAAGGTGCAGGCCATGTTGATCGCCAGCGTCGGCGACAGCATGGGCGAGGTGCCGGGGTTGCAATCGGTCGCAACGGCGATCGGCACCTTGTGCTTGCGAAGAAGCGCGACGGGCGGCTTCTTCTTTTCCTGAAGCGCATAATAAGCGCCGGGGAGCAGCACCGCGACGGTCCCGGCCGACGCCATCGCTTTGGCCCCGGCGTCGTCGAGATGCTCGAGGTGATCGGCGGACAAAGCGCGATATTGCGCCGCGAGCGCGGCGCCATGCTGGTTCGACAGCTGCTCGGCGTGGAGCCGGACGCGCAGGCCGTGGTGGGCCGCGGCCTTGAACAGCCGCTCGACCTCGTCCGGAGTGAAGGCGATCGTGTCGCAGAAGGCGTCGACGCTGGTCGCGATGCCCTGCTTCGCGGCGGCGGGGATGAGCTTATCGACGATCTCGCCGACATAATGGGCGCGGCGGTCGCGCTGGTCGGGGGGGAGCGCGTGGAGCGCCAGCAGGGTCGGGACGATCCGCACCGCCTCGCCCTCGCCGAGCTGGTGCGCGATCCCGAGCAAGCGGAGCTCGCTCTTCGGATCGAGGCCATAGCCGGTCTTCACCTCGATGGTCGTGCAACCGCCGCGCATCAGCGCGTGCAGCCGGCGCCGCGACTGCTCGAGCAGCTCCGCGTCGGACGCGGCGGCCGTGCGCTCGACCGTAGAGGCGATGCCGCCGCCGGCCTTGGCGATCTCCTCATAGCTCGCGCCCGCCCGGCGCATCGCATGCTCGTCGGCCCGGGTCCCCCCGAACACCAGATGGGTGTGGCAATCGATCAGCCCCGGAGTCACCCACGCGCCGCCGAGCGCGTCGACCGTCTTGGCGCGGAAGCCGGCGAGCTCGGTGCGCTTGCCGACGCGGACGATCTTGCCGTCCTGGATGCCGATCGCGCCATTCTCGATCAGCCCGAGCGGATTGTCCGGCCGTTCCTCGAAGGTCGCGATGTTGCAGTCGACGAGCAGCCGGTCCCACATGTGCGTCGCCTTAGGCGAGCCGAGTTGCTACGGTCAAAGCAATGGCGGGCTGGCCCAACCTCACCGACCTTGTTTCCGGCACGAATGCCGGCGCCGCGGTCGGATTGATCGGCGCGCCGCTCGCCGCCGGGTCGGTGACGCCCGGCCGCTGCGACCTCGCGCCGGGTGTGTTGCGGCGAACGCTGCGACGGATCGGCCGCTACGACGTCGAGACCGGCCGCGAGCTTGCGGCCGCGGTGCTCGATCGGGGCGACGTGGACCTTGGGGACCGGACCATTGAGCAGGCCACGCCGCTGCTGCGCGACGCGGTCGCGGAAAGTGCCGAGGCCCATGCGCTGACGCTGCTCGTCGGCGGCAACAATGCGGTGACTCGCCCGGCCCTGCTCGGGCTCGGCGGCGAGCTTGGCGAAATCGGCCTCGTCACCCTCGACGCGCATTTTGACATGCGCGCCACGCGCGACGGCTTGAGCAACGGCAATCCGGTTCGCGCGCTGATCGAGGACGGCCTCCCCGGCGCCAACATCGCCCAGGTCGGGCTCGCCGGCTTTGCCAACAGCAAGGCGATGCACGAAGACGCCGTCGAAACGGGCAACCTCGTGGTCACGATCGGGGACGTGCGCCGCGACGGGATCGCCCATGCGATCACCCAGGCGCTCGACCACGTCGCCCATTGCGATGCGCTGGTCGTCGATTGCGACATCGACGTGATCGACCGCTCGCAATTCCCGGCGGCGCCGGGCGCCCGGCCCGGCGGAATGGCCGTCCAGGATTTTTTCTATGCCGTGCGCCGCCTCGCTTCCGACCCGCGCGTCCGGCTCATCGACGTCACCGAATGGGACCCGCCGCTCGACCAGACCGACCTCAGTGCGCTGACCGCCGGCCGCTGGCTCGCCGAGTGCCTGGCCGGCTACGAGATGCGCTGAGCCGCCGCGATTCGCCGGCCCTTGTCGGACAATGTTCTGAAGGTGACCGAGAAGCGCAACTGCGCGCCGGGGACGATCCGGTGTTCCCACTCCCAGCGTGACGGGCCGGACAGCAGGTAGGCCGAGCGCGGCTCGACCTCGACGGTGGCGCGGCGGAAGCCGCTCGCCGTGCGCTGGCGGAAGCGCAGCGTCGCCGGCGTATTCAACGACACTCCGACGACCCGCTCGAACACGTCGCGGTCCTTGTGCCAGCCGATACCCGCGCCGGGATCGTAACGGGCGACGAGGGCGTGGTGGATCTCGGCCGGTCCGACTCCGGCGAGCGCGGCCGCGCGGTCGCGGAGCGGTTCGAGCCACGCCGGGATCGGCTCGGTTGGAGTGAAGCTGGCGTCGTCGAAGTCGTAGCGCCAGCCGAAACTCTTGGTCTTGCGGTTGCCGAGCCAGCCGTGGAAGCGGAACGGCGCGACGTCGAGCGCTTCGATCCGCTTCATCAGCGCGCTCTCCTCGGCCTCGCTGATGAAGGCCTGACGATACTCAAGCCCGGCGATCAGCGGCTGGTCGAACAACTGGCTCATCCGGCGAACAGCTCCTTGAGCTCAGATGGGCGCAGCTCCGGCGCGAGCTGGTCGAACGTGCACTGTCGCGGCGACTTGTCCGGCCGCCAGCGGAGGAAGCCGGTGCCGTGGCGGAAGCGGCGCCCGGTGACCTGGTCGTAGCGCACCTCGGCGACCAGCTTCGGCTGGAGCGGTTGCCACTGGGCGGTGCGCTCTGTGTTCCAGCGGCTCGGCCCGCCCGGAGCGCTACCGGTGAAGCCCGGCGGTTCGATCAATTTCTCCAGCTTCTTTGTGAGCGCCGGCCGATCCTTCGCCGCGATGGCCGCGGTGAAGCCGACGTGGTGAAGCAGGCCGGCGGCGTCGTAGAGGCCGAGCAGGAGCGAGCCGACCTCCGGCTTGCCTTCAGCGTAGCGGAAGCCGCCGACGACGCAGTCGGCGGTGCGCTGCTGCTTGACCTTGATCATCGCCCGTTCGCCCGGCCGGTAGTCGAGGTCGAGGCGCTTCGCGATGACCCCGTCGAGCGCCCCGCCGCTGCGCTTGAGCCAGGCGAGCGCGGTGCGCCGGTCGCGAGTCGCCGGCGACAGGAGCAGCCCGGGCACGCGATTCTTCGCCATGAAGCGTTCGAGCGCCGTGCGCCGCTCGGCAAGCGGGCGCGCGGCGAGCGATTGGTCGCCCAGCTCGAGCAGATCGAACGCCATCAGCTCCGCCGGAGTCTCGGCGGCAAGCCTGCGGATTCGGCTTTCGGCCGGGTGCAGCCGCAGCTGCAGCGCTTCGAACGACAGCGCGTCGCCGAGCGGGATGATCAGCTCGCCGTCGAGCAGGAATTGCCGGTCGCCGGCGGCGCGGAGCAGGTCAACCACCTCGGGGAAGTAGCGCGCAAGCGGCTTGCCCGATTTCGACGTGAGCGTGACCGCCTCGCCGTCGCGGCGGGCGAGGCAGCGGAAGCCGTCCCACTTGGGCTCATATTGCCAGCCGTCGTCCGCCGGTAGCTCGGCGGCCAGCAGGGCCTCCATGGGCGCGATGGTGGCCGTGGCGCGCGGCAAGCATCAAGAACGGCGGCGCCGCGCAGAGCGTTCCGAACCGGTCGTCGCCACCGCAGCGGCCCGCGGCGAGTCCCGGTCCCTCGACAAGAACCGCAGCAGCTGCTTGCCGGGGATGAAGAAATAGCCGCCGCCGCGCATGGTCACGAATTGCGGCAGCGGGTTCAAGGCGACCGGACCGTGGCGGGTGGGGATGGTGAATCCATCGCATTGTTCGGTCTCGGTGCCCGCGATCGGATCGACCTCCGCATCCAGCCCATGGAATTTGGTGCTGCCCATCCAGGTCTGCTGGATGAATTCGAACTGCCGCTCGAGATCGCCGTTGAGGCACATGAACAGCAGGCCCCTGGGTTTCCCGCCCTCCTCGTACAGGCGACCGACGCGGATGATCCGATGGCGATTGGAGATGTCGATCTGGTCCTGCGAGCCGGGGCTCAAGCTGTCGCGCGGATTGGCCCGGCGTACATGCGCGCCATAGGGGCAGCGCAGCCCCTGCGGGTCTTCGGTGCCGAACAGGAAGTCGTTGTCGGGCCGGATCGGGAGGCGCTCTTCGGACGGATCCTTTTTGGCCAGCCCTGTGACGACCTTCAACGCAGCCTGTAAAAGCGTGCCTTTTTCAGGCTCCTCGATCGGCGGCGACGCGGCCTTCTCCGATGCGTCGATCGGCGCGGCCAGCGCTTCGGCTGGATTGGACTTCGGGCGCGACGCCAAAGCAGTCGGATCGCGTTTCGTCAGGAACCTGAGCCGGCTCGCTGAAATATAGGGGAATCGAACCAGCGATGAGCCATCGGTCCAGCGCCCGATCAGCTTGGCGCCGATGAATTCCTTGAGCCACGGCTGATCGAGCTCGATCGGCAGCTGGTTGAAATGGTTGGCCAACCGCTTGCTTTCCGTCAGGCAGAAATCGTCGAACTTGTCGACATGCTGTTCGAGCTGGCGAATGACCAGGAACGAGCCGTTCTGGCCGATCAGCCGCGGATTATCGACCGTCGTCTCGGAAAAGCCCTGGTCGCTGCCGGCAATCGGCAGGAGACAGTCGGGATCGTAAAACGCGCTCAGCATTGGTCCCGGCGGGACATGGTTGCGGTTGTCGGGATAGCCGAGCACGAACTCGCCGGGCTCGACGAGGTGGATCGGGTCGTCGTTTCTAAGCCCGCGATACGTGCCTCGGATGGCCGGCTGCGAGACACCGTCGACGAAGCCGAACGGCTCTTTCCGTTTGGCCAGCTCGTCGGGAATTTCCGGCAGATCGAGGCGATGCGCGACAGTCCCGCCACGGTCCGTAACGAACCGTTCGACCCTGCGCGAAAGACTTTCGACCGAGCCCTCGCTGCTGCCGTAGACGAGCAACGCGAGGTCTACGCCGTCCCGGCCCCACGCCCAGCCCTGCGGGTCGTTGCGCCCCGAATCCCCAAGGATACGCGCCCGGCCCGGGCCGCTCATCCCCGCCAGGAATGCCCCGGGAAAGGTCGCGAGACCCTCCTCGGGCAGGCCGAGCTTAGCAAGCCCGCTGGCCGAGGCGGCGAAGGTCAGCACCGATTTTGCCTTTGGAATATAGCGGCCATCGTTGAAGGCGATGTGCGGAAACAAATCATTCAGCAGCTGGCGGTTCTCGGCAATCTCGGCGCCAAGGTCGATCGCCAGCAGGCGACCGAATGGCTTGAACCCCATGCCGCCGAACACCAGGCTCTGGATCTGGGTCGATTCGAGCTTTTCGACCGGCCGCGGCGATGAGCCGAACAAGGCCAGCCAGCGCACCGCTTCGTCTTCAGTCAGGGCTGACGCCACCCCGCGCCGGATCAGGGCGTTGGCGCGAATATTGGCGGTGGTCAGCCGCTTGTACGCCGAATACCAGAAGGAGGTTCGCACCATCGACTGGCGGGCGTAGCGCTTGAACCGCTCGCCGTCGGTCGCCCCATCGAGGAACAGGAGCCGGGTGCGGGGGAAGCCGACGGTGTTCGACCAGACGGCGGTCAGGCCGGCGTGAGCCTTGGTGATGAAGTCTTCGAGGTAGGACTCCCAGCTACCGCCGTAATTCGAGAAGAACAGGAGATCGCGCTTGCCCGGGACCTGCACCCACCGCGCGAAATGGATCGTGCCGATGTCGCCGAGATGGCCGGGCTTCGGATTGAACGCCGTGAACTTGGCGATCACCCAGAAGGCGATGCGGATGCTCAAATAGCGCAGCCGGCCCGGCTTCAGCACGGTCTGGGACACCATGTGGTTCTGGACGAAGCCCGTCGCATTCTCGCGCGCGAACATCGCCTCGAGCTCGGCCTGCGGCGGCGCCCGATCGGACAGCCAGTCTGTCGCTTCCGCCGCGGCGAAGCGCCAAACGGCGAGGCCGACTGGGATCAGCAGGCCCACCGCAAGGTAGAGCAGAAGGCAGAGCGCGAACCCGACCAGGCTTCGCAGCACGCCCGGGACCAAAGCCCAATGGAAGTGCAATTGAAGCCAACGCCATGGCGGCAGGAGGTGCCAGTCGGCGGGCCAAGCGAGCCACAACGACAGGGGGACGACGATAAGCAGCAGCGGCCAGGAGAAGGTGAGAATGCCCGACGGCACAAGGTTCAGGATCTTGCCGAGCGTCCCCGGCTCCTTGCCCGGGGAGGGGAGTGGCGGAAGCGGGACTTCGAGCGCCCATTTCCGGTCCTTGTCGGTTCGCAGACTCTCGCGCACGGCCCGCAGCCGCTCCAACGGCGTCCGCTTCGGTTCATCCTTGTCATCCGCTAGGAGACCGGCGACGTGGCGCGCGAGATCGTCCTCGCGCAGGATATCCTTCACCGACTGGCCGGGAGTCCCGGCAAACACCAGGCCGGCCGTGCCGCCGAGGCGCTGGCTGACCCGGACCTGGTGGCGGTGAAGGAAATCCGCGACCTTGTCGCCCTGCCGCCAGTCGGCGCATTGCTCGAGGATCGGTTGCAGCCGCGCGCCGATCCGCTGGCCAATCTCGTCGATCGCGCCGCGCTCATCGCCGTCGGCGGAAAATTCGAGCACGAAGATGCCGGACTTGCCGTCGCTGCAGGGCAGCGAATGCATGCTTGCGAAATGCACGAATTCACCGCCGCGGGCGAGGTCGACGGCGATCGCACCCTGCGCCGGATTGGCGGGGTCGGACAGCGCCTCGATCAGGGCGCGAACCGGCTCGACCTGCTCGATCGCGAGCGGCGCGATGATCGTCACCAGGGCGTGGGTCATGCCTTGTCCCTCACACGAACCGGAAGCCGATCGGGGAACGGCCCGGCGTAACCGGTCTTACCGGCGCGCATCGCGCCCGCCTCGATCAGAGCGCCGATCAGGATCGGCAGCTGGAAGGCGTTCACCACCCGGCCGGAGCATGGATGGAGGCCGGCGCCGAAGTGCAGGTACGAATCCGCCGGCCGGTCGGGGTACAAGCGTTCCGGCTCGGGGAACGCGGCGGGATCGCGCATCGCCGCCTGGGTCCACGCGACCACCGTCTCGTTCGGCTGCACGGTGCGGCCGGCGAGCACCGTCGCCGCGGCCGCTTTGCGTAGGACGATCGGGTTGTGCGGGAGCACGCGGAGGGCTTCGAGGCACAGCCCGTAGCCGCTGCGGCCGGCGTCCAGTTCGGCGTGGATGGCCGCTCGCAAATCGTCGTTCCGGAACACCACGTCGAGAATGTTGGCGACGCAGGTGACGGTCGTGTCGATGCTGCCGACGAGCATCCCGCCGAGGGTCCGCCGGATGCCGTCGGGCTCGAGCAACCCCTGCCGGAGCAATTGGCCCATGAGGTCCCGGCCCGGCTCCGAGGATTTCTGGCGGCGCTTTATCTCGTCCTCGAACCAGCCCTTCATCAGCGGGGCCGCCAGCATTGCGCGGTCCTTGATGGCCTGGTTGCCGCCAAGGTTGAGGAAAGTGTGGGCGAAGATCGCCCGAGCCACTTCCTGGAACAATTTCCGATCGTCCGGGGCGATCCCGAACAGCTCCGACGCGGTCCCCGCGGCCAGCGGCCGCGCAAACTCCCGAAGCGCGTCGAACCTGGCGGGCAGGCTCGCGAGGAGCGCCGCAGCGCGCTCGCGCAGGCCGCGCTCGAGCGCGTGCAGGTCGACCGCCGCCAGCGCGGAATAAAGCGCACGGCGCTCCAGCTCGAGCGTCGGCGAGCGGTCCATGGCGAGGATGAAGGGCCCGTTGACCTCCTCGATTTTCTCCCGGTTGACGGGCCCAATGAGGAAGTCGAGGTCACGCGCCAGCATCTGGCGGACGTCGTCGTGCGTGACCGCGATCACCGCCTTGCGAAAACGCAGCGGCTTTCCGCACAGTCGCCGAAGGGCGAGGCCGAGGCGGGCCGCGAGCGCCAGGACCGTTCGGTTCGAGGCGAGCGCGGAAGCGAACCCGCGGCCGTTCGGCGTCGCGATCGAGTCGAAAACCGGGCTGCCCGAACCTTGCGCCATCGACGGCCTCCGGCGAGCCTCGGACCAGGTTCGCCCCCGCCCGGACTCGACAATCAATTCGGCACGTGCCGAGCCTTATTTGGCTTAATGGCGGATTGGCAACAGCAATCCGCCGCGCCGGGGACGGCGGGGCGTTGCGCTGCGCCCGGCAATTGTTACGGTGTCGGACCGAGGGAGGGACGGCGATGAAGATCAATCCGGAAGTCGAAGCCGCGACTGCGCGCTACATCGACAGCCTCGGGCCCGCTGCGTTGCAGAAGGCGCACGATTACACCGTCGGCGGGGAATGGATTCAGCTGTGGGCCGTCGTCGTGGCCGCAGTCGTCACTTGGCTGATCGTCCGCTCGGGCGTCCTCGACCGGCTCGACCGCAAGTTTGCCGAGCGCCGGCGCAATTTGCGGGCGTTCGTCGTCAGCTTTGTCTTCTTCCTGGCCTTGACGGTGCTGAGCCTGCCCTGGGACCTCTATGCCAACTACTTCCGCGAGAAGGCCTACGGCCGGACCAGCCAGCCGCTTGGCGACTATCTGCTCCAGCTCAGCGAGATGACGCTGATTGCGGCCGTGATCAGCGCCCTGTTCATGCTCGGCCTTTATTGGCTGATGCGGCGGACGGGGAAGCGCTGGTGGATCTGGTCGGGCGCGCTGACCGCCGCGGTCCTCGCTTTCTTCCTGCTGCTGTCGCCGATCCTGATCGAGCCGCTGTTCAACAAATATGAACCGGTGCCGGTAGGTCCGGTCCGCGACGCGGTCGTCGGGATGGCCGGCCGCGCCGGCGTTCCGCCCGAGCGGGTGTTCATGTTCAACGGCTCGCGCCAGTCGAACAATTTCACCGCCAATGCCGGCGGCGTCGGCAGCACCGCCCGCGTCGCTATCTCCGACGTCGCGCTGAAGAACGCGAACCTCGATGAAGTGCGCGCGGTCACGGGGCACGAGATCGGCCACTATGTGCTCAAGCACACCTGGTACGGGATCCTGTTCTATTCGCTCGCGGCAATCGTCCTGTTCTGGATCGCGGAGCGCACCTTCCCGTGGTTCGCGCGCCGTTTCGGGAGCAGCGCCACACTGGCTGAGCCGCGCGGGATTCCGGTGCTGATCTTCATGGTGTCGCTGTTCGGGCTGGTGACGTCGCCGGCCTTCAATTCGTTCGCCCGGATGATCGAAACCCAGGCCGACGATTATTCGCTGCGCACCGAGAACCGGCCGGACGCTCTGTCGACCTCACTCGTGAAGACCGCCGAGTACCGCTACCCGCGGCCGGGGAAGCTCGAGGAGATCGTCTTCTACGACCATCCGTCGGTCGAGGCCCGAGTCCGCCGGGCGATGGAGTGGAAAGCCGCGCACCCGGAGCCGCCGACGCCGTAGGTGAAGCTTTCACGTAGCCCACCGCGCTGCTGCGGTTAGCTTCAGCCAATGCAGCGGGAAGGGGGCGCATGGGTCAGCTGACCATCGACAGCGGCGACACCGCCTGGATGCTGGTGTCGACCGCGCTCGTGATGCTGATGATCCTGCCCGGCCTCGCGCTGTTCTACGGCGGCCTGGTCAGGGCCAAGAACCTGCTGTCGGTCATGAGCCAGGTGCTGGGAATCGCCTCGGTCGCGATCCTGACCTGGGTCCTGTGGGACTATAGCCTCGCGTTCAGCGGCGGCAGCTGGCTGATCGGGGGAGTCGCCAAAGCGGGCCTCGCGGGAATCGATGACGCGTCGGCCTGGGCGGTCGGGACGAACGGAAAGGCCATCCCCGAGCTGGTCTTCGCAGCCTTCCAGATGAGCTTTGCCGCAATCACCGCCGCGCTGGTCGTCGGCGCCCTGGTCGAGCGCGTGCGCTTCTCGGCGATGATGCTGTTCGCTGGTCTGTGGCTCACGCTCGTTTACGCGCCGCTCGCGCACATGGTCTGGTCGCGCGACGGATTGCTGTTCCGGTTCGGCGCGATCGACTTCGCCGGCGGAACGGTCGTGCATATCAATTCGGGCGTGGCGGGGTTGGTCGGAGTCTATTTCGCGGGCGCTCGCATCGGACATCTACGGGAAGCCATGCCGCCGCATTCGCTCGCGCTGACAATGATCGGCGCCGGATTGCTGTGGGTCGGCTGGTTCGGCTTCAACGCCGGATCGGCGCTCGAGGCGAACGGCCTCGCCGCCGTGGCGATGATGAACACGTTCGTGGCTCCCGCCGCGGGCGTCCTCGCCTGGATGGGCGCGGAACGCCTGGTTTCGGGCAAGCCGTCAATGCTGGGCGGGGCGTCGGGCGCGGTCGCCGGGCTGGTCGCGGTCACGCCGGCCGCCGGGGCGAGCGGGCCGATCGGCGCAATGCTGCTCGGAGCGGCCGCAAGCCTCGTCTGCTACGGCTTCGTCGGGTCGCTCAAGAACCGGCTGCGGCTCGACGACAGTCTCGACGTCTTCGGCATCCACGGCCTCGGCGGGATCACGGGATCGATCGGGACTGCGATTGTCGCGCTGCCCGTCCTGGGTGGTCATGGGGGCGCCGACTACGGCCTCGCCTGGCAGCTGGTGCGCCAGCTTGCCGCGGTTTCCGTCGCGGTCGCCTGGTCGGCGGCCGGCTCGGCGATCTGCTTCGCGATCGTCAAAGCGCTGCTGCCGCTGCGCCATGCCCGCGACGCCGAACGCGAGGGGCTCGACATCGCCGACCACGGCGAGCGGGCCTACACGTTCTGACTCGGGCAACAAAAAAGCCCGCTCGAAAGCGGGCTGTTTGGTTGGTTGCGGGGGCAGGATTTGAACCTGCGACCTTCAGGTTATGAGCCTGACGAGCTACCGGGCTGCTCCACCCCGCGCCAACATCAGCAGGACTTAAGGTCCTGAAACGACAAGGCCGCCGCGCGGTTGCCCGGCAGCGGCCTTGTGAGATTGTGAATGGGTCCTGCTTCACGCCGCCAGCAAAGCCTGGCGACGACCTACTCTTCCATTGCTTAAGCAATAGTACCATCGGCGCTGTCCGGTTTCACGGCCGAGTTCGGGATGGGATCGGGTGGGTCA
>Ga0207674_10002506_pt1 | contig 23153 bp, 24 predicted proteins | sample KBSCornC72_FD_184303 | JGI IMG/M metagenome (GOLD analysis project Ga0207674, IMG submission 184303) | Corn rhizosphere microbial communities from Kellogg Biological Station, Michigan, USA - KBS Corn C7-2 (SPAdes) (version 2) | ecosystem: Host-associated > Plants > Roots > Rhizosphere > Soil ...
GAACCGCAAGGCTCCAACGGCATCGCCATTTCACCCAGGCTCACCAGCGACGGCGGATCGCTGCTGCTGATCAACCCGCACACCAGTTTCTACTTCCGTTCGGAGCTTCAGATGTCGAGCGACCAGGGGCTCGACGCCTACGGCGCCGCCACCTGGGGGCAGTTCTTCATCTACCAGGGCTTCAATCCGCACATCGGCTGGATGCACACCTCGACGGGCGTCGATAATGTCGACGAGTTCGCCGAAAAGGTCGAGCGGCGTGGGCGTGGCTATTGCTATTGGTACGGCCGCACTTGCCGGCCCCTCGGCGAGCGCCCAATCACCATCCGCTACCGCACGCCGGACGGACGGATGGCGTCGCGAAGCTTCACCGCCTTCATGACTCACCGGGGACCGATCGTGGCGAAAGACGGCAACCGCTGGATCGCCTTCGCGATGATGAATCGGCCGGTCGAGGCGCTTGAGCAGAGCTTCCTCCGCACGAAGGCAACCGACCTCCAATCCTACATGCGCATCTCGGATTTGAAGGCGAACAGCTCGAACAACACGGTGTTCGCCGACGATCATGGCAACATCGCCGTGCTCGCGCCGCAGTTCATGCCGCGGCGTGATAACCGCTTCGATTATACGAAACCCGTCGACGGCAGCGATCCGGCGGCGGACTGGCACGGGCTTCACGCCGTATCGGAGCTTCCCAACACGATCGACCCGCCCAACGGCTGGGCGTTCAACAGCAACGACTGGCTCTATTCGGCCGCGGGGCCGAACTCGCCCAAGCCGCCGAACTTCCCTCGCTATCTCGACACGGCGGGCGAGAGCTATCGCACCATCCACGCGACGCGGCTGCTGACCCAGCTCGGCAAGTGGAGTCTCGACCGGCTTCAGACTGCGGCGTTCGACAGCGCCCAGCCGTCGTTCGAAGTGCTGGTGCCGATGCTCGTCTCGGCCTGGCAGGCGCTTCCGCAAAGCGATCCGCGCCGGGAACGGCTTGCCCAGCCGATTGCGGCGCTCTCGGCGTGGGACAAGCGCTGGGGAATCGCCTCGGTCCCCAACACGCTCGCGCAATTCTGGGGCGACGAGCTGATGAAGGCGGCGACCTCGCGCAAGTGGAACGATCATGCAAACGTCTTCCGCCACATGGAGGCGCTCAGTCCGGCAGAGAAGCTCGAGACGTTCACGCGTGGGCTCGACCGGCTGAGCCGTGATTTCGGCGGCTGGCGCGTGCCATGGGGCGAGGTCAACCGCTTCCAGCGCATCGACCCCGCCATCGACGCGCATTTCGACGACAGTGCGCCGAGCATCCCGATCGGCTTCACGTCCAACCGCTGGGGCTCGCTCGCTTCATTCGGGGCATCGCAGAAGCCCGGCACGAAGAAGTGGTACGGAACCAACGGCAACAGCTTCGTCGCGGTGGTCGAGTTCACCCGCAGCGGGCCGCACGCGCGCGCGGTCACCGCGGGAGGCGAAAGCGGCCATCCGGATTCGCCGCACTTCGCCGACGAGGCGCAGCGCTACGCGTCAGGCAATCTGCGCGAAGTCTATTTCCGTCCCGACCAGCTCAAGGGGCATACGGAGCGCGTCTACCGGCCGGGTGGGTAATGAATTCCCCTGCCCTCGATGGGGAGGGGCAGGGGTGGGGTGTCGACAGGTCGAACTCTGCGTCCGACATCACCCCCACCCAACCTCCCCCATTCAGGGGGAGGAGTCCAACTAAGCCCCCGCGAACCGGTCCGTCGCGCGGATCAGGCCGTCGAGCACGCCGGGCTCGCTGAACAAGTGGCCGCCGTCCGGGATGATGTTGAGCTCGACCTCGGGCCAGGCCTGCTTGAGCTTCCACGCGGCGACCGGAGGCGTACACATGTCGTGCCGTCCCTGGACGATCACGGCCGGGATGCCCTTCAGCTTCCCGGCGCCGCGCAGCAGCTGCCCTTCCTCGAGCCAGCCGTGGTTGGCCATGTAGTGGTTTTCGATCCGGGCGACCGCGACTGCGACCTCGGGACTGGTGAAATGGTCGATCGTGTCGGGGCTCGGGAGCAGGGTGACGACCTCGCCCTCCCACTTGCTCCATGCCTTGGCGGCGCGAAGCTGCACGTCGCGATCGTCGCTGGTCAGCAGCTTGCGATAGGCCTCGACGAGATTGCCGCGCTCGGCCTCCGGCACCGCCGAGACGAATTCCTGGAACTTGTCGGGATAGACCTGGCTCGCGCCGCCCGGCGCATAGAGCCAATCGATCTCATACTGGTCGAACAGGAAGATGCCCCGAAGCACCAGCTCGGTCACGCGCTCGGGATATTGTTCGCCATAAGCGAGCGACAGCGTCGAACCCCAGCTGCCGCCGAACACCTGCCATTTGTCGACCTTCGAAACTTCAGTCCGCAGCTTCTCGATGTCTTCGACCAGGTCCCAGGTCGTGTTGTGATTCAGGTCGGCATAGGGGGTCGAGCGCCCGCAGCCGCGCTGGTCGAACACCAGGATCTTGTATTTGTCGGGATTGAACTGCCGCCGGTGGTCCGGGCTCGAGCCCCCGCCAGGGCCGCCGTGAAGGAACACCACCGGCTTGCCGTTCGGATTGCCGCTCAGCTCCCAATAGAGCCGGTGCCCGTCTCCGACATCGAGCATTCCGTCATCGTAAGGCTCGATCTCGGGGTAAAGCGTGCGGCGCTTTGGGCTCATGGCGTCCATCAGAAGCTGAACTCCTCGTAGATTCGCGAAACGTCGCCGCCCCATTCGTGCTGGAACTTGTAGAGCAGGCGGTCGGCGGGGGTCATGCCCGTTGCGACGACATCGCGCAATGGATCGAGGAACCCGCCCTCATTGTCGCCGGCGGTGTTGAGCTTCGCTCGTCGGGTGAGGCCGCCGGCCGAAATGTCGAGCACCTTGTCGGCGAACTCGCGCATCGTCTGGCCGTCGGGGGTCACTGCATCGAGCGCCAGCCGCGGCACGTCCCGCCGCAGCTTCTCGCGCCCCTCGATGCTCCAGTGCTTGACCAGCTCCCACGACTCATCGAGCGCCCGGTCATCGTAGAGCAGCCCGACCCACAGCGCCGGAAGGCCGCAGATGCGGCTCCAGCGCCCGCCATCGGCCCCACGCATCTCGAGGAAGCTCTTCAGGCGCACCTCGGGGAAGGCAGTCGAGAGGTGATCGGTCCAGTCGGTGATCGTCGGCTTTTCGCCCGGGACCTGCGGCAATTTGCCCTCAAGGAAATCGCCGAAGCTCTCGCCCGCGACATCGATATACTTCCCGTCGCGATAGACGAAGTACATCGGGACCTTGAGCGCATAGTCGCAATAACGCTCGTAGCCGAACCCGTCCTCGAACACGAACGGCAGCATGCCCGTTCGGTCGGGGTCGGTATCTTCCCAGATGTGGCTTCTGAAGCTCTTGTAGCCGTTGGGCTTGCCTTCGGTGAACGGAGAGTTGGCGAAGAGGGCGGTGGCGACCGGCTGAAGGGCCAGGCCGACGCGGAACTTCTTCACCATGTCGGCTTCTGAACTGTAATCAAGATTCACCTGTATGGTACAGGTGCGTAGCATCATGTCGAGTCCGAGGCCGCCGACCTTCGGCATGTAATTAAGCATGATCGCATAGCGGCCCTTGGGCATGACCGGCAGCTCGGCGCGCGTCTTGTCGGGCCACATGCCGAGGCCGAGAAAGCCCAGGCCCAGCCGCTCGCCCACGGCCTTGCACTGGTCGAGGTGCCGGTTGGCTTCCGCGCAGGTCTGGTGAAGGTTCTCGAGCGGCGCCCCGGACAGCTCGAACTGGCCCGCGGGCTCAAGACTGATCGTGCCCTGGTAGGGACCGGTCAGGGCGATGACCTTCCCGCCCTCTTCGACCGGCGTCCAGCCATATTCGGTGAGGCCCATCAGGAGGTCGCGGATGCCGCCCGGCTCCTCCCACTTGGGCGCGCGGAAGTCGTCGAGGCGGTAGACGAACTTCTCGTGCTCGGTGCCGATCCGCCATTGCTCGCGCGGCTTCTCGCCGCCGGCGAACACCGACAGCAGATCGTCGCGGCTTTCGATGAGCGGGCTCGCGCTGTCGTCGGTCCTCGTCGTCATGGTTGGCGGCGCTTACCTGCGCGAATGAAGCCGCGCCAGCGAATCCGACTTATGCGTCAATAAGCTCGCCAGTCGCCGGCGACCGCCATGTATGCGGCGAGCGCCGCAAGAGCCGCGGTCTCCGCGCGGAGGATCCGCGGACCGAGCGAGATCGGGACCGAATTCGGCGCAGCGTGGATGGCGGCACGCTCGTCATCGCTAAAGCCGCCTTCTGGTCCGGTCAGGATCAGGGCGCGCCCTGCGTCGAACGCACTTGCAGGCGCTTCTCCGCCGCCTTCATCGGCGAAGTAGAGCCGCCGCTCCGGCTCGCGCTGGCCGAGCAGCCGGTTGAGCGATACAGGCGTTGCGATTTCCGGCAGCCGCGTCCGGCCGCATTGCTCGGCCGCCTCGATCGCGATCGCTTCCAGCCGCTCCAGCTTTACCCGTTCGGGAACAGTGCGCCGGGTGATGACCGGCAGCAGCCGCTCGGCCCCCAGCTCGGTTGCTTTCTCGATCAGCCAGTCGGTTTGAGCCCGCTTCACCGGTGCGAACGCCAGCCAGACGTCGGGGATCGTCTCCGGTTCGCGCGTCTTCCGTTCGACCGACAAGGTCATGCGTTTCTTGGCCGCTTCGGCGATGCGCACGAGCCATTCGCCGGATTGGCCGTCGAACACCAAAAGCTCGGCGCCTTGGCCCAGCCGCATTACGTTGCCGAGGTAATTTGCCTGGCCCGCGTCGAGCTCGACGCGCCCTCCTTCACTCAACTTCGAGCGCACGAACAATCGCGGCAGGCTCTTGGGCGGCCAGGAAGGAGTGGCGGGCATTGCGCCCGCCTACGGGATTCCCGCGAGTGCGGAAATCCCGCTTCGCTAGTCGTCGTTAGGCGGCGTTGGGATTGCCGGGATCGCGGAATGGATCGGTGTGGCCGTTGCAGCCGCCAGGGTCGCCCGGGTTGAACGTCTGCGGATCGATGTCGAAGATCTGCTGGGTCTGTCCGAAGTTCTGAACTCTCCCGCCTGGACCGTTCGGACCGTCGGGCGGAGCAGTGGGATCGTCGTTCAGTCCCGAGAATTTGCAGATCGAAACGCCGTTCGAAAAATCCTGCTTCGGATTGGACGCGCTACCGGTGAGCTCTCCGGCAAGGGCTGGGGCTGCAATGATCAATGCCGCGGCGAAGACCGCCGCGCGCGAGATGTTCGGCATGAAATATTCCTCTCTGCTATTTCAGAACGTGCGTTGCGTCATCCGGATGACGCTGTGTCCCTACGCTCTGCGGCCATCGACCAGAATGACCGGCCAGCCGGATGTCTTGATTGAAACCCCGCCACTTGGCCGGGCAGGCGCGCCTAACAGGGATTGACGCGCCTCGTCGTCCGTCGACAGCCAAAGAAAAGGCGCGGCGTTTGCCGCGCCTTTTTCGGAACAACAGCTCGAGCCAGGCTCAGCCGGCGCCGCCGTTTTCCTCTAGCCACACCGGATTGCAGCCATCGCCGGGAAACGCGAAGCCTTCACGCTGCGTTGGATCGCTGGGGTTCAAGAGGCCAAGCCTGTTCTCTTGGCCATAGGACTGCGTCCTTCCCCCGGGGTTTGCCGGATTCGTGCTGGTCGGATTGTCATTGAGACCGGAAAAATCGCAAAGAGAATTGCCCTGCGCATAATAATGTTTTGGGTTGGTCTTGCTTCCGTTCACTTCGCCGGCCGACGCGCCGACGGACCAGGCCACAAGGCCGACGGAAAGCACCGCCAGGCTGATACGCTTCGTCATATGATTCCCCTGCTGAATCGATGAAGGTACAGGCGACTCACGCGCGGAGCGCACATAACACAAAGTTAACGATGCGTTTAGTTTATGGTCATTGTGGCCCAGCGCGCGCGACGCGGAATTAGCGCGCGGGCGCCTCTCCATGTGGAATGCCAACGGGCGATTGGCATGCCGGCCGGCGAGGCGCCCGCCGCGACGGCCGGGAAGGTCGATGAGGGGTCCGACAAACGGCCGTCGCGCGCAGGCTTAGTGCTGACCGCAGTCGCGCCGGTTCATTGATGGGAAGGAGAGGGGGCGCGACAAGCCGCGCCCCGATGTGAGTCTCGATTAGCTGTTGGGGTTGAGCGACCCGCCATAGTTTGGATTGCAGCCGAATCCGGGGAACGCGAAGGAGGCTCGGTCCGCCGGGTCGCTGGGGTCGTAGAGCCCTTCGTGATGGAAATAGCCGTACGATTGCACGATTCCGCCCGGGTCATATTCTGGGCCCGGCACAAATACGCCATCCGGCGTGTCGTTCAGCCCCGAATAGGAGCAGAACGAGTTTCCGTTGCTGATCCTGGTCATCGGCGGAGAGGTCGTGTTTCCCGTCGGCGGCGGTCCCTTGATTTCGCCAGCTGCGGCCGGGGTTCCGATCAACAGGGTGGACAGCACAGCCACCATTACGCAACGTGTGTTCATTGACGAACTCCCTTCAATTTTACCCGAATGGAAGTCGCGCGACTCTCGCGCGGGGATCAGTTAACAGGCATGCTAACGAAAGTTAAGGGCGGCAGTCAGTTATGGCGCCCGTGACCGCCACCAGCGACATCGTTCCCGACAGCGAGCGCCGCGGATTCATCGGCGCGCTGCCGCGGCCGCTCAGGCCTTACGCATCGCTGATGCGCCTCGACCGGCCGATCGGTACCTGGCTGCTCTACTGGCCGTGCGCGTGGAGCGTGGCATTGGCCGGCGTAGGGGGCCGGTGGGACTTGTACCTGTGGCTCGCGCTCGGTGCCTTCGCCATGCGCAGCGCCGGCTGCGTCTATAACGACATCGTCGACCGGGACCTCGACAAGAGCGTCGAACGCACCCGCCTCAGGCCGCTCGCGAGCGGACGCGTTCCCCTTGCGTCGGCGTGGCTGCTGATCGGCCTTCTTTGCCTGTTGGGCCTCATCGTATTGCTTCAGCTCAAATGGGTCGCAGCAGTCATCGCACTCATCAGCCTCGCCCCCGTCGCGGCCTATCCGTTCATGAAGCGGATCACCTGGTGGCCGCAGGCTTGGCTCGGAATCGTCTTTTCGTGGGGGGCTCTCGTCGGCTGGCCCGCCGTCACCGGCCAGCTCTCTCCGACTATCTTCCTCATGTGGTTCGGAAGCATCGCCTGGGTGGTCGGCTACGACACGCTCTATGCGATCCAGGACAAGGAGGACGACGCTCTGGTCGGCGTCAAATCTTCGGCGCTGAGGCTCGGCAGGAAGGCGCCCCTCGGGATCGGCATTTTCTATTTGATTGCCGTCACGCTGTGGGGCGCGGCGATCTGGACTGTGCGTCCGGAAGCGCTGGCGCTGCTCGCACTCGCCCCTGCCGCGATTCACCTTGCCAGCCAGGCGTTGCGGGCGGATCCCGACAATGGCGACCTCGCGCTCCGGCTATTTCGATCGAACCGCATGTGCGGCCTTCTCGTGTTCCTCGGAATGCTGGCGGTCGGCCTTTCTGCCCGCTAGGCGGCCCCACATGCTTTCACCCGACGCCGCAAGGAAAATAGCCGAGTCCCTCGTCGAACGCGGCATCGCTGCAGGCGCGACCGCCGCGGACGCTCTTTACGCCGGCAATCGCTCGTCGGCCGTCCAGGTGAGGCTCGGCGAGCTCGAGGATGTCAGCCGCTCCGAGGGCGAGGAGATCGGCCTTCGCCTGTTCGTCGGCCAGCAGTCGGCGACCGTCGCCTCTTCCGACCTCTCCGGCGAGGCGCTTGGTCTTCTCGTCGAGCGCTGTCTGGCCATGGCGAAGGAGGCGCCGGAAGATCCCTATGCCGGCCTCGCTCCCGCCGATCTGCTGATGCGCTCCGAGCCGCCGTTTTTGGATGCCGACGACGGGCAGGAACCCGACCCGACCGAGTTGCGCGCGCGGGCGCTCGAGGCCGAGAACGCGGCTCTTGCGGTGGAGGGCGTCACCAACTCGAGCGGCGCGGGGGCGAGCGCCTCGGCGACGACCATTGCGCTGGCGACCTCGGGCCGCTTTTCGGGTGCTTACGGCACGTCCGGCCACGGCTGTTCTGCAGTGATGATCGCAGGCGACGGCGCGACCATGCAGCGCGACTATGCCTCGCGGAGCACACGCCATCTCGCCGATCTCGAGCCCGCTGCCGAGATCGGCCGGCGCGCGGGTATGCGAGCCGTCGCCCGCCTCAATCCCGGCCGACCCAAGCCCGGCAAATATCCGGTGCTGTTCGATCCCCGAGTCTCGTCGGGTCTGCTCGGGCATTTCGCCGGCGCGATTAGCGGCGCGGCCGTCGCCCGGAAGACCAGCTTCCTCCTCGATCGCCTCGGCCAGCAGGTCTTCGCACCCGGCGTGTCGATCGTCGACGATCCGCTTCGCCGCCGCGGCCTTCGCTCGCGCCCGTTCGATGGCGAAGGCGTTCGCGTTGCGCGCCAGGAGCTGGTGTCCGGCGGGATCCTCAACCAGTGGATCGCCGAGAGTGCGTCGGCGCGCCAGCTCGGAATCGACCCGACCGGCCATGCGGCACGCGGTGTCGGCGGCGCGCCCAGTGCGGGCCCGAGCAATCTCTACCTCGAGGCCGGCGCCCGCAGCCGCGAAGAGCTGCTCGCCGTTTTTCCCGAGGCGCTGCTGGTCATCGAGCTGATCGGGCAGGGCGTGAATCCGGTAACGGGCGACTATAGCCGCGGCGCAGTCGGTTTCATGGTCCGCGGCGGAGAGATCGCGGAGCCGGTGTCGGAGATCACCATCGCGTCCAACCTCACCGACATGTTCGCGACGCTCGAGCCGGCATCGGACCTCGAGTTCCGGCGCGGAATCGACGCGCCGACCATATTGATTCCCGAGATGACCGTGGGGGCTGCTTAGCAGTCTTTGCGAGGAGCGGCGAAGCCGCGACGCGGCAATCCAGAAATAAGGTGGATTGCTTCCCTATGCTCGCAATGACCGTCAGGCAGGCTGGCTGACGCGGGGAATTCCAAGCCGGGGAATCTCGATCTTCGGGCAGCGGTCCATCACCACCTTGAGGCCCGCCGCCTCGGCCTTCGCGGCGGCTTCCTCGTTGATCACGCCGATCTGCATCCAGACCGCTTTCGCGCCGACGAAGATCGCTTGTTCGACCGCTTCCGCCGCGGCCTCGGGGCGGCGGAAGATGTCGACGATGTCGATCGGAACTCCGATCTGCGCGAGCTCGCGCCACACGAACTCGCCGTGGACATGCTCGCCGGTGATCTGCGGGTTCACCGGGATCACGCGATAGCCCCAGTCCTGGAGGAACTTCATCACCCCGTAGGAAGGGCGGCTTGGCCGGTCGGACGCCCCGATCATCGCGATCGTTCGAGCGCTCCGCAGAAGCTCCGATATGTCCTCGTCTGGGGTCAGCGGCATGCGGCGTCAACGGCTCAGTGGACCGGTGTTTCCAACGTCTCGAGCAATTTCGCCGCCAGCGCGACGAATGCGTCTGCATCCGGGCCGTTCGAAGCCGCCGGGGGATCGCCCGCGTCAGACGCCTCGCGGATGGCCACCGACAGCGGCAATCGGCCGAGGAACGGAACGCCCAATTCCGCGGCCGCGACTTCCGCGCCGCCGGTTCCGAACGGATGCGAGGGCTCGCCGCAGTGCGGGCAGGTATAGGTCGCCATGTTCTCGATGATGCCCAGCACCGGCACGCTGGTCTTGCCGAACAGATCGATTGCGCGTCGCGCGTCGATTAGGGAGAGGTCCTGCGGAGTCGAAACGATGATTGCTCCCGCCGGCCGGGAGCGCTGGATGAGGGAGAGCTGCACGTCGCCGGTGCCCGGCGGCAGATCGACAAGCAGCAGCTCGGCATCGCCCCAGTCGGCGTCGATCAGCTTGGCGAGCGCGCCCGTCGCCATGGGCCCGCGCCAGGCGAGCGCGTGACCTGGGGATACCAATTGCCCGAGTGAGAGAAACCGAATCCCGTGTGCCTCGACGGGGATCAGTGTTTCGTCCTCGGCGGTCGGCTTTTCCGCGGTTCCGAGCAGGGTCGGCTGCGACGGGCCGTAAACGTCCGCATCGACAAGCCCGACCTTCTTGCCGGCCTTCGCAAGCGCGATCGCGAGATTGGCCGAGACAGTCGACTTGCCCACGCCCCCCTTGCCGCTGCCGATTGCGATCAGCGTCCGATGCGGCTCGGTCGCCGTCATCGCGATGCGCGCCTCATCGACTCCGGGGATTGCGAGCGCAGCGGAGCGTAGCTCCTCCTCGAACTCCGCAGCTTCGGCGGCTCTCAGGCCGGTTGCATCCGCGATGATCGTGGCCACGCCGTTCGCCAGCTTGCGCGAGCGTATGCGTTCCGCGTGCGGAAGCCCGGTCAGCGTGTCAGCGGCATCGGCCATGTCCGCGCACATAGGAGGCCTCAAGCGGCTTGCCACTGTTTTTCGCGGGCGCTGCTCCCTATACTCGCGGCCAATGAGCAATATTCTCGGGTGGGGCGGCCGCATTCGCGGTCTATTTGCCGACAGCAAGGGACCTTGGGGGTCGAGCGGCAGCGATGGCGGCGGAGAGCCGCCCGCGAGTGACGACGGCAACCAGGGCAACGGACCGTGGGGCGAACCGCCGCGCCGTGGCCGCAGGTCGCTGGGAGCGGGCAGCAGCATCTCGGCAATCGACGAGCTCGTCCGGCGCAGCCGAGCCCGATTTGGCGGCGGCGGTGGCGGCGGCGGAGGGCTGCCGGGGCGCGCCGACGGATCGTTGATCCTCTGGGCGCTCGCAGCGCTCGTTCTGCTGTGGCTGGTGTTCACCTCCTTCCATTCGATCTCGCCGGGCCAGCGCGGAGTCGTCACGCGCTTCGGCCGTTACAGCTCGACCCTTGGGCCGGGCGTCAGCCTGACGCTTCCAGCGCCGATCGACCGGGTGAAGAAGATCGACGTCGAAACCATCCGCAACGTCGACCTCGGCTCGTCGAGCTCCGACGACCTGATGCTGACCGGCGACCAGAATTTGATCGATCTCGCCTATACGGTGCGGTGGAATATCCGCACGCCCGAGCTCTACCTGTTCCAGCTGGCGCAGCCCGACGAGACTATCCAGGAGGTGGCCGAAAGCGCGATGCGCGCGGTGATCAGCCAGGTGACCCTCAACGATGCCATGGGCGACCGGCGCGCCGAGATCGAAACGCAGGTCGCGGAGAACATGCAGCGCATTCTCGACTCCTACCATTCCGGCATCCAGGTGCAGGGCATTGCGATCAAGCAGGCCGACCCGCCCTCGCAGGTCAATGACGCGTTCAAGGAGGTGACGGCTGCTCAGCAGGACGCACAGACCTACATCAACAATGCCAATGCCTACTCGCTGCAGCTCCGCCAGAAGGCGCAGGGCGAGGCGACGGCCTTCGACAAGGTCTATGCGCAATACAAGCTCGCGCCCGACGTGACCCGCCGGCGCATGTATTACGAGACGATGGAGGACGTGCTTTCGAAGATCGACAAAACGATCGTCGAGGCACCGGGGGTCACTCCGTATCTGCCGCTTCCCGAAGTGAAGAAGAAGCAGCAGGGGCCCGCGCAATGAGCGTCATCCGCCGTCACGCGCTGCTGACCGCTTTTGTCGCGGCGTTCATCCTCGTCCTTGTTCTGATGAGCTTCCCGATCGTCCCCGAGACGAAGGAGGTCGTGGTCGTCCGGTTCGGCAAGCCGGTCGAGGTCTTGAACCAATACAAGCGGGGAAGGCCCATCGGGGCGGCCGGGGCTGGCCTCGCGTTCCGGGTGCCCTTCGTCGACCAACTGGTGTGGATCGACAAGCGCGTCCAGGACGTCGACATGCAGCCGCAGCAGGTGCTGTCGACCGACCAGCGCCGGCTCCAGGTCGATGCGTTCGCGCGCTACCGAATCGTGGACCCGCTGCTGATGTACATCCGCGCCGGGACCGAGGATCAACTGCGCGATCAGCTCAAGCCGATCTTGGGCTCCGAAGTGCGCAATGAGCTTGGCCGGGTCGAGTTCGCATCGCTCCTCACCCCCGAACGGCAGGGGATCATGAACAGCGTCAAAAGCTCGCTGAACCGAATTGCCCGGCAATATGGCGTCGAGGTGCTCGACGTCCGAATCAAGCGGACCGATCTTCCCGACGGCGCGCCGCTGACCGCCGCGTTCGATCGGATGCGCACGGCCCGATACCAGGAGGCGCAGTCGATCCGCGCCCAAGGCAACAAGCAGGCGCAGATCATCCAGGCGGAGGCCGACGCCCAAGCTGCGCAGATCTATGCCGCGAGCTTCGGCAAAGACCCCGATTTCTACGATTTCTACCGGGCGATGCAGAGCTATCGAACGACGTTCGTCGGCGATCCGAAGAACCCCGTTGCGTCCACCAACGTCATTTTGTCGCCGCAAAATGACTATTTGAAGGAATTCTCTGGACGTACGAAGTGAAGTTCTAGCCTGCTCAAGTGAACTTCTGGCGTTCAAATGCGGTTAAGCCCCTTGGGCCATTACCGCCCTTGCGTCCCACCCAGATTGATGGAGTATCGATGAGATCGAAGGAGTCCGGCAAAGTGCGCTATGCCTACGGGGTTGCAATGGCCCTGCTACTGGGGGGAACCACCTTCTCTCTCGCGACCGGCAAGGCGGGAGCACAGGTCGCCCAGAATGACCGCGCCGTCATGTCGGCGCCGCGGGCTGGCGCCCCGATGTCGTTCGCCGATCTTGTCGCCAAGCTCCAGCCGGCGGTCGTCAACATCTCGACCAAGCAGCGGGTCCCCGTCAAATCGCAGCAGGACCCCTTCGAGCAGTTCTTCCGCCAGTTCGATCCGAACGCTCAGGGTGGTGGCGATGACAATAGCGGCGGAAGCGCGAACAGCGGACAGCAGCCGCGCACCCGCGAAGCCGGCTCGCTCGGGTCGGGCTTCATCATCTCGCCCGACGGCTACATCGTCACGAACAACCACCTGATCGCCGGTCTCACCGGCAGCGGCACGGTCGACAGTGTCACCGTCACCCTCACCGACGGCAAGGAATATCCCGCCCGGATCATCGGCCGCGACGATACCTCCGACCTCGCACTGCTCAAGATCGACGGACGCGGCCTGCCCTTCGTCCGCTGGGGCGACAGCACCAAGGCTCGGGTCGGCGACTGGGTGATCGCGATCGGCGACCCCTACGGTGTCGGCAGCACCGTCACCGCGGGGATCATCTCGGCGCTTCACCGTGGTCTCGGCGGCGGCGGCGCCTACGATCGCTATATCCAGACCGACGCGGCCATCAACATGGGTAACAGCGGCGGCCCGATGTTCGACCTCGACGGGAACGTCATCGGCATCAACTCGGCGCTGATCTCGCCGACCGGGGCCTCGGTCGGAATCGGCCTCGCGATTCCCGCCGAGCTCGCCAAGCCGGTGATCGATTCGCTGATGAAGGGACAGCGGCCTTCGCGCGGCTATCTCGGCGTCGGCCTCCAGCCGCTCGACGACGAATCCATGGCGGCTGCGCTCGGCTTGCCCAAGAACAGCGGCGAGATCGTCCGCTCGGTGGTCGCCGGCGGTCCGGGCTCCAAGGCCGGGCTCGCGCAGGGCGACGTGATCGTGAAGGTCAACGGGCAGCCGGTCACTTCCGATCAGACGGTGTCCTATCTGATCGCCAACACGCAGGCGGGATCCCGCGTGCCGCTAGAGATCGTCCGCGGCGGCAAGCACGCGACGGTTTACGTTACCGTCGGCGAGCGGCCAACCGAGGAGCAGCTGGCCAAGATCACCGGCGCCGACACCGGTACGCAAAGCGCGACCCCCAACGCGCCCGCGGTTGCACAGAAGACGCTCGGCCTGTCCCTTTCGCCGCTGACGCCGGAGGCGGCCCGCGCCGCAAACCTGCCTGCGACGGCGCACGGAGTGCTGATCACCGCGGTCGACCCCAACGCCAATGCGGCCGAGCAGGGCCTTCAGCGCGGCGACCTCATCATCTCGGTCAACAACCAGCCGGTGACTGCGCCTGCACAGGTCATCGCTTTGGTCGAGGCAGCGCGGAAGGGGGGCCGGACGAGCGTGCTCCTGCTCATCCAGCGCGGCTCGTCGACGCCTGCATTCGTCGGGGTCGAGATCGGCAAGTAGCGCGATCCCGTCCGGCGTTATCCTGCCGGTGCGGTCGCAGGCTTATCGGGCGTCGAACCCGCGAAGCCGCACTGCTTTTGCTCCATCGCGATCTGCTTGGTGATGCGGGTGGCGTTTTCCGAATAGGCCTGGGTTACCGAGCCCTGGTTGACCGTCTTGCCGCGTAGCGGACTGACGCCCTGGCAGATGTGGAAGACGTGCGGAGTGGCCGATTTCTTGGCGCCGTTCTCCGGAGCGATCCAGTAGACGACGTCCTGACCGCCCGGGTTTTGAGCGGTCTTTGTCGCGTCGGCCACCGTCTTGGAATCGCGCGCGATATCCTGCGCCTGGGAAGCTACCTCGGGTGAGCAATCCGTGGTCGGCTGACTGGCTTTGATCTCGGCCGCGCACTTGTTCATGTCCTTCGTGTACTGCTCGACCGATGGCGGGTGGTAGCTCACCCCGAAAAGCGTCGCGACGATCGCGAGGACAACACCGACGCCGCCGGCGATCTTCTTGTTCTTCGGGTCCATGTCCTTGTCCATGAAGATCAGGACAAGGAGGGGAAGGAAGGCGATCACTGTGATGATCGCGCCGAGCTGGTTCTGGAAGAAGAATCTCGCCGTGTCGGACTGGCGCGCCGGATCGTGCTTGTTGGCGGCTTTCCACATCAGGTTGCCGGCAATCGCGAAGATCGCGATCGCGACCAGGATGCCGATCAGAAGCGGCAGGTTGCCGTGGTCGAACTTGTGCTGGAAGAGCAGGACGACGCCGGCGATCTCACAGGCGATGGCGATGATCCACGCGATCGCGGCAAAGATCCGAAGACGCGTCGCGGCAGACTTCTGGTCGTGCGTCGCACGCCATTCCTTGGTGACGTCGACGTCTGAGCCCCTCTTGTCGTCCGACATGTTCACATCCCCTCGTTAGGCCATTCGGCTCTGGTATCGCACGATCCACGCTGACACGAGAGGAATTGTTGTTATGAGCTGCGGAGGGGATCCGCGCAACCATGCAACTCCCGGCTCTTCTGCTCGCCGCCGCGCGGCTTTCGACCGGGAGCCGCGCGACTTGACGCCGAAGGGCCTGGTCCTGAATCGGTACGGCAGCGAGATTCGCTTTATCCGCGTTCGGCCTTAAGAAGGCCCCGGGGAGACGAGACTAGACTGTGGCCGATCCGAATTGTGACTTGATTGACGGGCTCGAGCGCGACTGGCGCGATGCTCTCTGCAGCAAGGACATGAAGCGGCTGCAGTCGCTGGTCCACAAGGATTTCATCCTGATCGGCACCCGCTCCACGGGTCCCTTCATGATGAACCGCGACCAATGGCTCGACGCCATCCAGCGCCGCGACGTCGAGGCGATCGAGCTCGAGGTCCAGGACGCGACGGTGCTCGAAAATCTCATGATCGGCACGGTCCAGGCGCGCTGGCGCCTCAAATATCTCGGTCGGATCATCGAGGATTGCGTCGTTCTGACCGACGTCTGGGTCAACGACGACGGCCGGTGGCAGGCGATCCGCCGCCATTCGACACCCGCGCCGCCGGGCGCCTGCATCAATCTGGGAGAATAGAATGGCACGTGGCGAGGGACGCGGGGAGGCCTTGCGGGCCGGCGCGAACATCAAGGAGCTGACAATCCGGGGCATCATCCTCGGCGCTCTGATCACCGTCATCTTCACTGCAGCCAACGTCTATCTGGGCCTGAAGATCGGCATCACCTTCGCGACCTCAATCCCTGCCGCGGTCATCTCGATGGCGGTGCTCAAGGCGTTCCGCGATTCGACCATCCAGGAGAACAACATCGTCCAGACGATCGCGTCGGCGGCGGGGACGCTGTCGGCGATCATCTTCGTCCTTCCAGGCCTGGTGATGGTCGGCTGGTGGACCGGCTTTCCCTACTGGCTATCGGTTGCCGTCATCGGCATCGGCGGCATCCTCGGAGTCATGTACTCGGTGCCGCTGAGGCGGGCCCTGGTGACGGGGACCGACCTGCCCTATCCCGAGGGCGTCGCGGCCGCCGAGGTGCTGAAGGTCGGCGCCGGGGTCGGCGGAGCCGAGGAGAACCGCCGCGGGCTCGTCCTAATCGGCGGCTCGACGCTCGTCTCCGCGCTTTATTTCATCATCGCCAAGACCCGGCTCCTGACCGACGCGGCGTCGAAGAACTTCCGGGTCGGTTCCGGGGCATCCGGCATTTCGGCGAGCCTGTCGATGGCGCTTATCGGCGTCGGGCACCTCGTCGGCCTCGCCGTCGGCCTGGCGATGGTCGTCGGCATGGTGATCAGCTGGGTGTTCATCGTCCCACACTGGACCCAGGATCCCGGCATCATTGCGCAGGCCGCGGGCGACCTCGACAAGCTCGTCAGCACGGCGTTCCGCGCCAAGGCGCGCATGGTCGGGGCAGGGACGATCGGCGTCGCCGCGATCTGGACCCTGCTTCGGATCATCGGCCCGATCATCGGCGGAATCCGCGCAGCGCTGGCGGCCAATGCGGAGCGCAAGGCCGGACGCGGGGCCGAGCTCCCGATCACCGAGCGCGATATCCCGATCGGGATCGTCACGGCCGTCATCCTCATCTCCATGGTCCCGATCGGTCTGCTGCTCCTGGCCTTCGGCAACACCGCTCCGATCGCAGCCGACCCGGGTCTCACGATCGCGCTCAGCATCGTCTATGCGCTGATCGCCGGCGTCGTGATCGCCGCCGTGTGCGGCTACATGGCCGGCCTGATCGGGGCGTCGAACAGCCCGATCTCGGGCGTCGGCATCCTCTCGGTGCTCGGCATCTCGCTGATCCTCGTCGCGCTGTTTCCCGGCGTCGGCGGAAACGAGACCAAGGCGCTGGTCGCCTATGCCTTGTTCGTGACGGCGATCATCTTCGGCGTTGCGACCATCTCCAACAACAACCTCCAGGATTTGAAGACCGGGCAGCTGGTCGACGCGACTCCGTGGCGGCAGCAGGTGGCGCTTGTGCTCGGCGTCGTGTTCGGGGCGCTGGTCATTCCGCCGATCCTCGACCTGCTAAACCAGGCATTCGGCTTTCAGGGCGCGCCGGGGGCCGGAGCGAACGCGCTTGCGGCGCCGCAGGCGGCAATCATCTCGACCATCGCTCAAGGCGTGCTCGGCGGAAGCCTCGACTGGGCGATGATCGGCCAGGGTGCGATCATCGGCGTCGTCGCGATCATTATCGACGAAGTCCTGAAGCGCAGCTCGGGCGGCAGGATGCACCTCCCGCCGCTGGCGATCGGCATGGGCATTTATCTGCCGCTCGAAGCCGATCTTCTGATCCCGTTCGGCGCCGTCCTCGGCTGGTTCTACAATCGCTGGGCCGTGACCGCGCGCAGCCCGGCCTTTGCCGAGCGCATGGGCGTCCTGATGGCGACTGGTCTGATCGTCGGCGAGAGCCTCATGGGCGTGGTCTATGCGTTTGCCGTAGCTGGTGCGGAGAAGGCGGGCTCAGCCGACAGCGCGAACGTATTGGCACTGGTCCAGCCTTATTCGTCGGTGATTGTGGTCAGCCTCGTCGTCTTCTCGCTCGCGATCGCCGGGCTTTACCTGTGGACGAAGAGCCGCGCCTCGGTCGCGCCGGTTCCTGGCGACGACGCAATCGCTCCGGAGGCGACCTACCGCTAGGCGCCGAGCACGGCCTTGCGCAGCGCCGTGGGCGGCAGCGGCTCCGCGCCACCTTCGGCCTTGCGCACCAGCTCGACGATTGCCCGGTTGACTGGAGCGCTCCGCTGCAGCCGCTCGGCAAGCTGCACCAGCTCGCCGTTGAGATAGTCGATCTCCGTCTTGCGCCCGGCGGCGAGGTCGTCGGCCATCGATGAGCGCGCTTTCGCGTCGATCTTCCAGCGCTTCAGGAAGATGTTGTTGAACATCCAGTCCGGCGAATTGATGATCTTCGGAAGCACTTTCGGTGAGATCGGCCCGACGGTTGCCGGCTCGATCTCCGCACGCTCGAGCAGCTCGAGGCCCTCGCGCATCGAGGCGGCGAACACCCGGCGATAATCGCGCCGCTTCAGCTCATCCTGCAATGTGTGGCCGGACAGCGCGTTCACGGCATTGTTGAGATTGATCAGGAGCTTGCCCCAGGCGAGGCCAAGCATGTCGTTCGAGATTTTGAGCGCTGCCCGGCTGTCGGCCGCTGCTTCGGCCAGGCTCTGCACATGCGCGCGCCGCTCGGCGAAAAGATCGCCCGCGACTCCTTTGTGAAAGCGGCCGTTGCCGAGATAGGCGACATTGTAGGGCACCATTCCGCGCGAGACTTCAAAGCGCCCCCCAAGTCCCTTCTCGAGCACCTCGACATTGCTGACGCCGTTCTGGAAGCTGATCACGGTCGCCCCGGGCATTGCATGCTCGGCGATCTCGTCGGCCGCGGTGGCCGTGTCGCCGCTCTTGACGGTAAGGGCGATGATCTCGGCCTGGTCCAATCCTTCCGGGCCGCACCGGTAGTCGACATCGCCGGGCGGAAGATGCGCCTGCCACCCGCTATAATCGCTGAGGGTCAGCCCAAATTGGTCGACATCCTTCGACAACTTGGGCCGCCCGATGAAGGTTACGGGCACTCCCGCCGCAGCCCAGGCTCCGCCGACGAAGCACCCGACCGAGCCTGCTCCCAGAATCGCAACTTTCGGCCCCCCGGCCATGGCCTATCCCCTTCCGCGATATGGCTGCACGCCTTGGTCCGGAAGCCACAGGCCTTCCGGCGGCGCGCCGCTCTGCCAGAAGACGTCGATCGGCATTCCCCCGCGCGGATACCAGTAGCCGCCGATCCGTAGCCATCTGGGTTTCATTTCATCCGCGAGCCGCTGGCCGATCCCGACCGTCACGTCTTCGTGGAACCCGCAATGGTTGCGGAATGCGGCGAGGAACAGCTTGAGGCTCTTCGATTCGACGATGGTTACCTCTGGCGCATAGTCGATGACGAGATGCGCAAAGTCGGGCTGGCCGGTGACCGGGCATAGCGATGTGAACTCCGGCGCGGTGAAGCGGACCAGGTAGAGCGCGCCGGCCCTCGGGTTAGGCACATAGTCGAGCACCGCTGCCTCCGGCGAAGCGGGCAGGGCGCTTGGCTTGCCGAGGTGCGTCGTCTCCATCGGCGCGTGCTTACCCTTGCTCGCCCGCAAAACAAAACCGCTCGTCCTGAGGAGGGACTGAGTAACCCCGGCGCAAGCCGGGGGCATCGAAGGCCCGTCTCGAAGGACCGTCCTTCGAGACGCCGCTTCGACTTCGCTCAGCGGCCCCTCAGGATGAGCGGTTTGGGCGATCAAACCTCCGGAAGGGCCCAGTCGACCGGCTGCAATCCCTTCGACTCCAGGAACGCGTTCGCCTTGGAGAAATGCTTGCAACCGAAGAAGCCGCTGTGCGCCGAAAGCGGTGAGGGGTGCGCCGCCTTCAGCACCAGGTGCTTCGAGGTGTCCACGAACGCCGCCTTCTTCTGCGCGTAGCTGCCCCACAGCATGAAAACGACCGGCTCGGCCTTGGCATTCACCGCGGCGATGATCCGGTCGGTGAAGCGCTCCCAGCCGCGCTCGCGGTGCGACGCCGCCCTTCCCATCTCGACCGTCAACACGCTGTTGAGCAGGAGCACGCCCTGCTTCGCCCAATGCTCGAGGAAGCCGTGCAGTGCCGGCTTGATCCCCAGGTCGCTCTCCAGCTCCTTGTAAATGTTGACGAGGCTCGGCGGCGGCCGGACTCCACCCGGTACCGAGAAGCATAGCCCGTGCGCCTGTCCGGCGCCGTGGTACGGGTCCTGCCCGAGGATCACCACCCGCACCTCCTCGAGCGGCGTCAGGTCGAGCGCGCGAAACCAGTCCGATCCCTTGGGAAAAATGCGCTTACCGGCCTGCTTCTCGGCGACGAGGAAGCGCTTCAGCTCGGCCATGTATCTTTCACCAAACTCCCCGCGCAGCCGCTCGAGCCAGCTCGGGTGAAGCTTGATTTGATCGGTTGTCACTGCCGTCATTGCGAGCGTAGCGAAGCAATCCAGATTTCGACCGCACAGTGGATTGCCACGGCCCTCCGGGCCTCGCAATGACGGGAGAAGGTGATGGACTCGCTCGTTTCGACCGATTGGCTCGCGCAGCACCTTGGAGATGCTGGTCTCACCATCGTCGATTGCAGCTGGTTCATGCCGGCGAGCGGCCGCAGCGGCCACGACGAATTCCTCCAGAATCACATTCCGGGCGCCCGCTTCCTCGATATCGACGAGGTCAGCGACCATGGCGATCCCGCCCCGCATATGCTGCCCGTCGCCAGCGAGTTCGGCGCAGCGATGGAGCGGATCGGCATCGGACGCGACGACCGCATTATCGTCTCCGACAATTCGCCGATCCACACCGCTGCGCGCGGGTGGTTCATGCTCCGCCATTTTGGCGCGAGCAACGTCGCGATCCTCGACGGCGGCTTCCAGAAATGGCTGAGCGAAGGCCGCCCCACGGAGAGCGGCGAGCCCGAGCCGCGAAGCGCGCGCTTCGAGGTCACGACGCGCGACTCCATCGTCACCAAGCAGCAGCTCCTCGCCGGCGTTCAGTCGCCCTGGCTGGATGCCCGCGGGAAGGCCCGTTTCGAGGGAACCGAGCCCGACCCGCGGCCCGGCGTCGCGCCCGGCCACGCGCCAGGCTGCCGCAACCTGCCCTTCGGCGCGGTCTATCGCGAGGACGGGCGCTTCAAGAGCGTCGACGAGCTCGCCCGCGTTTTTGACGAGGCGGGAATCGACCCCATGCGCCCCTTCATCGCCAGCTGCGGCTCGGGAGTGACGGCCGTCAGCCTGCTCTTCGCCGCGCACCTTCTCGGCAACGACGATACGCGTCTTTACGATGGAAGCTGGGCGGAATGGGGCGCCGATCCGGCGACGCCAAAGGTGCTTGGGCCAACTTAATCCTCCCTGAGCTTGCTCGGGGAGGGGGACCGTTCAGCGCAGCTGAATGGTGGAGGGGCCGACGATGATCCCCGCGACGTCGCGAAGCTCGCGGCGGATTTCGTTCACCAGTGCCTCGTTCGCCGCCGGGTGCGGCTCGCGTCCATCGTGGCGCTGACCGAGCAGGGCCTCGATCCCTGCCGCGGCGCTCCCGACGAGGCGCGCCGAAACGCGATCGAACCAGCGCTGCTTCGCCTCGCCCGCCTCGTTCCAGGCGGCTGAAACCGACTCATCCAGATCGTCTTCGGGGCCGCCGCCGAAGCCCCCGCTCACCAGCCGAAGCGCCTGGCGAACACTCGCCAGCCGCATCACCGGCTCGGGCGAGGGCTGCCGTCGTGCCTCGGGCTCGTGCTGAGGGACCAGGTTGAGCATCGAGTCCGGGGTATGCGCGGACGGTTAGGAAAGAATTAATCGCTCCGTCATTGCGACTCCGGCCTTGAACCGGGGGAAGCAATCCAGAGAATGGATTGCCGCGTCGCTTGCGCTCCTCGCAATGACTCGGGGCTCAGGCCCCGCTCTTCTCGTCGACGTCGCGCAGGATCCAGCCGCGCTGCGGGATCGTCTCGATGAACTCCGCGCCGCCGCTCGCATTCCTGAGCTTCTTGCGCAGCTTCGAGATGAACACGTCGATGATCTTGGGCTGCGGCTGGTCATCGGCGCGGCGGTAAAGATGCTTCAGAAGCATCGCGCGGGTGACGACATTGTTGCGCGCGAATGCGAGCAGCTCGAGCACCCGATATTCCATCTCGGTGATCCCGATCGGGTGGCCGTCGATGCGGATCAGCCGCTGCACCTGGTCGACGCTGAGGCGGCCGCCGCACAAGGTCTCGGGCATCTCACTGCCGGTCGCCTTGAGGCTCGCGAGCAGACGCGAGGCGGCTTCCTCGCTGTCCTCGGGCGAAACGCTGCGTGGGCTGCCGATGATGACCTGCTGGATCTCGCCGAGGATCTTGTGCGCATCCTCGACGAGGCGCGTGCCCTCCTCGAAGCGGCGGCGCGAGCGGTCGAGCATCGATTCGATCTCGACCAGGCGGGCAGGAAGGTTGGTTTCTGCCATTATCTGAATCCGCTCCGTTTGCTCGCTGTTACTGGCCCGGCTGAGCCGACGCGATGTTGGTCCTTGTGTTGCCCGCAGTCAGGATCTGCACCGTCGTTGCGCCCTTGTCGACAACGCGCGTGTCGGGGTCCCACACCTGGCTGCGGATTCCGACCTGCGCGTCCCCGCGGCCTGCTTCGTCGAGCAGGCTGACTTCGCCCGGGCTGCGCGGCGCAGGGCCGCCGAACAGGGTGTCGATCGCCTGCTGCTGCGCTTCTCCGGCCGACAGCCCGGTCGTTCCGGCGACCGGCGGCGCGAGATTGAAGTCTGGCGGGATGATCAGCGGCGCGTTGCGCGCGACCTGGAATTCGTCGGGAGTCTTGGCGCGGCCGCGGAACGCTCCGCATCCGCTGGTGGTCACCGCCGCGGCCAGCACCAGGACGGTCAAGGCTTTACGCATCTTGTTCATATCTCCTTGGGGCTGCTGCCCTTCGCCTGATCCTTACGGCTCAGGAACGCGCGCAGCAACAGGATCACGACCGCGATGCTAATCGCGGCGTCTCCAACGTTAAATATCAAAAATGGCCGCCACTCGCCAAAATGCAGGTCGGCAAAGTCGACGACATAGCCGTGCAGCGTCCGGTCGAGGATGTTGCCGAGCGCTCCGCCCAGCACCATTCCCAATGCGACCTGGTCGGTGCGGTTCTCCTCGCGGCCCATCCAGATCGCGACGCCGAGCGCGATCGCGGTGGTCAGCGCGACCAGCATCCAGCGCCCGATCTCGGTGGTGGCGTTGAGCAGCCCGAGCGAGATGCCGTTGTTCTGGGTGTAGGTGAACTGGAAGAAGGGGAGCAGGTAGAGCTGGGCACCGATCTCGTTGACGCCGAGCGGGCCCGTCACGATCCACTTCACCAGCTGGTCGAGGCCGAAGACCAGCAGCGCGACAATGATTCCGAGGCTGCGGGTCTTCACGCGTACACGCTCCCGTCATGCTGAACTTGTTTCAGCATCCATCCTGAAGACCGCTGAGCGGGTGGAGAAATGGACCCTGAAACGAGTTCAGGGTGACGGCTGTAGGCCTTACGCATTCACCACCTCGTCGCAGCGCGCGCAGAGCTCGCCGTCGGCCTTCACCTCGGGTAGGTAGCGCCAGCAGCGGCCGCATTTGTGATTGTC
>Ga0207674_10002508_pt1 | contig 23151 bp, 19 predicted proteins | sample KBSCornC72_FD_184303 | JGI IMG/M metagenome (GOLD analysis project Ga0207674, IMG submission 184303) | Corn rhizosphere microbial communities from Kellogg Biological Station, Michigan, USA - KBS Corn C7-2 (SPAdes) (version 2) | ecosystem: Host-associated > Plants > Roots > Rhizosphere > Soil ...
GATAGTGGTAGGCGGAGATCTCAAACGTGCTGGCAGCACTACTCACCGTGCCTGGCCCGGACTGCGTGTCCAGTGAGGAGGCCAGCGCGGCATGCACACGCACCCGTTCGGCGCGAGCGAGCGTGCCATAGGCGACCTCGCGAAACAGCGCGTGGCGAAAGGCGTAGGGGCCCGGCTCGGCCAGGACCAGCAGGTCTTGCTCCACCAGACTTTCCAGCGCCCGCCCAATCGCGTCGGGCGAGTGCTCCGGCAGCGCCGCATGCAGCAGGTGCGCGGTGAACTTCTCTCCCGCGACCGCAGCCGCCTGGGCCACTGCCTGCTCCTGCGGCGACAGCAGATCGAGACGCGCCTGCACCGTGGCATGCACCGTGTCGGGCAGCGCTTCGAGCGCTTTCGTATCCCCGCGCGCCTGCCGCTCGGCCAGCGTCCGCGCCAGCTCGACGGCGAAGAAGGGGTTGCCCGCCGACCGCGCCGCGATAATCTCGCGCAACTCATCGGACATGCCTTCGGTCAATCGGTCCACCAGGTCGCGCGTCTGCGTGTCATTGAGGGGTTGCAGCGTCATGAGGGTCGTATTGCGCTGGCCGCCGCCCCAGCCCGGCCGCCGGTCCAGCAATTCCGGGCGACTGAGCGCAATGATCAGCAGCGGGACGGGCGCGCGCGGACGCATCATCTGTTCGATGAAATCGAGCAGGCTATCACTGGCCCAGTGCAGGTCCTCGATGACGAGGATATGCGGCTGGTCGCGCGCAACCGCCTCGACCAAAAGCCGCCAGGCGTTGAAGCTGCCCTCACGGTCGGTGACACCCTCATTGCCGTCATGTTCGCCACCCAGAAGTTGTAATGCCTGGTGCGCGAGCGTCTTCGCTTCCGCCGCAGTGTGCCCGCTCTTCAGAAATTCGTCGGTAACGCATTCTTGCAGGCTGGTTTCCCCCAGCATCTGCTGCGCCAGCTCGCGTAACGGCGCGAACGTCAGGGTCTGGCCATAGGGCTGGCAGTGCAACCTGGCCGTCTGAAAGCCATCGGCAGGATCGAGCCGGGCGAGGAACTCGTCCACCAGCCGCGTCTTGCCGACGCCCGCAGCGGCAAGGATCGTGAGTATCTGCGGCTGGCGCTCCTCCAATGCACGCATTTTGAGTACATCGAGCTGGAGCATATCCTGGCGGCGCCCCACGAGCGGCGGCCGTACCGCTGGTTGCCGCGCCTGCCGCCTGAGCAGCGGATAGACACGTAGCGGCTGACTCTTGCCCTTCGCCTCGATCTCGCGGACCGGCCCAAACGCGAACGCAGCGCGGGCCGCCGTGACGGTGCGCTCACTCGCCAGAATCTCGCCGGGGGTGGCATGCTGTTCAAGCCGGGCGGTGATATTGACGGCGTCGCCTGTGATCAGGAAATCGCCACGGCTCATGTCATCGGTGGCGACGACCTCACCCGTGTTGACGCCCATGCGTAGTGTCAGCCAGCGGGCGAGCACGCTATCCTCAGCGATGGCATCGCGCAGGGCGAGCGCCGCCGCCAGCGCCCGCTCAGGATCGTCACCCCAGGCATGGGTTAGCCCGAAGACGGCCATTACAGCGTCGCCGATGAACTTCTCCAGCGTGCCACCGTGATTGGCCACCACGCGACGCGCATGCGCGAAATAGCGTCCCATCAACGCACGCACATCTTCCGGGTCGAGCGACTCGCCCAGCGCAGTTGAGCCAGTGACATCGGCGAAGAGTATAGTGACGAGTCTGCGCTGCTCAGGCATAGATGCGCATCCTTATCCTTCGCTTGTGCAATGCGAACAGCATACGACCTCATTGCTTGAAGTGTCCAGCAGCCCGGAAACAGGCATGTTCTCATGCATCGGTAGCGCCGCCATTGCTGTGCAGTATAGCATGCGTGCGGGGAGACCTCTTTATCGTGGAATATCCGTGGCATACAACGTGGAATAGGAACGGAGAGTCTCGCGCGTTGCAGACGCTAGCGTGTTCATTTTCCCGAAAGGAGCGCCGCCGTGAACGCTGACGCAAGGAATGATCAGACCATCGTGATTGTCGGCGCGGGCCTGGCGGGTGGCAACGCCGCTGTGACGCTGCGCGAAGAGGGATGGCGTGGCCGCATCGTCCTGCTGGGCAGAGAGCCTGGCATCCCCTTTGGCCGGCCGCCGCTTTCGAAGACTTATCTGCGCGGTGAGGAAGATCTCAGCGCCTGGTATGTCAGACCAGCGGACTGGTACGGCGCGCACGCTATCGAGTTCCGCACCGGGGTCAGCGTGGAGCGCCTGGATACCGACCTCAAGCAGCTTCATCTGGCGGGAGGCGAGACGGTGCGCTATGACAGGCTGATCCTCTGCACAGGCGGCAAGAATCAGCGTTTCGAGACGCCTGGGGCGACCCTGCCGGGCGTCTACCAGCTTCGCACGGTCGCGGAGTGCGATGCGATTCGTCAGGCGGCCCAGCCGGGCGCGCGGGCTGTCGTGGTTGGCATGGGATTCATCGGCGCTGAGGTGGCGGCCTCGCTGCGGCAACTGGGGCTCGACGTGACCGTCGTGCTCCCTGGGACGGCGCCGCTGCTCAAAGTGCTTGGCCCCGAAGTCGCCGCGGTGCTGGCGGTGATTCATCGCGAGCACGGGGTGAAACTGGCGACGGATGAGCACGTGACTGGCATCGAGGGCAGTGGCCGGGCCGAGCGTGTGCTGACCGGAACAGGCGCGCGGCTGGATTGCGATCTGGTGGTAGTGGGCATCGGCATCGTGCCAGACGTGGATGCGCTCGCGGGCAGTGGGATTGCCCTGGACAACGGCATTCTCGTCGATGCGCAGTGCCGGACGAATGTGCCCGATGTCTTCGCGGCGGGCGACGTGGCCAATATTCAGCATCCGGTCTTCGGACGGCTGCGGGTGGAGCACTTCAACAACGCCGAACGGCAGGGCCGCGCCGTCGCCCGCGCTGTGCTGGGCGATCCCCAGCCCTATGACTATATCTACAGCTTCTGGTCGGACCAGTTTGAGCACAACCTGGAGTACGTCGGATTCGCCCGAACCTGGGAGAAGATCGTGCTGCGTGGAACCTTCGAGAGCCGGAAGTTCCTGGCCTTCTATCTGACGCAGGACGTCATCCAGGCCGTATTCGGGCTGAACCGGGGCGGCGATCCTGAAATCGAGGCCGACTCCGAGCTACGCGCGTGCCAGGAGCTGATTCGCGCGCGCGTTCGCGTCTCGGATGCCGACCTGGCCGATGAGCGCGTTGACCTGCGGTCGCTCCAGGCCTCCTGAGCGCCCCACCGCCAGCTTTCTGTCACCATGACCGCTCCTCTTTAACCCAGGAGCTGGCCCAGCGGCACGATGGAGTAGCCACGTTGCTCCAGGCCGGTGATGACACTGTCGAGCGCGTACTGCTCGTTGGGGCTGTTGAAGTGCATCAAGATGATTGCCCCGGGCTTGAGGCCGGGAGCATTCAGCACGCGGTTGATGATATCCGCTGTAGTCACGCTGGAGTCCCAGTCGCGTGGGTCAATACTCCAATATACCGTGCGATAGCCGAGTCCCGCGGCGAGATTGCGCACCTGATCGTTATAGTTGCCATAGGGTGGGCGGAAGAAGGGCCGCGAGGTGTGGCCAGCGGCGGCAACGATTTGCTGATCCGCCCGGACCAGTTGGCTACAGATGAAGGCATCGCTGCGAAGTGGATGGATCAGATCAGGGTGATCCACCGTATGATTGCCGATTTCGTCCCCTTCAGCCAGGATGCGGCGTACCACGTCGGGATGAGCCGCCGCGAAGTCTCCCGTCACAAAGAAGGTAGCATGAATGCCACGTGCACCCAGGATGTCCAGATATTCTGTGGCGTGGCCGACATCGCCGCCATCAGAGTCAAAGGTCAGACTGACCCGCATCTGGCTTGTGTTCCCACGCACGATGACCGCCGACGAAGCCGCTCGCACCCCAGGCGCAGGCCTACACACACTCGGCAGCGCGGGGGGCGGTGGAGTCGGCCTCGGTCTGGGGGTGGATGTTGCAGTCGGCCTCGGACTTGGGGTGGGTGATGGCGCGATTGTAGCTGTGGCCGTCGCCGTCGCCGTCGCCGTTGGCCACGGCGTAGCAGTCGGAGACGCAGAACGCGGCGTGACGCCGCATCCGGACGCCACAAACATCATCATCGCTGTTACCGCCAGCGATATGCGCCACAACCGGCGCCATTTCTCGCCCTGCGCGCTCATTGCGAACTACACTTCCATCGCTACGAGCGCATTATTGCTTGCCCTGTGTTCGGCTATGAGCGCGCGCCTCACCGCCACGTTTGCCGATACGAGTGTAGTATTCAGCGCCATAACGCGCCTTCGTCTGCTCCCCGCCCTTCCGGCCAATGCGCGCAAAGTGCTCGGAGCCGTGCTTCTGGCGGACGCTCAAGCCTCCTTTGCGCCCAAGATCCCGGTAGTATTCACGACCATACTTGTCGCGTATGGTCAGCCCTCCGCGTCTCGCCTTTTCGGCGTCAGGCGGCAATCCGGGCCTGTGGCCGCGCCTGCCCAGGCTTTCATGGACGAGATAATACGTTCCCATATCAAACCATCCTTTTGCTAGCGCAACCCCGTCTGATAGCGCCCACTTACAGCTATCTCCATGGCTCTCACGAAAACATCACGTATGCCCTATCGCAGTCTCACAGGCGGCTCACAGTATGGTTGGCTAGCCCGACTTTCATTTGCCTCACTTGCCATGTTTCACACATTTTCAGAGGATGTTTTCAGCGGTTTGTGCTCCTGGTCCACAACCATCCAACAGCGAAGATCGCTCCTGCCAGCCCAGCGGTAGCGCCGAGTATGGGCGCCGTGAGATAGGGCGGCCAATTGATGGAGGTGTTTCCGAATGATGTGTAATGGCCCCCGAGGAACATATACAGCAGGGTCAGGGCGGTAGCTCCCAGAAGGGCCAGTAGCACTCCACGGCTCCATAGCCTCAACCAGCCATGCGCCTGGGCAATGGCGAATCCTATGAGCAGGAACAGGACAACAGCGGCCATGATGAGATAGGCGTAGACGGAAAACGACAACCCAGCGGTGGACAACGCGCATGATCCGGCAACAAGCAGAGCTACAATCGCCAGCGCACTGGCCGAAATTGTGCGTAAGCCCAGCGCTGCCAGACTGATGAGCAAGAGGATGCTTCCAAGGAGAAAGATGAGCGGAGCAAGAAAGAGGTTGCCCATGTAGACATCATTTTGCTGGGCATATGGACTCACCACGAACGGAGTCAGGAAGACGACCGCGCTGAGCATGAGAAGCATGGCCGTGGCAAAGAGTGGGCTAGCCATAACCTGCGCTCGCTGGTCGGAGGTCGGCTTGGTATTCATACGAATCTCACTTACGTCATCGCAATCAGCGCCTGCACTGGCCCCGCCAGGCAAACAGTCTCCATGGCGCTACGCCGTCGGCGAGTGGCGAGGATGATATTTCCTCGCCACCCATCTTCACATCGTGCGCTGTGCGCTCAACTATCTGCGTATTCAACATCAAGCCTACTGCTCGACCAGGATACGATTGTTGACCTGGGTAATGCCTGGCGCTGAGCGCGCTGAGGCTTCCGCCGCGCGCCGTTCGGCGTGGGAGCGTACCGTCCCTTTCAGGGTCGCCGTGTGGCCTTTCACATTGACAGCGATGCGTGCCGCATCGGTCTCCGCGTTCCGCACGAGCGCCCGCTCGATGCGCTCTTTCACATCGGCTGGAGCGGGTTCTGGCTGGCGCACAGTAAGCCCATTGCTGACCCCCCGCACCCCTGCCAGGCGCTGAACCGCGCGCTCGGCAGCGTCTCGCTCGAAGGGGGTCTCAACCTGTCCGGTGAGCGTCACCCACCCATTCGATACCATCACCCGCACGCTCTGAGCAGGGATTTCCGCATCCCAGGTCAGCGCGGCAACGGCCGCATGCGCAAGGTCGGTGTCGGTGCGCTCGGCCGCCGTGTGCAGGTGAACCTCCAGGTCATTGGCCACCGCCTTGACCCCCAGCACGCGGAGCGCCGCCCCCTGAGCCGCCCAACGCTTGGTATAGCTATCAATCTGGCCCGTCAAAGTCACGATGCCATCCTTGACTGTGACTCCAACCTCGTTGGGACGCACGCGCGCATCCCACTCCAGTTCGTCGAGCACATCCTGCTGGATCTGTATGTCACTCCGGGTGGCTGGTGCTGATGTCCTGCTTAGCGTAGTCATGGTCATAAAGCGCTCCTCCTCTACTCCGCTGGCGAATGGCTGGCGTGTCGTTTTCATGGAACGAACCCACAGCCGAAACTCCCGTTATGCTCCTACTGCTCCTGTTCCTGTCCCCTGCCCGACCGACCGCTCATTCCCCTCGAAGAGGGGCTAGCCGCCTTCTTAGTGCGTGGCGCAGGCCGTCAAGAGCTGGTCAATCGCTGAAAGATAGATTTCCCCGAACGGCGGAAACTGTTCAAGCGTATCCCGCAGCACGTCGAGTGACGTCTCTGATCGGATGGCGTACACGGCAAGCTGAATCCACTCGCTTGCCTCAGTGGCGATTGCCCAGGCTCCCACCAGCGTTCCACGGTCAACGTTGGCATAGAGGGTAAGCCTGCCGTTCTCAGGTTGGCGCACAGTCGGCAGGTGCGTCTTCTTCTCGTTCAACTCAACGGCGACCGAGACGACGCGCGCTGCCTCCTCTTCAACCATTTGCGCTGTCGTCCGGCCTGTCACGGCGATTTGCGGGTCGGTGTAGAGGATCCGCGGCACGGAGTCATAGTGGGCCATGTGCGGCTGGCCCAGGACATCATCCGCGGCGATGCGCGCCTGATACTGTGCGATGTGGGAGAGCTGCCCAATCCCTGTTACGGCGCCTATGGCCCATACCCCTTCGGCGGCACGGCACGTCTCGTCGATGATGATTCCTGAGTCTCGATATCGCACACCAGCATTGGCAAGATGCAAGCCTTGTATCCGCGGATGGCGTCGCGTGGCCACTACGAGCCGCTGCGTGTGGATCTCGGTATCATCGTCGAGCGCCACGACGCACGGATGGTCGGCGTCGCGTCCAACATGCACGACCCGCTGTCCCATAACAATCCGGATTCCTTGCTGATGGAGACTCCGTGCCAGGAACTCACCCACCTCGGGGTCTTCATCCACGAGCAGGTGCTCCCGGCGGGTAATCAGCGTGACATCGGCGCCATAGAGACGGAACATCTGAGCAATCTCGACGGCCTGACCCTCTCCTCCCAGAATGACCAGATGTTGCGGGGTAGCCGCCGCGGTCGTGGCCTCTCTCGTGGTCCAGTATCCGATGTCTGACAAGCCTTGTATTTGGGGAATCGCGGGGACTGAGCCAGTAGCGACGACAATATGCGGAGCCTGGAGCCGCTGTACAGCGCCCTCCACATCAACCTCGACCTGATCCTGTTGTACAAAGCGAACCTGCCCATGAATGAATACGCCACCCTCCTGTTCAATAGCACTCACCTGAGCGGACTCATCGAGTGCGGAGAAGAGTATCTCAGATGGTGTAAGACTCCGTGGCGAGGCAATGGCGGGCGACGCGAGTCCGGAGAGCGCTCCGGCTCGCCAGCGAGCATTTGCTGGCCCCAGTAGAGACAGTGTGGGAATCGACGCCCAATAGGCGCACTCGCCGCCAATATGCTCGGCCTCGACCAGCGCGACGCGCATCTTGCCAAGTCGCAGGCGGTGCGCGCAGGTCTCGCCGCTGATGCCCGCTCCGATGACGATAGCGTCAAAGTGCCTGGTCATTGTTCTCCTCCTCCTGTCACGCGATGGCGCTGCTCACAGTTGGCATACCTCACAGTCGTTCTGGAGCCTCGCTGGCAAGACCGATGACATGGTTGATCAGCCTGCTGTGAGCGGTTACCTGAAACCTGCTGTGCCAGTGACCTCTTCTCTCACCTTCGCTTCTTGCCGTCGCAGATGCGTCACGGGCGCAGTGTCCCGCCACACATATCCATCACAGATGCATACCTATGAGCGGTGTTGCTCCCGATAGCTCCAGAAGCGCGCTCGAGATTGGACGCTGCGGCGAAATACATCAGATGCCGTTCTCTGTGGCCAGATTGTGATGAGGGCGCTGTTCAAAGTAACCGTGATGTGATGTATAGGTGGGATGCTTGCCAGCAGAGTGATCTACGTCGCGGTGTGACCATGGGCAACAAACGCGGCACAGGCGACCGGGGATAGTCACGGCTGTTGCCTGCGGAGCGAAGGCTGGCATGGACAGTGCGCATAGCTTCAGCGCGGCGAGAATAGTCGAGGCTGATGAGGCTGATGAGGCTGATGAGGCTGATGAGGTGCGTGCCACATCGCGAACCAACGAGTGGTTTATACCAAGAAAGTGTGACGAATATGACTACAAATGCGCCGATACCTGGGACATCGGGTCATGGGGAGCAAGCGCGCATTCTCGTTCCGCTGGATGGATCCGAGCTTGCGGCGATGGCGCTTCCCGTCGCGGAGGGCTTGTGCCGACAGCTTTCGGCGCAGCTCGATCTCGTCTCGGTCCTGTCCCCGGCGGTAATACCTTATGTTGGTGGCGAGCCGTACGTTCCAGGTGAGGTGTACACACGGATCGACACTGAGCGGACGCAGGAGGTTGAGAAGTACCTGGCATCTATGGCCGCTCCGATCCGCGAACATGGCATTGCTACTCATACCCACATCGAGCGGGGCGACCCCGCATCCGGCGTGCTCGATATGGCACAACGGCTTGGGACCATGCTGATTGTGATGACGACGCATGGGCGCACCGGCCTGACACGCTTTGCCCTCGGCAGTGTCGCGGATCGGGTGGTGCGCGGTGGCGCTGCGCCGGTGCTGCTCGTTCGCTCGTTCCCTGAGCCGACTCACGGCCAGGATCTCTCGCACGCGCTCATCCCACTCGATGGCTCGCCACTGGCGGAGGCTCCTGTCTTCTCGCTCGTGCCGCAGCTCGCGGGCACGGTGTTACGCACGATAACGCTGCTGCGCGTAGCCGACCCGCGCGATGGCGAGGGCGGACGCCAGATGTGCGAGAACTATCTCACCGCGGTACGCCAGCGGCTCGTGGATCGCCTTGGAGATCGCGAGTGCGCCGTGAGCGTACTGGTGCGCAGCGGCAAGAATCCCGCGACAAGCATTGTCGAGGCATCTCAGGATGGTGAGTGTGACCTGGTGCTGATGTCAACTCATGGTGAGGCAGGCATCGGACGCTGGGCGTTTGGCGGGGTAACTGATCGCGTCCTGCGGGACGGCAAGTCCCCAATGCTGCTGATGCATCCGGGACGCAAATAGGCGCATCTATGTGGCGCAACACAAAGCGCGACGCTGGCATGTCCATGATGCCAGCGTCGCGGCTTCCCCTACACTACGAATGGCCGGACTGACTTCGCCGCGGCTACTCCTGGACGGTAATGTCAATCATCCGGGTCTGGCTCTCCCCAGCTTTGGGAACTTCCAGTGTCAACACGCCATGCTTGTAGCTTGCCTTGATCTTATCGGCGTTGATCGGCTCCGGTAGATCGATGACGCGCATCATCGCGCCGGTGTAGCGCTCGCGCCGCACGTAGGCTTCTGGCTTCTTGCCCTCAGGAGCTTTGGCCCCTTTCTCCGGCTTCTCGTGCTTCTCGTCGTGCTCGGTCGTTGCGCGAATGGTGATTGTGCTTCCCGTCGCGGTCACCTTGAGATCCTTCGGTTTCACGCCAGGCAGCGCCGCCTCGAGCACATAGTTCAACTCATCCTCGTAGACATCGACCGGGAACCGGCGGCCAATCCCAAAGACATCCATCCTCCAGGTCGGCGAGAAGCTCTCATCCAGCAGGCGATCCATCGCGTCCTGCACCGTCAGAGGCCACATCGCATCGAACGGACTGTATCGCACCATTGACATCGTCAACCCTCCTTCATAGTAGAAACCCAGCTACGCTGGAAGTAGCGCTGCCATACGCCGCGCTCAAGCGTCACTCTGGCACGCGCGTCTCACAGCCTATTCACAATGGCGGGCGAATTAATCAATGGTGTCTCACAGTTTCCCCTGCGCCGTCTTGCCTATTGTCGGGTTACATGGCGCACGCTCGCGTATCGCGGCTCCCACATCGTCTCGCGGATGCGCGCATCGAGGTCGGGTGGCGCAAGTGGCTCAGCAAGCCCCTCATCCACCGCCGCGGCTGCAACAGCCAAAGCGACGCGCCGCGACACCGTGCGTACCTCTTCGAGTGGCGGATAGAGCGCCTGACCGGGGCTGCTTCGCGCGGGAGAACAGGCGCTGAGCGCACGCGCCGCCGAAACGAACATGCTATTCGTGACCAGTCGAGCGCCGGAGGCGATAACGCCCAGACCCACCCCTGGGAAGATGAACATGTTGTTGCACTGCCCAATCTGGAATGTGCGTCCGTCATAGATGACATCGGCGAAGGGGCTGCCTGTCGCCACAATGGCCCGCCCTTCGGTCCACGCGATCAGATCGGCGGGCGCCGCCTCGCTCTTCACGGTGGGGTTGGAAAGGGGGAAGATGATGGGTCGCTGCGTGCGGCGAGCCATCTCGCGCACGATAGTCTCGCTGAAGGCGCCGGGTAGCGCTGCCGTCCCAATGAGGACCGTCGGGTGTACCGCTCTGACGACATCCTCCAGAGAGAAGTGGCCGGGCGTAGCTATCTCCCAGCCGGCTACGCGGTCGTACGGCTGCGCGTAGATGCCTTTGGATGCGTCAAGATCGCTACGACCATCGTGCACCAGCCCGTGGCTATCTACCAGCCAGATCGCGGCGCGCGCGTCACGCTGGGTCATCCCTTCACCAACCATCGCGGCAACAATCTGCTCGCAGATGCCCGTCGCGGCGGAGCCAGCGCCAAGGGCGACGATGCGCTGCTCTCGCAGGGTTGATCCGACAACATCCATCGCGGCAAGCAAGCCAGCCAGAGTCACCGCGCCCGTCCCCTGGATGTCGTCATTGAAGGAGCGCACATCCTCGCGATAGCGATCCAGCAGCCGTCGGGCGTTATCTTTGGCGAAGTCCTCCCATTGCAGCACCGCATCTGGAAAAGCGTTCCTGGCGCCCCGAACGAACGCTTCGATGAATGCGTCATACGCAGGTCCGCGTACCCGCTCGTGGCGCCAACCAAGATAGAGAGGGTCATTCAGCAGCGTGGGATTATTTGTGCCTGTGTCCAGCATGATCGGCAGCGTCGTCGCGGGATGGATGCCCGCACAGAGCGTGTAGAGCGCCAGCTTGCCCACGGGTATGTCCATGCCGCCGAGGCCGAGATCGCCCAGACCAAGAATGCGCTCGCCGTCAGTCACGACGATGACGCGAATGTGGCGGTGGCTGGCGTTGCGCAAGATCGTCTCGATATCGTCCCGCTGCGGGTAGGAAATATAGAGGCCGCGCGCCCTGCGATAGATGTGGCTGTAGTTTTCGCAGGCCTCGCCTACCTCGGGAGTATAGACGATGGGGCTCATCTCGCGAATGTGTTCCTGAAGGAGGCGGTAGAAGAGCGTCTCGTTGCGGTCCTGTAGGGATGCGAGGAAGATGTAGCGCTCAAGATCGCTCGTCTTGCGCCGGTAATTCTCATAGGTGCGGGCAAGCTGTTGCTCCATCGTCGCGACGTGCGGCGGCAGTAGACCAAGGAGGCCTAGCTCGCGGCGTTCGGCCTCGGTAAAGGCGCTGCCCTTATTGAGTAGCGGGTTTTCCAGCAAGCTTTCTCCAGTGAGCGTTGTCTCGGCGATGGAATCGTCCTCTAACTTTGGCGCCATCGCATGCCATCCCCTATACGTTTCATCCTCAATCATAGGAATCACCTCGCGCTCTACTTCAGAGCCCAGCCCGCAAGTTACCTGTAATACGACCGTGATAATACTGCCCTTGCTGTACCACGACAATATCACGAACGCATACCGCGCAAGCGCACCGAAAATCACGAATGAAGCACAATGTGCCCGCCTGCCGCAATGTATGCCGAGCGTGCGCGCTTTGTGACAGCGCTGTGAGCATTGACCTGATGACCAGTGACGAGGTTGTGAGGTCGCCAATTCATGCTGTGGTGCAGAGACGCAAGTATGCCCAACAGCTCGCGAGATCCTGGATTGCTGAGCTTGAGCGGCTGGCCAATAATAGCGAGGAGAGCAACCATGCCACGCACCTGGATGATGATCGACGGGAATGAGGCAGCGGCCAGCGTGGCACATAGACTCAGCGAGATCATCGCCATCTATCCCATCACTCCGTCTACCTCCATGGGAGAGTTGGCGGACGCGTGGTCGGCATCCGGACGCCCGAACCTCTGGGGTACGGCGCCGCTGGTCATCGAAATGCAGTCAGAGGGCGGGGCCGCCGGGGCGATTCATGGCGCGCTACAGACGGGCGCCCTGGCGACGACCTTCACGGCATCGCAGGGACTGCTGCTGATGATTCCCAATATGTACAAGATCGCGGGCGAGTTGACGCCGGTCGTCTTTCATGTGGCGGCCCGCTCGCTAGCCGCGCAGGGGCTCTCGATCTTCGGCGATCACTCCGACGTGATGGCGGCACGTGCAACCGGACTGGCGATGCTCTCGTCGAGCTGCGTGCAGGAGGCGCATGACCTGGCGGCAGTGGCGCACGCGGCGACGCTGGCGGCGCGTGTTCCGTTCATTCATTTCTTCGATGGCTTTCGCACCTCGCATGAAATCAATAAGATCGAGCAGCTCACCGATGACGATTTACGCGCGCTGATCGACGACGACCTTGTGCGGGCGCATCGAGCGCGAGCACTCTCGCCCGATCATCCCTTCATCCGCGGCACAGCACAGAATCCCGATGTCTACTTCCAGGCGCGTGAGACGGTGAACCCCTACTACCTGGCCTGTCCAGAGATCGTGCAGAGCGCGATGAATACGCTGGCTGGCCTCACCGGTCGGCAGTATCATCTCTTCGAGTATGCGGGCGCGCCCGACGCCGAGCGTGTCATCGTCATCATGGGGTCGGGAGCCGAGACCGCACGAGCTACTGCTCGCTATCTGAGCGAGCGCGGCGCGAAGGTCGGCGTTGTCACTGTCCATCTCTATCGCCCGTTCTCGGTCCAGCATTTCATCCAGGCACTGCCACCTACCGTGCGGTCTATTGCCGTCCTCGATCGCACGAAAGAGCCGGGTAGCGCGGGCGAGCCACTCTATCTCGACGTCGTCGCGGCGCTCGCGGAGGGGCGCGTTCAGGGTTTTGCCAGCTATGAGGGATTCCCGCGCGTGATTGGCGGGCGCTATGGGCTCTCGTCCAAGGAGTTCACCCCCGCGATGGTGCAGGGCATCTACGATGAATTGGGCAAAACGGAGCCAAAGAACCACTTCACAATCGGCATCACCGACGACGTGACGCATACCAGCCTGACCTACGATCCAGCGTTCTCCATCGAGGAGGATGAGACGGTTCGCTGCGTCTTCTGGGGGCTTGGCTCCGACGGCACGGTTGGCGCGAACAAGAACTCGATCAAGATCATCGGCGAGGGTACAAATAACTACGCCCAGGGCTATTTCGTCTATGACTCGAAAAAGTCTGGCTCGGTGACCACCTCGCATCTGCGCTTCGGCCCACACCCCATCCAGGCGCCGTATTTGATCGACCAGGCCAACTTTGTCGCCTGCCATCAGTTTTCCTTCCTGGAGCGGCTGGATGTCCTCAAACAGGCGAAATATGGCGGCATCTTCCTGCTGAATTGCGCCTTTGGCCCGGACGAGGTGTGGCCTCGCCTGCCCGTCGAGGTCCAGCGGACAATCCTTGAGAAGCGCTTGCGGTTCTATGTCATTGACGCGGACCGTGTCGCGCGTGAGACTGGCATGGGCGGGCGTGTCAACACGATCATGCAGACCTGCTTCTTCGCGATCAGCGGCGTGTTGCCGCGTGACGAGGCGATTGAGGCCATTAAACAGAGCATCAAGAAGACCTATGGCAAGCGCGGCGAGGCGGTGGTGCAGCGGAACTTCCAGGCGGTCGATCAGACGCTTGCTCATCTCTGTGAGGTCAATGTCGCGGCGGCGCAGGCAGAGGCGCATGCGGCGATACCGCCAGCTAACGGGGCAGCAAGGTCACAAAGCATGGTTGGCGTGCCGTTGCCGGTACTCACGCGACGACCGGCGGTTCCGGCGGAGGCGCCCGCGTTCGTGCGTGATGTGCTCGGTCCGATGATCGTCGGCGAGGGTGATAGCCTGCCGGTGAGCGCGCTGCCAGCTGATGGTACCTACCCATCTGGCACGGCACGCTGGGAGAAACGCAACATCGCCGATGAGATACCAGTCTGGGAGCCTGACCTGTGCATTCAATGCGGCAAGTGCGCTTTTGTCTGCCCGCACGCGGTCATTCGCGAAAAAGTGTACGATGCCGCTGCCCTTGAAGGCGCGCCAGATTCCTTTGTGGCGGTGGATGCGCGCTTTAAAGAGTTTCCCGGCATGAAATACACGCTGCAAGTCTCGCCCGAGGACTGCACCTCGTGCGGCCTCTGCGTCGAGGTCTGCCCGGCGAAGGATAAGAGCCAGGTAGGGCGCAAAGCGATCAATATGGCTCCGCAGCCACCAATTCGCGAGCGCGAGCGCGTCAACTGGGATTTCTTCCTGACGCTGCCAGAGATCGAGCGCGCGAAACTGAATACGGCGGCGGTCAAAGACACGCAGCTTTTGCAGCCACTCTTCGAGTTCTCCGGCGCGTGCTCAGGATGTGGCGAGACACCGTACCTCAAGCTGATGACACAGCTCTTCGGCGACCGCGCCCTCGTCGCCAACGCCACTGGGTGTTCGTCGATCTACGGCGGCAACCTGCCGACGACGCCATGGAGCTGCAACATCGAGGGTCGTGGTCCCGCGTGGGCCAACTCGCTCTTCGAGGACAACGCCGAGTTCGGGCTGGGCATGCGCGTGACACTCGACAAGCAAGGGGAATATGCGCGCGAGCTGATCACGGCGCTGGCGGAGCACATCGGCCAGGAGCTGGCAGCCGACATCTTGCATGCCGGTCAATCCGGCGAGGTTGCGATCATGGCGCAGCGCGAGCGCATCGCCCGCCTGAAGACGATGCTGTTGCATCTGGAAGACCAGGCAGCGCCAGAGATCGCGGCGAAGGCGCGCCAGCTGTTGAGCGTGGCCGACACTCTCCTGAAGCGTAGCGTCTGGATCGTCGGCGGTGATGGATGGGCCTATGACATCGGTTTCGGTGGGCTGGATCATGTGCTGGCCTTGGGGCGCAACGTCAATATCCTCGTGCTCGATACCGAGGTCTACTCGAACACCGGTGGCCAGGCGTCGAAATCCACGCCACGGGCGGCGGTCGCGAAGTTCGCCGCGCGGGGCAAGTCTACTCCCAAGAAAGACCTGGGCATGCTTGCGATGGCTTACGGCAACGTCTATGTCGCACGGGTGGCGATGGGGGCGAGCGACCAGCAGACGCTCCGGGCTTTCCTCGATGCTGAAGCGTATGAAGGCCCTTCGCTCATCATTGCCTACAGCCACTGCATCGCGCACGGCATCGATATGCGCAAGGGGCTTGACCAGCAGCGGCTGGCCGTGCAGAGCGGCTACTGGCCGCTCTACCGTTACAATCCAGCGCTCGCGGAGGAGGGCAAGAATCCGCTGATCATCGACTCCAAAGCCCCATCTATTCCGCTGGAGCAGTATGCCTACAACGAGACGCGCTATCGCATGCTGGTGCAAAGCGACCCGGTGCGGGCAGCGGCGTTGATGCATGAGGCGCAACAAGACGTGCAGGCGCACTGGCAGCGCTATCACGACATGGCCGCCGTTTTGGAGGAAGAAGCAACTAGCACGCCATAAGCGATGCGTGATCGCGACGATCATGGCGGGCACCAACGACCGACGTAGCCGACGTAGCAGAAATAGCCGAAATAGCCGATGTACAGGAGGACGACGATGCCTGACTTAACGACGACGTATCTGGGCCTCGCCCTCAAGAATCCGCTTGTGGCTTCGGCTTCGCCACTGTCACGGAACCTTGATACGGTGCGACGCCTCGAAGAGGCGGGTATCGCCGCCATCGTGACGTACTCGCTCTTCGAAGAAGAGATCACGCATGAGAGCTTGCAGCTTGACTACTATCTGGAGCTTGGCGCGCATAGTTATGCCGAGAGTCTGAGCTACTTCCCAGATCTCGACACCTATAGCGTTGGCCCTGAGCGCTACCTGGAGCACGTCGCGCGGCTGAAGGCAGCGGTTTCTATCCCGGTGATCGGCAGTCTGAACGGCGTTTCATCAGGCGGCTGGATTGAGTATGCGCAGCGCATCGAAGACGCCGGGGCGGATGCGCTTGAGCTGAACATCTACTATCTCCCTGCCAGCCTGGACCTCACGGCAAGCGAGCTGGAGATCAGCTACCTCAATCTCGTGCGTGACGTGCGGGCGGAGATCAGCATTCCCATCGCCGTAAAGCTCAGCCCGTATTTTACGGCGCTGCCCAATTTCGCGCGACAACTGGTTGAGGCTGGCGCCGATGGGTTGGTGCTCTTCAACCGTTTCTACCAGCCCGACTTCGATCTCGACGCGTTGAGTGTCACACCCAATCTCCAACTGAGCGACTCCAATGAGCTGCGTCTGCGCCTGCGCTGGATTGCGATGCTGTACGGACGCATCGAGGCGGATTTCGCGCTGACCGGAGGCGCGCACACCGGGCAGGATATCGTCAAAGCGATGATGGCGGGTGCGAGTGTGGCCATGACAGCGTCCGAGCTGCTTGCCCACGGAGTGAAGCGCGCGAGCAGTATGCTTGCGGAACTGGGAGAGTGGATGGTGGACCACGAATACGACTCAATCAGCCAGTTACGCGGCTGCATGAGCCAGCGCGCGGTGGCAGAGCCCGCGGCGTTCGAGCGCGCCAATTATCTGAAGGTGCTCGGCTCATTCCCGGCGACTCTGCGCTGACCCGCGCTGGCCGAATAGCTATCAATAACGACTGCGCTGGGCGGAGTCCTCAGCTTCGCGCTCCTCGGCGATCAGGCGCAGATGCAGCACGCACTGCATACGGCCGCGCACTGCGATCTCCTCCGCGCGCTGAATCTGGGCGCGTGCTGTGACGGTTGCCGACGCCAGGTACGCTGTGATGTCCACCTGGCCGCGGTAGTTGCGCCACCGCCCCGAGCCCACGCGGACCACCAACTCATCGGGTCCAGCCGCGATCGCGCGGCCAAGCGCGGGAAACTCGCGACGCCCAATGCCAACGTTGAGCGGGCGCAACTCCACGTCGAACGCGGCAGGGCCGCTGAACGCCTGACGCCGCTCGCGCGACTGCGCGGGCGCCGCTGCGCGCTGCGGGCTCGTGTGGATCAAGACGCGTACAACCATGCCCTCGCCCAGCGCGAGCAGTGCCAGCGCTACCAGGAAAAGTACGATGCCGTTGGACAGCTCCGCGCGCAATGTGACCATCAGCGGGATCAGCAGGTAGAGCGTGACCGTGGCGACGGCGGCGAGCGCGAGCAGCGCGAATCCAGCCAGGCGTACATAAGGCTTGCGGCGCTCCGAGTCTAGATCAGACGGGCGGGCAAACGGCTTACCTTTCCTGCGCTCGACATCGAGGTCGAAGCCAAACTGGGTCATGGTGTCACCTCGCTGTCCAGTGCATCGCGCGGTCAGCGTGCCGGGTCTTCGGCGTGGGCCGCCAGTTGACTACGCGGTTGCCGCGGAGCCAGTTGTAGACCGCCCAGAAGCCTGCCACCGTCTCCATAATGCCAGCGACCGGCGCGAGCGCGACGGTGCGCAGCCCTTCTCGCCAGCGATCCAGTGGACTGAGTTGCTGGGCGAATGAGAGATTGTACCAGACGCCGACCACCACTGAGTTGAACCACAGGAAGCCGACGAGCACCAGCCATAGCATCACTGGAAGCGGCAGTGGCGGGTACGTTTGACCACTCAGCAGCGCGCCAGCCTGGTAGAGCAGATACGGCAGAGCCAGCACGCCCGTCGGGAAACCCAGCGCAAAGGTCAGGATGCGGTAGCGCACCGGCCAGGTGAGGCGGCGCTGTTCCCGGCGGGGCAGACGCTGATAGCGCGGAAGGCGGTGGAGCATCTGCAGCCCTTGCAGCACGCCAAGAATCCACCGGTAGCGCTGGCGGAAGGCGCTACGGAAGGAGAACGGCGGCTGTTCGAGCATCACGCTGCCGTGCCAGCCGAAGACCTCCGGCCCTTTGCGCAGGTAGGCCAGCACGCCGAACACGTAGTCTTCCGCCACGAAGGGCTGGCCGTCGAGGACGCCGAAATCCCACCCCAGCTCGTTCTCGAGCTGCTCGTCAATGACGAGATTCGAGCCGTGCAGGTGGAGTGGCGTGCCGCTCTCCATGACCTGCCGACATTCGAAGCAGGTCAGCGGGCGATTGGCCTCCATCGCGCGACAGATGGCGCTCGTATCAGTGTATTCGAGCGGGTAATAGATCGGACCTTCGACGATCTGCTTGTCAGTGGTCGCCAGATACCGAATCAGTTTGCGCAACTCACCTGGCTCCATCACGCTCTCTTCATCGTAGTGCACGATGAAGGTTTTGCCCGGCTTGGCGTTGAAGCCGTTGCGGCGCAGCTCGGTCATGTAGTGTAGGGCGCGCGCCTTGAGCTGTGTCCCGCGTGGCGTCTCGTAGCTCGGTGGTACAGCGACGGCGACGGCGTCGAGGGGAAGCGGCAGGCGCGTCAAGTCGCCCTGCAGGATGCGCTCTTGTTCAGCAGACTCGGTGACGATCTCGATGCTGAGCTGCGCGCAGTAGAGCTCAGGAGCTTCGCGGGCGAGCGCGACGACATTGCGAATCCCCCGCTCGATGACCTCGCTACTCCCAGGACTGCCACGCGTGGTGATCTGAATCTTGACGTAGGGGATCGTGAAGAGCGCCATCACGTCGTCGCTGGTCACCTCGGGCAGATGTCGGTAGCGGGGCCAGTGGAAGAAGTAGCTGACATAGTAGTAGAGCATGCGCACGCCGATGATGGTGATCAGCGCGATAAGCAGGTAGCCCAACAATCGCACCAGGGCGAGGCCAACGCCAGAGACGAGGAGCACTATGACACAACCTTCCGTGGAGTCGAAAGAGTCGAAGGCGACACTGGAGTGGATGAGATCCAAGCGAGTGCCAAGCATACTGCCAACTGCCAACAGCCGACCTACGGCTTTGGCAGACCCAGTCGCACGCTATAGCACGAGGTGAAATCAGCCGCTTGCTTAGCTACAGCGATCACCGCGTGCGACACGATTCGGCATAATCCAGACAAGTCAACATAACACAGCAAGTCAACATAACACAAGACCTGGCACGTGCGCGGGCGAGTAGGATTGTTGGATGAGGCAGCCGCCGATTGAGGAAGGACTACGAACGCTTCGCCAGCAGCGCCGAAGCCTTCATCGCCCTCGTCGGCATCTGGCTCCTCCTCGCTCGTTTCTCCTACGGGCTAGTGGGCCATGGTAGAATGCTTGTCGCGGCCTGCACACCATGATGGGCAGGGCTGCAAGGAGAGAGGAGCAATCGTGGACGTTGACATCGCCGGCGGACTCTTATGCCGCCAGGGTCGTCTCCTGCTGGGGAAACGCTCAGCACGTCGCGGGGCCTATCCAGGGGTGTGGGATATGCCGGGCGGACACGTGGAGGTCGGCGAGACAGCCGAGCAGACGCTGGTGCGGGAACTACGCGAAGAACTTGGGGTCACCGCCACCGAATGGCGGGAGTTGGCAGTGCTCCGCGCACCCGCGATGGGTGCTGAGGATGCCCACGTGCTCCGCTTGCATGTGTTCCTGGTCATTGACTGGTGTGGTGAGCCGCGTAATATAGCGCCAGACGAGCACGAGGCACTCGCATGGTTTACTCTGGAGGCCACGACCCGACTGACGCTGGCCCATGCTGAGTACCCACGACTCTTCGCTCAAGCGTTGGAACTCGTGCAGTAGATGGTCCGGGCGAGGTGTGGTGAGGTGTGGCAACGGTCCATCTCGAAGGCGTATATCCCCCCTTTTCAATCACTTCCTCAGACCGCGACGAACTGGAAGCGTGTCGCCTGGTCTACCGCATTGACCAGGTCATCCGCGCTGAAAGGCTCGGCAAGCACGGGAATCGACAGATGAGCCAGCAGACGCCCAAGCGCTGCCTGGAGTTGGTCTGGTGTTGGCGTGACGACGACGAAGGCGTGCTTTCGGCCGTGGCGCGCGTCGTATCGGGCGGCGCCGAGAAATGCGATGCCATCGGTGCCACTGATGATGTTATTGAACAGCGCCACTTTGAAGAGCGTGACCATCGCGCCCTCACTCGTGTGGAGCATCGCCAGGCCATCTTCCACATCATCTGCTTCCAGAATCGAGTAGCCTGCTGACTCCAGCGGTTGTCGCAGTTTTTCGCGTGCGGCTGGGTCGCTGTTAACAATGAGAACCGGGATACCCATCGTACACCATCCTCTCCCCATGCCATCATGCCCTATCTTCCTGATATGCTCAGGACTGCTCTGTACATGGTGTACTCGATGGCCATCACGGGCTGGACACAACCGGATGGGAGCAACACACACTGGTATCACAGCCAGGGATACCGTTCGCCGGTATGAATGGCTCAATGCGGTCGCTGGTGTCGTGAGCGCAGAATAAGCAAGAGAATGTATGTGCCAAAGACACCCGACAAGATGAGTACCAGCAGAAACAGGATCTCTATCGAGATATCCCAGCCCGCGGGATGATAGACGGAGACGAGCAGCGCCATCCCAATCGTGAACGCCGCCGCGAGAATCCCCAGCGTCAGCCGGTTGGTCAGTTGCTCCATGCGATCCAGAAACGGCTCGAAGCTCTGCGGCTGAATATTGATCTCGAAGCCGCCGCGCTCGATGTCACCAAGGACGTGTCGCAATTGCTGCGGCAGCGCCAGCGCCATCTCGATGGCGTCTATGCCAGCCAGCATCATCTGCCCTGACCATTGCCGCATGGAAAAACGACGCCGCAGGAGCTCCTCGGTGTAGGGAATATAGACATCCATCAGGTTAAAGGAAGGGTCGAGGCGCGCCCCCAGGCCCTCACTCATACCCAGCGTCTTGACGAGCAGCGCAAGATCGGGAGAGAGCCGCAGATGATGCCAGCGCAGCACCGTCAGCAGCTCGTTGAGCATGGCGCTGAGCTTGACATCACCGAGCGACCGGTCGCAGTAACGGTCGAGCATGTGCTGCATATCACGTCGCAGGCCGTTGCGATCAACGTGCACGCGGGTGCGTCCAAGCTCGAGCACCACATCGGCCAACTGGCCGGCGTCGCGGCGCGCTATGGCGAGCAGGAGGCGTAGCAAGAGGCTCTGTGTCGCGCTATCCAGCGAGCCGGTCATGCCGAAATCGATCAGGGCGATGCGGCCATCCGGCTCCACGAAAACATTGCCGGGATGTGGGTCCGCATGGAAGAAGCCGTGCTCCAGAATCATCGTGAGCAATAGCTGGGTTGCGTGATGCGCCACTTCGAGGCGATCCAATCCCGCTGTTTCAATCGTCTCAACATCGCTGATCTTCGCGCCCTGCATGCGTTCCAGTGTCAGGATGCGAGCAGTCGTCGTGTTCCAATAGACTCGTGGGATATGGACGGATGGATCATCGGCGAAATTCGCCGCGAAGCGCTCCACGTTATGTCCCTCGTGGAGATAGTCGAGTTCCTCCCGCAGCGTCTGCGCGAACTCCTGGGCAATGGCCAGCAAATCATAGTTCCGTGCTATGGGCCACCGACGCTCGGCGACCGCCGCCAGGTCTATCAGGATGTGCAGGTCCTCGTCCACCTGCTCGACGACGCCGGGACGGCGCAGCTTTACCACAACCTCGGCGCCATCATGCAGCGTCGCGATGTGCGCCTGTCCAATAGAAGCCGAGGCCAATGGCTCAATCTCAAAGCGCGCGAACGCCTCTTCGAGCGGGCAGCCCAATTCCTCCTCGACGGTCTCGCGCACCGCCTCTGACGCCATGGGAGGCACGCCATCCTGCAGCTTGGCCAGCTCATCCAGGTATGGCTCGGGCAGGAGGTCGCCACGGGTGGAGAGAATCTGGCCGAGTTTGATAAATGTCGGTCCAAGCTCTTCCAGCGCCAGCCGAAGGTGTTCGGGTCGGGTCGGGTGGTGCGCGCCGTTCGCGGATGATTTGCCCGGGCGAAAGGGGATTAACTCTTCATGCCCATGCACGCCCAGGATGAAGCCGAGACCATGACGACCGATAATATCGACAATTTGCCGGTAGCGTTGGTGATGATTGCGAGAGCGTGTTTGCCGGGGAGCATCTGTCGTAGATGAGCCTGTCATAGTCTTGCCTCCTCCGGTATTCGCTCATCGCTTGCCCCTCAGACTCAGCGCACCTGGCGCGTGGAGAGCGATAACAACACCGTCTGAGCAAGAGAGGACAAGAACGGCGATTCGTGAAGAGGTCGCCTCCGAGCCGATGACAATGACCGCTCCACGAATCGCTTTGGCTTTAAGGCGCGGGTGACTCTATTGATCACCCGCGCCTCTAAATGCTATTTGGCCGCAACCGTCTGTTTGACCTGAACGGGAATGGTGTGCTCTTTTGTCTCCTCATCTTTGCCAATGTGGATTGTCAGCACCCCATGCTCGTAGACAGCTTTCACCTTCTCGGCGTCGAAGTGTCCGGGCAGGGTGATCGTGCGGCCAACTTCGGGGAGGACGCGGTCAATGCGCTCGCGGCGCAGATACGTCATCTCCTTCTCGTCGTGACTGCGCGCCTTGCGCCCGGCGCGGATCGTGATGGTATTGCCCGCCGTCGTGATCTGCACGTCCTCCGGGCGAATACCCAGTAGCGATGCCTCGATGACATACTCATCGGGGGTCTCAAGCACGTCCACCGGGAATGTCCGCCCTAGCAGGAACAGCGCGCGCTCTGGGCCAGCCCAGCCGTCCTCCATGAAACGGTTTACCGCCTGCCGTAATGGCGCAAATGCATCAACTGGCTCTCGTGTAACGTTCGCCATACATATACCTCCTCTATGCGGAGCGCGGCTGCTCATGTCATCCAGACCAGGCCGCACTCCGTCCACCCTGATTGAATGACAAGTATGTCGCAAATCGGTCACCTTTCAGCCCGCGTGCATCTCAGCGCCATCACGCCTGAGTGTATACACACCCCCGCTGCTAAATTCCTGATCCGTGCTGTACTCGATGTTGTTAGTCGATGCCTTCCGAAGGCGATGTGGCAGTCGCACAGTGTCCGTACAAAGCCATCACTA
>Ga0207674_10002509_pt1 | contig 23149 bp, 18 predicted proteins | sample KBSCornC72_FD_184303 | JGI IMG/M metagenome (GOLD analysis project Ga0207674, IMG submission 184303) | Corn rhizosphere microbial communities from Kellogg Biological Station, Michigan, USA - KBS Corn C7-2 (SPAdes) (version 2) | ecosystem: Host-associated > Plants > Roots > Rhizosphere > Soil ...
GCTGAAGACGACGTCGCGCGCGGAGTACGTCTATGCGCGGCTCGAGGCGCGCCGCGCCGGGGCCGACGATGCCCTGTTCATGACCGTCAGCGACCACCTGTCGGAGGGGACCTCGGCGAACATCTTCCTCGTGCGTCGCGGGGTCGACGGGAAGGAAGAGCTGGCGACCCCGTCGCTCGACTGCGCGATCCTGCCCGGCACGACACGGTCGTGGCTGCTCGCGTGGGCGGCGACCGTCGGACTACAGCCGGTCGAGTCCCTGCTGCGACACGAGGACCTTGCCACGGCCGACGAGGCGTTCCTCTCGTCGAGCGTGGCCGGCGTGCTGCCGGTGACGGCATTCGATGGCGCGCCGATCGGCGATGGACGACCCGGCCGATGGACGCTGCGAGCCCGTGCCGACCGCGAGGCCATGCTGGACGCGACGGGCGCCCACGCCGAGGCCGAGCGCGGCCCGCGATGACCCGGGATGAGCTGATCGCGCGGACGCGCCAGCTCGTCGACGAGGGCGACCGGCTCATGGCCGACCCGTCGATGGGCGCGCTGCGCGTCTGGCTGCAGCTTTCCGATGATCTCCTCGCGACGGCGTGGGGCAGCATGGATCGCTACCACCTCGCCTGGCTGATGGTCGGCAAGCCCACCGCCATCGTCCGAGGCCGTCCGATGACGGCGGACGAGGAGTCGGCCTACGTCCGCGAGGTGGCAAGCCAGAAGACCGCGGCGTTGCGGATGAGCCTTGACGCGGTGGAGCGGCAAGGGATGCCGTTCCTCGGCGAGACCGGCGGGATCGCGCCGGGCGCGGATGCCGCGGCGACCCCGCGATCGCCGGACCGGCCTCCGGATCGAAGCGGACTCCCGGTCGATCCGTCGCTCTCGGAACGGCTCGCGGAGGCGCGGCGGAAGGCGGATGAACACCGCGACCACGGAGAGCGTCGCGCACCGCGCCCGGACAAGATGCAGCGGTGACGGACGGAGCGGAGCGCATCCCGGCGCTCGGCGGCACGCGCCTGATCCCGGCGCCAGACCCCATCGCCGCCGAGTACCTGCTGCTCGGGCTGCGGTTCGACCAGCACCTGCCGGGCATCGTCGACGGCTACTACGGCCCGGCCGACCTCAAGGCGCGGGCGGACACGGAGCAGCGCCGTCCGCCGGCCCGCTTGCTCGAGGACATCGCTGCGTTCTCCGAGCGGGTCGAGCGTGAGATCAGCGAGACCGATCGACGCGAGTGGCTGATCGCGCAGCTGCGAGCCCTGGACGCCCATGCGCGCGCGCTCGTGGGCGAGCCGCTCGATTACCCCGCGTACGTGGAGCGCTGCCTGGGCTTCCCGCCACGGCGCCACACCGACGCCGTGTTCGATGCCGCGGCCGCCGAGATCGACGCGCTGCTCCCGGGTCGTGGCTCGATCCCGGATCGCCTGGATGCCTGGGATCGGACGATCGAGATCCCGACCGATCGGCTGCTCCCGATCGCCGAGTGGCTCCTCGAGCGGTTCCGTGGCCGCGCTCGCGAGCGGTTCGGGTTGCCCGACGGTGAGTCGATCCGGCTGACGACCATCACCGATCAACCGTGGATCGCCTACGACCGGTACCTGGGAGGCGGGCGTTCCCGTGTCGAGCTCAACGTCGACCTGCCCGTGACCGCACACGACCTGATCGTCACCCTCGGGCACGAGGCGTACCCCGGGCATCACCTCGAGGCAGCGTGGCGCGAGACGGATCTCGTCGAGCGCGACGGTCGACTGGAGGTGTCGATGATCCTGACCAACACCCCCGAGGGCCCGATCAGCGAGGGTCTTGCGCGATATGGGACGCGCTTCGCGGCCTCGCTGGACGAGCGTCCGGACCTCCTCCTCGAGATCTTCGACCGCGCCGGCCTGCCGATCGCCGCCGATCCTGCGGCGGCCCGCGACGTCGCGGAACGGACCGTCCGATTGCACGGCCTGCGCGACCGGTTGGAGGCCGCGACCGACGAGGCGACGCTCCGGCGGTACGTGGACGGTGCATCCTCGGAGGAGGTCCTCGCCTACCTGCGCGATGTCGGGCGGTACCGCCCGAAGGTCGCCGCCAAGCGGCTCGCGTTCCTCGAGGACCCACTGTCGCGCCTGTACGTCTTTGCATACGAAGGTGGCGAATCGCTGGTCGCCGCCTGGGTCGAGACAGCCGAAGCGCCCGACCAGGTCGGGCGCTTCGGTCGCCTCCTCCACGAACAGGTCACACCGGGTCGACTCCGCGCGGAGTCGCACTGAGCGTCACGGCGGACCCCTCTGACCGTGGCCCTCGTCCCGATAGCCAGCTCATGGCGAACCCGGCGATCGCGCCGGCCAGCACGGACACGCTGAGCACGGCGAGCAATGACAGGCCCTGCGTCCCCTCCGCGGAGCCAGCGCTCGCAGCGACCGTGTCACGCTCCTTCGTCAGCGCTCGGACCTGCGCGTTGAGGTTGTCGATGCGGGTCCGGTAGGTCTCGGCCTGCCCCTGAAGCCGATCGATCTCCGGACCGTACTGGTTGGTGACAGAGGTGATCGCCTCGCTCTTCGCCCGGTCGATGGCGGCGAGCAATGCCGCCGTGTCGAGCGCCGGCGCGACGCCCGATCTGCTCAGGACCGTGAACGGCACCGGTGTCTGGGTCGTCGCCAGGTCCTGGAGCGTGACGTTCCATGTCCAGAAGCCGGCCTCGGGGATCCTGGCGGTCGCGACGAAGTGCCCATTCGGATCGTCGTTCCTGGCGACGACCGCGAACGCCTCGCCGGTGCTCGCGTTCAGGAAATGGACCGTCGCCGTTTCCCATGGTGCGGGCGTGACTCCGTGCTGCATCACCCGGAAGCCGATCTCGACCGGGGTGCCGGCGCGTGGCGTCGCCGTCCGGCCGTCGGCGACGATGTCTGCCCAGCCTCCGGCCATGACCGGCAGGGCAAGGATGAGCAACATGGCCATGGCGGCGACGACGGCGGCGATCCTGCGGATCATCGATGACTCCCTTCGGCGAGCAATTGGACGGTGGTCCGTGTTGCCCATCTACACCGTCGGGCGGTCAGCGGTTCCCGGCCACGGCCGGGAGGTCACAGGTCGCGCGTGAACACCACTCGGTCGTCGCCGTCCCCGTCGTAATCCGCGTAGGCCGGGGTGCCGTACAGGTTCTGGGTGCCGGGCCCGTCGTCGACCCGGAAGCCGATGGACGTATGGAACGCGACGCTCTGCCGGTTGCCAGGCCAGGTGACGGCCTTGACCCGGGCGACGCCGCGAGCACCGAGGTCGTCGAACACATGCTGGTACAACGCGCGCCCGACGCCGCCCCGTCGGCGGTTCGGGTCAGCGGCGACCATGTGGATGTAGCCGGTCGAGGGGTCGTCCTGGCTGATGAACGCGACGACGAACCCGGCGAGCCGTCCCTGGTCGTCCTCGGCGATCCAGGACGTCCCGGTGAAATGCTGGAACCACAGCCGCGGCAGGAGCGCGCGCATCCGCCGGCCTCCCCACCACTCGTCGACGACGCCGACGACGTGCGGGTGGTCGTCCTCGACCGGGCGGCGGAACGTGATGGAAGTGGGTTCCGTCATCCGGCGCGCCACCACGCGACGGCACCAGCCAGCACGAACTCCGCGGGCACGAGGAGGCCGAACACGTCGGCAAGGTAGTCGATGGGCGCGAGCACGCCGCCCTCGTTCCGAGCGATAAGCCACAGGCCGAGTTGCCCGAGCGCCACACTCAGGAGTGCGATGGCCGCCGCGGTGCCGCGACGCCCGTTCGGACTCAGGGACCGGTTCATCCCGAGCGCGGTGGTCAGCACGACCGCCACGACATAGCCGAGGACTGCGGCGATGACCAGGAGACCTGCTGTGATGGTCAGGCGCCCACCCGCGATCGCGATCGCGATGGAGCCGACGACAGCGGTGAGCAGGGCGAAGACGATCGCCCTGGCGACGGGTGGTGGCGGCGCCACGTCGTCCTGCGGCGGCTCGTCCTCGCGATACCGGTCCGACGGCGCGTGATCGAGCGTTCTCGCCGGGCGTCGCTCGCCGGGGTCCCGAGTCGTTGGGGTCTCGTCCACGGCGTCATCGTAGCCACGCACGCTGGACCAGACGTTGAAGGGTCTGGTGCCGGTGACGACTGCGCCGACCGGACGCTAGACTCCGGGACGTGAGCCACCCGAGCCTCGGCCGACCCCCACGCGACCTCGCTGCTGGTTCACCGACGGCCGCGCAGCACATCCGTGCCGCGACCGACGCCCTGGCGGCCCGTGCGCTCGAGTCAGCGGTCGAGCGCGACCCGACGCTGATGACGCGCTACGACGAGCTCGGTCTGCGCGAACGGCTCCATGACGCGGCGCTGCTTGTGGATCGGATCGCGCTCTCGGTCGCGGCCGGCGATCCGGCACCCGCCCGGGAGTACGCCGACTGGACGGCGCCGGCATACCGCCGCAAGCGCGTGCCGCTCGACGACATCATCAACCTGCTCGAGGGGCTGCGGTCTGTGCTGCCGTCGGTGGTCGATGGCCGGGCCGACGCCGACGCCGACGCTGCGATCGATGCGGCGATCACCGTCTACCGCTGGAATCGACGGCTGGCGGGTGACGCGCGCAAGCGGAACGCCTTCCTCCAGCTTCTCTACAAGGGCGCCTGACGACATGACGATCAAGTGGGTCCAGCAGGACCCTCTCGTGATGAATGGCGAACCCTTCTGCTACGGCTCCCGTCTCACCGTGCGCCAGCTTCTCGAGCTTCGGTCGAGTGGCTACGACCTGCCCCGCATCCTGACCGATCACCCCGAGCTTCGGACCGTCGGTGTCGCCGCGGCGTTCACGTACGCGAACGACCACCGCGACCGATACGCCGAGTTCTTCGAGGACGACGGGTCGCTTCGAGGTCCGGGCTACAGCGCGGCCGAGGCCGCGAGCCTGCCGTCCCAGTACCGGCTGCCGGGCGTCGTCGTCAAGACGGCCTGAGGCGGACGAACCCCGCTCGACGGCGATCGTCCATTAGCCCGATCGATCGGGCCTTCTCGAACTCGGTGCTACGCTGTTCACAGCCCTTCGGAGAGACGCCCGTACATGACCGACACTCGAACGACCGAACCGACCGCCGCGGCCGCACCCACGGACGCACCAGCAGATGCCACCGCGCCCGCCTTCGATCCCGAGCGGCGCGCGACCGAGCTCGCGATCCTTGACGCGTTGCGTGCCGTCGTCGACCCCGAGATCGGGATGAACGTCGTCGAGCTGGCCCTGATCAAGCAGATCATCCTCGGGACCGATTCGACCGAGATCAAGATGATCCTGACGACACCGTTCTGCCCCTACGCCGGGTCGATGATCAACCAGGTCAAGGAGCAGGTCGAGTCCGTCGTAGAACATGACGTCAAGGTCACGTTGCTGGCCGAGCGCTGGGACCCGCGTGACGCGGGTCTGATGTGGTGAGCGCCGACGACCGTCAGTGCATGAGGAGCGACGCATCGTGAGCGATCCGCGATCCACCAACCCCTACACGTCACAGACGTCGGCCGTCCCGGGGACGATGCCGGTGGAGCAGCAGGTGAGCGCGCCTGCGATCCCCGACGCGCGGACGCAGCAGGCGTTCCTGACCCAGGCATTCATCTGGATGTTCGTCGGGCTCGCCGTCACGGCGGCGATCGCCTACGTGGTCCAGAGCAACGAGCGCCTGCTCGAGTTCGCCGCCAACAACCTGTTCATCCTGATCATCGCGCAGCTCGGGCTGGTCTTCGCGATCGGCCTCGGCATCCGGCGTATCAGCGCGACCGTGGCGCTCGGGCTGTTCTTCGTCTATGCCGCGTCACTGGGCATCACGATCGGTCTGATCGTCTCGGCCTACACCCAGGCGTCGGTCGTGTCCGCGTTCCTGTCGTCCTCGGCCATGTTCGGCGCGGCGGCTATCTACGGACACGTGACCAAGCGGTCCCTCGCCCGGATGGGCAGCCTGCTGTTCATGGGGCTCATCGGCCTGTTGGTCGCGATGGTGATCAACCTGTTCCTACGCAGCGACGTCGCGTCGTTCGTGATCTCGATCATCGGCGTGGTGATCTTCACCGGGCTGACGGCATGGGACGTCCAGCGCATCCAGAACGGGCAGCTGGCGGTCTACACGGGTTCGGTCGAGAAGGCGGCGGTCATGGGGGCGCTGACCCTCTACCTCGACTTCATCAACCTGTTCCTGTTCCTGCTCCGGATCTTCGGCGGACGCAACTAGTCCGTCAGACGACCTGGCGAAGATCCCGGGCGCGAACGGTCTTCGAACGCAGCGCGCGTGCCGCGCGCGGACGATCCCGCAGCAAGGCGGCCGTGCGGTCGGCCGGCACGGGCCTGCTGAACAGATAGCCCTGCCCGAGGTCGCAGCCGAGCTCGCGTAGCTTCTCGGCCTGGGCCTCGGTCTCGATGCCTTCGGCTACGACGCCGATGCCGAGCCCGTGGGCCAGCGCGACGACCGCCTCGACGATGGAGCGGTCGGCCGGGTCCTCGATGCCGGCCACGAACGTCCGGTCGATCTTGATCGTGTCGAGCGGCAGGTGCTTCAGGTACGCGAGTGACGAATAGCCGGTCCCGAAGTCGTCCAGGACCAGGCGTACACCCAGGTTGCGGATCTCGCTGAGCGCCCGGATGCCTGCCTCCGAATGGTCCATCAGCACGCTCTCGGTGATCTCGAGCTCGAGGGCCTCCGGGTCGAGACCGGTACGCGCCAGGGTCCGGCGGATGTCGTCGACGAGGTCGCCCTGCGTGAACTGCCGCGCGGACAGGTTCACCGAGACGAACGTGCGGCTGCCACCCGATGCGCCGTCCGCCGCGTTCAGCACGGCAGCTTGCCGGCACGCGGCGTCGAGCACCCAGCGCCCGAGGGCGACGATCAGCCCCGTCTCCTCGGCCATCGGGATGAAGGCCAGCGGCGGGACCAGGCCACGGGTCGGGTGCTGCCAGCGGACGAGTGCCTCGAAGCCGACGACGTCGCCCCGCCGCAGGTCGACGAGCGGCTGGTACTGCAAGAGAAGCTCGTCCTGGGTCAACGCGCGGCGGAGGTCGTTCTCGAGGTCCACGCGCTCCCGCGTCTGATCGCTCATCGACGGCTCGAACACGAAGTGGCGATGCGCCGGGTCGCCCTTGGCCCGGACCATCGCGATCTCTGCCTCGCGCATCAGCTCGTCGGGGGTGGCCCGACCACCGTGCCCGAGGGCGATGCCGAGAGACGCGGTCAGGTACCAGTCCCGGCCATTGATCGGAAAGGGTTCGCCGAGCTCGACCGCGATCCGGTCGGCGATCCGATGCGCCTCGGTCGTGTCGATGACGGGATCGAGGACAAGGGCGAACTCATCACCGCCGAAGCGGGCGACGGTGTCACCCGGGCGCAGGCTGTTGACGAGGCGCTGACCGACGGCCTGCAGGATGCGGTCGCCGGCAACATGGCCGAGCGTCTCGTTGATCACCTTGAACCGGTCGAGATCGAGCAGGATGACGGCGATCGCGGATGTGTCCTCGGGTCGGTGGCCGGCGAGGGCATGGGCGATCCGGTCCGTCAGCAACTCCCGGTTCGGCAGTCCGGTCGTGTGGTCGTAAAGAGCGCCCTGGCGGGCGACGTCGACGAGACGCGCGTTCTCGAGACCGATCGAGGCAAGTCTCGCGAAGCTCTCGATGGCAAGGACGTCGCGATCGGTGAACCGGCGCGCGGTCCGTCCGGCCGCGAGCCCGAGGACCCCGACCACGCGGCCGGCGGACTTCAGCGGCGCGCCGATGGTCGACCCGAGCCCGACGGGCGGATCGCTGGCGCGGTCCGGCCAGGTGTCGTAGTCCTCGACGACCAGCGGCTCGCCTGTCCGCAGGATCACGCTCGCGGCGCCCTCGGTCGAGCTCATCGGCGAGCCCTGGAAGTCGGCGAGCATGCCGGTCCCGACGCGCAGCACGAACTGCGAGCCGTCGGGGTCGAGCAGGTCGATCCAGGCGTGGGGTGTACCGAGCAATGCCGACGCGCGGGCGAGGATCGTCGCAAGGAGACCGTCCTGGTCGCTCCGGTCGAGGAGCGCGAGCGCGGTGTCGTCGAGGGCACGGAGATACGGATCGGCCAGCCCCGAGTCGAGCAGGCCGCGGTCGGGTTTGACGAGGTAGAGCGCGCGGTCGGCGACCGCGACGAGCTCGTCCTTGGTCCGGCCGTCATCGGGATAGCAGGCAACCCCGGCGCTGATCGAGACCGACGGGCCGTTGTTCGAGGAACCGGTGCCGGCCCGCTCGCGGACCGCTCGCCGGATCCGGTCGGCGACGTCGTGAGCGACGAGACGATCCGCACCCGGCAACAGCGCCGCGAACTCATCTCCGCCGTAGCGATAGAGCCGATCGTTGTCCCGCGTGGCGCGCGACATCACGGCGGCGATCTCGACCAGGAGCGCGTCGCCCGCCGGGTGGCCCTTGGTGTCATTGAAACGCTTGAAGTCGTCGAGGTCGAGCATCAGCAGGGCGAACGGCCGGCCGCCCTCGACGGCCGCGCCGAGCTCGCGCTGGAACGCGCCGTGGTTCTGCAGCCCGGTCAGGGCGTCCTGGTCCGCGCGGGTGCGGACCTCGCGGTGCGTCTGGGCGTTCTGCATCGCGATCGATGCCTGGCCCGCGAACAGCTTCGTGAGCTCGAACTCGTTCGTCGTGAAATGGGCCTCGCCGCCGCCAAGCCGCCCGACGTTCAGCGTCCCGATCGCGTCACCGTCGACGAGCAACGGGACGACCATCATCGACTCGGGCTCGAACGGCGTGTTCGGCACCTGAACGGTCCGATCGTCGAGGTGCGCATCGTTGGCGAGGACCGCCTCGCGGTGCTCGATGACCCAACCGGTGAGTCCGTCGTGGATGGGCCCCTCGTGCGCGAGGATCTCCTCGGCGAAGCGGTCGCGGGCGACGACCGCACGGCGGGTGCCCCGATCGTGGTCCGCGTGATAGACGGTCAGCGAGTCGTACGGGACGATCGCCTTGAGTGAGTCCGCGATCAGCTCCAGGACGCCGCCCGGCTCCAACGTGGACAGCAGTCGCTCGTTGACGTCGAGCAGCCGGCGCTGACCCTCGAGCTGGAGCTCCATCTCGTCCTGCTGGCGCCGCAGCCTTGCGAGGTTCTCGGCGTTGATCAGGGCCTGGACGGCGGCCGAGGCGAAGATCGATAGCGTGACCTCGTCCTCGTTGTCGAACCGGCCGACCCCGGCGGCAGAGACGACGATCACGCCGCGCACGACCTCCTCCTGGACCATCGGGACCAGGAGCATCGACTCGGGCCGGCGCTCGCCGAGGACCAGGACGCGCGGGTCGTTGAGCGCGTCGTCGAGCCGCAATGCCTGCCCGTGCTCCGCGACCCACCCGGTCAGACCGGTCCCGATCGGCATCGCGAGCGTCCGCAGGTCGGGGTCGGTCGGATGCAGGAGCTCGCCTTCGAACGCGATCGGCTCGACCATCCGCGTCACGTGATCGACGCGGTACACGCGGATCGTGTCGTGCTCGATCAGCCGCTTCGCCTCCTCGACGATGGCCACTGCGATCGAGGCCTGGTCGTGAAGACCACTCAACCGACCGGCCAGGTCGGCGATCGACGAGAGCCGGTCGGCGAGGCTGCGCCGGGCTTCGGCGAGCCGCACCGTGCCGATGGCGGTCGCCATGTTGTCGCCGAACGCACGCGCCAGGGCCCGCTCGGAGCGGGTCCAGTCATAGGTGCCCCGGTGATAGAGCACGAGCAGACCGAGTGCTTCGTCGCCGTAGACGAGCGGCACGAAACAGATCGAGCCGACGCCCATCGAGCGGTAGACCTCGCGCAGCGAGGGGATCGTCGCCCGCATCGCGTGGCCGAGGACGCGTACGCGCCGGGTCCGGATCGCGTCCATCCCGGCGGTCCGCGCGTCCGGCGTCAGCGAGGAGACGGCCTCGAGGATGACCGGTGGCAGCCCGCGCTGTGCCGCGAGCGTCAACGGGCGCTCCGCCGCGCGGTCGTACACCCATAAGCCCGCCCGGTCGACGCCGAACAGCGCGAACGCCTCGTCGATGATGTCGTCGAACAGGCCGGCCAGCTCGCGACGGCCGCTCACCTTCGCGGCGATACGGCTCAGCGCCTCGGCGCGGGTGGGGTCGGCGGGCGCGGCTGGGGCCGCTTGCGGTGGCACTCGGGCGTCAGGCCCTCGGCGCCGTTCCGGATCGGACCGGCCTTCGACGTGGGTCATACCTCGCGAAGGTACGGTCGGGTGTGCTCCGGGGCGATAGCCCATCGGTACCGGCACGGCCGGCCGAGTGCCCGAAGGCCCGCGTCAGTCGAGCAGCGTCCCGATCGAATCCAGGGTCACGTCCGCGGCCGTGAGGTCGTCCTCGGACCCCAGGCCGCTGCGCACGCCGATCACCAGGCGGGCACCGGCTTCCCGCGCCATCGCCAGGTCAGCTGGTGTGTCACCGATGACAGCGACGCGCGATGGGTCCGTCCGGAAGGCATGACAGACCGCGAACACCGCGTCCGGAGCTGGCTTCACCGCAAACCCGTCGTCGGCGCAGACCGTCGCCTCGACCGAGTCGCGGATACCGAGGGCTCGCAGCGTCGCGTCGGTCGGTGCACGGTCGTCATTCGTGACCACCGCGAGCCGGCGCCCGTCCTGCCGGAGGCGGCCGAAGATGGCCGGCAGGTCGGCCAACGGCACCGCCAGCGCGATGGGGTCCGGGAGCAGCCACGCGGACTCGGTCGCCCGTCGCGCCGCGGTGATGCTCGGGCACCAGCGTCGCAGCACGCGGGCGACGGTCTCCTCGATCCCCGCCATCGTTCCCGTCGCGAGCAGGCTGCGCGACGCGACACGGCCCGTGGTCGGGTCGAAACCGATCGTCGCGTACACGTCAGGGGAGACCGGACGGCGGATGACGTCATCGAGGCGGTCACCGAGCTGCCGCGCCCAACCGCCCCACATCGCGTGGAAGTCGATGAGCGTGCCGTCCTTGTCGAAGATGACGGTGTCGATCCCGGACAGGTCGACCCGGCGCGGGGTCTGCATCTCGGTGCGGTCCTCGGCGCCCGACGTCACGGCCTAGCTCCGGAGACGGCGCATCTCGGGGTCGAACAGCGGCTCAGCCGCGACGCTCGCCGGGACGTCCTCGCCGAAGTACCGGATCGTCACTGGCCGGCCGGGCCGTGCCGCGGCTGCGGGCAGCCACGCGTAGGCGATCGCCGATCCGATCGAGTACCCGAACCCGGCGCTCGTCACGTAGCCGGCGGGCCGTCCCTCGATACGCACCGGCTCCTTGCCCATCACGACGGCCTGCGGGTCGGCGATGAGGAGCGGGACGAGTCGTCGCTCGACGGTCTCGGCGCTCTTGCCCACGAGTGCGTCGCGCCCGACGAAGTCGCCCTTGTCCATCCTTACCGCGAAGCCGAGACCGGCCTCGTAGGGATCGTGCTCCGTGGTCATGTCGACGCCGGAGAACCGATATCCCTTCTCCAAGCGGAGCGAACCGAACGCGCCACGCCCGGCGGCGATCAGGCCGTGCTCCCGTCCGGCGATCCACAGCGTGTCCCATAGACGCAGACCCATCTCGGCCGAGGTGTACAGCTCCCAACCGAGCTCGCCGACGTACGAGAGCCGCAACGCGGTCACCGGCACGCTGCCCACCCAGATGTCGCGAGCCTGGAAGTAGCGGAAGGCCTCGTTCGACAGGTCGGCGTCCGTCACGGTCGACAGGACGTCGCGGGCGCGTGGACCCCACAGACCGATGCAGCACGTGCCGCTGGTGATGTCGCGGACCGACACGCTCCCGTCGTGCGGCGCCTGACGCTCGAGCAGGTCCAGATCAAGTGGTCCGTTCGCGCCGACCTGGAAGCGGTCCTGCCCGAGCCGCGCGATCGTCAGGTCGCTCCGGACGCCGCCGCGCTCATCGAGCAGCAGGCTGTACACGACCGTCCCGACCGGCCGGTCCACGCGGTTCGTCGTCAGCGAATCAAGGAATGCAGCCGCCCCGTCGCCCTCGACGGCGATCCGCTTGAGCGGCGTGACGTCGTACATCGCGACACCGTCGCGCGTCGCGAGCGCCTCGGCGCCGACGATCGGGTGCCAGTACCGTGCTGCCCACGCGTTGCGGCCCGGGATGTCGTAGCGCCCGAGCAGCGACTCGTTCACCCCGTACCAGTGCGGTCGTTCCCAGCCCGAACCCTCGAGGAAGTACGCGCCGAGCTCCCCTTCGCGTTCGTAGAACGGCGATGTCCGCAGTGGTCGCGGCTCTTCCATCGGCTGGAGCGGATGGACGATGTCGTACACCTCGACGTAGTTCTGGATGCCGCGGTCGTGGATGAACGACGGCGACAGCTGGTGTGCCTCGAACCGGTTGAGATCGCATTCGTGGAGGTCGCTAGTCGAGCCCCCGTCGACCAGCCACTCCGCCATCGCGCGCCCGACGCCGAGTGCGTGCGTCACCCAGACCGCCTCCGCCAGCCAGAACCCGCCGACGTCCCGCGACTCGCCCATCAACGGGAACCCGTCGGGTGTGAACGAGAAGATCCCGTTGATGCCCCGCTCGATGCGGGCGCCCGGGGCGCGCAACGCGGGGACCAGCTCCTCGGCCCATGACCACGTCTCGGCGAACGTGTCGGGCGTGAACTCCAGCACCGAGGGCATCACCGGCGCCACGGACGGGTGGAGCAGATCATTCGTGTCGACCGGTAGCGGCACGTGCCCGTAGCCGCCGACGGCCAACCGATCGGGATACTCGCGCAGGTACATATCGCGATCCTGGACCCGGATGTTCGGGTGGATCGCCTCGCGCTCGGGTGGGATCGCGAACGCCTGGACCTCGGACAGCGGCGTCGTCCACGTCAGCTGGTGGGCGAGCGGCTGGAGCGCCGTCGTCATGCCCACCATCGCGCCGATACGCGGGCCCCAGATGCCCGCGGCGGCGACGATGATGTCGGCCGGGATCTCGCCATGATCGGTGATGACGGCGCGGACCCGACCGTCGTCCGTTCGGATCCCGGTCACGGTGTGCTCGCCGAGGAAACGGGCGCCGCCCTCGGTCGCTCGACGCGCCTGCGCTTCCGAGACCCGGACGGCATCGGTCAGACCGTCGGACGGGACGTGATACGCGCCGACGATCCGGGTTCGGTCGACGTACGGCCACAGCTGCGCCGTCTCGTCGGGATCGATGACTCGACCGGCGAGTCCCCACGACTCCGCGAAGTCGTGGCGGCGATGGATCTCCGCCAGTCGCTCGGGGGTGAGCGCCAGTTCGAGGCTGCCGACCGGGTTGAGACACCATCGTCCGTCGAGCTCGAGCGATGCCGCTTTCTGGATCGTGTACGTGGCGAATCCCTGCATCGTCTTCGAGGCATTCGTCTGGAAGATGATCCCCGGGGCGTGACTCGTGGAGCCGCCGGTCTTGAACAGGCCACCCTGTTCGACGACGGTCACATCCCTCCAGCCCCGCAGTCCCAGCTCATCGGCCAGCGAGCAGCCGACGATGCCTGCTCCGATGATCGCGACGCGTGGAGTCCCGCCCATGGTGGCGGTCAGGATACGAGGGCGCGGACACGGTGGGCGAGCCCGACGGCGGACCTATACTCCGGACCGACGTTCGCCCTCTTGGCGACGTCCGCTCCAGAGGAGGGGTGATGGCCGCCGAACCCGGCGTCACCGGGGAAGGTCGCACGCTCGACGATCCCTTGGCGGAATCACTCCGCCTGGTCGAGGCCGCCGACGCGCGCGGGCTCACCCTGCGCCTGATGGGCGGGATGGCCGTTCGCGCGCACGCGCCGCGCTGGCCTGCCAGGACGCGGCGGACCGAGGTCGATCTCGACTTCGCGACGACATCGAAGGATCGTTCGGCGGTCTACAAGCTCCTCGAGGCCGAGGGGTACACGCCGGATCGGCAGCAGAACGCGCTGTTCGGCCAGAAGCAGGCGTATTTCGTCGATGTCCCGCGCCGCCGGCCGGTCGATGTCCTCGTCGATGCACTCGAGATGTGCCACCGCGTCGACTTCGGCAACCGCCTGACCAAGTCGAGCCCGACGCTCCCGTTGGCGGAGCTGCTCCTCTCGAAGCTCCAGGTCGTCAAGATCAACCGCAAGGACGTCCTGGACGCCCTGATCCTGCTCGCCGAGCACCCGCTCGCGCAGGATGATGGCGTCGACGCCGTGCATGGCCCCGGGGCGATCAACCTGCCCCGCATCGTCGATATCACCTCGAACGATTGGGGCTGGTGGCGCACCGTGACGGGCAACCTCGACAAGCTCGACCGATATCTCGCGACCGAGCTGCGGCCCGACGATCTCGACCTCGGCACTGGCCAGGCCATCAAATTCGATCCGGGCACCCAGATCGCGGCGATGCGAGCGGCGATCGAGGAGGCCCCGAAGTCGACCAAGTGGAAGCTCCGGGCCCGAGTCGGCGAGCGCATGGCCTGGTACGCCGAGCCCGAGGAGATGGAGCACCAAGGGATATGAGGATCTTCTTCGCGACGGACATCCACGGTTCCGAGGTCTGCTGGCGCAAGTTCCTCAACGCCGGCGCGTTCCACAAGGCCGATGTCCTGATCATGGGCGGCGACATGACCGGCAAGGCCATGGTCCCGATCGTCCGCACGAACGGCAGCTGGGAGGTCACGCTCCAGGACCAGCGCCAGGTGCTGACGACGGAGGACGAGGTCCGCGCGATCGAGAAGCGGATCTCCGACCGCGGCTATTACCCGATCCGGCTCACGCCCGAAGAGATCACCGCCTGGAATGCCGACTCGGCGCTGGTCGACGCGAGGTTCAAGGCCGAGATGCTCGGGAACGTCGAGCGCTGGATGGCGCTCGGGGACGAGCGGCTCGAGGGCAAGGGGATCCGCTGCATCGTCTCGCCCGCCAACGACGACATGTTCGAGATCGATCCGATCATCGCCGCGGCGAAGAATATCGAGCTCGGCGAGGCGAACACGATCCCGCTCGACGGGTTCAGCCTCGTCTCGACCGGCTGGGCGAACACGACGCCGTGGCACACCTACCGCGAGCTCGAGGAGCCCGAGCTGCGTGAGCGGATCGACGGGCTCGTCGCGGATGTCCCCGACCCCAAGCGGGCGATCTTCAACTTCCATGCACCGCCGTACGGCTCGAACCTCGACAATGCCCCGAAGCTCGACGCCGACATGAAGTACGTCTCGGGCGGCCAGGCCCTCATCCCGGTCGGCTCCAAGGCGGTCCGCGAATCGATCCTCGCCTACGGACCTCCGCTGTCATTGCATGGCCACATCCACGAGGGCAAGGGTGCGGTCAAGCTCGGCTCCACGTTGGCGGTCAATCCGGGCAGCTCGTACGAGGACGGCGTGCTGCAGGCCGCGATCGTCGACCTGGACGAGAAGAAGGGCACGGTGAAGCGCTATCTGCTGATCAACGGCTGACGGTTTCCGGTTCAGGGGATAGGAGGGAACATGGCAAGCACAACTGCCCCATCACTCTTCCTGCGCAACGCGACGGGGCTCGTCAAGGGTTGGTCCGGCTTCGACGCGTTCGCGTACTCGTTCATGTCGGTCAACCTCGTCACATTGGGCATGTTCTACAGCCTGGCGATCTTCGCCTACGTGCCCGATGGATCGGCCATCGCATCGATCATCGTCACCGCGATCGGCATGACCTTCATGGTCATCGCCTACGCAGGCCTCATCGCCGTCATGCCCCGCGCCGGCGGCGATTACGTCTGGCAGACACGCGTCCTCGACGGCATCCCGGGCGCGGTCACGGGCGGCGCCTTCGGGGCCATCGCGCTGTTCCTCGTCGGCACGGCCCTCGCCCTGGGCGACGTCGTGACCTACGGCGGCGCGATCGTCGGCGCCCTGATCGGCGCGACCATCGGCTTGAAGCGCGGCGGTGTCGGCTTCGTCCTGTCAGCGACCGGTTGGTGGTTCATCCTCGCGCTCTGGGCGCCGATCTACGGCTTCATCCTCAAGATCGAGTTCGTCCAGCCACTCGCCGCGCTCCTTGGCTGGAAGGAGGGGGTCGACTTCTTCGGCACCGCCGACGGAACGTTCGCCGTCTCCATCGCGACGATCGTGATCACGTCAGGCCTGGTCGCCCTCGGGATGGCCGGCTATGCGCGTATCCAGCGGATCTGCCTGTGGATCGGCCTCGCTGCCCTGGCCGTGATGTTCGTCCTCATGCTCATCACGACCGTCGACACCTTCAAGCCCGCCTACGACAAGGCGGTCCAAGGCATGTTCGGCGTCTCGAACGCCTATCAGGCCACGATCGACCAGGCAGCCTCGGATCCGGCATCGGCCTATACCGGCAGCGAGCTCGACCCGCTCTCGTTCGGGCCAGGCACGCTGGCGCTCGTGCCGTTCATGCTGTTCTTCCTGTTGTATCCGAACTGGGGCGCGACCCTCTACGGTGAGGTGCGCGGCGCCGGGGATTTCAGGAAAGTGCTGCGCGGGATGATGGGCGGCCTGTGGGTCACCGTCGCGCTGGCGGTGATCTTCCTGCTTCTCGCGGCCCGTGCCTGGGGCTGGACGTTCTTCAACGCGTCGAACGTCACGTACGTGAACTACGCCTACGCGTATTCCACGACCGCCCCGCCGATGCCGATCTGGGGTTACCCCCCGATGCTGGCGTCGTTCATCATCGACAGCAACATCATCCAGGCGATCATCGTGTTCGCCTTCGGCGCATGGTGGCTCGGCTGGACGGGGACGCTGTTCCTGTCGTCGACCCGGATGATCTTCGCCGCCGCCTTCGACCGGATGCTGCCGGAATGGGCAGGTCGCGTGTCCGATACGCGAGCGGTCCCGTGGGCGGCGCTGGCGCTGATCATGATCCCGTCGATCTTCCTGAGCTGGCTCTATGCCTACAACTCGGACTTCTACGGACTCACGCTCGACGCCACGCTCGTCATCGCGGTCACGTTCTTCGGGACCTCGATCGCGGCGATGATCCTGCCGTTCTGGAAGAAGGATGTGTACCAGTCGTCACCGATGGCGAGGTACTCGATCGCCGGACTGCCGATCCTCGCTGTCGCCGGCGCCGTCTCGACGATCTTCCTCGGCTGGGTCCTGTTCATGTGGCTGTCCAACAGCCTGTACGGGATCGGCGTGGGCAACACGACCTCGATCGTGTTCCTCGGCATCCTGTATGGCGCCGCGGCGCTGCTCTATGTCGTCGCACGCTTCGCGCGGCGGTCGCAGGGCATCGACCTCGACGCGATCCACTCGGAGATCCCCGCGGAGTAACGCTCCGCGACCCTCGCGACGAGAGCGCCCGGACACCGTCCGGGCGCTCTTCCCTTAGTTCCCCAGCTCGTCGCTCGCGCCACCGAACCAGCCGCTCGGGGCCGGCGCCGTGTTCTGCCAGATGTGCTTCGCCTCGCGGTATTCGTCGAGGCCCGATGGTCCGAGCTCGCGGCCGATCCCAGACCGCTTGAACCCGCCCCACTCGGCGTGTGGCACGTACACGTTGTAGTCGTTGATCCAGACCGTCCCGGCGCGTAACCGGTTCGCCACGCGCTGTGCCCGTGACGCGTCGGCGGTCCACACGGCACCCGCTAGCCCGTACTCGGTGTCGTTGGCCAGTTCGATCGCCTCGTCCTCGGTCTCGAATCGCTCGACGGTCAGGACCGGGCCGAAGACCTCCTCGCGGATGATCCGCATGTCGCGCCGTACGTCGGTGATGACGGTGGGCCGGTAGAAGAACCCGTCCTGGAGCCCGGGCTCATCGGGACGGCGCCCGCCGGCGACCACACGCGCCCCCTCGGCCACGGCACCCGCCACGTAGCCCTCGACCTTGGCCCGGTGGTCGGCAGAGATCAGGGCACCGGTCTCCGTGGCGTCGTCCGTGCCACTGCCCAGCCGGATCCGGTCCGCGCGTTCCGCCAGTTCCGCGACGAATCGATCGTGGATCGGCGCCTCCACGATCGCTCGGCACCCGGCCGAGCACACCTGCCCCGAATGGACGAATGCGGCGGTCAACGCGTTGTCGACCGCGGTCTCGAAGTCGGCGTCAGCGAAGACGATGTTCGGGCTCTTCCCGCCGAGCTCCAAGGCGACCTTCTTGACGTTGATCGCGGCGCCGCGCATCAGGGCACGGCCTGCCTCGATCCCGCCGGTCAGCGAGACGAGGTCGACGAGCGGCGAGTCGGCGAGCGCCTGGCCGACCCGCTCGCCTTCCCCAAGGACGAGGTTCACGACCCCCCGCGGCGTGCCGGCCTCCTCGAGGAGGCGAGTCAGGTGGATCGCGGTCAGCGGCGTCAGATGCGCCGGCTTCATGACGGCCGTGCAGCCCGCCGCCAGGGCCGGCGCGATCTTCCAGGAGAGCTGGAGCAACGGGTAGTTCCACGGCCCGATCAGCCCGCATACGCCGACCGGCTCGTACACGATCCGGCTCAGCGCGGTGGGAACGCTCGTGTCGACGAGCCGCCCGGCCTCCTTGTCCGCGAGGTCGGCGTAGTACCGGAAGACGCGGATCACGTCGGCGATGTCCCAGCGGCTCTCGCGCATCGCCTTGCCGGTATTCAGCGTTTCTTCGCGCGCGAGCTCCTCGAGGTCACGTTCGAGCAGGCCGGCGACACGATCGAGCAGCGCCGCTCGCTCGCTCGTCGGGGTCCTCGGCCAGTCGGTCGTGTCGAAGGCGCGCCGCGCAGCCTCGATCGCGGCCTGGACCTGCGCGTCGGTCGCGACGTCGACCTCGGTCACGACCGATCCATTGCTCGGATCGACGACCGGACTGCACGTCCCGTCGCCCGACGCGACCCATGCGCCGTCGATGAAAAGGCTTGCCACCCTGCCCTCGCTCATAGCCTGACCCGGCGGAGCGCGAGGATGCGGCCCCGCTCGGCGGCGGTCAAGGAGCGTGCCACGGTCCGGGTCGATGTCGCGGTATCCTCCGCGGGCACAACAGAGCAACGAGGGTGGAGGAGGTCGGGCATGGTCGCGGTCCCAGCGCGGGCGGATGTCGTCGTCATCGGCGCTGGCATCGTCGGCAACAGCATGGCCTACCACCTCGCCGAGCAGGGTTGGCGGAACATCGTCCTGCTCGACAAGGGGCCGATGCCGAGCCCCGGCGGATCGACCGGCCACGCCTCGAACTTCATCTTCCTGACCGATCACTCGAAGGAGATGACGGCCTTCACGGTCGACAGCGCGCGCCAGTACAAGGAGCTCGACGTCTACGACACGACGGGCGGCATCGAGGTCGCTCGGACACCAGAGCGCATGGAAGAGCTCAAGCGACGCGTGGCGTCGTCGACGTCATGGGGCATCGAGGGCGTCCGCCTCGTGACCCCGGCCGAGGTCAAGGAGATGGTCCCATTCATCGATGAATCGGTGATCCTGGGCGGCTTCTATTCGCCGGGCGTCGGCATCGTCGACTCGCTCCAGGCAGGCACGCTCATGCGCCAGAAGGCGCAGGACATGGGCGCATTGACCGTCGCGGCAGGCGTCGAGGTCACGGGCATCGACGTCGTCGACGGGCACGTTCGCGGCGTCCGCACGGACGCGGGTGACATCGCTGCCGACACCGTGGTCATCGCCTGTGGCGTCTGGAGCCCGCGCATCGCGCGGATGGCGGGTGCGTCGATCCCGCTGGTCCCGGCGGTGCATCAGATGATCGACATCGGTCCCGTGCCGATGTTCGAGAACACGACGAAGGAAGTCGGCTTCCCGATCGTGCGCGACATGGACACGAACATGTACGAGCGCCAGCACGGGACGGGATTCGAGGTCGGTTCGTACGCCCACCGGGCGATCCTCATGGACGCCGACGACATCCCGTCGATCGAGGCATCGGCACTATCGCCGACGATGCTGCCGTTCACCCAGGAGGACTTCGACCCGCAGCTCGAGGACGCGCTCGAGCTCTTCCCCGAGATCGTCGGAGACGAGTCGGTCGGTGTGAAGCTGGCGATCAACGGGCTGCTGTCGCTCACCCCGGACGGCAACCCGATCATCGGCGAGACACCCGAGGTCAAGGGCCTCTGGTCGGCCGCGGCGATCTGGATCAAGGAGGCGCCGGGCATCGCCAAGGCGGTCGCCGAATGGATGACGACGGGCGAGCCTGAGATCGACCCGCATGGGTCGGACATCGCCCGCTTCTACGAGCACCACAAGGTCGACCAGCACATCAACGCTCGCGCGACCGAGGGCTTCAACAAGACCTACGGCATCGTCCATCCGATGGAGCAGTGGGCCTCGAACCGGCCGATCCGCCTGTCCCCGGCGTACGACCGCCACGTCGAGCTGGGCGCCGAGTTCTTCGAGGCAGCCGGCTGGGAGCGTCCGTTCTGGTACGGCACCAACGAGTCCCTGCTCGGCGAGTACGGCGAGCGCGTCATGCCACGCAAGGCCGAGTGGGAGTCGCGCTGGTGGTCGCCGATCATCAACGCCGAACACCTCGCCATGCGCGACCGGGCCGGCCTCGTCGACCTGTCCGCGTTCGCGATCTTCGACATCACGGGCCCGGGCGCACTCGCCGCGCTCGAGCGCCTGGCGGTCAACAAGGTCGACGTCGCGCCCGGACGGACCGTCTACACGCCGCTGCTCAACAAGGCGGGTGGGATCCTCGCCGACCTCACGATCATGCGCCTCGGCCATGACCACTTCCGGGTCGTGACCGGTGGCGGTATGGGCATGCGCGATCGGAAGATCTTCCAGGACGGCCTGCCCGCGGACGGCACCGCCTCGCTCCACGACCAGACCAACGCGTACACGACGTTCGGTCTCTGGGGACCGAGTGCGCGCGACATCCTCGGCGCCGCGTCGGATGGCCGCGCCGACATCAGCCACAAGGGTTTCCCGTTCCTGAGCTCGAAGACCGTCGACATCGACGGCGTCCGGACGCTTGCGTCGCGGATCAGCTACGTCGGCGAGCTCGGCTGGGAGATCTATGTCCCGATCGAGCAAGGCCTGCGGGTCTGGGACGCGCTCTGGCGCGCCGGCCAGCCGCACGGCATGGTGCCGGTCGGGATCGGTACCTACGCCGTGACGTCACGGCTCGAGAAGGGCTATCGCGCCCACGGCGCCGAGCTCGAGCTCGACTTCGACCTCGTCGAGGCGGGGATGGCCCGGCCGACGGTCAAAGACGCCGACTTCGTCGGTCGCGAGGCCTACCTGAAGAAGCGCGACGCGGCGCCGGTCGCGATCCTGTGCACGCTGACCGTCGACGACAACACCTCAAAGAGCGGCGTGAAGCGCTACATGCTCGGGCGCGAGCCGATCCTGGCCCAGGACGGCAGCCCGCTGGTCGACGCGAAGGGTCGCCGGTCGTACGTGACGAGCGCCGGATCCGGGCCGTCGGTCGGCAAGCACCTGCTGATGTCGTACCTGCCGCCCGACCAGGCGGTGGAGGGCAATAAGCTCCTCGTCGAGTATTTCGGTGAGCGTTATCCGGTGACTGTCGCGGTCGCGGGCGCCAGGCCGTTGTTCGACCCCGAGAACGAGCGGATCCGGAGCTGACGTCGAGCATGCGCATCCTCGCCCTGGTCAAGCGCGTACCGGCGACCGGTGGTCGCATCGCGCTGACCGATGACGGCCGGGCCATCGATACGCGCTTTCTCGGCTTCGTCGTCAGCCCGCACGAGGAGTGTGCGGTCGAAGAGGCCGTGCGCTTGATCGAGGCGAACGGTGGCGAGTCCGTGGTCATGACGCTCGGTCCGGCCGAGGCCGCGGATCAGCTCCGCGACGCCCTGGCGATCGGGGTCGACCGCGCGGTCCTGCTCGAGACGGACGGATCCGACTGGGACCCGATGGCCACGTCCGCTGCGCTGACTGACGCGATCCGGCGGCTCGAAGCCGCCGACGGTCCGTTCGACCTGATCCTCGTCGGCAACGAATCGGCCGACTCGGGCGGGTACCAGGTCGGCATCCGGGTCGCCGTCGCCCTCGACCGACCCGTGGTGTCGGGGATCAAGGCCCTCGAGATCGACGGGGGAGTCGCCCGCGCCCGGCGGCAGGTCTCGGGCGGCTGGGATGTCTTCGAACTGCCGTTGCCGGCAGTCGTCGGTGTACGGGAAGGGATCAACCTGCCGCGCTATCCGTCGGTGCCGGGTCGACTCCGCGCCAAGAAGAAGGAGATCGACACGACCAGCCCGGAGCGCGCTGCCGCCGGCGGACCGACCCTCGACCACCTCAAGCTGCCAGTGGAACAGGAGGCCCAGGTCGAGATCCTCGGGAACGGCCCGGAGGCGGCGCCGCGCGTCGTCGAAGTGCTGCGCGAGATCGGCGTCCTGTGAGCGGCATCCTCGTCGTCGTCGAGACCGCAGGCGGCACGGTCGATCGGCTGAGCGCCGAGGCGCTCGGCTTCGCGGCCGGTCTGGCGAAGGCGTCTGGTGGCGACCTTGATGCGGTCGTCGTCGCGGGTGGCGAGGAGGCGGCCAGCGCCGAGTCCGTCGCCGCGGGTCTTGGCGGCTACGGCGTCGCCACCACGCATCTCGTGACCGGCGAGGGTCTGGCGGCCTACGCGCCGGCGGCGTGGGCGGCCGGCATCGGCGCGGTCGTCGCCGACGGTTCGTACGACGCCATCGTCGCGCCGGGGAGTGATCGCGCGACGGAGGTCGTGGCCCAGGTCGCGGCACGGATGGGGCAGCCGATGGCCGCCAACGTCGTCTCCGCGGAACCGGGCGGATCGTGGCGGATCACCCGACAGCGCTGGGCCGGCAGCCTCCTCGAAGACGCCGTGCTCGACGGGGCGCCACGGTTCCTCACGGTCGCGCCGCACGCTGTCGCCGCCGCGGAACCCGTCGCCGGTGCGCAGGCGACGGTCGCGCGGGTGACCGCGCCGCTGACGGATGCCGACCTTCGTGCCCGCGTCGTCGGCCGTGACATGTCGGCGGGAGCGGGCGTGTCGTTGGCCGACGCCAAGGTCGTCGTCGGTGGCGGTCGCGGGATGGGCAGCGCTGAGGCGTTCGCGATGCTCGACGAGCTCGCTGCCGCGCTTGGCGCCGCGGTCGGGGTGTCGCGTGTCGCGACGAGCCTCGGTTGGCGACCCCATACACAGCAGATCGGCCAGACCGGGACGCGCATCGCACCGGATCTCTACATCGCATGCGGGATCAGCGGGGCGATCCAGCACATCGTCGGCGCCAAGGCGGCCAAGCGGATCCTCGTCATCAACACGGACCCGGAGGCACCGATCTTCCGTCGGGCCGCCTACGCCGTGATCGGCGACGTCCATGCCGTCGTGCCTGCCATCACCGCCGAGGTGAAGCGAGCGAA
>Ga0207674_10002513_pt1 | contig 23122 bp, 17 predicted proteins | sample KBSCornC72_FD_184303 | JGI IMG/M metagenome (GOLD analysis project Ga0207674, IMG submission 184303) | Corn rhizosphere microbial communities from Kellogg Biological Station, Michigan, USA - KBS Corn C7-2 (SPAdes) (version 2) | ecosystem: Host-associated > Plants > Roots > Rhizosphere > Soil ...
ACGTCCTGCGCATCGAGATGCAGACCGGCCGCGTCACTCACGCCACCATCGCCGACAAGCAGGTGATGATCCCAGCCGGCGCGCCCGCGACGGGTGGGCCGTCGCACGGCGAAACGCCCGTGCCCGCGGAAATGCGCCGCATTCCGTGCGTCAAAGGGCCGGACGTTACCGCGCTCTGGAAACTCGGCCTGCAGGCGTCGGATCACTTCGGCGGCCCGCAGGACATCGAGTGGGCGATCCACCAGAACAAGCTCTATTTGCTGCAGTCGCGCCCGATCACCACGCTGGAAGAGGCCGAAGCCTACGAACAACTCCTCACCTCCACCCGGGCGCGCCTTCGCGACCTGTCGGCCAAAAACCTCGGCCCCTGGGTCGTCCACAACATCAGCGAAACGCTCCCGCACCCGACGCCCCTGACGTGGTCGGTCGTCAAACGCTTCATGTCCGGCGCCGGCGGCTTCGGCGCGATGTACCGGCAGGCCGGGTTTGAGCCGTCCCCTCAAGTCTGCCGCGACGGTTTCCTCACGCTGATCGCGGGCAAACCGTACATGGACGCGGCGCTGGCGCCCGAGATGTTCTTCGAAGGCTTTCCGTTCAAGTACGACCTCAGCCTCCTGCGCACCAACCCCGACGCCGCCCAGAACCCGCCGACGATCCCGAGCGGCACGATGTCCGCCAAGGCGAAGATGGCCCGCAAGGCCGGCGCGGCCACCGCCGCCGTCCATACCCTCGCCAACGATTTCGACCAGCAACTCAACACCAAATTGATCCCCGAATTCACCGCTTGGGTGAAAGTAGAGAAACAACGAGACCTCGCCGCCCTCACGAATGACCAGCTCATCGAGCTCTGGCACGCCCGCGAAAAGCGCGTCATGGACGAATTCGCCCCGCAATCCCTCCTCCCCAGCCTCCTCTCCGGCGCCGCCCTGGGCGAGCTGAAGGCCTTCCTCGACGAAACCTTCTGGGACGAAGACCCCGACCAACTGGCCACCCTCCTCTCGTCCGGCCACCAAGCGGACAAGACCGTCAAGGCCAACATCGCGCTTTACGAATTGGCACAGAGCTTACCCACCAACGTAGGACTCGCTTCAGCGAGCGCAACGTCCTTGATGGATAGTTGGCTCTCCGAGTTCGGCCATCGCGCCCCCGAAGAATTCGACCTCGCCACCCCGCGCTGGCGCGAGCGCCCAGATGACCTCCGCACCATGGCCCTCCGTTTGAAGGACGGCAAGAATCCCGCGGATCTGCACCACGCCCACCTCGCCAAGTGCGACGCCAAGCTTCGCGAACTGAAATCCCACCTTTCCCCCGCGGACCAGAAGGAACTCGACGACAAGGTCGCCTTCGCCCGCCGCTACATGCCCTTTCGGGAGGACGGCAAGTATTACCTGATGCTCGGCTACGACCTCCTGCGCGACGTCGCGCTCGAAATGGGTCGTCGTCTCGAGATCGGCGACGACGTCTTCCTCTTAACGCTCGAAGAACTCTTCGACGCGCTGAATATCGGCTTCGCCCCGACGCACCTGCTCGCCCAGCGAAAGATCCAGCGCCGCGCCGAAAAACGCATTCCGCTGCCGTACGTCATCGACATCCAGACGATCGACGAGATCGGCACGCCCCCCAAGATCAACCGAGACGGCGCGATGAGCGCGTTCGCGATCTCCCCCGGCGCCGCCACCGGCCCGGCGCGGATCGTCCGTTCCCCCAGCGAGGCCGGCGATCTCGGTGACCGCTACATCCTCGTCTGCCCCAGCACCGACCCGTCTTGGACCCCCCTCTTCACGAACGCCGCCGGCCTCATCCTCGAATGCGGGGGCACCCTGTCGCACGGCGCCGTCGTGGCGCGGGAGATGTCAATTCCCGCCGTCGTCCTGCGCGACGCCTGCACGATCCTCCACGACGGCGACGAAATCACCGTAGACGGCCGCAACGGCACCGTCTCCCGCCTTACTCCCTCTCCGGCAAGCGCCTCAAACTCACTGCCAGGCGAAACAACTTCGCCGCTTGTGGGAGAGGGCGGGGGTGAGGGCTCTTCATCTTGCCCCGTCACACCCGACAAAGACGACCTCCGCATCGACCGCCCCCTCCTCCCCCCACCCCCCGGAAAACGGGAGCGTCAGTCCGCCAAGCTCCGCAACTACTTCCTCCTCATCTGGGGCCTTTACCTCGCCGCCGCCTTCTTGCTGCCCGAAAACATCCTCTACCAACCCTCCCTCCGCTTTCTCGACATCTTCCTCTGGCCGCTAGTGCGCCTGTTCGGCAAGGTCGGCGCCGTCGCCGTCATCGCGGCAGGCCTCGGTGCCCTGACGATGATCGCCCAGAAGTTCCTCACGGACAACGAGCGCCTGTTGACCGCCCGCAAGCGCGCGCGCCATCTTCAGGACCTCTCCAACGCCCTCCCGCGCGTCTCCGCCCGCGGCGATTTGATGTGGAGTCTCGCCGCCCCCGTGCAGATGCGGATTGTGATGGCGTCGTTCGTGCCACTGGCCGTATTGCTCGGGCCGCTCGTGATGATCTTCATGTGGTTCGAGCCACGCGTCGCGCCGACCGCTTGGAATGCCCCGCCGGGGACGGCGGTGGACGTCGTCGCCACCGTTCGCAGCGACGTTCGCGATCCGATCACGCTCCAGTTGCCGGCGGGCCTGAGCGTGGACGACACGACGCCGGCGACTCAGACGCTCCCGCCGATTCGGGAAACGCTCGAGAAGCATCGCCTGAAACTTCAGAAGCCCAGCGACCTGTCGCAACTGCCGTGGGAAGTCCGCCAGTCGGCCGAGCACTTCCGCGAGGAAGAACTGGCGAGCTTGAACGCCTATCTCAAGGACGGCGTGCCGCCGCAGTTCGTGACGTGGAAGGTTCGGACGCCGGAAAAGGTCTCGGGAAAGTGGCCGATCACCGTCAGCGCGGGTTCGTGGCGATCGGACAACATGAATATCGTCGCCGGGGACGCCCATCCCCCCCAGCCCGGCGATTTCGCCAACGGCCCGAAAGACCCGGTCACGGAGATCAAGATCAGTTACCCACAGGGCGATCAGAAGAAGATATTCTTCGCGCCGGTCGGTCATTATGATTGGGGTTGGTTGTGGGTATATCTGCTGGCGTATCTCCCGGCGATGTACGCGTTCCGTTACCTGCTGAGGATTGCATGATCCGAATTAGACGGCGATTCATCCCGGTTTTTGCGCTCGCGTTCCTTTGTCTGTCGGCACAAGCGCTGATCAAGGTTCAGACTCCCGTCTCCAAGATGTTCGCCGGCTCGGCCTCGGTGGTCGCGGGGAGGGTCACCAAGGTCAACGCCGACACCGGCGTCATCGAGGCCGCCGCCACCACCCTTAAGGGGGACGGCGTCGGTGACACGCTGAAGGTCAAGCTCGATAGCCTCCCGGACGTTCTCAAAAACGTAAAGGAAGGTTCGCCTCTCGTGCTCTTCGTCGGCCGGCGCACCGCCAGCAATGCCCTTAGCCTTGACGACGCCTGGCTCTTTCCCAATCCGAGCTCCAAAGCGAACTTCGTGGTCACGAAGGAGCTCGACCTCCGCCAGTCGTTCCCGGGTAGCACCGCCGCCCTCGCCCGCGTCGTCGACGAGCTCAAGTCCGGTCATACCTCGATGCTGGATGAGGTTTCGCCCGACATGTTCAAGGGCGCGCAGAAACCGCTGGGCAACGTCCCCGCCGGCGCCACCGCCGCCTACACCTTCAAAGGCCCGGGCGCCAAATCGCAGACACTGGTCCTCGTCACGCCCGCCGGTCCGCAATACTTCGTGGCCGACGCAACCGGCCTGAAACCCGCCGAGCCCGTAAAGGCGGACCGCCCCAAGCTTCCGTCGGGCAGGGACGCCGGGGCCTGCGCCTTCGGCAACTTCGGCGAGGACGACAAGATCTGCGCCGTCTGCGTCGAAAACAACGACCTGGTGCGACAGCCCCTGGACGGCCAGGGCCCCACCGCCGGTTTCCTGCGCCTCACCGGCGAACGAATCACCAGCTACCACAAGGACCACCCCACGTGGCTGACCGGCGCGACCCTTACCGCCCTCGACTGCAACGGTGACGGCAAGGTGGACCTGTTCCTAAGCGCCCCCGCGGGTCCCATGCTCCTGATCAACCGTGGCTACGGCGCGTTCTTCATCGACGCCGACATCGCCAAGGTCCTCAAGACCCCCGCCGGCACGTCGCTCCTGACGCCCAAATCCCTCTGCGCCGGCTACGATCTCGACGGCGACGGCCTCGACGACCTGCTGATCATTTCCGACACGGGCGCGGTCACGGCGGTCATGAACCCCAAGCCGGAGAAAAAACCATGAACCCGCTGCGCGCCCTATGGTGGGGCAGACATTCTTGTCTGCCTTTGTCTTTCGTCTTTGGCATTTTCCTTTGTCTTCAATCGCGCGCCGACAACGCCCCTCCAAAGGAAAACCAAGGCCTCCCCCTCCTCTTTCACGAAGATTTCAAAGCCGGCCCGACCGCACTGAACAGTTTTACCTTTACCGACAAAGACGCCTGGAAACTCATCGAAGATGACGTCAACGGCACGAAACGAACCGTTTTGTCGCTCGCCAAACAATCCGACTACAAGCCGCCCGTGCGCTCGCCGGTGAACATCGCCTGGGTCAACGATCTGAAGGTTTCCCACTTCATCCTCGAAGTCCGCTGCAAGATCACCACCCCGCCGATTCCCCACCGCGACCTCTGCTTCTTCTTCGCCGGCGGCGACGCCTCCCACATGCTCTATTGCCACCTCGCCCAGGAGGAGGACAAGATCCACAACCAGATCCATCTCGTGAACGGCAAGGATCGCGAGCCGGTGACCGTCAAGCGCGCCAAGACCACGCCGTGGGACGACACGTACCACGTCGTGCGGATCACGCGCGACGACAAGGGCGTCGCCGTCTGCTTCGACGGCACGCTTCGCATGACCAGCGACTGCAAGGAACTCCCGACCGGGCAGGTCGGCTTCGGCTCATTCGATGACCTGGGAAACTTTGCCGAGATCACGGTCTGGGGCGCCAAGGACGACTAGCTAACATGAACAAATCCAACGAACCGACCCCGCAGCTTTTCTTCGACACGATCAACGCCTACCAGCGGAGCGCCGCCCTGCAGTCCGCGATCGAGGTCGGCCTCTTCACGTCGATCGGAAAGGGGAACGTCACCGCCGCCGCGATCGCCGCCGACTGCAAGATCGCCCCGCGCGGCGCGCGGATCCTGGCGGACTACTTGTCCCTGTCCGGGTTTCTGGCTAAGGCCGGCGGACGTTACTCGCTGACGCCCGACTCGGCGGCGTTTCTCGACAAGGCCTCGAAGTCGTACCTCGGCGGCGCGGTCGAATTCTTGCGCTCCGTGCACCTGCGGGCGCGGTTCGACGATCTGACTGCCGCGGTCCGCCGGGGCGGCGCGGCGAGCGGTGCGGGGGACGACGACGTCCTGGCGCCCGACCATGACGCCTGGGTGCGGTTCGCGCGCGGGATGGCGTCGATCATGTACACGCCGGCCCAGGAACTGGCGAAGTTGGTGCTGGCGTCCAATCCCAATGGTGAAATCCGCGTGCTCGACGTCGCCGCCGGCCACGGGATGTTCGGCATCGCCGTCGCCACGCAGAACCCGCACGTCCGCGTGGTCTTCACCGACTGGGGCAACGTCCTGGCGGTCGCGCGCGAAAACGCCAAAGCCGCCGGCGTGCTCGACCGCTGCGAGTTCCGCCCCGGCAGCGCGTTCGACGTCGACCTCGGCCACGATTACGACGCGGTATTGCTGACCAACATCCTGCATCATTTCGACGCGCCGACCAACACGGGGCTGCTGCGGCGGGTGCACGCCGCCCTCAAACCCGGCGGTCGCGCGCTCGCCGTCGAGTTCGTCCCCAACGACGACCGTCTCGCCCCGCCCCCGTCGGCCGCGTTCGCCCTCACCATGCTCGCCACCACCCCCGCCGGCGACGCATACACGTTCGCCGAATACCAACCCATGTTCCGCGACGCCGGCTTCACCCGCGTCGAATGTGCGAACCTGGCGAACACGATGGAACAGGTGGTGACGGCATACCGGTGACAACGCGGCGCCTGGGCACGCGACGGCGGTGACTACGTCCGTTCGCGGTTCTCGCTAAGCGCCCGGCCCGTACTGCTCGTTCATAAGCTTCCGGATGAAGGTAGCCACCTCGTCCTTGCCAAGTTCCCCTTTTGCCACGCCAAGGACCAATTGCTCCGTTTCGTCCAGCGGCCAATCGAGCGCAAATCCGTTGAGTTCGAGAAAGACGATGGCGGCGTTCAATCCCGTTCGCTTGTTCCCGTCTGCAAACCCGTGGTTCTGGACAATGTGGAACAGGTACGCCGCCGCCATCGCCGACAGGTCTTCGTGAAGATATCGCCCCTGCCACGTCATCCTCGGCTGGGCGATTGCAGACTCGACTTTTTCGATATCGAGGATTGCCGGATCCCCACCCGACAGTTCGAACTGGTCGGCGTGGAATTGCAGCACGTCATCCGACGTAAGAAAGAGGGGGTCGGTCATGCGGAGCGCCAGTGATCACTTAGCAAGCCGCTTGAACAATTCGGCGTTCTTCTTCAATGCCTTCTGCTGAATCTCTTTAATCTTCAAGGCTCGCTCCTCATCGCTGAGTGGCTCGATTACGAGCTTTCGCCCGTGTACGCTGACCTTGACCTCGGAATCCCGATCAATTCCCATCAGTTCCATAAGCTGGCGGTCGATAATCAACGCCGTGGAATTGCCTTGCCGGGTGATCGGACCGCCGCACTATTCAATCCGCAACCCCCGCGGCAGCGATTCGCCGAACACCGACCGTTGCTCCTCCGCCTCGAGCGATCCGCCCTCACGAACGAGCGTAAGGTGATGCGCCGACGCGCCGCCCACGGCGAGCCACTCCAACACCTTGGCCCGCGTCGCCGCCGACACGTCACGATAACGGTCGTTCGTCCGCCGCGTCATTTGCACCACCGCGAACTGTGCCGAGACCATCCGGTGCGACAGACCGAGCAGCGTCGTCACCCACGCCTCGACCAGTTCGGCCGGCACCAGCGCATTGAGCGGCCCGTACACCGGTACGCGGGTCCCGATGCGTCCCAGCGCCCACAGCGCCGCCCCATGGACGTCTGTCGCGCGGTCGCGCGCCAGCAGGTCGAGCAGGAACGTCGCCAGTTCCGCCTTCGTCTCCACCGGCAGAAGTTCCATCGCCCCCAGTGCCCGCCAGACTTCCGCGGTCTCGTGCGGGCCGAACTGAAACGCCGGCTCGCGGTTGCGCCCGCCCGATCCGGGCATGCGCGCCCGGTCCCGCATCGCGCCCAACAGCGGCTGGGCCAGCGTCTGCTGCTGGCCAGCCGACAACCCCCCCGCGAGCCGTCGCCAGAGGATCCACCATTCCGCCCGCACCAGTTCGTTCCGGGCGTGGGTCACCCGCTGCGGGTAAAGCCGCCACATCTGCGCGACCCGCCAGTCGTCCACCGCTAGACCGTAGCCAGGCCGCAGGCAGAAGCCCGCCAGGTTCAGCCAGCGCGCCTCGTGCTGGTCCGACATCCGCCGTCCGTTCTCGACCGACAGCAGCGATTCCCAGAACGACCGCATCAGCGACGACGGCCACTCCTGCCGTGTCATGCCGCTGAGCCGTTCCAATTGCTTCACCAGCCCTTCGGGGCGGACGGACGAGCCGCGCGCAAAGGCGCGCGCGATCAGGTCGGCGGCCTCGCGAACGACCGACTGGTCGACGACGCCTTCCCCTTCGGCGGCGCTCTCGTGGGCGGCGTAGTCCGACCGCTGCGTGCCGCGCACGTCGAACTGCAACCGCCAGGTGCGATCGCCGACGACTTCGGCACACCACATCTCCAGCGTGCCGATCTCGGTCAGCTTCGCGTGGAGTTTGACCTTGACGGTGTCGGCGGCGGCGCTGCGGCCGGATTGCAGCACCGTGCGGATGGGCGGTAGCGCGGTCATCTGTTCGGGATCGACTTCCAGCAGGGCCCCGGGCGCGTCGGTCGTGCGCGTGCTGGAAACGAACAACGGGAACTCGACCGGCTGGCGGATGAGCAGGTCGAACGTGCGGTCTGCGAGGACGACTTCCTGCCCTTCCTCGGTGCCGGCGGGCAGCAGGGAAACGGCCCGGATCGCCCCTCCGTCCGCGGCGGTGGCGACGCCGACGTAATACGACCGCGCCAGCCCGCCCGAGATGCGCACGCCGTGCCCGCGGCGGACCATGCCGTAATACGCCGCCCCCCGCGCGACCGCCAGGTCGAGCCGGTCGTTCCGCAGGATTTCCGGCGTCCAACCGCCCGAATCGCCGTTGAACCAACTCGACAGGACCTCGATCAGGCGCTGCCTCAGAACTGGCGACTCGAACAGGCCGCCGTTGAAGAGCACCAGGTCCGGGCGCGCCGGATCGGCGCCGCCCGCCTGGGCCGCCGCACCGTTGGCCTCGTGACGGTGCGCGACCAGAAACGCGGCGAGATACTTCGTGATTGCCGGATCGGACGCGTACGGCAGGCCGAACTCCTGAAACCCGGATCGTCGCGCGATCGGTTTGTCGTCGAGGCCGACGCGCGGGAGGAAGCCGTCGACGAGAAGTTCGAGCGCTTCGGCCCGGGTGATCTCGGTTCGCGTGCCGCCGCCGATCAGCTTCGATCCCCCGCCGGCGACGTTGACCGTAATCCGCTCCGGCGCGTCGGGGCCGAGCAGCGATTCCTTGAGCGCGCGGCACGTCCGCACGAGCGGCCCCCATTGTCGTGGGTCGAGCCTTTCGTCCGGGCCTTTCAATCGCCGCTCGACGTGATGCGCCAGCGCCAGGTCGAGGTTGTCGCCGCCCAGGATGAGGTGGTCGCCGACGGCGACGCGGTGGAAGAGGACTTTGTCCTGCCCTTCGGTACTGGGCCGGACGCGGATGAGCGTGAAATCGGTAGTCCCGCCGCCCACGTCGCAGACGAGGATCTTCTGCCCGGCCCGCACGCGCGACGCCCAGTCTTCCCCCTGCCTATCGATCCATGCGTAGAAGGCGGCCTGCGGTTCTTCGAGGAGCGTGACGCGCGCGATGCCCGCGCCCCGTGCGGCCTCGACCGTCAGCTCGCGCGCGACTTCGTCGAAACTCGCGGGCACCGTCAGCACCACGTCCTGATTCGCCAGTGGCGCGTCCGGGTGCGCGTGATCCCACGCCGCCCGCAGGTGCGCCAAATACCGCCGGCTCACCTCCACCGGGGAGAGCTTCGTCACGTCCGGCGCGCCGTGCCAGGGCAGCAGCGGCGCCGTGCGATCCACGCCGCCGTGGCTCAACCAGGACTTGGCCGATACGACCAGCCGGCCCGGGACCGCGGCGCCGTGGTCGCGCGCGAAGACGCCGACGAAACCGCCACCGGCACCGGTCGCCCAGGGCAGGCGCAGCGCGTCCGGCGGGAACTCCGACGCGGCCGGCTCATAATGAAACGACGGCAGGACGGCCCGCGCCTCGACCTCCCCGCGCCCGGTCAACTGCGGGATCGCAAAATCGCCAACGGCCCAGCGATCTTCGGACGTATCGACATACGCGACCGCGCTGTTGGTCGTGCCCAGGTCGATCCCGACGACGTATCGCGCCGCGGCGGCCGAATCGGGTTGTGCTCGCTGCTGCTGCTTGGGCATCGTGGCGGCGAATTGTATGCGCGGCCCGCGACGATGCACGACTTCGTCAAATCGCCCGGGAATAGTCGGCCACGCCTGTTAGTTTCCGTGGTAACACCGAACGGATGGCCCGTGACAGTTTTCGGCGGCGCGGGACGCGGTCAGCAGTTGACCGTGACGCGACCGCCGGCGACGGGCGGGCCCCGGGTTTCCCAAGGAGTCGTCTCATGAAACATTCGCGTTTGCTCGCGCTGGCGATGGGCCTGCTGTCGCTCGCCCTCTGGGCCAACCTCGCGCACGCCGCCGACGACAAGGCCGCGCCCGCCAAGACCGTCACCGGCAAGTCCGAATGCGCCACGTGCTCCGGCGTCACATCGGCCGGTCACAACGTCATGCTCGTCGACAAGGACGGCACCCGCTGGGTGCTCATCGGCGACAGCGATTCCTACAAGAAGGCGCACGAGGTGCGCAAGGCCAGCAAGACCATGACCGCCACCCTGGCCGGCGATCCCGTCACCAAGAAGGACGCCAACGGCAAGGAATACAAGGAAGTGAAAGTCACCGACATCAAGATCGGGTAAGATCGCGGGCACGCGCAATGCCCGCAGACGTCACGATCATCGGCGCCGGCCCCGCGGGATCCATCGCAGCCATTGCGTTGGCCCGGCGGGGCTGGCGCGTTTCGGTCGTCGAGCAACACCGCTTCCCACGCGACAAGGTCTGCGGCGAGTCGCTCAGCGCGCTGGCCGTCAGCGTTCTGAAGCGCCTCAATCTCGCGGACGATCTGCAACGTCTCGCTCCCGCTCACCTGCGGGAAACGATCTTCCACGCCACAGACGGACGCCACCTGCGCTGTCCGCTCCCCGCGCCCATGTGGGGCCTTTCGCGCCATACGATGGACGCCCACCTGCTCGACGCCGCCCGCGCCGCCGGCGCAACGATCATCCAACCCGCACGCTGCGAAGCGCTCGACAATGGATCGGTGCGCGTCCGCGACCTGGAATCGAATCACGTCGAAACCTTGACTGCCGCGTGGACCCTCCTTGCCGACGGCAAAGGCGCCCTGCTTCCGCAGCGCCCCCAGCCGACCACTGACTTCGGCATCAAAGGTCATTTCCGCGACGTCTCCTCCCCGCGCGACGCCGTCGAACTCTTTGGCGTCCACGGACACTACGTCGGCGTCGCCCCCATCGAAGCCGGCCTCGTCAACGTCGCCTTCAGCGTCCCCGCCGCCCGCCTCGAACGCTTCCGCGGCGACCTCGTTGCCCTCTGGCGACATCTCCTCACCGAAAACCCAGCCCTCGCCGACCGATTCCGCGAGGCCAATCAAGTTGGCGGTTGGCTCGCGGCTCCCCTGCCGCGCTTCGGCGTGGCGCGCCACTGGCCGCCGCGCGTGATACCGCTGGGCAACGCCGCCGCCGCCCTCGAACCGATCGGTGGCGAAGGCATGGGCCTGGCGATGCGCAGCGCCGAACTCGCCGCAGATGCCCTCCACCGCGCCAACGCCACACGGTCCAACGCGCCCGTCGCCGCGTTACGAGATCAATTCGCGAGCCTTTGGAAAGCGCGCCGGCTCGCCTGTCGGGCTCTCGCCAAGCTACTCGGCCAACCCGCCATCGCCGGCGACCTGATGGACCTCGTCGGCGTTAACCCCCCGCTCGCCCGCGCCGCCATGGCCTTGATCGGAAAATAGCCGCCCGTCACGCCCCCGCCAGGATTCGCGTCCGCGCCGCCTCGAATTCGGCGTCCGTCAGAATCCCCTGATCGCGCAATGACGTCAGCTTCTCCAACTGCTGCATCACCTTCGGCGAAAGCGGCTTGGGCTGCGGCGGCTTTACGTTCGCCGCCGCCTTCAGCGCGGTCGCCCCACTCGCCGCCTTCTCGCCCGGGCCCGCCAACTGCCGATGCGTCCGCACGCCCCCCGCGCTCGCCTTGAGCACTTCCTTCGGCGGCGGCGGTGTCGCGGGCGCGGGCTCGCCGCGCCGTTCGCGCTCGTACGCCGCCTTCAAGAGGTTCCGCAGCACCATGAGCAGCGTATCCGGCTCCAGGTACGTAGCCGGCGGGCGGAAATAGATCGTCTTCTCGTCCACCACGCTGAGTCGCCCCGGCGCGCCCGCCAGTCCGTATTGCGCCTTCTGCGCATCCCTCACCGTGAGGATGACGTCCGGCGGCATCTTGATCACCTTCTCAATCCCGAAATGCCCCGCGAGCAATCGCATCTCCGTCAACGCGAACAGCAGGATCACCTGCCGCGGCAACTCGCCGAACGCGTCCACCAGGTCCTTCTGCAGCGCGTCCACCGTCTCCAGATCCTGGCACCGTGTCAGCCGCCGATACACGTCCATCCGCTGCCGGTCCGCCGCGATATACGTCTTCGGGATGAACGCCGTCAGCCCGATGTCCACGTGCGCCTCGGGCAGCACGGGCTTGGGCTGCTTCTTCAGTTGCCGCACCGATTCTTCCAGCAATTGGCAATACATCTCGTACCCCACGGTCGCGATGTGCCCGCTCTGCTCCGGCCCGAGGATGTTCCCCGCCCCGCGGATTTCCAAGTCGCGCATCGCGATCTTGAACCCCGCCCCGAGATGGCTGTACTCCTCGATCGCCTTCAACCGCTTGGCCGCCACCGGCGTCACCGGCCGGTCGGGCGGCAGCAGCAGGTAACAGTACGCCCGATGCTTCCACCGTCCCACGCGGCCGCGCAACTGGTGCAACTCACTCAGGCCGAACCGATCCGCGTTGTCGATGATGATCGTGTTCGCGTTCGGGATATCCAGGCCCGATTCGATGATCGTCGTGCAAACCAGCACGTCCGCCTCGTGCCGGATGAACTTCACCATGATCTCTTCGAGCTCCCCTTCCGCCATCTGCCCATGCCCCACCAGGATGCGCGCGTCCGGCACGAGCGATTGAATCTCCTCCGCCACGCCCTGGATGCTCCCGACGCGGTTGTGCACGAAATAAACTTGCCCCTCACGCTGCAGTTCCCGCTGGATCGCAAGCTTGATCCGGTTCTTGTCGTACGGCATTACCTCGGTCACCACGCTCCGCCGATCCTGCGGCGCCGTCGTCAGCGACGAGATGTCGCGCACGCCCACCATCGACATGTGCAGCGTGCGCGGGATCGGCGTCGCCGACATCGTCAGCACGTCCACCGTCGCGCGAACTTTTTTGAGCCGCTCCTTGTGCGTCACGCCGAACCGCTGCTCTTCGTCGATCACCACCAGCCCCAGGTCCGCGAACTTCACGTCCTCGCTCAGGATGCGGTGCGTGCCGATCAGGATGTCGACGTCGCCGGCGCTCGCGCGCTTGGTGATGTCCTTCGCCTCTTTACCCGATTTCCAACGGCTGATCGATTCGATGTTGAACGGATATGCTGCCATCCGCTCCTTGAACGATCGGTAATGCTGCTCGGCCAATACCGTCGTCGGGACGAGAATCGCCACCTGCCGCCCGCTCTCCACCGCCTTGAACGCCGCCCGCATCGCCAGTTCGGTCTTGCCGTAGCCGACGTCACCGCACAGCAGCCGGTCCATCGGCCGGCGTTTCTGCATGTCCGACTTGATCTCGTCCGCCGCCGTCACCTGATCGTCCGTCGGCTCGTACGGGAACTCCGCCTCGAATTCCCGCTGCCAGTCCGTGTCGGGCGGAAACGCCGTCCCCGCTTCCGCCTCCCGCGCCGCCTGCACCTCGATCAGCTCAGCCGCCAGGTCCATCACCGCTTCGCTGACCCGCGCCTTCTGCTTCTCCCACGCCCCGCTCCCCAACCGCGACAACTGCGGGTGCCCGTGGAACCCGCCGATATACTTCTGGATCAAATTGATCCGCGCCGCCGGCACGTGCAGCGTCGCGTTGTCGGCGAACCGCAGCGTCAGGTACTCCTCCTGCCGCCCCTCCTTCGTCAGGTTTTGCATTCCCGTGAACTTCGCGATGCCGTGCGCCACGTGTACGACGTAATCGCCCACCTTCAGGTCGAGGAACGAATCCACCGGCCGCGAGTTGATCACCTTCTTCACGCGCCGCCGGTGCTCGTACCGGTGGAACAACTCGTGATGCGCCACAAACGCCAATGGCCGCCCCTCCCCCGTAGGGCCCGCTTCAACGAGCGCAATCTTCGAGCCCGCATCGATCGCGCTCGCTGAAGCGAGCCCTACAGAATCCGCTTCCCCCCAAACAAACCCGTGATGCAAATACCCCAACTCCAGGGCAATCTTCCCCCTCAACCCCGGCTGCTCCGAATCGAGCAACTCCGCAAACCGCTTCTCCTCTCCCTCGTTTTCACAAAACACCACCACGTCGTGCGTCTTGGCCATCTCCCCCACCTCGCGCAGCGCCGCCTTCGCCTCCGTCTCGAACTTCTGCACTGACCGCACCGGCAACCGCACCGTCGGCACCTCCCCACTCCCCCCCACCAGGCTCTGGATCGCCGTCGCCCCCTGGTCGAATTGCGATAGCTCAAGTCGCGTAAACCGCCCCGCGGCCTTCAACACCGCCGCCAGCGGATAAATCCCCTTCACCGCCTCCGGCAACCGATCCAGGTAACTCTTCGATTGCTCCGCGATCTCCAGCGGCGCCCACAGCACCGCCAGCGTCTCCGCCGGCAAATGGGCTAGCAGATTCACCGAGTCCGTGTCATCCAGCTTCCCCTTCAAGTCGATCAACCGCACCGAATCGAGCTTTCCCAGCGAACCCAGCGAGTCGATGCTGAACTGCCTGATCGACTCGATCTGATCGTCGAAGAAATCGATCCGAACCGTCAGCCCCACCTGATCGCCCGCCTGATCGAACTCCCCCGGCAGGTAGACATCGATAATCCCCCCCCGCACCGCGAAATCCCCCGGCACTTCCACCTGCTCCAGGCGGTTATACCCATGCTCGCTCAGCCAAACGATCAGCTTCTCCGGCTCAATCGACTGCCCCGGCTTTAACTCGCGCACCAATTCCGACAACTGCTTCCCCGAAGGCACCGGCTGCATCAACGCCTGAATCGGCGCGACGATCAGAGGAGGTTTCGCAGTTTGAGAAGTATTTCCTGAACCCTGAACCCTAAACCCTGAACCCTCCCTCGCCAACCTCCAAACCAACTGCATCCGATTCGCAACCTGCTCCTCCGACTGATTCCCCAGCGCCCCCGACAATTCCAGCGCCGGCAGCACATCCGGCCTTCTCCCCAGGAACAGCTCCAGGTCATCCGCCAGGTCATCCGCCTCGTCGATATGCCCGCAGATCAGCACGACCGGCCGCCCCAACTCGCGCTGCAAGACCGCCGTCACCGCCCCCACCGACGACCCCCACAGTCCGGACGCCGCCCCCGCGTCCCCCGCGCGCAGAATCTGCATCAACTCAAGCATCGGGCGCGCAGCAGCAAGCCGCCCGAGAAACGCGCGGGTGGGGTCCTTCGCCATAAGACCCTAATCCTAGACGCGAAAACCCACAGATCAACCACGCCCCCCCTCCCGAAAGCCCGCCGGAACTTGCTCCGTGGGCTCCCCCCGAGTGGCGCGCTACCGTCCCCGATCCTGATCCGCCGTCGGCACCAGATAGCTATCCGCCTTCCACGCCGGCCCCAATTCCGTTCCCAGAAACCCCTTCGCCGTCAGATCCGGCGTCGACTGATCCGCCAGTGGCGTCAACGACAGCACCGTGTAAATGTTGTCCCCCGCCGACCCCGAGTTGTAATACCCCGCCCCGCAATACGGGCTTTGCCGAAACTCCACGTGCATGTCCGCGTACAGCACGCTCTGCCCCGCCCGCTGGTGGTTGTGCGAGTTCGCCCGCGCCAAATCGATCAGCGACGCGTTATACGCCGGCCCCGTCACGTCGCTCCCGCCCGACTTGCCCGGGTTCTTATCCGCCAGGATCACGAAGTCCTTCGGGAGCAAATTCGCGTCGAACCGATATCCCGCAACGGCGCTGAACGGCGACGCGTACGAATAACTCAGGTTCCGCGCCCCTCGAAAGTTCGACCGCTCCTCCGGCTTGGTCGTCCGCCCCGCGCGGTCGGTCATCGGATCCGCATAATCCCCAGAGCTCGGACAGATAAACATCTCCGGCGTGGCATACCCCTGCCGCACCAGAAGCCAAAGCGACGCCGTCACGTCGTTCGCCGACACCTGCCCGTCCCCCGCGAAGGGGTTGGCCGCATACGGCCCGGTGTACGCAAAATATTGCCCCGGCGCGTTGGCCGAATCCTGCACGACGCGCGGGAACGCCCCGCCGTTCGCGTTCGCGTAATTCGAAAGCCCGGTCACCAGTTCCCGCAAATTCGACTGGCATCGCACGCGATGATCCGTCTCACGCGTCTTGCGGATGAACGGGATGAAGATGCTGAGCAGCAGAAACCCGATCAACAGCACGACCAGCAGCTCCACCATCGTGAATCCGCCGCGCCGCCGCGGGGTCGCAATAGAAAGGCCGCGGAGATTCTCTCTCCGCGGTCCGTAGGCGTATTCAAAAGACATTGGCGGCGATTATACCCGCAATCCAACGCTCACGGAACTTGTCCCGTGGTCGACTCAAAACCCAACCTGCTGTGTTGAAATCCCTGTCGGCACAGAGCGACGTCATCCTGAGGTACTCCGAAGGATCTGGCTCGAAGTAGGATGACATCTATTGCCGCGCAGATCCTTCGGTCGTTGAAACTCCCTCAGGATGACGGTCCCGGGAGGATTTCAACAGAACAAACCCAACCGTCAATTATTATCCGGCCCCATGAACCGCGACTTATCCTTCTGTTCCGCCGTGATCGCCGCGTCGTACTCGGTCTTCGTCAAGAGCTTCCCCCGATACTGATACATCTCAAGAGGCGCGGGCTTGGCCTCCGTCGTCTTTTCCAGCTTGATCTTCCCAAGCTGATTGAACTGCCGATCCGACCCCGTGATCACCGAGGCCCCCATCAGCGCACTCCCGCCCGGCAGCGCCAAATCCGTCATCGACGCCCCGTCCCACGTCGATTCCAGGTTAAACGCGATCGGCCGATACCCCGCCTTCTCCACCGCGATGCGATGCGCATCCTTCCGCTTCAACATCACTTCCGCCGGCGTCGTGTACCGCTGACCGTCCACCGTCAGCATCGCCCCCGACGGGTCCGACTCGATCATCATCTTCTGCTTATCCCCCCGAATCGTCGCGCAGCCCGTACCCAGACAGATCAAACCCATCATCACCGACAGCATTAGCGCCTTCATCGACGTTCGCTCCGTTCGTGTTGACTCGAATGGAGTGGTTATCGGTCAAACCCATACGCCAACATAAGCGCGCCGCTTGCGGCTTGGCGGGCCGGCGTCGCCGACGTCACACGCCCTTACCAACGTTCACACGCACCCCCGCCGTCTCCGCCGCCTTCCGCCTCAACTGCCCACACGCCGCATCAATGTCCCGCCCGCGCGACTTGCGCACGTGCGCGTTGATCCCCCCCGCCCGCAGGATGTCCTGAAACTGCACGACGTCCGCCGCCTTCGGCCGCCCGAACGGCAACCCGGCAACTTCGTTGTACCGGATCAGGTTCACGTTCGCCCGCATCGTCCGGCAGACCTTCACGAGCTCCTGCGCGTGCTCCGGCCGATCGTTCACCCCCGCCAGCAGAATGTATTCCAGCGTGATCTCCCGCCCCGTTTGGTCGAAGTAATACCGCGCCGCGTCCAGGATTTCGTTTAACGGGAAATGTTCCGCCCACGGGATGAGTTGCTTCCGTAGAGGCTCGTTGGGTGCGTGCAGCGAAATCGCGAGATTGATCGGAAGGCCTTCGTGGGCCAGCTCCCGCATCTTCGGCGGCACCCCCACCGTCGAGATCGTGATCCGTCGTCCGCCAATATTGAAGCAGCCCGGATCGTGCAGGATGCGAATCGCGGACATCACGTTGGCGTAGTTCGCAAGCGGTTCGCCCATCCCCATGAAGACGACGTTCGTAACGCGTCCGACCGAGTCGTTTCCCTGCCGCAGAAAGACGTTCAGATGGAAGATCTGCTCGACAATTTGTCCGGGCGTCAGGTTCCCTTTGACACCGTTCAACCCGCTCGCACAGAACTTACAACCGACCGGACACCCCACCTGCGACGACACGCACGCCGTACGCCGGTCCCCGTCCGGGATCATCACCGTTTCCGCCTGTCCTCCGTCCGGCCAAACCAGGAGCAACTTCCGCGTGTCATCTTCACTGAGTTGATTGCGATCGATCCCCGCCGTGGCAAACGCGAGCTGATCCTGCAGGAACGTACGCTCCGGCTTCCCGAGATTCGTCATCTTTTCGGGATCCGCCACCAGCTTCTGATAGACCCATTCCCGCAGTTGCGCTCCCCGAAAGCGCGGCCAACTCCACCCCTTGATCAGGGCGTCAAACGCCTCTCTTTCGAGGCCAAAAATATGCGGGCGGGACGGATTGTCAGCGGGGGGTGGCATACAATTGTTGCGGCTGCCAGTGTTGGCGGTCCGGTTTTTGCCAAGATCATTGAAAGACAAGGAAGAGCACGGTCACTTTTCGCCGTTGACCGCTATGACCATAGCTGCTTTGCTACAGAGGTTCAATGAGCGTTTCCTCGACTAATCGTGATGAAACCAAGGCCCCCCCGGACGGCGGCGGGGGGCGCGCCGACTTTCGTCCCGACGGCAAGCCCGCCCGCCCTGACGACTCCGGGGTTTACAACGCTCGCACCGAACGACACGTGAATAGATTTGGCGCCGAAAAAACCGACGAAGAACTCCTGGCCGCCTATCGCGACGGCGACCGCGCCAGCTTCGCCAAGCTCGTCCAGCGCTACCAGCGCGAGCTCTTCCATTTTCTGGTCCGCTTCCTCGGCGACCGCGCCGCCGCCGAAGACATCTTCCAGGAAGCCTTCCTGCAGGTCCACCAGTCCGCCGACCAGTTTGACTTACAGCGTCGCTTCCGCCCCTGGCTCTTTACGATCGCCGCCAACAAGGCCCGCGATCTCATGCGCTCGCAGGCCCGCCGCCCCACCAACCCTCTCCAGGCGAGCATCAATTCCGGCGACGACGAGAGCGGCCAATTCATCGACCTCATGGAATCCGGTATCGCCATGCCGGGCGAGGCGATGGAGCGCGAAGAGCTGCAACGCGTGGTGCAAGAAACGGTAGAAGGAATGCCGGAGCATTTACGCGAAATCTTGCTGCTCTCCTATTTCCACCAGTTTCCTTACAAGGAAATCAGTGACATCCTGCAAATCCCCTTGGGAACTGTAAAATCCCGTTTGCACGCCGCCGTCGCCTATTTTGCCGAACGCTGGAAAAATCGGATTCAGCGAACCGGTGGGGGGTAGGGTGGCGTAAGAACGGATGACACGTCTGAAGTCGCTTTGACATCTATTGCGGCGCGATCCGCGATACGATATTGCTAGTGGATCAACCTGTCTGGTTCGGAGACGATGGTGTCGACCAGCCACATCGAAAGTTCGGGGAACGCATGAGTGTTAGCCTAAGCAACGACGACCGTTGCGCGGTGGACTTGTTGTTGGAGCACGCCCAGCCGCCGACGTCGGAAGCAACTTCTTGTTTCACCAAGGCGACCAGCGCGGACATGCAGGCACGGTTGGAACGCGCCGAAGGGCTGCTCCATACGTTAGATCATTTCCTGGCCGCCGAACCCCCTGCCGACCTGGTCGCGAACACGCTGGCCCGCTGTGAGCGGCTGAGCGCCGTGCAGCCGGCCAATCCGGATTCGTCCCGACCGATCGCGACGGCGCGCTGAGCATCGATCATTTAACATTTCTCTTCAGCGCGCCCAATTCGCTCAGCAGTTGATCGATCTCCCCGTCCGTGTGCGCGGCCGAGAGCGTTACGCGCAGCCGGCTGGTGCCCTTGGCGACCGTCGGCGGACGGACCGCAACAACGAGCAGTCCCGCGCGCGCCAACGATTCTGCGGCGCTCAATGCGCTCGCGGATTCGCCGAGAATAATCGGGACAATCGGGGAATCGCCCGGAGGCAGTTCAAAACCCATCGACCTGGCAGCGGCGCGAACCCGACCAGCCAATGCGCGAACGCGCTCCTGCCGCCACGGCTCGTCACGCATGACGGCGATCGCCTCGCTCGCGGTGACAGCGGCCCACGGGGGCACCGCGGTCGTGAAGACGTAAGCGCGCCCGTGATTCACCACGGCGCCGCAGAAATCCTTCGAACCGCAGATCACGCCACCGACGCAGCCGATCGCCTTGGAGAGGGTGACGACGCTGGCATCGACGTTGGATTGGACGCCGATTTCACAGGCGTAACCGGAGCCGGCCGGACCATAGACCCCGCTCCCGTGGGCCTCGTCCACGACGAGGAAAAAAGGGTGATTCCGCTTGAGCTCGACGAATCCCATCAGATCCCCGGCGTCGCCGTCCATACTGAAGATGGATTCGGTGACGACGACCTGAAGCTGCCCGGTGGGCGCGTCGGCCAGCAGGCGTTCGACCTTGGCCAGGCGATTGTGCGGAAAGACGCGAAACGCCGCTGAGCCGCCGCGCACCGCGTCTAGCAATGAGGCGTGCGCCAACTTGTCGATCAGGAAGCGCACGCCGCCTTCCGCGCGCTGACCGATGGCGACCAGCGTCTGAATCAGCGCCTGGTTCGCCTGGTATCCGCTGGGGAGCAGCACAGCGTCCTGCGTGCCCTTCCAGCGCGCAATGGTCGCTTCCGCTCGGGCGTGGGCATCTGAATACCCGGTGATCAGCGCCGCCGCGCCGCTTCCGACTCCGTCGCGCCGCACGCTGGCGGCCGCGGTGGCGATGAGACGGGGATGGTGGGTGAGGCCCAGGTAATCGTTCGAAGCGAAGTTAACGTATTCGCGATCCCCTATGCGAACACGCGTCGCAGAAACAGGCGTCACCATCCGGCGCGCCCGCAGTAACTGCGCTTCCGCCAAACTCGACAAATCTGCGGCGACCAGCGCGCTGAAGTCGGCGGGGTTCAACGACATGAAAGGACTTACGGCGGGTGGGAATGTTCTAACTGCTACGCCGGTTTGGCGTTGGATTCGGTCGCACCGTTTTCGTCGTTGTCCTCGTCGTGATTCTCGTCGGCCATGTCGTCGATGTCACCGGCCTCGTCGTCGATGGCGGCGCCGGTCATGCCGGCAAGCTTCTGTTTCATGAGCCGGCCGACCTTGAACTTGACGGTGCGCTTCTCGGGGACCTCGACCGGTTCCAAGGTCTTTGGGTTCTGGGCTTTGCGAGCTTTGCGGACTTTGGTCTCGAAGACGCCGAAGTCGCGGAACTCCAGGCGGTTGCCCTGGCCCAGCTCGTTAATGATTTCATCGAGGAATTGTTGGACGACCTTTTTCACCTGGACGCGGCGGTGCCCGGTGCCGTCGGCGATGCGGTCGATCAGTTCCTTCTTCGTGATGGTTGCCATAGTGTCCTCGGGACCGTTTTAAGATATGACGGGCAACAGACTTAACTTCCGAAGTAGAAGCGATGTGGCCTTTTCAGTCAAGCAAGAAATGCGATGTGACTAACGCTCAGCGGTACGACACGCCCACGCGCGTCGTAATCGCCTGCCGGTCGAACCGATCACAGTTGAGCCCACTTCCGAAGGCCTGTTGATGATCGTCGATGCGCAGGTAATAAAACGTGGTGGTCAATTCTTCGAAGCCGAAATAGGCCGTTTGGCTACGCCCGTCGCGCGAAACGTCAATTCGGGGCGATTCGGCGACGACGGGTGGATCGTAAACCAGCGCGGCGGCAACCGCGTCGTCGTAAATGGGCGCGAGCGGGGCACTGGCCACGGGCTGAGCTTGCTTTGACGCGCAGCCCGTCGAGGTGACGGCGGCGATTAAGATAAATGCTCCCCAGCGCATTGTTTTCACCCGTCGATTGCCGTAGTCGCGACGCCCATAGCTTACCCTGAATGCGGGGTTTATGCGCAAACTTTCTGCGTGGCGTGACAGGGGCGGGGGTCGGCTTGTAGCGGATATGTGGGGTGGCAGGGCGAAACGACCAGATCGGGGGGCGAAGGGAGCCACTATTAATTAGTGAATCGCGATGACCTCTTGGGACGACAGGACACTTTCGACGCGGTCCAACACGATGGACGCCTGCCGCATCGGATCGAACTGGGCGTGCCGGTCGGCGTATCGGTGAGCGGCGTGGGCGTATCGATCGGTGTCGTCGTCGAGCAGGGTTTGGAGCTGCGAGATGACGGCGGCGGGGTCGTCGGGTTTGGCGATCAGGGCGGCGCCGGTTCGGGCGGCGGCGCGGGCGTTGAGGGTGTGTTCGAGGAAGTGGGGGAGGTGGAGCGTCGGGCGGGCGGCGCGGAGGAGGGCGATGGTGGTGGCGTGGGCGCCGTAGGTGACGGCGAGGTCGCAGGTTTGGCCGATGTGGGCGAGGTCGAGGCGGGCGGTCTCGAAGCGGAGGGTTTCGCAGGCGAACGGCTCGCGGGTTGTCGGCGAGAGGGGGTCGAGGCAGATGAGGGAGGGGATGCCGTGCGCCTTCAAGAACGCGAGGAGGGGTTTGAGGGCGGGGAAGGGTTTCAAGTAGGCGTAGACGCGTTTGCCGCCGGGGGCGGTGGGCCAGTCGGGGGGCTTGCCGCCGGGGGCGTTAACGGGGCCGACGTAGTTTGCGTCACCATTGCGATGGTGGTGGTAGCAATCGAACTCGGGGAAGGTGGTGAGGAGGGTGGCGTCGGCGTCGGCGTCGGCATAGAGGGCGGAAAGGTGCGGCAGCGGTGGCTGACGCCATTGCGCGAGGACGGCGTTGGCGCGGGCGAGGAGCGGGGCTTCGAGGGCGTGGAGTTGTTCGGCCGGGACGTCGGCGCGGAGGGCGGGGAAGTGCGGCGTGGTTGGCGGCGGGACGCAGAAGCCGACGCCCAGGAGCAGGCGTTTGACGTCGAGGCCGCGGGCGGCGAGGAGCGCGGCGGGGGCGTGGTCGAAGACGATCAGGTGGGGTTTGACGAGCTTGAAGAGGTTGCGCCAGGCGGCGGTGAGGACGGGGAGCGCGGCGTCGTCGCCGAAGGCGGTGTCGCGGAGGATGGAGGCGAAGCTGAGGGTGGGCTCGGTGGCGGGCGGGCCGAGGCGGAAGGGCGCGGGGAGGGGGATGACGCCGGGGTCGAGCAGCCCTTGGCCGGCGCGCAGGTCGCGGAGTGCGGCGAAGACGCGGTGGCCTTGGGCGGCGAGCGGGTTGGCGAGGGCGGCGATCTGGGCCGCGTGACCGAGGCCCGAGCCCAGTTCCCAGGCGAAGAGGATGGTGGGCATGCGCGGGACCCCGCTGTGAGACTTTCCCCAACAACGGTGCGAATTCAAAACAGGACGTCTACTTGTATCGCGCATTTGGGGACATAGGCAAAAACTAATTGAGAAGTCGAAAGTTTGTTGTTGAAGCGCGCGTTGTGGGTGGGTAGCGTGAGCGTGTGTGAGGGAGGATGCACGTCGTAGGGTAGTGGACGCGATGGGGTGAGCGCGTGGAACGAGTCGGCCATTAATAAGTGGATGACGTGGAGGTCTCGGATGACACTCCTCAAGGTGCGTAAGGATCGCGGCGGTTTCACGCTGGTGGAACTGCTGGTGGTGATCGGGATCATCGCGCTGCTGATCACGATCCTGCTG